>Ga0182014_10000375_pt1 | contig 58199 bp, 46 predicted proteins | sample 612S2DmetaG_FD_120489 | JGI IMG/M metagenome (GOLD analysis project Ga0182014, IMG submission 120489) | Permafrost microbial communities from Stordalen Mire, Sweden - 612S2D metaG | ecosystem: Environmental > Terrestrial > Soil > Wetlands > Permafrost | place: Sweden: Stordalen | collected... | reverse complement strand
GGCCGCCGGTTGCCCCGCTCGCTCCCGCGCCAAGGAGCGACCCAAGCAGGCTCATTCCGGCATTATTCGGCGCTGTCGTTTGCTGGTTGGTTTGGCCTGTCGTCGTGGTGCCGCCGGTTGGCGCTAGCGCGTGGAGAAGGGATGCGAGCGTGGCGTACTGACCAAGCTGCCCGTTCTGATTGCTTTGGTTGACGTTGACGGCCGTGTTGATGCCTTGCTGGCCGATCGCCTGCTCGGTGCCGCCGACCGTGCCCAGCGCGCCGGCCGCGGCGGTCGAAGCGCCCGCCTGCCCCGCGCCGATCGCGTTCTGGCCGGACCCCGCGCTCAAGAGCGTCGAGAGGTCCGTGTTCTTCTGCGTCTGCGCCGAGTTATAGGCGCTGTTATAGGCGTTCGCCGTCGCGCCTGCGACGTTCTGGCCGTACATTTGGCCGTTCAGCGCCGCCTGCACACCCTGCCCGGTGCCGCCATAAGCGCCGGCCATCGTCGCTGCGGCGGCGTTGCCCTGCTGCGTCTGCCCCTCAGCCGTCGCGAGATTGTCCAGCGTCGGCTTCAATGTCGCGCTGACATAGGGATTCATCAGCGACTGGACGGTTTCATTCGGGTTGATCGAACTCGCGACGCTGTTGACCGTGTTCGCCGCGTTGACCGTGTTCGCGTTCGACGTGGTCGCGTTGTTCGTCAGAGCGTTCGTCGCTGACGTTTGTGCGCCGGTGACCGCCGAGGACGTTGGGCCGGTGTATTGCTTATACGGGTTCGCCGCCGCGTAGCTCGATGCATTGCCGTAAAGGCTCTGACCGGCCTGCGCCACCCACGGCGCGAAGGCCGTCTGATCGGCGGTCTGGTTTTGCTGGGTCGAGGTCGAGGTCCCCGTCAAGCACACTAGACTGCCCTCGCGAATTCGCCATGGAGATTTTCTGCCGCTTCCGATGGCGCGCCGAGCAAAGTAGCGCCGGGCGACTTTGCTTCTTTCAGCCGCGCGACTTCGGCGCGTAGCAGCACGATCTCATCCAGAGCCTTGGCGTGGTTCCACATGAGCGAAGCAATCTCGTCCGCCGCCGCGCGCGGGTCTTCGAGGCATTGCTCGTACAGCCATTGCTCGGTCGCAGGCTTCGTCGGTTCGATGTGCATCTATTTGCGGTCCTTTGGGTGCGTGAATAGAGCCACGACTGAATTTGCATGGCTCATGCCCGGCTTGCCCTCGCCGTTCTCGTCGGGCTTGACTGCTTTCTCGTTCCGCTCGCGATCAATGCGAATCCGGGTCAAAACGCCTTCATCCAGCTTCGCGGCGACGCTTATCGCTTCGCACATGATCCGGGTCAAAGACTCCGCCTGCGCTATTTCGGTCGGCTGGAAGCCATCGAGAAAGTCGGTGAGCTTCTCAGCCGTGCGAGTCCCTACATTCCGCAGCGCGCGAGCCACGTCCTCGAACGATGCGACGTCCGCATCATCAAGGGCGCTTATCACCCGCGCTGCCGGCGATGACCAACCATACCGCTTCTTCCAGCTGCGCACGGTGGCCGGCTTGACGTCGCCATAGCCCTCGCCAGCCAAGCGCGCGGCAATCGTTATCGACGAGGCGTTGCAGCCGGACGCCGACCATATCTCCTCGGCGCGTAGATGAGCTTGAATGAGTTCCATGGGTTTTTTCACTGTGTTCGTTGCGTGATTGATAAGATCGCTGCACGCAGAATATCATCAATGAGACCTACAACAATGTTTTCGAGCGCGAACTTCCGCAAGATTGGTGATGCGGTCCTGCGGCCTTGGTGGCGTCCGCAGGCGGCCTTCTTGGGGGTCGTGCTGGTTGGCTTCGTCGGGCTGTCCAAGGGAGCGGCGTGGAGACATCGTCATTAGCGACGCCTCAAACGCGAAAGGATGTCATTCCTACCGACGCCCTTGGTTCCGACGAAAGGGCTGACGTAACTTTAAGTGACGGCATCCAACGCCAACGGGGTGACTTGGGAAGCCCCGTTAATCAAGCCATTCTTTTAGCGCGAGCCTCAGCGAGATTGGTGATGCTGGCCTGGGGCTTCGGCTTCGGGGCGCTGGGGGCGAACGCTTTGTTCAACGCTTTCTTCGCCGCCCGGCGCTCCGCTTTTTCATCCTCACGGCGCAGCCTCTCCGCCGCTACCTGGGCCCGGAGGTCATCCATCCTCTGAGGAAACTGTGACCATTCCAGCGCGGAACGGCGATCAATCTCATTGCTGCTCTGCTCCTGAAGCCACGCCAACCAGCGTTCGCATTGCCGCGCGCCGCCGGAGCCGGGGTTGTTGGCGATGAACCACCGCAGGCGCGCAGCGAGCGCCTCGCCGATGATCTCGGATGGCGGCAGGATCGAAACACAGGGCAGGCTGTCAGGATAATGGCCAAACTGCTCCTTGAACGCCGGACCAACCCACGCCGCGTTGATCTCAAAGTTTTCGACCATCCAAATCAGGCCGGAGTAAAATCGCTGCTCGACCGTCATGCGCTTGATGTCGGCATCATAACCGCTGGCGGCAGGCAGGCCAGCGTTCGCTGCTGCGTTCGCTCGAACGGCGCATAGGCTCACGACACTCGACGCCGCAGGCGACCCGGCGGCATGGTCAACCGTTTGCATCATCAGCTTACCTCCAAGTTGAGCATCAAAACGATGCCCGCTTTCGGAGTGAAATGCAATCTAAACTGATGATTTTACAGCATTTTGTGTCAACGATTTACGGCTGGAATCGCCCTAAACGAGTCGCGTCGGCGGCGATTAAATCGGCAAGCGATTCGGCAAGCGATCCGGTGTGTTGTCGAGCGGCCGGCGCGGCGGCCTTCCGGGCATCGCCGGCAGTTCTCCGGCGGAACGCGCGTCCAGTGTCTGATTTTGCCGCCAGTGGCCTCGGCTGTTGATTGGAAGCGGTCCCATGGTGTTCATCCGGTATCCAGTCGGCTTGCGGCCATTCCGCGTTCATCACCTTGTCCTACGCGGCTTTGAGAGCGGCCTTGAGAGCAGCGATTTCTTGCGTCAGTCGCTTGATTTGCGACTTATCCTTCGACGCCCTACGAGGCTTCGGCGCTTTGCGGGGTTCGATGTGCGGGACGCAGATTGCCGCCGAGCCTTCTGGCGTGATGGTGAAGGCATCGTCAGTTCCGGGCAATATCGTCGCCGTCACGCAGCCTTTTGGCGCAGAAGGTGCTTCACCGGTCGATCTTGCAGCCAGCGGCAACGGATGCTGATTGGCGATGAAGGGATTGTTGAGGTCCCAATCGGCTTGCAGCGGCTCGCGGCCAATGCCGAACCCGTCGTCGACGGCTTCGATCGTCCGTCCAATCCCAATCATTGGCCGGCCCCTTTCGATGGTCCAGTCGGACTCAATCGCCAATGGACCTGCCTCGACCGTTGGGCTCCTTACGGTCGGCGCGCCAAATCCGGCTGCGCCGAGTTTGGACTGTTTTTGGAGCGGGGAACCTTTGATCTTCGATTCTTTTACCGGCTCCAATTTCAGTCCAATTTTTTGGACTGGTGCGGCCAGCGTTCCGGCCGCTTTCCGGTTGAAATATGTGCTCCGGCCGATGCCCATATCGAGCCACGGCGCCTGCTTCTCTAACGAGACCTTGCTGCTCTTACGGTCTCTCGATTCGTTCGTCGCCTTTTTTTGCGCCTTTAACCGGGCGGCTTTTTGCTCTTTTGTTTCATCGCGGCATCCAAGATGGGAGAAGCCATTGAGACGCTCGTGGAGCGTTACGCCGAGGGCCCGGCCGATCATCGCGCTCGTCCACGCTGAGTTCTCGGGGCACGTCTCAACAGCGCGCACGGCATATTCGATCGCGACGTCAACATCGTCCTCGTGGTCTATATCCACGCCCGATGCCTTGAGATCGCGCAAGATTACGGTTTTAAGGGGCTTGCCGGCATATCGACGGGCGATTCCCTCCGCATAAATCTGAAGCCAACTCAATTTGGGAAACGCTATCCCGATCCCCAGGCGATGCCTCGCCCAATTGCGCATTTGCTTCAAGCGGACATTGATCGCCACAATGGGCATGCCCCCGGTCCGCGATGCGATTTTCTGCTTCTGAGCGGGGGATCGGGCTTTGGTCTCGGCAAGCGACGGAGAGAGCGGCAGAGGCTCGGCCGTCGTGCTTGCAGCGGCTGCGTCATGCGCGAATACGGCGCTGTCGTCGTTCGGGACTTGCCGTCGCTGGGCCGTATGCGCTTGGTGGGTGAAGCGATTTGACGTATTCTCGGAGCTATCGATTCTGTCGGGAATCGACATATCACGGAGCCCTGCCGTTGCCCGCGGCAGGGCTTTTGCTTGACTGGGCACGTGACTACGCTGCCCCCTCTGCGTTCGACGACTTACCCATTGGCATGCAGGAGAGCGAGCAAGTCGGCGCGCAGGATCAGGCGACGACCAGCGACCAGCACCGAAGGTAGCGCCCCCTTTCCGATGAGCGCGTACAGTGTCGATCGACCGAGGCCGGAGACTTTGACTGCATCTTTGATGCGGAGGGCGATCGCCTCGACTGGCGCGACTTGAGATTGACCGGCGTGCATAAACCACCTTGTGCGTTCGAGTTGATCCCCAATCATCCCCCATTTTAAAACGTCAACAACTTTTAATCGGCGCGAAAACCACCAAAAATGCGATTGGCCTCGATCGGCGTTCCGAACGAGTCATCGGAGCCTCCCGACAATGATTGAGAAGGGCATCTGTTGCGTTCGCGAACGCTTCTGAACGGTGTGTTCACGGTCGCGAACGCTGTCCGCACGCTGCGTTCAGATCGTGCGAACGGCCAGGGCAAGGAGTTGCGGATCGAGGATCGGTTCGGTGCGCTTTGGTTCGTCGCCAATGACGTGGCCAAGGGGCTTGAGATCAAGAAGCGCGCCGAGCGCCGCGGCGGCCAGCTTTTGAAGGACATGGCCGCATCCGGCGAGCGCGAGACGCGCGGGGGTGGTCGAGGAGCAAAGTTGCCCGAAGCTACTTTGCTAGCGGCCCCGGTAAAATTGGCCGATCTCGGCATCAGCAAGATGCAATCGAGCCGCTGGCAGGGCCTCGCCGATTTGCCAACGTATGAGTTCGGGGCCACCGTCGAGCTGAACAAGCGGGGCAGCTGACGGCGAGCCGCGCCGCACGGGGAAGGATTGATTCGATGAATTGGAAGCGGGGATTCCTCCGGATGTGGCTCGTGCTGTCGATCGTCTGGATTGGCGCGACGGGCCTTCTGGGCCTTCAAATGCGCGCAGAAAACGATCGGATTTGGCAGGTAAGGGAGGCGCAGGCGAAGGCGGCGAAGGCCCCGACGCTCCCGCCGCTTCCGCCGGGGTTCGTACTAGATGCACCGCCTCCCGTGCCGCCGCGCGCTGCGTACACGTCTACCCCGGTCGATTATAATCCATTCGCGCCGCCGACGCACACGATGAGATGGCTGGTCATCATGTTCGCGCCACCCGCCGGTCTTTTCGTCTTCGGAGCGACGATCGCGTGGATTCTCTCGGGATTCTGGCGAACGCGCGCCGCCCCGTAGGCGCACAATCCATTCACAATCCCCGAAATCGCACGGTGCTACCTCGGGGAATCCCGCGACTTTGGCCGATCTTGGCATCAGCCGGGCACAATTGAGCTGCTGCCAAAAGCTAGCGGCGCGATGCCGAGTTCGAGGCCACGGTAGAGGTCATGGGGAAACCCTCCAAGGGCTCTCGACGCTCTTGCTGATGTCAAGCCGGAGCCATCGCCGCCGACGCCGAGCAAAACCGAAGGCCCCATCCGCAGGTTGCCCGAGGCGCTCGGAAGGCGCATGCTGCGTTCGAGGCCGCGCGCGAAACTGCTCAGAGTTCCGAACTGGGCCGAATGCTGCGGTCGGGGAATCAGCGCACCACAAAGAATTGTTGGCCTATCTGTTGGCCTCTTATCCAAACCGCGAAACATAATTGTAATGATATCAATATGTTATGCGTCACGTTCGACGCCGCCCCTGGCACCATTACTCCCTTGAAATACAGATGCTTAGACAGCTCGGCGGGCCGAGCGAAAACGCGTGTTTTGGCCTTGGGCGTCGCCGGGGCGTCAAAAGTCGTGTGCTTGAACGACGGGGTTTGAAACGGATTGTCCGGGTTTGACGAGCCGTCGCTCGCCGGATACCCGAGATTTCGACGCCCAAAGTCGCAGGGTCCGAAACCCCGAGGCGGCGAGCGCTACAACCCCAAACATGAGGCTTCCTCGGGTTGGCGATGTTCGCACCGCGTTCTACTTCGCGACATTGCGACTCTTTCCAGAGCCGGGAACCCGGACATTCGGTCACATCCGGCGGTGGTGGTCATGATCGACGTCGCGGGAATGTTGAGCACGACCAGCGTTTACGCATGCTCTTCGAATGGGAAGCGGATCACCTCGCCCTCGTGCCGAACACGAATTCGTCGTCATCGGAGCCCATTTCCATCGTCCACAGGTCGCCGTCGAAGCTCACGACGATAATTTCGTCGTCAGTGCGGGTGACGCTGATCCGGGCATTCGGAAAGCGCTCCGCGAATTGATCGTGAATATAGTCCATAGCCACAGCACCTTCGACACGAACGTAAGACGAGTAAAAATACGAAGTCAGGCAAAACCCCGCGTGAGGCGCGGATACGCTGAAGTCAGTCCGGCCACCGGCTCGGCCATCGCGAGCGCCGGTTGATGGGAACCTTCGGGCCGGCGACGGCCCGTGTCCCTCGCGCCCGTCCGGGAACATCGGACGGCAAGACGGTCGAGTGGAAGAATGCGGCCATTCCGGCTTATCGGCGGCGCACCAAACAGGCTGATGCGCTGATCGCCGGCGCCTGTCTCGCCGGGACCAACACGCGCCGGGTGCGACGGGCGCTGGCGGCTTTGTTCGGCGGCGCGGTGGGAAGACACCGTCAGCCGGGTCTGGCGCAAGGTGAAGGGCGATTGGGATCTCTGGAACGCACGCTCTTTGCAGGACGAGCCGATTCTCCGGCTCTCCTGAGTTTGTCGAAGGGCTCGACGGCACGGTGGCGCGCGTTCGGCTCGACAAGAAGGCCACGTCGATTTCGCTCCGCGTGGCGCCGGGCGTCCGGCAGGACGGCCAGAAGGTGCTGCTCGCGGTCAAGAACATGGGCGGGGAGAGTGAAGCCGCGTGGCGGGCGCTTCTCGACGATCTCGTCAATCGCGGCCTGAAGACACCCGAACTTGTCATCGTCGATGGCGCGCCGGGTCTCGAGAACGCTCTTGCCGCGCTCTGGAGCGACATGCCGGTCCAGCGGCGCACGGTTCATAAACACCGTAATCTTCTGGCCCATGCGCCCGACCGGCTGCACGAGGACATCTCCGCCGATTACTATGATGTGATATACGCTGGCTTGAATCGGAGATCGAGACGAAGCGCAAGGCGTTCATCCGCAAGTGGCGGCTGAAATGCCGCGGCCTGCGACCGCACCTGCCCAAGCGCCAGTTCCCGCCCGCTCAGATTTGCGGCCTTTCACACACCAAGCGAGATCGTCGTGACTGATCCCGGTAACAAGCCCGCGCAACTCGCCGACGCGGCCGCCAAAGACATGCGGACGAACCCACGCGAGCCCGATGTTTTTGGCGCCTTCGTCGTGCGGCCGCCATGCGGGCGCGATCCGACAGGGCGCGGGCCGCTGAGCGGGCTGACCTTCGCGGTCAAGGATTTCATCGATGTCGCCGGTTGTCGCACCGGCGGCGGCAATCCGGACTGGCTCGCCGGCCATCCGGTCGCGGCGAGATCGGCGGCGGTCGTGGAAACGCTGCTGGGCGCGGGCGCGCGACTGGTCGGCAAGACCAATATGGACGAACTTGCGTTCAGTCTCGAAGGGGCGAACGCCCATTACGGCACGCCCGTCAATCCGGTATGCCCGGACCGCCTCCCCGGCGGCTCGTCCAGCGGCTCGGCGGTCGCGGTGGCGGCTGGCCTCGTCGATTTCGCGCTGGGAACCGATACCGGAGGATCGGTGCGGGTTCCCGCCAGCTTCACCGGAGTTTTCGGCTTTCGCCCGACCCATGGACGCGTCTCGACCGTCGGCGTCGCGCCCTTCTCGCCGAGCTACGACACGATCGGCTGGCTCGCCCGCGACGCGGACTGCCTGTCCCTTGTCGGCCGCACGTTGCTGGATCCCGGCGACGCCGCGCCAATAAAGCGGCTGGCGCTGGTGAGCGACGCCTTCGCGCTCGCCGACCCCAACGCCGCCGCGCTGTTGCGGGCGCGGGCGCGCGCCTGGGGCGCCGTCGATGAGGTCACGGTCTTCGATGGCGCCGAGGCGGAGTGGCTTGAATGCTATCGTGTGCTGCAGGGCGCGGAGATCTGGCAAGGTCTCGGGCCATGGATCACCGCCAACCGGCCTGCGTTCGGCGCTGCAATCGCTCCGCGCTTTGCCGACGCCGCAACGATCACCGCTGCGGAGGTGACGCGTTATCGCGCCTTCCGGCAGACGATCGCCGCACGCGTGAGGGCGATGATTGCGCCAGGAACCGGCCTCGTCATCCCGACCACGCTCGGCGCGGCACTGCCTTTATCGACGCCGCCGGAAGCGATCGGGCGCTTTTACAAATCGGCGTTGCCGCTGAACGCAATCGCTGGACACGCCGGCCTGCCGCAGGTGACGGTTCCAGTGACCGAACCCGGTTCATGCCCCCTCGGCCTTTCGATCGTCGGCGCGCTTTCGTCCGATCAGGCGCTGCTCGACTTCGCAGCTGGCGTCGCGCGAACTTAAATTTCGTCGGCAGTCCCGAACCGATCCGCAGCGTCAGGCGCCACGGACCGAAGCGCCAGTTGCGCCGAGCCATTGGCCAAGCAGCCAGGTCAAACTTGCGAGCAGTCCGCATGCAAAGATGACGATCGTCATCGGATATGCGGTTCCGTTCTGGAATGCCGCCACGAGCGTGCTAGCCGCGAAGGCGCATCCAAATTGCAGCACGCCGATCAGCGCGGATCCACTACCGGACTCCGCGCCAGCCCCGGTCATCGCGATCGCGGCCGAATTAGACCCGATGAACGCGACCGAAGCGATGACAAACCAGATGGCGACGACGAGCGAGGCTATATTGGTCGCTTCGGAAAAGGAGAGCGCCACGAGGCCGGCAACGAGATTGAACGCCAAGGACCACGCGAGCAGCGTTCTCGTGCTCCAATGGCTGAGCATCATGCGATTTGCCTGGGCCGCCATGACCAACCCGAACGCGATTGCGCCGAAAAGATACCCAAACGTCTGCTCGCTTACGCCGAATTTTTGAATGAAGACGAAAGGCGATCCGCTGATGAACGCAAACATCGACCCTTGCGCGAATCCGCCGACGAGGGTCGGTGCCAGGAAACCGGGACGATGGAGAAGTCGCCAATAGACGGCGAACGCGGTGCCCACGCCCGCACGATTGCGTTCGTCAGTCGGGAGCGTTTCCGGCAGGTAGCGGAACGCCAACGCGCCGCAGATTAGGCCGAAGAACAGGATGGCGACGAAGATGAAGCGCCAGCTCGCCACCGCTAGGATCAGGCCGCCGACTGTCGGCGCCACTATAGGGGCGATGGTCATGACCATCATCAGCAGGGACTGCGCGCGGGCGCTTTCGCGCTCCTCGAACAGATCGTTCACCATCGCGCGCCCCACGACCATGCCCGCGCACCCGCCGACGGCCTGGAAGAACCGGGCCGCCGTGAAAAATCGAATGTCGGAGGTGGCGAGGCAGAAGGCGGTTGCGCCGACATAGAGTCCGATGCCGATTAGCAGCGGCAGCCGACGCCCGAAAGAGTCGATCAGCGGGCCGTAAACCGCCTGCCCGATGGCCAGACCGAGAAAGAAGACCGAGAGCGTGATTTGGATGGCGTCGTCGCCAACTCCGAATGAGACGGCGAGCAGATGGAACCCGGGCAGATAAAGGTCGGTCGCCAGCGGCCCGAAGGCGCAAAGCATGCCGAGAATGACCACAATGCCAGTTGACGAGGTTGCGACGGCGCACTTTCGAACCACATCCATGAGATCACCGAGAAAGTCGCAATTTCAGCTTAGGCCCGTACCGTAGCGAACCGCTCGACGGGATCGAGTGGGGCGCCGCTGCTCGAAAAGCGGCCTCCCCCGGTCGAGGAATGCCGCCGCCTCACTTCGTCAGAAGACTGTCAAACCAGGGCTTCTGATCCCGCACCGCGCGCAGGAATACGCCGCGATGATCCGCGTTCGATCCCGCGTCGAAGGCCTGGGTGTCGGCTCCTCCGACGAGCTTCTGCACTTGCGCCGGCAACCGGCCGATCCATTCGGGAGTCACCTCGTCGGCGCCGCCATACCAGGTGCGCAGCGGCGTTACCAGGCGCCAACGATAGACCTGATCAGCCTGGAGAGAGGCCCCAAAGGCGCCGCTGGCGGATGCGACCATGGCGCGGAACTCAGGGGTGGTGAAATCGGTCAGGCTCGGCGTGGTCTTCGCGTAGAAGGCGGTGAAGTCGATGCGGCCGGCGTAAAGGTCATGCGCGGCCTGAACATATTGCGGGCGGATTGCGAATTCGGTGAAGCCGGGCACGCCGTGGTAATTGGCGTAGGCGTGCGCCAGCAAGGTCACGCTGGCCGGCAGATAGACGGCGTCGACCGGCTGGGGATTGTTGACCCAACGGTTCAACGTCAGAGCGACATCGACGGGGCCGCTCGCCACAGCCGCCGCTACGACGGAAACCTTGAGGCTCTCCAGCTTCTGCAGGAACGCCATCGTCGCCCAACCGCCCTGAGACCAGCCGCTGATGAATAGCTGGCCCGGCGCGACGCCAAGGCGACCCAGCACGCTTTTGGCCGCCTGAAGCATGTCGAAGGTCGCCTGCTGCGTGCTTTCCTTGACCAGATAGCTGTCCGGCAGGTCGGAATCGCCGCGGCCGAAATAGTCGGCGCAAATCACGACATAGCCCTGCGCAGCGAAGCGGGCGATCATGATGCGGGTTTCCGAGGATCGCTCGGGGCGCGAGGGGACATCGTCCTTACTGAACACCGTGCCGTGCTGGTAAGAGACCACCGGCATCGTCATGGCGCCGCTCTGCGGCACCGCGACGAGGCCAGAGGCGATGGTCGGGCGGTTGCCCAACTCTGGCACGACCGAAGCGTAGCGCACCTTATAGAGTTTCACCGGATATAGCGCCGGCGGGAAAACATCATTCTTCTTGTATTCGTCGCGCACCGGCGAAGAACTCAGGAAGTCCTGCAGATCGGCGCCGAGAATCTTGTCGAGCCGGGCGAGATCATATTCGCCGATTAACTGATATTCAGATTCGGCCGCCAAAGCGCTGGCGGCCGCCGTCTGCGCAAGCGCCGGGCCGGCGCCCAGCAAAGCGAGAAGAAAAAGCAAAACCACGCAAAGCTTGCCGGCCATTCCGGCGGGGCGGCTCGGATTCGCTCGCATCGTAGCTCCTTCGGATCATCTGGCATCGCGCGTTGCCGAATCGCAACCGAATCATCGCCCGGTGCGAAAAAGCAGCGCGACTTTCATCCACTGGCGGGGAGGCGGGTCAAGCCGAATCCGATCGCTTATTTCCTTTCCAGAGCTTGCGCCTCTAATGCGAAGTCCGCGGCGGACGGGTCCGCAGCCTCAGGCGCCGCGGGCCGCAGCGCCCTGCCCGCGCGCCGCCCGGCGCAGCAACGCAAGACACTCGGCCGTCGCCGCCATGTCGAGGGCGCTGAAGCCGTCCAGCGTCTCGAGCGTGACGTCGGCGCCCGCCAGAAGCAGGTGCTCGACGATCGCCGCCTTGCCCGTCGAGGCCGCGTACATCAGCGCGGTCGCGCCATTGTCATTCTGATTGTCGATTTCGACGCCTGCCTCGATCAGCGCATCCATCGTATCGTGATGGGCGCCGACGCAGGCGAGCCACAGCGCATTCGAGCCATCGGCGTTCCGCGCGTCAAGCTTGGCGCCGGCGCCGATGAGCTTGCGCACGATGTCGTTTTCGCCCTTGTGGCTCGCCTTCATCAGGGGAGTCGCGCGATTGTCGCCTGGGGCGTCGATCTGATCGGCGGGGAAACCATTTCCGACGAGCCATTGCGCCAGCGCGTCATCAATCGGGGCGCTGGTCGTTGGAGCGGGATGTCTGCTCCAGGCCTCATATCCGCCGTCGAGACTATAGACGCGGGAAAATCCGAAATCGGAGAAGATCTGCGCATAATCCTGGCTGGCGTGGCCATGGTAGCAATAGATCAGGATTGGCTCCGTCTTCGGCGCGCCCTCGATCACGTCCGAAAGATTCGCCAAAGAGACATTGCGCGCATCGTCGATGCGCGCGCGCTGGAAGGCGTCGGGGTTGCGAACGTCGAGCACGAGCGCACCGCCGGATGCGAGGAGCGTGCGCGCCTCCTCGACTCCAATGCGCTGAAACGGAACGCGCTGCGCCATCAAGATATCTCCTTCAGGGGTGTTGCGTCGGCCACGAGGCCGGACCGGGATTGTCGCAAGACATCCGTCAAGCAAGGCTCCGGCCAAGCCGACCGGACAGCCTACTCCTCCATGTTGGGTAGAAGGATCACCTCGGCTGGCGCGCCGGGCCCGCCGCCCTCGAAAAAATCGAGCGCGCTGACCAGCGACAGGCCGCCGCCGCTGTCGATCAGGACAACGGCGTCTTTCGGCATCTTGGCGAGTTCTTCGAGCAGTTGAGCGACCGTCATTTCCGTTCCAAAGCTTGCGCCCCTGATGCAAGAACAACGGCGGAACGCGCGGCCTCAGCCCCTTGAAATCGGCGTCCCGTCGGCTTCGAATTGCAAGACCACGACGTCCTCGTCGACCATGGCGATCTCAGCGCGCCGCAGGACGCCGTTATCGTCATATTGATAGCGGTGCGCGAGTTCCACTTCGCCGTAAACCAATTTGTCGAAGCCGGTCAGAACGCCCGCGCCGTCATAATAGGCGCGGATGTAGGTATTCCGGTTCGCCAATGCGTCCGCGGCGATCGGATTGACAAGGTTCAATGGAAGCTTGACGCCGCTATATGAGATGAAGAACTGGCAATTCTCCTGTATTTCCCCCGTCATCATGTCTCCCGGCGCGTTTGATGTGGCCCAAGGGGCCACTCTATAGCGTAGCGCCGTTCGACTTCCAAACTCAGTTGGACTTCCACCCATGCGGGACCGGATGCGGCGATCCTGCGCGGTTGCAAAAAATCAGTCAAAGCGCCGAGAGCGTGCGCGGGCCCTTCAGCGTCGGATAATTGTCGCGAAGCTTGCGTTCGAGCATCTTGCACAAGGACTTGTCGCTCGAAGCCCCCGCGCCGACGAAATCCGTTCCCTGATCCCAGATTTCAAAGCAGCAATGCAGTGAATCGTCATAGGCCGCGGGCGGAACCTTGGTCAGATCGTTGAGTTGCGCGATCCCATCGGTGGTCACTTCGAGACGCCAGCTGCGATCATCCTCGACCGAGGCCAATAATGCGCTGATCTCGGCTTCCGACCACTCGCCTTTTAGATCGATTGTCATATTTATCCCTGTCGTAAAGCGGACAGACCCGACGAGATCGCCGCGCGAACGCGCCCGACGATGCCGTCGCCAGCTGAAGCTGCAGGAAGCATGCCGGGCGAAAGCTCTTTCATTGCGGTTGAGCGGAGAACTGTGGAGCGTGCGGATTTGCGCAATTCTTGCTAAGGATGCGGCGGGCCTCTGGATCAGCGGAAATGAGCCCTGCAAAAACAAAGCGGAGCGAACCCAATGTCTGAGATGATCGTCGTCGACGAGGCCAATCAGGACGACATGTCGCGCAAGACGGGCATCTTCCTCTACACGGACACCAAGCTCTGGATCGAGGACGATCTGGCGCACAGGGTTGACGGGCCGGCCGTCATCTCCCCGGACGGCGTCGAGCGCTGGTACATCCGAGGAAAAGACATGACCGCCGAGGTGCGCGGGTTTCTCTCGCAGAACAAGTGGCGCATGGCGCAGGGTCTCGACACGGAAGAGAAGAAAGCCTCGTTCAAGGCGCATTTCTCGACCTGACCATGCGGCGGGTTTCGTCGAAACCCATTCTCGCGAAAATATTGCGACGCGCCTATTTCGACCGGCCGCCGAGAACGCCGCGCATGATCGCGCGGGCGATCTGCGTGCCGGCCGAGCGCGCAGCCGATTGAACCGCCGAGCGCATGGCGATTTCGCCGGGCGACAGGCGCTGGCGCTTTCCTCCGGCGCCGGCCCCACCGAACAATCCGCCGATCAATCCGGAAAGCATGCCGATCAGCCCGCCCGAGGGAGCCGCGGCCGAATCAGCGTCCTTGTTCCCCTCGCCCGCCTGCCCCCGCAGCACTTCGAAGGCGGACACGCGGTCGATCGGCGTGTCATATTTGCCAAGAAGCGGGCTCTTCGCGATCAGCGCCTTGCGTTCGTCCTCGGTGATTGTCCCGACGCGCGCCGCGGGCGGGGCGACGAGCGCCCGCGCGACGATCTCCGGGGTTCCATCTGCGCCCAGCATGGAGACGAGCGCTTCGCCGACGCCAAGTTGGGTGATGGCTTCCGCCGTGTTGAACGCCGGATTCTGGCGGAAGGTCTCCGCCGCAGCCTTGACCGCCTTCTGGTCGCGCGGCGTGAACGCGCGCAGGGCGTGCTGCACGCGATTGCCCAGCTGTCCCAGCACGGTTTCCGGCAAATCCAGCGGGTTTTGCGTCACGAAATAGACGCCGACGCCTTTTGAGCGGATCAACCGCGTCACCTGGTTGATTGAGGTCAGCAGATTCTTCGGCGCGTCGTCGAACAGAAGATGCGCCTCGTCGAAGAAGAAAACGAGCTTGGGCTTGTCGAGATCGCCGACCTCGGGCAATTTTTCGAACAGTTCCGAAAGCAGCCACAAAAGAAAGGTCGCATAGAGCCGCGGCGCGCGCATCAGCTTCTCGGCGGCGAGCAGATTGACGACGCCGCGCCCGTCCCTGTCGACGCGCAGGAAATCGGCGATATCGAGTTCCGGCTCGCCGAAAAACTGGGTCGCGCCCTGATTTTCCAGCACGAGAAGGCGCCGCTGGATCGCGCCGATGGTGGCCGGCGCGACATTGCCGTAGCGCGTCGTCAGCGTCGACGCGGTTTCGCTGACATGCTGCAGCAATGCGCGCAGATCCTTGAGATCGACGAGCACGAGCCCGCTCTCGTCGGCGACCTTGAAGGCGATGTTGAGCACGCCCTCCTGAATCTCGTTGAGTTCGAGCAGACGCGCCAGCAGCAGCGGCCCCATGTCGCTGATCGTCGCGCGGATCGGGTGGCCCTGCTCGCCGAAGAGATCCCAGAAGACAACCGGAAAATCGTCTGGCGCATAGTTGAGCCCCAGCTCGCCGGCGCGGCGCACGAAAGCGGGCTTCGCTTCGCCCGGCATCCCGATCCCCGATAGGTCCCCCTTCACGTCGGCGGCGAAAACGGCGACGCCCGCGCGCGAAAAACCCTCCGCCAGAACCTGCAGGGTGACGGTCTTGCCGGTTCCGGTCGCGCCCGCGACGAGGCCGTGCCGATTGCCGAGCGCGAGAAGGAGATATTCGTAGCGCTCGCCCTTGCCGACCAGAATGCGGCCCGGCGCCCCATTGGCGGCTTCATCGGCGGTGCTTCGCGCGTTATCCTGGGCCATCGGAGTTCCGTCGGTGTCAAATCGTCGGTGGGTCGCGCGCGATCAGGGCGAGTCGCGTTCGCCATGACGATATGGCGGCGCGGAGCAGCGATCCAGAAAAATCATGGGCTTCCGGCGAAGGCGCAGCTTTTGGCGGGTCCAGGCGGGATGCGAAAAAGCAGCATCCGGCTTTTCGCGTCAAATCCCGCTCTCTTCTCAACAATCGATCGCGTTTCATGCTTTTGGATTTCCGTCCAAAAGCATCGCGATCTAGGCCCGCGCGCCCGTCGCCGCCTCGGCCAGAGCCGCGAGCTTCTCGTCAAGCCTGATGGCGGCGGCGGCGACTTCTTCGCTGCCGAGGCGCGCCATCAGCGAGGATGGAAGATCATAGACCAGCCGCGCGCGGCGTGTCTGCGGGTCCTCGACGATCATGGCGCGCACCGGCGCGTTGAGGGCCGCGCCGAGATTGTGGCGGATCATCGTCGCCGCGATGAGCGGATTGCCAAGAATGTAGAGTTTCGCCCGCCCCGCGATCCCGAATATCCCCATCCAGGCGCCGTGGTCGACATCGAGAAACCGCATGAAGCCGCTCGGCCCCTCGAAGGCGCGGACGCGCCGGATGAATTCATCCGCATCGCCGGCCGAGGCGGCGAGGGCCTGACGGAATTGATCATTGCTGACGACGCCCGTCGCCCCCTCGAAGGCGGCGACGACTTCGTCGAAAGGCCTCTCGCTCAGATATTCAAGATGGATCAGCGTGCTCCGGTCCTGCATGATGCTTTCCTTTCGAGACCTTCGCGCACCGAAGAAGCGGCGCGGCCAAGCTTTCCCGCAGCGACCCCGCGCCAAATCCGATCATAGGATGACGTATGACATGGAATCAACGAAGCAACCCCTGAACGTCGCCGTTCTCGACGATTATCAGAACGTCGCGCTCAGCTTCGCCGACTGGTCGCAGCTTGGCGAGCGCGCCATCGTCACGGTTTTCAACGATCATATCTCAGACCTCGAAGCGCTGATCGCGCGGCTCGCCCCCTTCGACGTCCTTTGCGTCATGCGCGAACGCACGCCGCTGCCGCGCGCGATCATCGAACGGCTGCCGCGGCTGAAGCTGATCGTTTCGACCGGGCGACGCAACGCCTCGATCGACGCTGCGGCGGCGGCCGAGCGCGGCATTCCCGTCGCCAACACCGGCTATTCCTCGGCGCCGACGATCGAACTCACCTTTGCCCTGATCCTCGCCAGCCTGCGTCACGTCGCCGCCGAAAACGCGTCGCTGCGCGCCGGCGGCTGGCAGCGCGCCATTGGCGGCGATCTGCGCGGCGCGACCTTGAGCGTGCTCGGCCTTGGCAATATCGGCGCGGAAGTCGCCCGCATCGGCCTTGCTTTTGGCATGAACGTCATCGCCTGGAGCCAGAACCTGACCCAGGAGAAGGCCTCGGCCGCCGGCGCCCGGCTCGTTGCAAAGGAGGACCTGTTCCGGCAGGCAGACATCCTCACCATCCATCTCGTGCTAAGCGCGCGTTCGCGCGGCCTCGTCGGCGCCGCCGATCTCGCCCTGATGAAGCCGACAGCGCGGCTGATCAACACCTCGCGCGGCCCGATCGTCGATGAGGCGGCGCTGATCGCGGCGCTCGCCGCGCGCAAAATCGCGGGCGCGGCGATCGACGTCTTCGATCAGGAGCCTTTAAGCCTCGACCATCCCTTCCGCAGCATGGCCAATGTGCTGGCGACGCCGCACATCGGCTATGTGTCTGAAGAGGTCTATCGCAAATTCTATGGCGATACGGTCGCGGCGGTCCGCGCCTTTCTCGACGACGCGACATTTCCGCTGACGCCGCCACCGGGACCTTGACGGATCGGCGGCGTTTCGCGCGGGCGCCAGGAATGCCGGCAAACGCGCGGGCAAAAAAAACGCCGCGCTCCGGTCGCCAATACGGGCGTAGGACGGAGGCGGCGTCGCTAAAGTTGGGGACCTGCCATTGAACGAGGATATAAAAGCAATCGCCGTGCCAATGGCCTCGCGGGTCGACCAGGCACGACGCCACCCTTGTTTTCGAGGCGCTTTTCGTGGATTTCCGCCGCTGCAACGCTGCCCGGCGAAATTTCGCAGGCGACCAATGGATGTATTTCGAGCGTATTGATTAATGGCTGCGCAAGCTGCTTCGCAACTGCGAGATGAGCGCCAGCCCCTCGGGACCAGATGATTGCAAGCTGGGCAATTGACTTGCTTCGCGACGCGGAACATGGGATAAAAAAGAGCTTTTAATTCCGTACAAGGTTCGATCCGATGGCACAGCTCAAGCTAACCCTTTCAATCATCGGTTTGGGCCTTGCGGCTGTGGCGCTTCCGTCCGTCGCCAATGCCAATTCCCTTGGCACAGTCGATGGCCTTCCCTTCTTCGGCCGCCCTTACCCTTATTATTACGTCTACCACCGGCCGCCGGCCGAGTGTTACGAGGCGCATCCCGTCGATACGCCCGACGGGCCGCGCATCGAGCTAGACTGGGTCTGCGACGGGACCGTTCGCGCGCGCTACTGATTCGGACGCTGGCTCCGCCGCGGTCGCTGATCTTTGGCTGAAACGCCGGCCCGCTCGTAAGCCGGCGAGCAGGCGCATCCATCCGCCGCTCCACGGTCCATCACGCCGTTCTAACCCGCCAGCCCGCCCAGTTCCGCTCGCAAATGCGCCGGATCGCTGAGCCGGAATCGCGCGGCGGTCGCCTCCTCCGGGGCGCCGATTCTGATCGAGACGCCCCCCTGCGCATTGACGAATTCAAATCCGCTTTCGTCTGTCAGATCGTCGCCGATGAAGACCGGCGTCCGGCCGGCGAAGGGCGCGCTTGCGAGCAGCGCCGCGATCGCGGTCGCCTTGCTATGGCCGGCCTGTTTCAGTTCGGCGACCATCTTGCCCTGCTGCACGGCGAGCCCCGGGGTTTGCGCCACCGACTGGAGCATCGCCAGAACGTCCTCCGCCAGTTCCGGCCTCTGCCGGAAATGCAGCGCCAGCGTCGCGCCCTTGTCCTCCAGAACGAGGCCGCGATGACGCGCCGCGAAATCGCGCAGTTTTGGCCGCGCGGGATCCATCAGATCGGATCGCGCGACGAGCCGCGCCCGGTCCAGGAAGCGGATCTCGGCCCCGTGCAAGCCGGCCGCGGGCAGAACAAGGGGGCTGAAGATGCGGTCGAGATCGTCGATCATGCGACCGCTGACGAGGGCGAGCGCCGCGCCGGCGGCGGCTGCCGTGGCCGCAATCAGGCGGCGCAGCCGGTCATCGGCCGCGACATCCTCCGGCCGAGGCCGGATCTCCAGCAAGGTGCCGTCGACATCGAGAAAAAAGGCGCTTCGCGACGGCGGCGCGAGCGACGCCAGACCGCCGGGCGCGAGAGGCCGGGGCGGCGCCGGCAAATCCGCCACCGGCACGCCTACCAAACGCCTTCATTGGCCATGGACGCCCAAGGCTCGCGCTTCGGCAGCCGCTCGCCTTTCTGCAACAATTCAATTGAAATGGCGTCGGGCGAACGGATAAAGGCCATGTGGCCGTCGCGCGGCGGCCTGTTGATCGTGACGCCCGCCTTCATCAGTCTGTCGCAGGTCGCGTAAATATCATCGACGGCGAAAGCGACGTGACCGAAATTGCGTCCCCCCGCGTAAACTTCGCTGTCCCAATTATAGGTCAGTTCAAGCAAGGGAGAGTGCGTCGCCTTGGCCTGGGCGACATCGCCCGGAGCGGCGAGATAGACGAGGGTGAAGCGGCCAGCTTCGCTCTCGGTGCGCTTCACTTCAACAAGCCCGAGCTTTTCCGTATAGAATTCAAGCGACTCGCCAAGGTCTGCGACCCGAACCATCGTGTGCAGGAATTCCATTTTCGACTCTCCTTTGTCGGCGCCTTCCGGTGTGGCGCGCATATAGCACGAACGGCGTCGCCGTGCCGCCCCAAGGGCATTTTCGTGCGAAACGGAGGCCGGTTCGGGCCAGGAATTTGCGTCACTGGAAAGAGTTGGCGTGTTTTCCTGTTCCCTCGGATCGCAAAAGGCGCCAGCGCGGCGCTGCAACATTAAAGATGCCCTATGACCGAAAGTTTCGACATGAAGGACAGCGACCAGAATTTAAAGGAAGGCGCGGCTCTGGCCTCGATCGCGGTGAGTTCGCTCATGACCGCGGCCAAGCTCGTCGCCGGCCTCCTTTCGGGATCGCTGGCGGTGCTATCCGAGGCGGGACACAATCTCGCCGACGTCGGCGCGACGATGCTGACCTATTTCGCCATAAGAATCGCCCATAAGCCGGCGGACGACGAGCACCAATTTGGCCACGCCAAGGTCGAGGCCCTCGCCGCGCTGATCGAAACCGGATTTCTGTTCGCGCTCGCCGCCTTCATTCTCGTCGAGGCAGTGCGCCGTCTTGGCGGGCATTCCGCCGAAATCGAGGCGGGGCCGCTGGTTTTCGGGATTTTGCTCGTCTCCATCGCGGTCGATTTTTTCCGCTGGCGCCGCCTGAAGGCGATCGCCAAAGAGACCAGGAGCGAGGCGCTCGCGGCCGACGCGCTGCATTTTTCAAGCGATATGATCGCCTCCCTGCTGGCCGTCGCGGGTCTCGTCGCCGCGCGTTTCGGCTTCCCGCAGGGCGATGCGTTGGCGGCGCTCGGCGTCGCCGGTTTCGTCGCCATCGCCGGATATCAGATCGGGCGGCGTACGATCGATACGCTGATCGACGCCGCGCCGAAGGGGCTCGCCGACAAGGTCGCCGCGATCGCCGCCGCCGTCCCCGGCGTCATCAGGGTCGAGGCGCTGCGGCTGCGGCCAGCCGGCCCCGAGGTGATCGGCGATCTCGAAATCACGGTGCCGCGCACGCTATCGCTCGAAAAGGTCGCCGCCATCAAGGTCAATGTCGCGGCGGAGATCAAGGCCGAGCATCCAGACGTCCGCGTCACCATCGCGACCCATCCGATCGCCGCCGACAGCGAAACCATTCTGGAGCGCATTCTTCTCATCGCCGCAAAGCGCCACACGCCGGTGCATCACGTCACCGTGCAGGAGCTCGACGGCCGCACGGCGATCAGCTTCGACGTCGAGGTGGATGGGCGCATGACGCTGCGCAATGCGCATGAGATCGCCTCGGGGCTCGAAGATGAGATCGGACGCGAATTCGGGTCCGACATCGAGGTCGAGAGCCATATCGAGCCGCTGGAGCCGCGGCAGTTGCCGGGCTGCGACGCGGACCCGGAGGTCGCGGCCGAAATCGAAGGCGCCCTCATCCGCAAGGCGCATGATCAAGGCGCCCTCCTTGACGTTCACGACGTGCGGGTGCGGCGCACGCCCTCGGGGCTCGTCGTCAATTATCATTGCCGCGTCGACCCGGCGCTCAGCGTCGACGAGGTGCATGATCAGGTCGATGCGCTGGAGCGCAAAGTCCGCGCCGCCTTCACGACCATCAGCCGCATCGTCGGCCACGCCGAGCCGGCGCAATGACGGCGCCGATCCGCGCCGGGGCGTCGCGGCGCGGCGGCGCAGCGACGCTCGCCGCCCTCTTGCGCAGCCGGCGCTTCGCGCCTTTGTTCTGGTGCCAGTTCTTCTCCGCGTTCAACGATAATTTCGTGCGCAACATGCTCGCCATGCTGATCCTGTTCCGGCTCGGCGAGAGCGAGGCGGGCGCGCTGATCACCGTCGCCATCGGCGTCTTCATGCTGCCTTCCCAGTTGCTGTCCGGCCTTGGCGGCGAGTTGGCCGATTCAGGGGACAAGGCGCGGCTGGCGCGGCGGCTGAAAGGCGCCGAAATTCTCGTTCAGTCCGTCGCCGCCATCGGGCTTTGGCTCGCCTCGGCGCCATTGCTGTTCGCGGCTCTATTTGGCCTTGGCGTCGTCAATGCGCTGTTCGGCCCGCTGAAATACGCCATCCTGCCCGATTTCCTGAAGAGCGATGAACTCGTCGGGGGCAATGCGCTGGTCGAGGCCGCGACATTCGCCGCCATCTTCCTCGGGCTGATCGCCGGCGGCCTCTCGGCGGCGCGGGCGCCCGAAGGCGTCATGGCCCAGCTGATGCTCATTGCGCTGATCTGCTGGGCGTTCAGCCTGTTCATCCCCGCAACCGGCCGCGCCGATCCAGAGCTTCGCCTCAACGCCAATGTCTTGGCCTCGACCGGCGCGCTGCTGCGCGAAATCGCGCGGGACAATCAGCTCCTGCGACGCGCCGCGTCGGTCTCCTGGTTCTGGATGGCCGGGGCCGTCGCGCTGTCGCTGACGCCGGTCGTCCTCCGCAACAAGACCGGCGCCGGCATCGCCGTCGAGACCGCCGTCAGCGCCATTTTCGCGATCGGCGTCGGGATCGGCTCGATCGCCGCGGCGCTGCTTGCGAAGGGCCGCATCCTGTTGCGTCCGGTTCCGCTGGCCGCGGTCGGCATGGGCCTGTTCCTGATCGACCTTGGCGTCTCGACGGCGCCCCTGCCCCTGGTCCATGGCGAAATTGGCCTCGGCGCGTTTTTCACCTCGATAACGGGGCTGCGCGCGGGTCTCGACGTTTTGGGCCTCGCCTGCGCCGGCGGGCTTTTCGTCGTGCCTCTTTTCACGGCGATCCAGGCCGACGCGCCGGCCGCCCGGCGGGCGCGAATCGTCGGCGGCGTCAATGTGCTGAACTCCCTGTTCATGGTCGTTGGCGTCGCGGCGACGGCCCTGCTGCAGAGCAAATTGGTCGGCCTGTCCGAATCGGCGTTGCTCGCCGCGCTGGGCGTCCTGACGCTCGGCTGCGCCATTTACGTTCATCAGGGCGCGGCGCGACTGTGACGCCGCCCGACGCATCGACGCCGACGCGCCGCTCCACAATGGTTCAGGCGAAGGCCGCAATCGGGCGCAAAACTCAAAGTTCGACAGTCCGGCGTCAGGGCGTCTTGCGCAGAAACAGCCCGAACGCGCGCGGCCCATCGCCGACCGGCATCCGCGCCGTCACCTTCAGCGTTTGCGCGTCGATGGCGAAGACGTCATTGGAAAACCAGTTGACGACATAGATGGTCCGTCCGTCGGCGCTGGCCTCAAGCCCTTCAGGATATTCGCCGGCTGAAACCCGCCCGACCGGCTTGAAGGTTTCGAGATCGAAGGCGGAAACCGTCCCGCCATATTGATCGCTGGTAAAGCCGCGCCCATTCGCCAGGGCGACGACATAGGGCCGCTTGCCCACTGGCGCGGTTCCGATCAGCCTTTGCGTGGCGAGATCGACCACGGAGACATCGTTGCTTTCGACATTGGCGCAATAGACCCGCGCGCCATCGGCGTCGATGGTGACGCCGAACGGATGCGCGCCGACCTTGACCGTGGCTTTCGCCTTGAAGCTCGCCGCGTCGAGAATCGAAAGCGCGTCATCGTCGCGATCGGCGACGACGATGAGGGCGCCGTCCGGCGACACGGCGACGCCGGAGGGCGAGGCCCCCACCTCCGCCGTCGCGACGATGGCGCCGGCGGCGACGTCGATCTTGTAGATGCGCGGACTATAAAAGCCCGACACATAGATGAAAGCGCCGGACGGATCCGCCGCGACGCCGAGCGGCGTATCGGGCATGTCGATTCTCGCCCTGACGCTTCGCGAGGCCACATCAATCACCGAGACGAATTTGCCCTCGGTGCTGGTGACGAAGGCGGTCCCGCCATCGCGGGACATGGCTATTCCCGCGGGCTTGCCGCCAACCGCGATGCGCCCAACGACCTTCCGCGCTGCAAGATCGAGGACGCTGACGCCGTCGCCATTCTGCTCCGTGATGAAGGCCTCATCGGCCCGCGCCGGGCCGCAGCGAAGAAAGAGACCCAGCGCGGCGAAGGCGAGCAGCGCCGTGCGGCGCATGGAGGGCGTTCTATTTTGCCGACTCAATCTTCGTCTTCAGCGCCTCGAGGCCAGTCTTGTAGATGCCGGTGACGGCCTTGATCGCGGCTTCGTCGCTGAGATCCGGCGGCGGATCGTTGTTGGGGAAGCCGCGATAGAAGGCGCCATGCCACTCGACCGTGCTCGCCTTGCCGTCGTCTTTCGGCGTGACGGTGATCGTCGACGAATAGTTATTCACCGGCAGAACTTTCACGTCCACGGTCGGGATGCGATAGGAATAGCTGTGGTTTTCGGCGTCGTATTTATAGAGTTCCTCGTCGAGGGAGGCGCCGCCACCGAGATCGAGACGGCGCTTTGCGACATCCGGCGTATTGCCGCCCTCGCCGGTCGTCGCCTTGACTCCCGGGAGCCAGCTCATGTCCTGAAAATTGCCGATGACCGCCCACACCTTCTCAGGCGGCGCGTTGATATCGATGGTTTCGGTCACCTTCTGCCGCGTCGGCCCATGCGCCCATGCGGCGCCCGGCAGAGCCGAGACCATCAGGGCGACCCCAAACAAAGCAGACTTCAAGATCGGTTGAGCCATTGATTCGCGTCCCTCATCAAATGTTTTCGTCCGTCGGGTGGCGGCGGCCCGCGCCCCGACCTTTACGCTGCGTCGATGCAAGCCCTATGATCGGCGGCGATGCCGACCCCTTAAGCCCTGTTTCCCGTTGCTGAGATTGAGGTTTTGATGCGTACCGACAGCGCCGAGCCCGTTCGCCTGAAAGACTACCGGCCTCCCGACTATCTGATCGACAAGGTCGATCTCGATGTCAAGCTCGACGCCACGTCGACAAAAGTTCTCGCGCGCCTCGAAATTCGCCCAAATCCGCAGGGGCGCCCGGACGCCGCGCTCGTTCTCGACGGCGATGGCCTCCGCGCGCTACGCATCGCGCTCGATGGCGAAAGCCTCAATCCGGCCTCGAACTCCGTCAGCCCCGACCAACTCACCATCGCGTCGGCGCCGCAAAGGCCCTTCACCCTCGAAATCGAGACCGAAATCGACCCCTCGGCGAACAGCCGGCTGATGGGCCTCTATCGCTCGGGCTCGGCCTATTGCACGCAATGCGAACCGGAGGGGTTTCGCCGCATCACCTATTTTCTCGACCGGCCCGACGTGCTCAGCGTCTATACGGTGCGCATCGAGGCTTTGAAGACCGAAGCGCCGCTGCTTTTGTCGAATGGCAACCGCATTGCGGCGGGCGACCTCGAAGACGGCCGCCATTTCGCGCTCTGGCGCGATCCCTTCCCAAAGCCCAGCTATCTGTTCGCCTTGGTCGGCGGCGATCTCGGCTCGGTTCACGATGAATTCATCACACGATCAGGCCGCAAGGTCCGACTCGGCATCCATGTCGAACATGGCAAGGAGCCGCAGGCCGCCTACGCAATGGACGCCCTCAAACGCTCGATGGCCTGGGACGAAACTGCCTTCGGCCGCGAATATGACCTCGACGTCTTCAATATCGTCGCCGTCTCCGATTTCAACATGGGCGCGATGGAGAACAAGGGCCTCAACATCTTCAACGACAAATATGTCCTCGCCTCGCCCTCGACCGCGACCGACGCCGACTACGCCCATATCGAGGCGGTCATCGCGCATGAATATTTTCATAACTGGACAGGAAACCGCATCACCTGCCGCGACTGGTTCCAGCTCTGCCTCAAAGAAGGCCTCACGGTCTTCCGCGACCATGAATTTTCCGGCGACATGCGCTCGCGCGCGGTGCAGCGCATCGCCAATGTGCGCGCCCTGCGCGCCGCCCAGTTTCCCGAGGACGCCGGGCCGCTCGCCCATAATGTGAGGCCCGAGACCTATCAGGAGATCAATAATTTCTACACGGCGACGATCTATGAGAAAGGCGCGGAAGTCATCCGCATGCTGAAAGTCCTCATCGGCGACGCCGCATTCGCCCGGGGCATGGATCTTTATTTCGAGCGCTGCGACGGCACGGCGGCGACGGTCGAGGATTTCGTCGCCTGTTTCGCCGAGGCGTCCGGCCGCGATCTGACGGCGTTTTCGCGCTGGTACCATCAGGCCGGAACGCCGCTGCTCGAAGCGGGCGGGACTTATGACGCCGAGGCGCGGACCTTCACGCTCGAACTCGCGCAAAGCTGCGCGCCGACGCCCGGACAGGCTCGCAAGGAGCCGTTCGTCATCCCCGTAGCCCTCGGGCTCGTCGGGCCGGACGGCGATTTCCCGCTCAAGGCCGACGCGGCGGAGGCGCGCGAGGCGGAGATCGCGACGGGCGTTGTCGAGCTTTCGACGGCGAGGCGGACGATCACGTTCCTCGACGTCCCGAGCCGTCCGGTGCCCTCCCTGCTGCGCGGCTTTTCGGCGCCGGTGCGGCTCGATTACGCGGCGAGCGAACCCGATCTGATCACGCTGATCGCGCGCGACAGCGACAGCTTCAACCGCTGGCAGGCGGCGCAGACTTACGCCAGCCGCCTGCTGCTGCGCTCCGTCGCCGGCATCCGCGCCGGCGGCCAGCCGGCGCATGACCAGGGCTTCATCGACGCGCTCGCGACCGTCATCGCCGACACCGCCGATCCAGCCTATGCGGCGCAGATGATCACCCTGCCGAGCGAGGCGGACATCGCGCGCGACATCGGCGAGAACGTCGATCCAGACGCGATCCACGCCGCCCGCGACGCGTTGCGCCGCGCCATCGGCAAAGGGCTCGCCCCGGCGCTCCTCGACGCCTATGCGCGGCATGCCGCGAGCGGCCCCTATTCGCCCGACGCCGAGGCCGCCGGTCGGCGCGCCCTGCGCAACGCCGCTCTCGATCTCTATTGCGCCGGCGATCCCGTCGGGGGCGGCGCCGTCGCCGCGCGGCAGTTCGAGACGGCCGACACCATGACCGACGAGATCGCGGCCCTCGGCGCGCTCGCGCAGACCCCGGGCGACGCGCGCGAAGACGCCCTCGCAACATTCTACGGCCGCCACGCCAGCGAGGCGCTGGTCATCGACAAATGGTTCGCGCTGCAGGCGATGATCCCGGCGGCCGATACGCTCGATCGGATCCGGCTCCTCATGGACCATCCGGCCTTTTCGCTCGGCAATCCGAACCGCGTGCGCGCGCTGATCGGCGCCTTCGCGTCCGGCAATCAGACGCGCTTCAACGCCCCTGACGGCGGCGGCTATGATTTCGTCGCCGGCATCGTCCTCGACCTCGACGCAAAGAACCCGCAGGTGGCGGCGCGACTGCTCGCTGCCTTCAAGAGCTGGCGTTCGCTGGAGCCGAACCGGCGCGCCCGCGCCGAAGCCGCGCTCCGCCGCGTCGCGGGCCACGGCGGCCTTTCCGCCGACGTTCGCGACATCGTCGACCGGTCTCTTGGTTGAAAGGAGCCGTCAATGAGCGAACAACTCTGGAGCGCGGTCGACTCCTATATCTGCGACCTGCTCGCGCCCGCCGACCCAGTGCTCGACGCCGCCCTTGAGGCCAGCGCGAAGGCCGGCCTGCCGCCGATCCAGGTCGCGCCGAACCAGGGCAAGCTGCTGCACCTGCTAGCGCGCCTCATCGGCGCCCGCCGCATCCTAGAAATCGGCACGCTCGGCGGCTACAGCACGATCTGGCTCGCCCGCGCGCTGGCGCCTGACGGGCGGCTCATCACGCTCGAAAACGACGCAAAACACGCCGAGGTCGCCCGCGCCAATTTCCGTCGCGCGGGCCTCGATGGGCGGATTGATCTTCGCCTCGGACAGGCGCTCGACGCGCTGAAGCAGATTGCGGCCGAAGGCGCCGATCCGTTCGACCTCGTCTTCATCGACGCCGACAAGGCCAACATTCCCGCCTATTTCAGCTTCGCGCTCGACCTTACGCGCCGCGGCGGCCTAATCATTGTCGACAATGTCGTCCGCAATGGCGCCGTCATCGACGCCGCGAGCGCCGACCCCGACGTTCAGGGCGTCCGCCGATTCAACGAGCAACTCGCCCGCGAAAAGCGCGTCAGCGCGACGGCGATCCAGACGGTCGGCGTTAAGGGTTATGACGGTTTCGCCCTTGCGCTGGTCACGGGCGAAGGCTGACCCAAGTCGAGCGGCCAAGGCCTGATCGCGGCCGGCTCCGCGCGGGTCTGGCGGCGTAAAGGCTGCTATCCCATTGCGGCCAAACAAGTTCTCGCCGCCAACCCGATTTCGGCCGCCGCCGCGCAGCCCAAATCGCCTATCCTCCCGCCCGGCCCCGCCCTTCGCCTTTCGCGCGAAAAGCCGGCTCGGCGGCAAAAATTTACATTCATTTTTAATGAATTCCTCTGGACAAAAAACCGAAGTCAGAGTCTCATGATTCTCGACTCGGGGAGATGCGGCACATCGCTCCAGTCAGTTTCGAGGGGGCCTGACATGGCGCGTGCAAACGCGGCTGGCGTCGCTGCGCATGCAGGGGCGCAGCTTCAACTTGCCCGAACGACGGAGCGTCATGCGCCGGCGGCGGAAGCTGTTTCGCATGGATTCCGGCCCGTTGAAATGTGGGTTCGGCGCGGCGTCCCGGCGATGGTGGCGCTGTTCATCTGCGCGCTCGTCGCGGCGACGACGGTGATGTCGCGCGACTCCTATGATCGCACGATTTCCGACGCATTGACCGACCTTGAGCTTCTCGCCGCGGTGGTCGCCGACGACCTCCGCGATGCGCTGAAGCAGACGCCCTCCGGCAATGTCGAGGCGGTCCTTGCGGACGCCATGCCGTCCCGCGCCCTCGCCCGCGGCCAGGAAGTTCTCGTCACCAATCTCAGCGGCGACGTCGTCGCAGCCGCGCCGGCCTCGCTCCATATCAAAGGCGCTCTCGCCGATTATCTCGGCGCCGCGCAGCCGCTCACCATCTTCGCCGAAAAGGCCGGGGTGCTGCGCATCAATCTCGCCGACGGATCCGACGCGCTGGCGACCGTGCGCACATTGCGGGGCCAGTTCGGCCAGGTGGCGGTCGTCTATCCAATGGCGGCCGTCGTCGCCGAATGGCGCGCCAACGCGCTCCGCAGCGCCATTCTAATCGGTTTATCGGCCATCGTCCTCATCGCTCTCGCCGTCGCCTATTTCTGGCAGGCCGCGCGCGCCCGGGACTCCGACAGAGCCTGCGAGAGCGTGCGCGAACGCATCGACACAGCGCTCAGCCGCGGCCGATGCGGGCTTTGGGACTGGGATCTGGCGCGCGGACGGATTTACTGGTCGGATTCGATGTATGAGACCCTTGGTCTCACTCCGGCGGGCAATTTCCTCTCCTTCGGCGACGTCAACGCGCTGGTGCATCCGCAAGACGGCGATCTCGCCGCCATCGCCGAAATGCTCACGGCTGCGAAAGCCGACTCGGTCGATCACGCGTTCCGGATGCAGAATGTCAGCGGCAAATGGGTATGGCTGCGCATGCGCGCCGAACTCGTCCGCGAGCGGCCGGGATCGGCTCCCCATCTCGTCGGCATCGCCGTCGACATCACCGAACAGAAGGCGCTCGCCGAGCGCACCGCCACGGCCGACATGCGCCTTCGCGACGCCATCGAATCCGTGTCCGAGGCCTTCGTGCTATGGGATTCCGACAACCGGCTCGTCATGTGCAACTCGAAGTTCCAGAAATTCCACAATCTGTCGAGCGAAGCGGTCACCGCGGGCGCGCCTTACGCGCAGGTCATGGAGAAAGGCACGCCGCCGCTGATCCAGGCCCAGACGGCGCTCGGCGAACGCCCGCAGGCCGGCGCGCGCACCTATGAGGCGCGGCTCGGCGACGGCCGCTGGCTGCAGATCAACGAGCGGCGCACCAAGGACGGCGGCTATGTCTCCGTCGGCACCGACATCACCGCGCTGAAGCGGCACGAAGAACAATTGATGGAGAGCGAGCGGCGCCTGATGGCGACCGTCGCGGATCTGCGCAAATCGCGCCAGACGCTCGAATTGCAGGCCCAGCAACTCGCCGATCTCGCCGAGAAATATCTGGAGCAGAAGGCGGAGGCCGAAACCGCCAACAGGGCGAAGTCGGAATTCCTCGCCAATATGAGCCACGAATTGCGCACGCCGCTGAACGCCATCATCGGCTTCTCGGAGCTGATGCAGCAGGAGACTTTCGGGCCGCTCGGCTCGCAGAAATATGTCGACTATTCGAGCGACATCAAGCAGAGCGGCGAATATCTTCTCGGCGTCATCTCCGACGTGCTCGACATGTCGCGCCTCGAAGCTGGCCGCATCCGCCTGCAAAAGAGCGATTTCGACATCGACTCGGCGGTGACCGGCGCCATCTCGACGATCGACGCGCTCGCCCGCGAGAAAGGCATCGCCGTCGTCGCCGAAAGCCTGCCCGGTAAGCGCATCCACGCCGACCGCAGCGCGCTCGAGAAAATCCTCACGATCCTGCTGCGCAACGCCGTCAAATTCACGCCGAACGAAGGCCGCATCAGCGTGCGCACGCGGCTCATCCAGGGCGCCCTCAATGTCTATGTGCAGGATACCGGCATGGGCATCGCGGCGGAGCCGCTGGCCCGGCTCGGGCGCCCGTTCGAACAGCTTGAAGGCGCGCTCGACAATGGCATGAAGGGCTCCGGGCTCGGCCTCGCCATCGCGCGTTCGCTGGTCGATCTGCATGGCGGCTCGATGCGCATCCGCTCGACCGTCGGCGCCGGCACCATCGTGCGCGTGCATCTGCCGCAAGCGCGCGACGCGCCGCGCCAGAAGCTGTTGCTGGCGACCGCCGCGCCGCGCCGCCCGCAACCCGCCGCGCAAAAGCTGCGCGCGTCGGCAAGGCATTAGCCAGGGCGTTTTCACACCGCGCAATCCCCCGTTCACTCAAGAAAACGCGTCAAGCCGGAGGAATGAATCCCGATATAGACCGGAAAATGCGCTAGGATGGTGTCCAGTCAAGCGGGGGCGCAGCGCTATGGGCAAGTCGTACAGTGTGGGATTCGAAAATGTAGAGCTGGTTGACGGACTGGCTCCGGATAAACCGGTCTGGCTCTACATGCGCGCGACCTTGCTGAACGACGGCGACCCGGACCATCCGCTGTGGCATGACGAGGTCGGCAGCTTGCCCTCCGATCCGAACCGGCCCGGATATGACGGATTTCCACACGGCGACGCCGGACGCTACGCCGATGGCCTGATTGTCGGCCAACCGGTGACCAACAAGAGCGACACAAACCTGCCCAACTTCAGCGTTGGGCCGGTGGAGGTCGGGCCGGGCCAGACCCTCGAAGTCCTGGTCATAATGCTGCCGAAAGTCTGGCTCGAAACCGTTTCCGTTTCACCAGAGACGGCCGATCGGATCGGCTATGGCATACTTGGAGCGGCCGTCGGTTCAGTCGGCGGGCCAGCCGGCATCATTCTCGGCGCGGTGCTGGGAGCGTTCGCCCCGCACGACCAGAACGTCGACGCGCCGTGCTTCAACTCGGTCATCATGGCCCGCAACGTCTTCACCGCCGCCGATCTCGACCGCATCGAATCGGCCGGAATTGAGCGGCTCGGTCCGCAGGACAACGAGGCCTACCTCGTCTGCCACCAGCCGATCGACGCCTATTACAGCCTGTCCGTCAATGCGCGGGGCTACAGTTTCGCGCCAACGCCGACGCCGAACAAGCAACTATGCACTCTCGAGCCACGCGCATATGCCCCGGCCGAGGACCAGTTCAAGCAAGACTGGGGCGATGTTGGGGACCGCGTCAACGACTGCGTTCAGGTCTCGATCTTTCCGCACTCGCGCAAGCATGCCGACGTGACGATCCTCCGACGAGCCGGCGCCGGCTATGTCACGATCGGGGAATTCAAAAACGCGCCGATCACCCGAGGCGCGCCGCGACCCGACTTCATCCGCAACTTCTTCGATGACGCTTGCCCCGCAAGAGCGGTAAAGCCGGACTGTCCGGACTGCGCCCGCTTCGTCAACCTGCCAATGGCCATGCTGGTTCATCCGGCCCTCGTCTACCTGGGAATGCATGCGGGATCGCATGTCGGAACGCGTCCGATATTTCCCATCAAGTTCGACTCCGACCGCATCACGCAGCCGCACCCGAGCCGCTGCGGCTGCACGAAATCGCGCGCCGCGGCGGCGCGCGTGCGGGCGATTGAAGCGAGCGGGCCGGCTCCGCTCGGTGACCGCTATTTCGTTCAGCGCTTCGACGACAACAGGGTGATGGTATGGCCTAGCGGAAGCATCCCGCTACGCGACCAGCATGCCGGAGCGGCGTTCGGCGATCGACTCGTGCTGGACGAGGATGTCTTTCTGCCGCCCGAACTCGCGCTGTCGTGGCTCATCGTGTGCTCGCCTGAATTCACGCTGGCGACTTATCAAGAGATCAAGGGCGACGGCGGCTGCCGAGGCCGAATGCGCTATATGCGCCGGAACCCGCAAGGGGCCATCATCGCGGACGTAATGCTGACGCGCCTTCTGGATGTCGTGCGCTGAGAACTTTGCGGCGCGGTCCTTCGCGTTGGCGCGCGTCGACATAAAGCCAACGGAGCCTTCTGCATGGGCTGCGACCGAAGCTGAACTTCGCGAGGCGATAGCGTCACGCCGCTTTGTGTTCGAGCAATTTATGGAAAACGCGCCGAACGCTTCGCCGGGCATCGTGCAGGTCGCTTTCCGCCGCGCTCAGGCTCGGCAGCTCGGCGGCGTCGGCGAGCCGGCGTTTCACGGCCTCGCTCGCCGTCCTCGGATCGGCGCCGGGATCAAGCGTCAGGCGCAGCATCTGCGTGACGTCGGTCATGAGGCGATGGGCGGAAAGCAGCGTCTGCGCATCGCCCGCCTCAATGAGGCCGAGCCCCGCCGCGGCCTCGATGACCGCGCAGGTCGAAACATCGATCAGCGATGGATGATCGCAGGCGTGACGCAACAGCAGATATTGCGCCAGAAATTCGATGTCGATCAGGCCGCCCGCGGCGAGCTTCAGATCCCAGGGATCCTGATCGCCCTTGACGCTCGCAATCAGCTTTCGCATGGCCGCGACGTCATGCGCGAGGCCTTTCTGCGGCTCGCGCGTCAGCACGGCGCGGATCGCGGCATTCGTCCGCGCGGCGAGCCGCTCGTCCCCGGCGATCCAGCGCGCGCGGCAGAGAGCCATATGCTCCCAGGTTTCGGCGGCGCCATTCTGGTAATCGACGAAGCTGCGGAGCTGCGTCGCCAGCGGGCCCTGCTTGCCGGACGGGCGCAGCCGCATGTCGACCTGGTAGAGCGAGCCCCGCCTGGTCGCGACCGTCAGCGCGGAGACGAGACGCTGCGCGATCCGCGTATAGTATTGCACGGCATGCAGCGGGCGCGCGCCATCCGACTCCGGCTTCTCGTGATCGAAATCATAAATGAGGATGAGATCGAGGTCGGAGGCCGCCGTCATCTCGCGCGAGCCGAACTTGCCGAGGCCGAGGACGATCGAAGAGCCGCCTTGGACGCGCCCATGCGCGGCGGCGAAATCGCGTTCGACGAAGGCCAGCGCAACTTTGACCACGCTCGCCGCGAGCGCTGAATAATCGCGCCCCGCCTCGGCCGGGCGTATCGCGCCGGAGAGGAGCTTGAGGCCGATTGGAAAGCTCTCCTCCCTGGCGAAATCGCGCAGGGAATCGAGAAATTCCTCAAGATGCCAGGGGCGCTCCAGCAGCCTTTCGGCGCGCGCTTCAAAGCCGCTCTCGTCGATGCGGGATTCAAGGATGCGCGGGTCGATCGTCGCGTCGAGAATATGCGGATGGTTGATCACCGTGCGGGCGAGGCGCGGCGCGCCGCCGAGAATGTCGGCGAAAAGCGCGCAGATGCGCGGGTTGGATTTCAGGAGCGAGAAGAGTTCGACCGCCGCCGGCATGCGGGCGAGCGCGGTGTCGAACCCCGCGAGTGCGGTGTCTGGATCGCCGGAGCTGGCGAAGGCCTGCACGAGGCCCGGCACGAGTTCGGTCAATACCTCCCTCGCGCGCGCCGTGCGCACCGCCGGACGGCGCCCGAAATGCCAGCCGCGGATCGTCTCCGCCGCGGCAGGCGCGTCCTTGAAGCCGAGCCGAGAGAGGGTTTCAAGCGTCTCCGGATCATCCTCGGCGCCGGTGAAAACGAGGCTGCCGAGTTCGGCGTCGAGCGCCGGCGCGGATTCGAACAACAGCGCATAATGATGCGACACCCGGCCCATGTGGCGCATCAGAAAGACTTCGAAATCGGCTTCGCGCGCGAAGCCGCAAAAACGCGAAAAGCGGCGCAGCTCTTCGGGGTCTTCCGGTAGACGCTGGGTCTGCTCATCGGCGATCATCTGCAGGCGATGCTCGACTTCGCGCAGGACGAGATAGGCGGCGCTGAGGTCGTTCACCGCTTCCGCCGTCACCTTGCCGTCGGCGCCGAGTTCGGCCAGCATTTCAAGCGTCCGCGAGCCGCGCAGGTTGGGTCTCTTGCCGCCGAAGATGAGTTGCTGGGTCTGGACGAAAAACTCGATTTCGCGAATGCCGCCGCGACCAAGCTTGACGTCATGGCCCGGCACGGCGACCTCGGCATGGCCGCGCACGGCGTGGATCTGGCGCTTCATCGCGTGAATGTCGGCAAGCGCCGCGTAGTCGAAATATTTGCGCCAGACGAAAGGCGTCAGCGTGTCGAGAAAAGCGCGGCCCAGCGCGACGTCGCCCGCCGCGGGCCGCGCCTTGATATAGGCCGCGCGCTCCCAGTTCTGGCCGAGCATCTCGTAATAGCCATAGGCGGCCGGAAGGGCGACCGCGACCGCCGTCGAACCGGGGTCCGGCCGCAGCCGCAAATCGACGCGCAGCACGTAGGAATCGCCGGTGCGCTCCTGCAGCAGTTTGACGAAGCGCTTGGTCAACCGCACGATGAGGCTCGCCGGATCGGCGGCGCCAGCGAGCGCGGGCGCATCGGGATCGTAGAAAATCACCAGATCGACATCGCTCGAATAATTGAGTTCGCAGGCGCCGAGCTTGCCGAGTGCGAGGATGGTCAACCCGCAGCCGGTCTCCGGATCGTCGATCGCGGCGAGCTGCAAATGGCCCGCGCGATGGGCCTCCCGCAGCACGAAGCGCAGCGCGGCCTGAATGAAGGCGTCGGCCGCCTCCGAAAGCGCGCGCGTCGAAGCGACGACACCGGCGGCGCCGCCAAGGTCCGCGAGCGCGATGAGCAACGCCGTCTCCTGCCGCGCGAGGCGCAGGGCGCGCGTGACGGCGGCTTCATCATCGGCGGCGTCGCAGGCGGCGCGCATGGCTGCGAGACAGGCCGCGAGGCGCGCCTGCGGGTCGCTCGAAAGGCAGCGCGCGAGCCTGTCGGAATCGCTGCTGGCGAGCCGCCAAAGGAAAGGCGAATGATCGGCGAGCGCTTCCAGCAGAGGTTTTACGCGCGGCTCGGCGGCGAGCAGGCGCAGCTCAACGGCCGCGTCCGAGGCCAGAAACTCATTAACCCGCGCACGCGCCTTGCGCGGATCGGCGAGGCGCGGGGCCTCCTCGAGACGCAGGTAGAGCGGCGTGGCCTCGCCCGCCGCCGCGGGCTTCTCGCCGGTCACGCCGCCGCCTCCGGAGGCGGGAGCAAAATTTGCTGCGCCGCCTCGCGCGTCAGCGCGATCGCCGGCAACGCGATGACGACGCGCAGGCCCGGCGCATTGTCCTCAAGCCGCAAGACGCCGCCGTGCAGCCGCGCGACCGCCGCCGCGAGCGAGAGCCCAAGCCCCGAACCGGGGCGCGAGCGCGAATTCTCAAGCCGTACGAAACGATCGAGCACGCGCGCGCGATCGGCCTCGGCGATGCCTTGGCCATGATCGGCGACGCAGATTTCGACCGCCGCGCCACTGCGGCGCGCCGACAGGACGACGCTCTTGTCGGTCCCCGCCTCGCCCGCGCCGCCGCCATATTTGAGCGCATTGTCCACCAGATTGGCGATCGCCTGGCCGATCAGCTCGCGGCTGCCGTGGATGAGAAGGTTCGGCGCCACGTCGATTTCCAGCGCAAAGCCGCGTTCTTCGGCCGCCGGCTCGTAGAGTTCGCCGACATCGCGCGCGACGAGCCCGGCGTCGAAATCGATCATCCCCTCGCGGCCTGAACCCGCCTCGGCGCGGGCGATGTTGAGGAGAGCGTCGAAAATCTGGATCAGCCGGTCGGATTCCTCGATCACTTTCTCGAGCGCGCCGCGATAATCCTCGGATGTCTTGCCGAACTGGAGCGCCTGTTCGGCGCGCCCGCGCAGGCGCGTCAGCGGCGTCTTCAGATCATGCGCGATATTGTCGGAGACCTGTTTGAGGCCGGCCATGAGTTCGCCGATGCGATCCAGCATGGCGTTGAGATTTTGCACCAGCCGGTCGAGTTCGTCGCCGGTTCCGGTGACAGGGAGCCGGCCCGTAAGGTCGCCGGCGACGATTTTCCGGGCGTTGGCGTTGATCGACTCGACGCGATTGAGCACCCGCCGCGCAACCCAAAGGCCGCCAAGCGTCCCGATGCCGACCAGCCAGAGCAACGACGTCAGAAGGGCGTGGCCGAGGATGTGGCGCAAGCGATCGCCCTCTTCAAGGTCATGTCCGACGACCAGCCGGAAACCGCCCGGCAGGGCGAAGATGCGGGCTGTCGCGCGGCGCTGCTTGCCGGCGCCGCCCGCCGGCTCGTAATTGGTTTCGACCAGACCGGGACGTTCGAGCACGCCAGACGGCAGGCTGGCGATATTGCCGGCGATCGTCTCGCCCGCCGGGGTGGTGACGAGGTAGAGATCGGCGCCTGGCCGCTGCGCGCGAGTCTCGACGCTCTGGACGAGGCGGCGGATGCCGCCTTGCGCATATTGCTCGGAAAGCCCGCTGATGTCGGCTTCGACGGTCTGCGCGGTCTGCTGATCGATCAGCATCTTCACATTGTCGCCGACGCTGTCGAGGACGAGTCCCGCGCCGATCGCCGAGATGACGAGATACGCCAGCGAAATCTTGAAGACGGTGGTGCGGAAAAGCCTAGCGAGAGCCGTCACGGATCATGTATCCCGCGCCGCGAATGGTTTGCAGCAGCGGCGGATCGAAGCCCTTGTCGATCTTGCCGCGCAGCCGGGAGATATGCACGTCGATGACATTGGTCTGCGGATCGAAATGATAGTCCCAGACATTCTCAAGCAGCATCGTGCGCGTCACCACCTGGCCCGCATGTTTCATCAGATATTCGAGCAGCCGGAACTCGCGCGGCTGGAGCTGGATCTCCTTGCCGTCGCGGGTGAGCTTGTGAGCGAGGCGATCGAGTTCCAGGCCGTGCACGCGATAGACCGTGTCCTCGCCGGCCCCGTTCTGCTTGCGCCGCGCCAGAACCTCGGTACGCGCGAGAAGTTCGGAGAAAGCGTAGGGCTTCGCCAGATAATCGTCGCCGCCGGCGCGCAGGCCCTTGACGCGATCGTCAACCTGCCCCAACGCCGACAGGATCAGCGCCGGCGTCTCGATCTTTTGCGCGCGAAGGCCGCCGATCAGCGATAGCCCGTCGAGCTTGGGCAGCATGCGGTCAATGATGAGGACGTCGTAATCCTCCTCGCGCGCGCGCGCGTAACCTTCGAGCCCGTCGCCGACGTGATCGGCGACATGCCCGGCCTCGCGAAACGCCTTGGCCATGTAATTGGCCGCTTCCGAATCGTCTTCAACGATGAGAATGCGCATAGAGGACATATACTCGCTTTCCCCCAAAAAAAGCAGGCCGGGAGCTGGAAGCTCCCGACCTGCCGCATCGTGGAATCCGCTTGGGGGCGGGGGGCGACCCGTCGCGGATCCGCGAAGTCCGGCCCTCGGAGCCTTAGGACGCCGGATTGGTTGCGACCGCGACGAAGCGCGTCCCGTCTCTGCCCTTGACCCGCAGCAGAACGGCTTTGCGGCCGTCTTTCTTGGCGTCGGTCAGGATGGACGAGATCTCGGACGGCTTGCTGACGGCGTGTCCGCCCGCCTCGAGAATGACGTCGCCGACGCGAATGCCCTTCTGCGCCGCGGCGCCGTCCGGATTGATGTCGGCGACGACGACGCCGTCATTGCCGGCGCCCTGCACGGAGGCGGCGGGGGCGAGTTTCAACCCAAGGTCGCTCAGCGCTGAATTTTCCGCGAGCGCGACGGGCTTGGCGTTGGCCTCCTTGTCGTCGGGCAGCGAGCCGAGCTTGACCGAGACGGTTTTCTCCGAACCATCGTGCCAGTAGAGCAGATCGGCCTTCTTGCCCGGCCCGAGTTGGGCCACGCGTTTGGCGAGATCGCGCGGACCGTCGACGCGTTCGCCGTTGATGCCGAGAATGACGTCGCCAGACTTGATGCCCGCTTCCTTCGCGGGCGAGTTGTCCTGCGCTTCGGCGACGAGCGCGCCCTTGCTGGATTTGAGGCCGAGGCTGTCGGCGATGTCTTCCGTGACCGGCTGGATCTGGACGCCGATCCAGCCGCGCGCGACAGAACCCTTGTCCTTCAGCGTGGCGATGATCGACTGCGCCGTCTCCGCCGGAATGGCGAAGCCGATGCCGACGCTGCCACCGGACGGCGAGAAAATCGCGGTGTTGACGCCAACGACGTCGCCCTGCGTGTTGAAGGTCGGGCCGCCCGAGTTGCCGCGGTTGACCGGCGCGTCGATCTGCAGGAAGTCGTCATAGGGTCCGGCGCCGATGTCTCTGCCGCGCGCCGAGACGATGCCCGCGGTGACGGTGCCGCCAAGACCGAACGGATTGCCGACCGCGATGACCCAATCGCCGACGCGCGGCGTCGCGCCGGCGAAATTGACATGCGGATAGGAGCCGGGCTCGGTGATCTTCAGGAGCGCGAGGTCGGTCTTCTTGTCGGTGCCGACCACCGTCGCGTGCAGCGTCTTGCCCTCGTCGGTGGTCAACGTCACGTCGCTCGCCTTTTCAACCACGTGATTGTTGGTCACGACAAAGCCGTCGGACGAAATGATGAATCCGGAGCCCTGCGCCTGCTCGGTATGGGGCTTGGCGGGACCGAACTGGTGCGGCCCGCCCTGCTCGCCAAAGCGCTTGAAGAAACGCTCAAGCGGATCGCCCGGCTGAAGATGCGGGACCCGGCCCTGACCCGGACCCTGGCTCTGGCCCGGACCGTCCTCGTCCTCGCTGTCGCCGGCGTCCGCGGTTTCAGTAATCTTGACCTTGACCGAAACAACCGCGTCGCGGACATGATCGACGACATCGGCGAACGAAACGGGAGAGGCGGAGGGGGAAACGGTCAGCGCCGGCGCCGGCTGGGCGGCGGCCTCGGCATACGCCTGATGCGGCGAAACGAGGCCGTTCGACAGCACTCCGGCCAAGGCGGCGGCGGCCACGGCGCCAAGCAGCGCGGCGCGAAGGCCAGGGCGGCGGCCCGGCGGCGTGTTCTGTTCGGACCCGTTAAGCAAGGGAAGAGCCATTGGTCGATTTCTCCATCGTGACGTTTCAGAAGCGCTGCGGCTGTGGGACCGGGCTATCGTCATCAAGATGGGGGCGATCGGCTTACGCCGCTGTTTCGGCGAGATGAAACTTACGTAAGGTTCGCCGCAAACGTCATCGCGTCCAGCGCCGGCGCGGCGCCGAGCACGCGCGCGAATCGCGTCAGAAGCCGTCTCCGGGCGCATTGCCCTGCGAACCACGGCCGTTTGGAATGTCGGCCGGGGGCAACAGCGCGTCGGGATCGGTCGCAGGCCGGCGCGGACGGGGCGCGGCGAATCCGGGCGGCGGGCCGACTTCGACCGGACCCGAGCTTTGCGGAGTCCGGGGCTGAGGCGCCGGGTTTTGGCCGGGGGGCGGCGAGATTTCCGTCGGCGCCTCGCCGAAATCGTCGACCGGCGGCTTCGGCGTCTGCGGCTGCACGCGGCGCGGCTTCCCGTTGGGCTTTTTCGGCGTGGGACTGGCGTTTTGCGGCGGCGGCGGCGGCGCATTGGCGTCGGCGGCGCCCGGCTCGGGCGCGCTGGCGATGGTCTCGCCGGCGCCTTTGCAATCGGTCAGCCAGATATCGTAAACGGGGTGTTCGATGCCATGCAGACCGGGGCTCGACGCGAACATCCAGCCGGAAAAAATCCGCTTATATTCGTTTTTCGCGTCGACCTCATCGACCTCGACGAAGGTGATCGTCTGCGGGGTCTCGGTCGCCGGACGCGTGTAACAGGCCCGCTCGGTGATCTGCAGCGTGCCGAACTGCACGGTCTCGTCGGTGGCCACCTCGAAGGAGATGATTCGGCCGGTGATCTTGTCGAGGCCGGTGAAAATCGCGCCCGGATGGCTGATCTTGTCGGCCCGCGCGCTTCCCTGCGGAATCAGCGCGGCGAGCGTCAGCAGCGCCCCCCTGAGACAGGCGCGCCGAAAGGCGCGCGGCGAAATCCGGGTCGCCGGCGACCGGAGCGTCAGACGCTTCAATTGGGATTGTGCGGCCAGAACGGAACCTCAGCCTTCCGGCGTCCAGGCGTCATAATCGCCTGTCGCTTTCGGACGGGCGTTGGCGCGCAGGGTCGAGCCCGGCGGACGCCAGGCCTCCGGCGTGCCCGTCAGGTTGGGCAGATGCGGCAATTGCCACGCGCGCGGCTTGTAATCCTCCTGCGTCGGCGGCGTATCGACCGTATGATGCAGCCAGCCGTACCAGCCGGGCGGCGTCGTCGAGGCCTCGCTGACGCCCGGGTAAATCACCCAGCGCCGCTCGAAACCGAGCGCCGGATCGATCTTCTTGCCGCGATAATAGACGTTGCCGAATTCGTCCTTGCCGACGACTTCGCCGTGCAGCCAAGTGTGAAACATGGTGTTCAACGTCTGACCGTTCCACCAGGTAAAGAGCAGGGTGAGCCATTTCATCGGCGGCGCCTTCGGCTTTGCGGACGTCGTCCCGTCCGGCCGCCTTTATGGCTGGCGAGGGCCGCGCTGTCCAGCCTGACGCGGCGCCGCATCGTCGGAAGGCGCGCCAAAGCCCGCGGGAGCGCGCTCCGGCATCGATTCGCCTTGACCTGAACAGGAGTTCTCCACAAGCCGTCAATTGCTGTGACTCTTCGAATTTTTCGTTTGTTCCCTGCCTAAATATGTACGACATTTACGGCATCTTAATCGCTGAGCTACCATATCTAGTGGTATCGAGGTCCGGGGAATCGAAAATGCAGATCGCGCGCCGCTACACCAAAGAAGGTCAGTCGCCCTATGCGGAACTGGAGTTCCGCTCGACCAATAGCGAGATCCGCAACCCCGACGGATCGGTCGTCTTCGCACTCGAAGGAATCGAAGTGCCGGCCGCCTGGAGCCAGGTTGCGTCCGACGTTCTGGCGCAGAAATATTTCCGCAAGGCCGGCGTCCCGGCCCGCCTGAAGCGGATCGAGGAAAACGCCGTTCCCTCGTTCCTCTGGCGCTCGGAGCCGGACGAAGCCGCGCTCAAAACCCTGCCCAAGGCGGAGCGCTACGTCTCGGAAATCTCGGCGAAGCAGGTGTTCGACCGCCTCGCCGGAACCTGGGCCTATTGGGGCTGGAAAGGCGGCGTCTTTGATTCGGAGGCCGACGCGCAGACCTTCTTCGACGAATTGCGCTACATGCTGGCGAAGCAGATCGCCGCGCCCAATTCGCCGCAATGGTTCAACACGGGCCTCAATTGGGCCTATGGCGTCGACGGCCCGAGCCAGGGCCATTTCTATGTCGATCCGCAATCAAAGGAACTCGTCAAGTCGCTGACGGCCTATGAGCATCCGCAGCCGCACGCCTGCTTCATCCAGTCCGTCGCCGACGATCTCGTCAACGAGGGCGGCATCATGGATCTGTGGGTGCGCGAGGCGCGCCTCTTCAAGTATGGTTCCGGCGCCGGCTCCAATTTTTCCAAGCTTCGCGGCGAAAACGAGAAGCTCTCGGGCGGCGGCAAATCCTCCGGCCTCATGTCCTTCCTCAAGATCGGCGACCGCGCGGCGGGCGCCATCAAGTCGGGTGGTACGACGCGGCGCGCGGCGAAGATGGTCGTCGTCGACGTCGATCATCCCGATATCGAGGATTACATCGAATGGAAGGTGCGCGAGGAGCATAAGGTCGCCTGCCTCGTCGCCGGCTCCAAGGCCCTGCGCAAGGCGCTGAAGGCGATCCTGCGCGCCTGCGTCAATTGCGACGGCCCGGGCGATGATTGCTTCAACCCGGAAAAGAACCCGGCGCTCAAGAAAGAGATAAAGTTGGCGCGCCGCGCCTTCGTGCCGGACGCCAGCATCAAGAAGACGATCCAGCTCGCCCGCCAGGGCAAGACCGACATCGACTTCGAGACCTTCACGACCGATTGGGACAAGGAAGCCTATCTCACCGTCTCGGGGCAGAACTCGAATAATTCCGTGCGCGTCACCGACGCCTTCCTCAACGCGGTCGAGGAGGATGGCGACTGGACGCTCGTGCGCCGCCTCGACGGCAAGCCGCACAAGACCCTCAAGGCCCGCGCGCTGTGGGAGAAGATCGGCGCGGCGGCCTGGGCCTCCGCCGACCCGGGCTTGCAATATCACACCACCATCAATGACTGGCACACCTGCCCGGCGGACGGTCCGATCGTCGCCTCGAACCCCTGCTCCGAATATATGTTCCTCGACGATACGGCGTGCAATCTCGCCTCGCTGAACCTGTTGCAGTTCCGCCGCGCGGACACCGGCGAAATCGAGATCGACGCCTATGAACACGCCGTGCGGCTGTGGACCATCGTCCTCGAAATCTCGGTGATGATGGCGCAATTCCCATCAAAGGAAATCGCGCTCAATTCCTACAAGTTCCGCACGCTCGGTCTTGGCTACGCCAATATCGGCGGCCTGCTTATGTCGTCGGGCATTCCCTATGACAGCGCGGAAGGCCGCGCCATCTGCGCCGCCTTCTCCGCCATCATGACCGGCGTCGCCTATGCGACCTCGGCCGAGATGGCGCGAGAGCTTGGCCCCTTCGATGGCTACAAGGCCAACGCGGAATCAATGCTGCGCGTGATGCGCAACCACAAGCGCGCGGCGGATGGCGAAGCCTTCGGCTATGATTCCCTCTCCATCGCGCCGGTCCCGCTCGACCACGCATCGCTCACCAACAAGGCGCTGAGCGCCCACGCCATCGCAGCCTGGACGAAGGCCGTGGAGCTTGGCGAGAAGCATGGCTATCGCAACGCGCAGGTCAGCGTCGTCGCCCCGACCGGCACGATCGGCCTCGTCATGGATTGCGACACCACCGGCATCGAGCCCGATTTCGCGCTGGTGAAATTCAAGAAGCTCGCCGGCGGCGGCTATTTCAAGATCATCAACCGCGCCGTCCCCGAAGGGCTGCGCTCGCTCGGCTATGGCCAGCGCGAGATCGACGACATCATCACCTTCGCGGTCGGCCGCGCGACGCTGAAGGGCGCGCCCGCAATCAACCACGAGACGCTGCTCGCCAAGGGCTTCACGCAAGCCAAGCTCGACGAACTTGAGGCGACGCTGGCCGGCGCCTTCGACATCAAATTCGTCGTCAACAAATGGACGCTCGGCGCGGAATTCCTCACCAATGCGCTGAAGATCCCGGCCGACAAGCTGGAGGACGAGAACTTCAACCTGCTTAGCCATCTCGGCTTCTCGCGCGCGGAGATCGACGCGGCCAATGTCTATGTCTGCGGCGCCATGACCGTCGAGGGCGCGCCGCATCTGAAGCTCGAACATTACGCCGTGTTCGATTGCGCGAGCCCCTGCGGGCGCACCGGCAAGCGCTATCTCTCGGTCGAGAGCCACATCCGCATGCTGGCCGCCGCGCAGCCCTTCATTTCGGGTGCGATCTCGAAGACGATCAACATGCCGAACGACGCCGCCGTCGAGGATTGCAAGGAAGCCTACATGCTGTCGTGGCGGCTTGGTCTGAAAGCCAATGCGCTCTACCGCGACGGCTCGAAACTCTCGCAGCCGCTCAACAGCCAGCTGATCGAGGACGATGACGACGAGGCCGAGGAGGCGGTCGAGGCCTTGATGGCGTCCAACGCGCCGGCGCGCGCGAGCGCGGTCGCCGAAAAAATCGTCGAGCGCATCGTCGAGCGGATCGAGCGCATCCGCGAGCGCGAAAAGCTGCCCGACCGGCGCAAGGGCTATACGCAAAAGGCCATCGTCGGCGGCCACAAGGTTTACCTCCGCACCGGCGAATATGTCGACGGGCGGTTGGGCGAAATCTTCATCGACATGCACAAGGAAGGCGCCGCCTTCCGCGCGATGATGAACAATTTCGCCATCGCCATTTCGGTCGGCCTGCAATATGGCGTGCCGCTGGAGGAATATGTCGACGCCTTCACCTTCACCCGTTTTGAACCGGCCGGTTTCGTACAGGGCAATGACGCGATCAAGAACGCCACCTCGATCCTCGACTACATCTTCCGCGAACTCGCCATCTCCTATCTCGGCCGCAACGATCTCGCCCATATCGATCCAACCGACATCGGCCATGACGTGCTCGGCAAGGGCGAGGCGCAAGGCCGCGCGCCGCAGGGGACGGCGCAATCGAAATTCGTATCGAGCGGCTTCGTACGCTCGAAGAGCGAGAAGCTGACGGTGGTCTCAGGCAGCGCCGGCAATCAGGCGACGGCGCTGAAAGAAAATCTCGAAGAAGACGTCGAAGCCGAACTCGGCCAGCTCAACTGGGTGACGCCCAACGAGGCCAAGGCCGTCGCCGAAAAGCGCACCCAGGCCCGCATGAAAGGCTACACGGGCGAAGCCTGCGGCGAATGCGGGAATTTCACGCTAGTGCGGAATGGGACGTGCCTGAAGTGCGATACCTGTGGGAGCACGACGGGGTGTAGTTGATTAAAAGACATTGCGGAAACCGGTGCCTGTTGTCGGTTGCCAAATATAATGTCACTCCGCCAGAAAAACTGTCACCATTTGCGATTGAGATCTTGCCAAATAAAATGTCACCAGATCCACGGTGACATTTTTATGTCCCATCGCCCCGCTTAGGTGTCAGGCTGTGAAGCGAAATGTTCGTTGCTCCCAGCTGACCCGAAAGTCTCCGATCGGCGGACTGCACAGATAGCCGGCCCCCTCCGTAAGGACAGCTCTACGCCCAAGCCAGCCATTCGGCCCGGCAACCGACAATCCCAATAGCCGCCATTCATTCGGCGAAGCTGCGGGTGCCGCAGTTGCCGATGACGCTCCAATGTGGCGGAACCGGCTGGACGAAGAACGGCTTAGCGGCGAAGATGTCCCGATGTAGGGATATCATGGACGACGAAACGGCCGCGCCACGCGAAATTCATCTGCTGACCGTCGACGCTCTGCTCGCCGACCTCGTCGGGGGGCGAGCGGTGGCGCTCGGCGGAGGCGAGCAACTCGCACTGGCGTCGGATGACGCGCGGGCGGTCCTCGATTGGTATCGACGTAATCGCGGCAGGTGGCAGTCGAACCTCTCGGCTGGCGATACCGACGCGATTATCGACGCGATCGGCACGCCGCCGCCGACGATCGAGGCGGAGCCTGAGGCTGGTAACGCCCACGCCGTTAGGCTGCTGCGGCTGGTGAAGCTCGAGGCGCACCGCTTCGCGGGGTTGCACGCCTATGGCCGGCCGAATGTGCCGCCGACTTCATTCGTATTCGAGCCACGCAAGCCGGTTTTGCTGCTGGAGGGCGTGAACGGCTCCGGCAAGACCTCGATTGCCAATGCGATCATCTGGTGTCTGACCGGCCACCTCATCCGGTCGCAGCGTCCGCCCGAGGAGGGGCCGCTGGACTTCGTGTGCGAGATCGCGCGTGACGACGGCACGAACACCACTCATGCAATGTCGGCGATCACGCCGTTGCCGCCAAAATCTGCCGAGCTGCCGCCCGATGGCGAGCCGATCCCGGCTGACAGCTGGGTAGAGCTGACCTTCGCCGATGCGACCGGCGCCCTGCTGCCGCCGCTCCGACGTACGCAGGGTCGAACGGCTCGTGGCAAGATCACCGAGACCGCACCCGACCTGGATGGCGTCGGCATCGATCCGATTGCTTGGCGGATCGCAACGACGATGCCGGCGCTGCTTCCATTCCTCTCAGTGGGCTCGGCGTCCCAGCTCGGCGAGGCGGTGGCGCGGCTGACCGGGCTCGCCGAACTGGTGGACCTGGCCCGGCATGCCCAGAAGATGTCGGTGCGGGTTACGAAAACCGCGACACCCGAGATAGAGAAGCAGCGGGTCGATATCGCCGGACGCTATCAGCAGGCGGTCGGTGACCTGACCGCCATCGTCGTCGAGACGCCCACGATAGCCTTCGCGGGAACCACCCCCACGGTGGACGAGGAGAACTCGGCGGATCGGATCGCGGAGATCGCCGGCCATTTCGCTGCCCTGAAGGCTAAGACATTGAGCGAAGCGCGGGACGTGCTTGGCAACGGCTTCGATCCTGAGAGCAAGCAGTCGCGCGACGATCTCGAGGAAAGCATTGCTCCGGCGATCGAACGACTAAGGACGGTAGGCGAACTGCCGTCGATCGCGCGCCTCTCCGCCTTGAAGGTGGACCCCGCCGAGATCGCCACCGTCGTCGCGCTGTTGATGCGGGTGGAAGCGGAGGCTGCCACCCTCGCGCAGTTAGCCGCCGATCCCGATCGAGCCCGCCGCGCCCAGCTTTACGCCAAGGTGGCGGCGTGGATGCACGACCATGCCCATGTCGATGATGGCACCTGCCCGGTCTGCGTCGGCCAGCTGCATGGCGCGCGCGATCCGGTCACTGGCGCGCCGATTGTCGATCACCTCGTCGAAGCGGCGCGCGACCGCGAGGTGATCGCTCGGACGATTGCCGAGTGGTCGGCACACTGGATCGGCCACCTGTTGCAGGAGCTTCCGCCGGCCATCGCAAAGGAGGCGCGTGGCGACCTGCCGCCGGATCCGGCCGCTCTGCTCCGGGCAGGGCTGGCCGACGAGCTCTTCGCGAGCGAGCCATTCCGCGGCGCGTTATCCGCACTTCAGACCGATGCTGTGAAGCTGATCGACGAACGGCTCGCCGGGCTTCCCGAGTTCACCGAACCTGTTGCTCGGCCCTTGCCCGCCGCCCTGGCGACAGGGGCCGCTCGGCTCGAGCAGATGATCGACCGGATCGATCGCGCATTGGCGTTTGCCGAATGGCGCGAAGATGCCGGCGAGGCGCTCAAGGTATTCCTTCTGGCAATTCGGCGCGGTGACGACGGAAATCCCGATGCGCCCCGCGCGATCGGACGGCGGCTGACGTCGCTGCTTCGGATCGTCGAAGGTGTCGCCCCGCTCAACACGGCGATTGAGCAGGTTCGGCGCATGGAGGTCGCGCGCGTGGATCATGTCGCGAAGAAAGAGCGGATTTCGGCATGCGGGCGTGCCGTGGTGGCGCTCGACCTCCTCGCCCCGCTCGGCGGGCTGGCCCAGACACAGGTCGATACGCTCCGCCGGAAGCTGCACAACCGGTCCGAGCATTGGCGCCGCGCGATCTATCGCAACGCGACGATCTTCGCGCCCGACCTCACCGGCACCGACATGAACGCACGCGGGGTGTTGGAGCTCAAGGTCGGCCGCGATGGCGTAACCGCGCCGGCCCAGCATGTGTCCAACAGCTCGGCCTTGCGCGGCGCGTTGTTCGGCTTCTTCCTCGCGTTCCGCGAGCATGTGCTCGCCATGCGCGGTGGCCTGTCGCTGCTAGTGCTGGACGATCCGCAGGAACTCCTGGACCACGACAATCGCCAGCGGCTCGCGCGCGGGCTCGCCGCCGCCGCCGCGGCGGGAGCGCAGCTGTTCGTCACCACCCACGATCGTCGGTTCGCCCGGTCGCTGGTCGCCGAGAACCGCGCCGCCGACCGCGTCCAGCAGCTGTCGATTCACGCGGTGAACTTCGTTCACCCGACGCTGAGCCTTTCGCCCACAATCGAGGAAATCGAACGACGTCGCCAGGCATTCGTCGCCAATCCAGATTCGGCGATCGACGCGCAGAACTATGCGTCCGACCTGCGCGTGTTCATCGAGGCGCGGCTCGGCGACCTGTTCGACGACCTAGCCGAGCCGGCTCATGCGACCTCGACGCAGGCCCTGACGCTGTTCCCGTTGTTGGACAGGCTGCGCACGTTGATCGCCAACGGCGGCGGCGAGTTGTTCACCAACCCCATTCTCAAGCGCTTCGTCGATGATCCGGGGTTCGCCGAGGGCGCATCGCCACGTCGCGTGCTCAACAGATCCCATCACGACAAGGCGTCTATCACCTACATGGACGTGAAGGACGTCGAGACGGCTTTTGTCCGCCTTCGCACCAGAGTCGAGAAGGTGCATGAGCAGTTCCGCCTCTACCGCTGGCGCGAGCCGCTCGCGCCAACCGACGCAACCGACACCAACGTGGTGCCGCTGCCGGTCATGACGCGGCCGAGCTTTTCCGTGCCGGTCTGCCCGGATATCGCGGCCTTTGTGGGCTCGATGCCGGCGGAAGGTTCACAGGATGCGGCTACCGAACAGCTTGATGGCAGCTGGTTCGAGGGCAAGGCGCTGTTTTATGTGCGTGGTGAAACCCTGGGCTTGGCGATCCCGTCCGGCGCGGTCGCCATCGTCGAGGCTGAACCCTATCCTGGCCGCGACCGCAACCTCGTAATCGCCCGGCACCAGGGAAACGTGCTGGCGCGCCGGCTGGTGAAGGCGCCGGGCTCCCTCTCGCTCGCGGCGCAGACGCCCGATCCGCGAACCCCGCGACCGACGATGACTTATGACGAGAGCAAGGTCCGCTTGTATCGCATCGTCGGCGCGATCTTCACTGATATGCCGCCCCCGCTTGCCGGTAGCGGCGAAGCGACCCCGGTCGACACAGCGCCGGAACTCGCCCGGATCGAGGTCGCCTATCGCGTCCGCGAGGACAGCGCCGTACCATTGGCGCTGCCCGGTCAAGTCATCCTGGGCGGCACCGAACTGAGGTCAGGCGACATCGACGCATTGGAAGGCAGGCTTGTCGCGGTGACGCTTGATGATGGCACCAGCATCTTCAAGCGCGTCGGTGCGCGCCTCTCCGGCAGCCTCGGCCATCTCCGCCTGTTCGAGGCGATCGGTGGCCTTGGCTCTTCAATGGTCATCGCCACGGAAGCGGTGAACGGCGGAACGAGCACGCCGATGATGGCCTCCGCGCGCCGGGTTCTGGGAGTGCTCTACGAACTGCCTTGAAGGGCGATATCCGCTTGGAAAGGCTCGCGGCTTTCAGCTGTATCACGAACGACGGCTACCGCGCTCCCCGTATCGGAAAGCTGCCAATCCGCTCCCGACCCGTTCCTTCTGGTTAACGCATCGGCTCAAATGTCAGCCGAAGGCGAGACCAGCCGATGTCGTTAATTCAATGTGGCGCGCTCATATCATCAATAGAGCTTATCTTTCCAAAGCACGGTAATGGCTTCGAACGAGCCCGAATAGCTCTGCTTGATCGACGCGATGCTCCGCTCGATCTCCGCCTGCCGGACGCCGTATTCGCTGATGTTCAGATAGACGACAAGCCAGCACGAACTGCCATAGTTCCGCTTGCTTTTGGCGAGGATCGCTTCGTCGAGATAATGTGGGATCGACTCTGCCCGCGCCACCCAGTTCTCCACCGGGTCCATCGCGAGCGTCTGCGGTCCGCAGTATTCCTGGCCGAGTTTGCGACCGCCATGCGTGCTCGTGATTTCGACGCGAACGATTGTGGCTCCTATCTTCACGTAGCCATCGGGCCATTGTTCGGAGGCGCCGGCAAGTCGCACGCTTCCGACCGGCCAAAGGCTCGCGAATTTCGCGAGAACATAGGCGTCGTGCAGAAATTTAAGATCGGGGCGGCTAAACCAATCCCCCGAACTGCACCGAGAGCTGAGCGCCTGCGTGACGTTCGCGAACACGTCAGGCATTTGCCACGTTGCGAGGCCACAGCACGCCGCCTTGATCTCCATCTTGTCCAAAGGCGGTCCACGCGGCGGTTCATCCTCCTCGTCAAAGGGAGGCAGCGGGTTGGCCTCGCAGGCCCTGTCAATCCATTCATCGAGCGGATCACCCTGCATCGCATTCTCCTCGGGAGCGAATCAGCCGCCTACGAACACTATCGAAAACCGCCATCTTTTGCAGTTCCCTAAACTGCGCCGAGAAGTCCATCACGAATATATCGCGGGTCAAAATCGACGATGGCATCAAGCACATTGACGAGCGCGCCTCAAATCCGCTTGCGTTCGGGCACTTGGAAAGAGCCATGAGCGCCCCACGCAAGGACTGGTCGATTGGTCCACGGCAAACTGGGAGCAGGTCAGGGAAGCACAATTTAGATACGACCCTAGATCGCCTTCGGCATCGCAAAGCGGACGGAACACAAGCATATTGGTCCTATGTAATAACCACTCACATGGTTATTTATAGTTTACCACTCCATTTAATACCAGAGAGCAGGAACCTAAGCATTAACGAAAAATTAACCTAGTAATTCGATATGTACTTATCTTGTCGCTCCCGATTCGCTTAATGCGGTCAATGCTCTCTTCCGCTATAGATCGGAAGTGAAGGCACTTAATTGCTTGATAATTCCAACCGCCAGGCCAACGATGATGCCGACCCTGTGTGGCCACTTCGCGCCAAAACGGCGCCCCGTCGATCCGAAGACCGGGATTCGCGCGGCGCCAGTCCGGACCATCGTTCGACGCCAACATCGGGGCTTCGTCTGTCTTTTCCACAGCCAGAAATCGGCAATTCCCATCGAATGCGAATCGCTACTTGAACTGGATTTCGTGCGCCTCGTCGAGGTTGATCACGATATTACCTCGATCATTCATCAGCCTCGCGAAATCTCTTGGACTCTAGACGGGGTCACCCATCTGCACATTCCGGATTTCGAGATCACCTACAAACGCAATCCTGTCGTCGTCGAGGTTAAACCGAGGCGAAGGGCAGCACTGCCGGCGGTTCTCGAAAGGACAAAGATCGTCACGCGCGATCTCGCCGAGAAGGGGGTTCTCTACCGCATCCTGACCGAAACATTTATTCGCCGCGAACCGCAGCTATCATATGCAAAACTTGTCTTGCGTGGCCTCGCGCATGATCCTGCGCCTCACGACCGCCAGGCAGTTCTTGGCATCTTAGCCCACGATTTTCGCGGTCTCACTACGGTCGATATCTGCCACCAACTTCAGAAGCCACCCTTCTTTGTCAACACCATCCTCGCGATGGTACTTCGAGGCGATCTCTGCTTTGCGGAATGCCATGCGTCCTCCGGGATCCGCCAGGCGCCATCCGCAGCGGAGGCTGTCGTCCGGATCCGAAGGAGCGCGCCATGAGGGTCGAGCTTCGCAATAATACGCGATTGTGCATCGACGGCATTGTTTGGGTCGTCGAGCGTCGTGTTTCCTCCGGCGTCCAGCTTATCGGCACCGGGGATGGCGCCCTACGAACAATGTCGGACGAAGAATTTTTACGGAAGTTCAGGGACGGTACGGTTGAACAGTTGAACCCTCTCGTTGACCCTGATAGCCCGCGCGCGCTCAACCCCTATAATAGGGATTTTCTCTCAATTCCCGACAAATCGCGTGCGGACGCTGAACGCCGCGCGAGATATATCGACGCCCTTCTCGCCGAAGGAGGACCACCACCTTACAGCAATCGACGGTTGACCGAGCTCATCCCGGTTATTCACGAGACGAGCAAGGACCTGTGCCGCGCTCCAAATCTGAGGACGATGCGCCGTTGGCTGGCCAAACAGGCGTGCGTCGGCTTCGATGGGAGAGCCGATTTGCTCGCAGTCCTTCCCGATCCCGATCGCCGCCGTGGCAATCGCACCAAGATTTTTCCCCCAAGGATTGAGGCCCTCATCATTGAGATCATCGAGGCTGACATCATCTGCCACGCCCCGCGTCCGGTCTCGATCGCCTACGCCAATCTGGCGCGCAAAATCAAGATAGAGAATCTCATCCGGCCAGACGATCCTCTGCCGATTCCGCCGGCCAGAACTTTCTACCGACGGGTCAGCAAATATGACGACGAGAAAAGGATCGAGAGGCAGAAAAGCCGCAAGGTTGCTCGCGAAAAATACGCCGAAGTGCAGGCGGCGCCACGCGAACATGTGCCATTGGCTGTCGTCGAGATCGATCATAATTACATCGATTGCGAAGTCGTCGATGACGACGGACTCGTTCTTGGCCGTCCGACATTGACGGCTGCGATCGACCGCGCAACCCGCATGTGTGTTGGATTCGTTTTGACTTGGGAGCCTCCGTCCGCCACCTGCATCATGCTCCTGCTTCGGCACATGATCATGGAAAAATCTTATGTCAAAGAGGCCTTCGGCGACGCGATCCGCCATGATTGGCCATGTTACGGCGTGCCTTCATCGATCATCGTCGACAACGGCGCGGACTTTCACAGCAATCATTTCAGGAACGCCTGCGACGGGCTGGGACGTATCCAGCTCATCTACGCGGAACCCGGCCAGCCGCAAATGCGTGGCTTCATCGAACGATTTTTCGGGACGCTCAACACTGGCCTCTTTCATCTGCTGCCCGGTACGACGCTGTCGCGCGTCGACCGCAACAGCGACTATGATCCGAACAAAGCGGCGAGAATCCCTCTGAAAAAGCTAAACCAGCTTCTGCATAAATTCATCATCGATATTTACAGCCGGCGCGGGCATCGCGGGCTGAAAGCCATTCCCGTCGAGGCTTGGAAAGCGGGCATCGAAAAATATCCGCCGCGCATGCCGAGGTCTGCCCGGGACATTCACATTTTGTCTTGCGCCAGGGCGGAACGCACCCTTAGCCGCCGCGGCATCGAGCTCTTTTCGACCTATTACCGGGCGCCGGAATTCGCTACGGTCCGCCTGACGGCACAGGGCGATCTCAAAGTCCGCGTCTATTACGATCCGGCCGACATCAGCCGTATTTGGGTCCAGGCGCCCAATGAACCTCAATTTATCGAGGCCAAATGTGTCGCCAACGATTACGCACAACGGCGGAGCATCTGGCAGCATAGGAAAGTCATTGATCATCTCGGCGTCGAGGCGCGGTACGCGACCGAGAGCGACCTTTTGCGCTCCCTTGCTGAATTGCGCCAGATGATCGGCGAGGGAGCGAAGAAGCCCGCGAACCGACATAAGACGAAACGCGCGAGCGCGCGCTTCACCGAACAGCCGCTGAGCGCCGCCGAACTTGCGGCCGCTATGGCGGAACTCCCGGAATACACGACCAATGAACAGGCATTTGCGGCCGAAGCGTCGCTCCCGGCGGCGTCTAGCCGCCCTTCCACCGCGGTCGCGCCAGCCGACGCCCCGCTCAATCGAGGTACGCTGCCGCCAGTTCTTCGAGCGAAAAAAGTGCCGGCAACAAAGAACAATGCGAAATCCGGCTCGCCTTCGGCTCCGGCCGGCGAGCAGCCGGACACTTGCCCCGTTCCGAGCCCGCCGCCCCACGACGACGCCACTCTTCTCGATGCCTTCATCAAGAAGTCCGGCATGACCGCCAGGAAATTGCGATGAACGAGCGCTTCACCCAGGATGAAATCGACGCCCGCAAAGCCAAGATCGAGAATATCTATATCGATCATTCGCAGTGCCGGATGGTTCGCCAGCAACTCAAGAGCAGGCTTAAATCTGGCACATTGCCAGCGGGGCCTGCCGCAAAGCTCACCCTGCTCATGGCAGATACTGGAACCGGCAAGAGCTCAACCATCGAGGATTTCATCCGGCAGACTTGTCCTGGGAGTGAAATCAATGCTCCGGATTCGCCAATCCTCTACGTCAGCCTGCCTATGCCATGCACGATCAAGGGCATGACGGAAGAAATTCTCGAGGCATTGGGCGACCCCCTGAGCCAATGCACGAGTACGGCGTCACGCAACAGCAACCGCATCATCAAGATCATGACGGCGCGCAAGCTCCGGCTGTTCATCATCGACGAGTTTCAACATCTGATCGACAGTGACCGGTCGAAGATCCTGCACGCAACCACCGACTGGCTGAAAGTCCTGCTCGACAAAGCCAAAATTCCGGTTGTCTGCGTCGGGCTGCCGAACGCGATCCAAATCATCAACTCCAATGCGCAGCTCGAACGACGCGTGACCCGGTACATCGATATGCGCCCCTTCGGCTGGCACAGCGACGATGCAGTCTTGGAATTCCGGGCCTTTCTGCGATATTACGAAGAAAATCTCCCGTTCAGCGACCCATCCAATATGAGCGAACCGGAATTAGCCGAAGCCATCCTTCAGGCGACCGGCGGCTATATAGGCAAAATCGCACAACTAATCACCGAGGCCGCCGAAGTCAGCATGACCCGGCCGGAAGGTCCTGACGCCATCCTCCCTTCGGATTTGGCAGCCGCCTATGATGGATTTGCGCGTAAGGGACTCAACCCATTCGCACCCGAGGCAATCTCCAACCAAGACGTGCCCCGCGAGCGCGTCGTCAATTCGAAATCCGGCCGGCGCGAATATCGCCGCGAGAATGGCAGCCGAAAAGCCGCCTGATCCTCTCATGTCACCTTGATCCCGTCTAACCCGTTCCGGCGATGGAATTTGAACAGGGCATTTACAATGGCCGGCACGGTCTGCATTCGCCTCCCGATAAACAAGGACGAAAGCCTCTTCGGCTATCTCGCACGCGTCGCCGAGGCCAATGGCTACGACCGCAGCACGTGGTTGCTGCCTATTGGACAGACCACGTGGTTCGATACATCTAAATGGAATAGTGACACGATCAAGCACGTGGCGCGGATCACCGGCCTCGCGCCATATGAGGTGGCGGTCCGACTCTACGCGGATATCGGCAATGACAAGGTGACGTTTTTCGGCGATCGGATTCGAAGCATCCTCATTGATCAGCGCGGCCAGAAAGCAGCGCGGAAATTCTGTCCGGATTGCTTGTGCGAGACGGGATTTCATTCCACCCTTTTCGATCTCGTTCCGATCCAGGTTTGCCCTCAGCATGCCTGTCGCCTCACCGATACCTGTCCGCATTGCAACAAGAAGGTCTTTTGGGGCCAGCCGTCGCTTGTAACTTGCCTGGCATGTGGAGGCGATCTACGGGCCTTCAAAACTGAAAAAATTCCGGTGGGCGAACTCCGTGGACTGACAGCTGTCGCGAAACGGTTCGGATACCCACACCAGCACCCACATCTCGCAAAACAAAACCCTGCACTCGCCGACGAACTTGCCCATCTTTCGACGGGAGAAATCCTTGAGCTTGTGATCACCTTGGCGGGCTATCTAGGACGCCGCTCAAATGACTGCGCAAGTTTTCTGACTTTTACTCCAGAAATGCGAACCAATGCCCATTTAGTCCTCAACACAAGGCTGCCGTTCGTCCAGCGCTGGCCAGAGGGACTTTTCGAATTTTTGGATCTCTACTCCTTGGCGCGAGGCCAAACGACACAAAGAGCCAATGGTCTAGTTAAATCCTTTGGCCGCTTCTATCTTTCCCTGATCGGACAGACCGAAGAACCATGGCTAACAGTCAAGGCAGCTTTTGCGGACTTTATCGAAAACCACTGGACCGGCGTGAGCATTCCCCGCAGCAAACTACCGGACAAGAAGAGTGCCGGAAACGGGCGCATCACAATTGTCGAGACATGCAGAATTCTTGGTCTTCCGCCGCCGAAGGTTCATGATCTCATCAAACCCAGCACCGACAGCGTCAATCCAAAGGAAAGATGGCGCGGTACACCTATCTTTGCAGGACCGCAAGACATCGAAAAAATTGCCTCAAACGGCGAGAAGCCCCTGCTGCTCGCAGAACTCTGCCAAGCACTTGGGCTAAACCAGCACAGACAGCGGCAGTTTCTTAAGGGCAACGTCATCACACCAGTCCTAGGCCCTACGATTGACGGGTCGCCATTTTATCTTTTCAACGCTGCCCAATCCAACGACATTCTCGACGACTTCACGAAATGGCTTACGGAGAGGCCTTCCGGCGGATCCCTACCGTGCACCTTCGACGACGTTCTAAAAAGCCAGAGCTTGCGCCAAATTCCTGTGAAGATGGTCATCGATGCGATCCGATCCGGGCGTCTGGCGCCAATCGGAAAAAGCGATGACAAGCGAGGGCTCTTTGCATTCCTATTCGACCTAAAAACAGCGACTCGCATCCTTAGCGAACTTCAAATTGAACATTCTGTTGCGACTAGAGCATTTTCGAGCGAAGCGGATACCGGTTCGCGAGAAGAAAATGCGATAAAACAGGAAGTTACAGATGTTTCTCGATTCCATGGGATCGGAGAGCGCTCTAGCTCCAATATGACAATTGCTTCGACTGCCATGCACCTCCGCATATGCCATACTGCAGTTTGCGGGATGCTCGATGCGGGATTTCTGGAAATCGCACTTCAAGCGCCGCGAGCGAAGCGCATCACGATCGAATCAATCGAGGCTTTCAAACAGCGTTACATCAAAACATCGGTCCTCGTCGAGGAACACGGAACAAAAGCGCAGTTCATCACCGAAAGACTGAAGGCAATTGGCATAGAGAAGGCGTCGATATCATCAGGCGGGAGGGCTTACACAAGCTTTTACGAACGAGAGAAACTCCGTGGAGTTGATTTCAAAACGCTTCTGAAGAAGATTCCAAAACGAACGCCGCGCCTCATGCACGCACATCCTCCAGGCATGTCAGCCGACTCGACTGCAATTCAGCTCCACGTGAGGTATGGCGCTATTCGCGAGCTAGTTGATGCTGGTTTTTTAGAAACAATCCAATCCAAGCGAAAATGGCACATTACAACCAAATCGATCGAGGCATTCCAGCAACGTTACATCAGAACATCGACCCTCATCGATGAGCATGGGACAAATGCGCGGTTCATCATCAAAAGACTGAAATCAATTGGCATAGAGCGCGCATCGAATTCCTCGGGTAAGGTAACCAACGCAAGCTTTTACGAACGAGAAAAGTTGCGTGGAATTGATTTCAAAACACTACTGAAGAAAGCTCAACATCGAGAACGCCGCCGTGTGAAGCAGCCTCCTTCGCCGACACGGATTTCTGGTGCTGCTGACGCTCATAACGAGGCAGTTCTCCATTCCGCTTCACGAACGGGGCTGGCTTGATGAAATTCAGGCATGGAATCGCAGAATCGAGGCAACTCTTCTGAGAGGCTTCTCGAGCGAGGCATTCACGATGGCCGGTTCCGTCTGCATTCGCATGCCGATCAACCGTGGTGAAAGCCTCTTTGGCTATCTCGCGCGTGTCGCCGAAGCCAATGGCTACGACCGCAGCACATGGCTGCTGCCCGCCGGACAGAGGACATGGTTCAGCAGCGCTAAATGGACGAGGGGCACGATCGAGCACGTTGCGCGGATCACTGGCCTCGCGTCAAAGGAGGTCGCAATCCGCGTCTATTCGGATGTCGGCCATGAAAATAAAGTATTTTTCGGCGAACGGATTTCAAGCTCTCTTATCGATCAACGCGGCCAAAAAGGAACGCAGAAATTCTGCCCGGATTGTCTGCGCGAGACCGGATTTCATTCGGCATTTTTTGATCTGGTTCCGGCCCAGGTGTGTCCGCGGCACGCGTGCCGTCTCACCAATACCTGTCCACATTGCAACAAGAAGGCATTTTGGGGCCAGCCGGCACTCGCAACTTGCATCGCATGCGGTGGCGATCTTACGGTCATTCGAACCGAATCGGTTCCAGTGAGCGAGCTCCGCGGGGTCACCGCTATCGCGAAACGGTTCGGTTTCCCGCAGCTGCATCCCGGTCTCGCCGGCGAAAATCTCGAAGTCGCCCCCGAACTTGCCCATCTTTCGACGGGAGAAATCCTCGAACTCATGATCACTCTGGCCGGCTATCTCGGCCACCGTTCAAATCGATCGAGCTTTTTGAATTTCACCGCGGAGATGCGGGCCGATCTGCATTCTGTCCTCAACACCAGTCTGCCTTTTGTACAGCGGTGGCCAGAGGGACTTTTCGAATTCCTGGATCTCTACATTTTCAAACGCAGCCAACTTAAAACTGGAAACTACGGCCTGAATAAAACCTTCGGCGCCCTCTATGCCTTCCTCATGCTGCAGACCGAGGAGCCGTGGCTGACCGTCAAGGCGTCTTTCTCCGACTATGTAGAGAACCACTGGACCGGCAGCGGCGTTCCTCGCGCCGGTCAGCGCTTCGGCCGCATCTCCGTCACCGAAACAGCCCGGATTCTTGGTTTCTCTCAGCCAAAAATTCATGATCTCATCAAACGCGGAATACTCCGCGCCGCACAAATCGGAAGCTGGCGAGGAGCTCCGATCTTCGTCGAGCGCGAAGATCTCGAAAAAATCGCGCCAGACGGACGGAAACCCTTGCGTCTTGCGGAAATAGGTCAACGACTGGGCCTCAACCGCAAAAGGCAGCGTCAATTTCTAGAAGCCGGTGTAATCACCGCAGTTCTCGGTCCTCAAATCGACGGTTCCAAGGTCTATCTCTTCAAGGCCGCCCAAGCCGACGAAATTCTAGACGACTTCGCAAAGCAGCTCATCGGGAGCGCCGCAAGTCCATCAAGGACGAGAACTTTCGCAGAAGTCCTGAAAAGCCAGAAATTGCGCCAAATTCCATTGAAGTCGCTTATTGACGCGATCCGCCACGGACGTCTTCGACCCGTCGGCAGACGCGACGACAAGTGCGGACTCGATGCTTTCCGTTTCGGGCGGCAAGCCTCAATCTTGGTTCTTCGTGAGCTTGAAGCCGCACATGCCGCCGAAGCGGGCGGTGCATGTCAAATGTTACCGCCGCGGCGCGCGTTCGCTGCTCCATCAGGTCCAAACCAGGATTCCCGCTGAGCGATTACTTCCCCTCCGCTTTTCTGCTAACTTGGTTGGGTGACCGCACCGCCCAAGATCCCGATCCGGATGACCGTCGCCGAGTTCTTCGCCTGGAACCCGCCGGGTCCCTACCTCTGGCAACTCGTCGATGGCGAGCCGCAACAAATGGCTATGGCCAACCTGACGCATGGCTCGTTGCTGGCCGAGTTTGGAAGCCTCATCTCCAATCATCTCGACAAGCGCTCCAGTCCCTGCTCCGTCATCACCATGCCCGGCATCATCCCTCGCCTTCTGTCGGAGATAAACATCCGCGTCGCCGACCTCGCGGTCACCTG
>Ga0182014_10000374_pt1 | contig 58249 bp, 51 predicted proteins | sample 612S2DmetaG_FD_120489 | JGI IMG/M metagenome (GOLD analysis project Ga0182014, IMG submission 120489) | Permafrost microbial communities from Stordalen Mire, Sweden - 612S2D metaG | ecosystem: Environmental > Terrestrial > Soil > Wetlands > Permafrost | place: Sweden: Stordalen | collected... | reverse complement strand
GGTTGGAGGTTTTAAGAAATAAATGTTTCACACAGTTGAAGTTGACCTGGACGGCCGTAAAATTACCTTTGAAACCGGTAAGATGGCCAAGCAGGCGAACGGCGCCGTTGTCGTTCGTTCCGGAGATTCCGTGGTGCTGGTATCGGCTTGTATGGCCGATAAGCCCAAGGCGAATGCCGGATTTTTCCCTCTCACGGTGGATTACCGCGAGTACACTTACGCCGCCGGCAAGATTCCGGGCGGCTTTATCAAACGCGAGGGCCGTCCCTCGGAGAAAGAAATTCTTACCAGCCGGCTGATCGACCGGCCGATTCGTCCGCTTTTCCCCGAAGGGTTGCTGCACGAGACGCAGGTCATCGCCATGGTTCTGTCGGCCGATCCGGAACAGGATCCCAACACGCTGGCGATTTGCGGCGCCGCGGCCGCGCTGGCGATTTCCGATTTGCCGTTCGCGCACATTCTGAGCGGCGTTCGCGTGGGCCTGAAGGATGGCAAGTACCTGGCCAATCCGACCTACACCGAATCGCGCGAATCGAAGCTCAATATCGTGGTCGCCGGCACCGAACAGGGCATCGTGATGGTGGAAGCCGGGGCGCAACAGGTCTCGGAAGCCGAGGTGCTGGGCGCCATCGAATACGGTCACGATTGCTGCAAGAAGATTGCCGACGGGATTCGGCAACTGGTGAAGCTGGCCGGCAAGACCAAGCGCGAATTTGCGCCGCCGGCGGTGGACCAGGAAGTCAGTGCGGCGGTCGAAAATGCCGTCCGCGGCGAGCTGACCGACGCGCTCGATACCAAGAAGTACGAGAAGCTGGAAAGCTACGCCCGGGTGGACGCGCTGCGCAAGAAGGCGCTGGAATCCTTCCCCGAAGAAAAGCAGGAAGAAGCGGGCGATTGTTATGACGCCCTGAAGGAGCGCATCTTCCGCGACGAGATACTGAAAAAGCATCGCCGTCCGGATGGCCGCGCTTTCGACGAAATCCGTAAGATCACGATCGAAACCGGCGTGCTGCCGCGTACCCACGGCTCGGCGTTGTTCACGCGCGGCGAAACGCAAGCCCTGGTGACCCTGACGCTGGGCACCAAGGACGACGAACAGCGGATTGAGCTGCTGGAGCCCGGCGAAGCCTCCAAGCGCTTCATGCTGCACTACAATTTCCCGCCTTTCAGCGTGGGCGAAGTGGGCTTCATGCGCGGGCCCGGCCGGCGCGAAATCGGGCACGGCGCCCTGGCCGAGCGTTCTTTGAGCGCTTTGATTCCCGACGATCAGAAATTCCCTTACACTCTGCGCGTGGTCAGCGACATCCTGGAATCCAATGGTTCGAGCTCGATGGCCACGGTTTGCGGCGCATCGCTAACGCTGATGGATGCGGGGGTGCCAATCTCCGCGCACGTGGGCGGCGTAGCCATGGGTCTGGTGAAGGAAGGCGACGAGTACGCGGTCCTGACCGATATCGCCGGCGCCGAAGATCACTACGGCGACATGGACTTCAAGGTAGCCGGCACGCGCGAGGGCATCACCGGCCTGCAGATGGATATCAAGGTACCCAACGTGACCACCGCCATCATGAAAGAAGCGCTGGAGCAGGCCCGGCGCGGCCGGCTGTTCATTCTGGATAAGATGTACGCGGCGATCGGGGCGCCCGCCAGCAGCATGTCGCAGTACGCGCCGCGCATCTACACCATGACGATTCCGCAGGATAAAATCCGCGACGTCATAGGGCCAGGCGGCAAAGTCATTCGCAGCATCATCGAGCAGACCGGCGTCAAGATCGACGTGGAGGACGACGGCACGATTCACGTGGCATCGGCCGACGAGGCTTCCGCCAACAAGGCCCTGCAGATCATCTCGGATCTGACCGCTTCGGCCGAAGTGGGCAAGACCTACCTTGGCAAGGTGGTGCGGCTGGTGGATTTCGGGGCTTTCGTCGAGATTTTTCCAGGCACCGACGGCCTGCTGCACATCAGCGAAATCGCCGAGAACCGCATCAAGGACGTACGCGACGAGTTAAAAGAAGGCGACCAGATTCTGGTAAAGGTGCTGGCGCTCGAAGGCAACAAAATCAAGCTGAGCCGCAAAGCCGTACTGCGGGAGCAACGCGAAAAACTGAAGCAGGCGAAGTAGCCTAAACGGTAGCGGGCCGGTGAGGGACCGTCAGTCACCTGGCAACCGCTCCCTTAGTTAGGGGCCGTGAAGAAATCAAATCGCAGGCCGAAGGCCTACTCCACAAGGTCGGCAAGTGCATTGGAACCTCGGTGGAGCAGGCGTTTACGCCTGCGCTTTTTCGGTTCGGCCGATTTTCTCCCAGCTACGGCCGCGGCAAGAACGGCGGCTTATTTCTTTTTCCCCTGGGCAGCCACGGCGTCCATGGCGGCTTTCACTTTTTCGGGGTCGCCGAGATAGTAGTGGCCGAGCGGCTTGAGGCGATCGTCCAGCTCATAGACCAGGGGCATACCGGTGGGAATATTGAGTTCCACGATGTCCGGCTCGGAAACCTGGTCGAGGTATTTCACCAGCGCGCGGAGACTGTTGCCGTGCGCGGCGATGAGCACGTTCCGGCCGCTTTGAATGGCAGGGGCGATGGTGTCGTGCCAGAGGGGCAGGAAGCGCGCGACGGTATCCTTGAGGCATTCGGTAAGCGGCAGTTCGGCCGGCGTCAGACTCCGGTAACGGGGATCGCGGCCGGGATAGCGTTCGTCGCCGGGGGTCAACTCGGGCGGCCGGATATCGTAGCTGCGGCGCCAGATCTTGACCTGGTCCTCGCCGAACTTAGCCGCGGTTTCGGCCTTATTCAAGCCTTGCAGCGCACCGTAATGGCGCTCGTTGAGGCGCCAGGAGCGGAATACCGGAATCCACATCAGGTCCATCTCATCCAGCACCGTCCAGAGAGTGCGGATGGCGCGCTTGAGCACCGACGTGTAGGCGACGTCGAAGTGGTAGCCTTCGGCCTTGAGCACGCGGCCGCCTTCGCGCGCTTCCTCCAGGCCCTTGGCGGAAAGATCCACGTCGGTCCAGCCGGTAAAGCGGTTCTCCTTGTTCCACTGGCTTTCGCCGTGACGCACCAGAACCAGTTTCATCATATGCGGAAGGCCTTTCGTCGTATAATTTGCAAGATATCGGTCAAGTACGGCTCCCTGCCTAGACTTGGGTGTCCGTTCCCGGCAACCGCTCCCTGGCGGTCGCGGCTCGGTGTTGCCGGTAATTCACGCCACCACCACGATTCCGGTCTCGGTGACATGGTAACCCTTGGCGCGGTCAGCTTCGGCATCGAACCCGATCACGCTGGATTCGGGGATCTTCACGCCGGTATCGACAATGGCGCGGCGCACGCGGCTGTTGCGGCCGATTTCGGCGTCGGGCAACAAGATGGAATAATCCACTTCGCAGTAACTGTTGACACGCACTCCGGGGCAGAGCACGCTGTGGAGCACGCGGCCGCCGGAGACGATGCAGCCGCCGCTGACCACCGAGTCCACCGCCACGCCCATGCGGCGGCCCTCCTGCGCGAAAACGAACTTGGCCGGCGGCCGGGGGGTGGCGTTGGTGCGGATTGGCCATTTGGCATCGTAGAGGTTGAATTCGGGCACAACGTCCACCAGGTCCATATTGGCTTCATAGTAGGCGTCGAGCGTACCTACATCCCGCCAATAACGGGATTGCTTGGCGCCGATGTCCTGGAAATCGTAAGCCACGATGCGCAGCCGGTCGAGGTTGCGCGGCAGCACGTCGCGGGCGAAATCGTGGGTGGAAGAGGGACACTCGGCATCGGCGTGGAGCAGCTCCAACAAAACCGGCGTCTCGAAAATGTAGATGCCCATGGAGGCGCTGATCATCGCCGGGTTGAAAGGGGAACGCCGCGGATTGCCGTGCTGCGGTTTTTCCTCGAAGCCCACTACCCGGCAATCGGCATCGATCTGGGCCACGCCGAACTGCGGGGCATCGAACGGGGACACCTGGATGGTGGCGATGGTGACATCGGCCTGGTGGGACAGGTGCCAATCCAGCATCTCGCGGTAGTTCATCTTGTAGATGTGATCGCCCGCAAGGATTAGAGTCTGTTCGGGTTTCTCCGCCTCGATACTCTGAAAGTTCTGAAAAACGGCATCCGCGGTACCTTGGTACCAGTCTTCATGGACGCGTTTCATGGGTGACAGGACTTCAATATATTCACCGAGTTCGGGGGATAAAATATTCCAGCCATCGCGCACATGGCGCGTCAATTCCAAGGATTTGTACTGTGTTAGGATGAAGATACGACGGACGTCAGAGTTGATGCAGTTGGAGAGCGTAAAGTCGATGATGCGATAGACCCCTCCGAATGGCACGGCCGGCTTGGCAATGTCGCGCGTCAAGGGATAGAGGCGCTCACCGGTACCGCCCGCCAAGAGAATCGCGAGGACGTTTTTCATTTCTGCGTAAGTACCTGAAAATACTAAGAAATGGCAGAGGCTGGCAGGGTGCCCCGGCTGGCCTTGCAAAAATTAGGCTTGACTTTATTCGTCAACAACCTATGATATCAGTACCTTCTATGCGTGGTGCAGGGATTTTGGGGATCGCCATCGCCGCCGAGCGTGCCTTGGATTGTCCCGTGTCCTTTTAGATTCACCGGTATAGGAATCTTGGTCTAGTTGGGAGGTGTGGTTTTTGGCTGAAGTAAGGCTTCAAGAGGGCGAAACCCTAGAGAACGCCCTTCGCCGCTTCAAGAGGAAAGTCCAGCAAGAGGACATTATCAAGGAGGTCAAACGGCACTCCTATTATCTGAAGCCGGGCGAGAAGCTCCGGGCCAAGCAGGCGCTGGCCCGCAAGAGGAACCGGAAGAAAAATCGCCGGGAAATAGAGTAAAACCTGGCGGCGGGACTCCGCGGTCCCGCCGTCCTATCCGACATTCGTTCAGGTCGAGTACGGGGCACAGTTGCTATGCCGGAGTTTCAGGACCGCGTTCTGAAATGCGCCGACTGCGGCGCAGAGTTTGTTTTCACAGCGGGAGAGCAGCACTTCTTCCACGACAAGAACTTCAAAAACGAGCCCAAGCGGTGCAAGGCTTGCAAGGTCAAGCGCCAGGGTAACGGCGGGGGCGGTTTCGCCAAGTCCGAAACCATGACCACCTGCTCACAGTGCGGGCGGGAAACCACGGTTCCGTTCAGGCCCACCCAGGGCCGGCCGGTATACTGCCGGGAATGTTTCCAAAGCCGGAAGGCGACGGCCGTCACGGCCGGTCAGTAGACAGAAGCCAGGAGCCAGAAGATAGAAGCGTTGCCTTCCCGCTCCGTTGTGTCCGGACGATCAGCTCAACGCCGCGCCCTGCGGCGGGCGGCCCACTCCGCTTTCACCACCTGGCGGGCGCGCCCCAGAGCCAAGGCATTGGCGGGCACCGTTTCGGTGATGACCGAGCCCGCGGCCAAATAGGCGCCATCGCCGATTTCGAGCGGCGCCACCAGGGTGGAATTGCTGCCCACAAAGGCGCCATTGCCGATGAGGGTCGGGGACTTTCGGCTGCCGTCGTAGTTACAGGTGATGGTACCGGCGCCGATGTTGCAATGCTCGCCGATTTCGGCATCGCCCAGGTAGGCGAGGTGTCCGGCCTTAGCGCCGGCCCCGAAACTGGTTTTCTTGAGCTCCACGAAATTCCCGATATGGGCACCGGGGCCGACTTCGTTATCCGGGCGCAGCCGCGCAAACGGTCCCACGCAGGCGCCGGCGCCGATCCGGGAGGATTGAACCACCGTATAAGGGCCGATTTCGACCGCATCCGCCAGCACGCTGTCGCGCAGGATGGCACCGGCGCCGATGCGGCAGTTTTCGCCGATCGAAGTATCGCCCAGGATGCGCGCGAAGGGCTCGACAACGGTATCCATGCCGATACGCGCTCCGGCATCGATGGATACGGTTTCCGGCTTCTCGATGGTCACCCCTTCCAGCATCCAATGACGCGCGGTGCGCTGGCGCAAAAGCCGGTCGGCCTCGGCAAGCTCGACGCGGTTGTTGATGCCCAGACATTCGCGCGGATCTTCGATCTGGACGGCCAGCACGGAGTGGCCCGCCCGATTCAGGATCTCGGCCATGTCGGTGAGGTAGTACTCGCGGGCGGGATTGTCGGGGCGGATTTCGTCCACGTGCCGCCAGAACAGATCGGCGCGATAGCAATAAATGCCCATGTTGGCCTCGCGGATGGCGAGCTGCCCGGCAGTCGCGGCTTCTTGCTCCACGACGGCGGTCACGTGGTTCGACACGCCGCGCAGCACGCGGCCATAGCCGGTGGGGTCTTCCATGACGGCGGAAAGGAGCACTCCAGCCCCATCGCCGGCGGCGGCGGCGGCGATCAGGCTGCGCAGGGTGGCGGCGCGCAACAGCGGGCCATCCCCATAGACCACCACCAGCCAGCCCTCCAGCCCCGACAGCGCTTCGCGCGCCACCATCAGCGCGTGGCCGGTGCCCTTCCGTTCCGTCTGCTCGATGAAACCGATTCCCGGCGTGCGCACGGCGGCCCGCACCGCGCCGGCCTGGTGGCCCACCACCACGAAGATCCTCTCGGGCGGCGTGAGTTCCAGCGCGGTAGAGACCACGTGTTCGATCAAAGTGCGGCCACCGGCGGTGTGGAGGACCTTGGCCTTGCGCGATTTCATGCGGGTGCCCAGCCCGGCCGCCAAAATCACTATCGTTACGGGAGTCTCCATGGTTTCCATTATGGCTGGTCGCGGCGGCGGCGCCGGCCCTCCTGGGCCAGCCGCAGTACTACCGCGGCGGATGCCGCCGGGTCGTGGCGCACTTTGCCCGCGACCTGCGCCAGGTTGCCCGCCATCACCTTCAGACCGAGCCGGTACAGGGCGTCGATATCGTTATCCACCGGAAGAGCCTCTTGGCGGGCGTAACGGCGCCTGGCGGCCAAAGGGATGGGCCGGATGTTCACCACGGCATAGTCCAGCAGCTTGCCGCGGGCATGGAGATGGATGGCGCGAATGTGATCCGAAGCGCTGAACCTGGTGGTTTCGCCGGGCTGCCACATAAGGTTGACGAAACACGCTTTCACAGCCGGCGACGAGCGGATGGCCGCGGGAATACCGTCCACCAGGAGGTTGGGAATGACGCTGGTGAACAGCGATCCAGGCCCGAGGGTGATCACATCGGCTTGGGCAATGGCGCTCAGGGCGGCTTCGAGCGGCCGCACCTTCGGCGGGACCAGGCGCACCCGGCGGATAGGCTGCCGGCTGCGGCTGATGCGGGTCTCGCCCTTGACCCGCGCGCCGTCGGCCAAAGTGGCTTCCAGCGCTACGTTGGCGGCCGTGGAGGGGAAAATCCGGCCCGCGATTTTCAACACTTCCGAAGAAGCCGCGACCGCCTCCGGAAAATCCCCCATTACCTGGGTCAGAGCCATCAGAAACAGATTGCCAAAGCTGTGGCCATTCAGGCCCCGGCCGGAGGAAAAACGATATTGAAACAAGCGGGCCAGCAGCGCCGAATCCTGGCTCAGCGCCACCATGCAGTTGCGGATGTCGCCTGGCGGCGGGACGTCGAACTCGCGCCGCAGCCGGCCCGAGCTGCCGCCATCGTCGGTGACGGTGACGATGGCAGTGATATCCAGGGCGGGATGGGAGGCGCCTGCCGGCCGGGCGTACTGTTTCAGCCCGAGCAGCAGGGCGGAGAGGCCGGTGCCGCCGCCGATGGCGACCACGCGCAGAGGGGGTTGATTCTTCAACACGGTGTCAGAAATTCCGTCACGTATGGGCGGAAGCTTTCAGCGATCAGCGGTCAGCTTTCAGCTACACCAAATCGGCTGACCGCTGACTGCTGAAAGCTTCGATCCGCCAATTACCAAGTCTTTCTCTCAGGATAAAGCAAGCCGGCGAAGGGCGGCTGGCCGGCCAGCGGCGCAAGGTCCGCGTCCTGGCGCGCGATCATGCGGTTGCGAGGCTCAATTTCGATGGCGCGCTTGAGGTTCTGGTAGGCGCGATCGAGATCGCCGGAAAGGGCCTGCGCCAGTGCCAACGCGTAGTGGACGTGGTCGGCGTTGGGCGCCATGGCAAGAGCTTTGTTCAGGTTGTCGCGGGCTTCGGCGATCTTGCCGGTATTGAACAGCGCCACGCCGTAATTGTAGAAATCCTCAGCCGATTCGAGCGCCGGGCTGGGGCGTTCGAGGCGCCGCGCGCACATCTCCGCGTGCAATTGCGCGCGGTGGGCGACGTCGCGTTCGGGACCGCGGGCGGCGTGCCCGAACAACTCTTTCGCCGCGGCGAAAGTGCGCGCTTGAAACAGCTTGCTGGCCGCCTCAAACGCCGCCAGTTGTTTCTGCGCGGTCCACACGTTATCGTTTGCGTCCCCGCTTTCGGCCTGGTCCGACAGCTTTGCGAATTTCGGCTCCGGTATTGGAACCATTCGTCTTTCGTCAAGCTTTTCGCCGGTCTTAGGCGCCGGTGTCTTCTTCTTCTCAGCCATTTCACGCCTGCCCCTGCCTGGCACTGAGGACGTTTAGCTCTTATAGCAAAACGCGCACATGGGACGCAACCTGTCGGAAGTGAGCGGTTCCATCGAGCGGTGCGGCTGGGCTCTGGCGCGACAAGTGGGCATCGCCACGCTAAAATCTGCTGTGATGCCTTATACGACTACAACCTTCGGAGAACTCATGCTGCGCCTCAACCCGCCGGGTTTCGAGCGCATCCTGCAAACGCCCGTGTTCCAGGCGACTTTTGGCGGCGGTGAAGCCAACGTTGCCGTGGCGCTGGCGCAGCTCGGCCTTCCGGCGCGATTTGTGACCGCTTTTCCCGCGAAGAATCCGATCGCCGACGCCGCCATCGGCGAATTGAGGCGGTTCGGGGTGGACACCTCGGCCATTGCGCGCACCAAGGGGCGGGTGGGCATTTACTATCTGGAGGCTGGCGCCAACCAGCGGCCCTCCAAGGTAGTTTACGACCGGGATTACAGCGCCATCGCCCTGGCCAAACCGGGCGACATCGATTGGGAGCGCGCCTTCGACGGAGCCGGCTGGTTCCACATCACCGGCATCAGCCCCGCCATCAGCGCCTCCGCCGCCGCGCTGTCGCTTGAAGCCGTCGCCACCGCGCGCGCCAAAGGCCTCAAGGTTTCCTGCGACCTCAACTACCGCAAGAACCTGTGGAAGTGGGGTAAGCCGGCGGTGGAGGTGATGCGCGAGCTGGTGGCGCTGGTGGACATCGCCATCGCCAACGAGGAAGACGTGCAGATGGCGCTGGGGTTGGAGGCCGACGTCGACGTGCAGTCGGGCGAGCTGGACCACGCTCAATACCAGGGCCTGACCAGCAAAGTGCTGAGCGAATACCCCAAACTGGAGGCCATCGCCATCACCCTGCGCGAATCGCGCAGCGCCTCCAATAACGGCTGGTCGGCCTGCCTCAACGACAGGCAGCAGTTCATGCTCAGCCGGCGCTACGACATCACCCACATCGTCGACCGCGTGGGCGGCGGCGACAGCTTTGCGGCGGGCCTGATCTACGGCTACCAGACGCTGCCGACGCACCGCGAGGCGCTGGAATTCGCGGTGGCCGCAAGTTGTCTCAAGCATTCCGTGATCGGCGATTTCAACCGTACCTCGGTGGAAGAAGTCCAGGCCCTGATCAAGGGCGGCGGTTCGGGACGGGTGCAGCGATAGGGCTGGGGCAGCCGGGGCTGCCGGACGCGGTTCGGCGTGCATTGCTTGCCTGAGAGGGGACAGACCGGACTTTACGGCGCCGTCGGGTCCCCCTCACGGCCGCTGCGGCACGTACTCGAAGATCGTCCACTCGGGAGATGCGGATGCGCTCCGGTCAAACACCGGACGCCAGACGGCCGGGTATTTCCGTAACATCTCGCACATAACCCGCTCATGGGGGCGCAACTCGGTGAGCGGGCGGTCCTCCCAGAGGAGCAAGCTCACCGGGTTCTGCTCCAGGTAAGCCATCATTTCTTCGGGGGAGTGAACGCGCGACCAGTAATCGTTGCCGAACCAGCCCTGGGAAGCGAAAACTTTATTGGGCCGGACTAATTGATAGGCGGGGTTGCGCGACCCAAGCCAGGCGAACTCGGCGATGAAGGGGCCCTCCAGGTTGGATGGCACCATAATCCGCCGGCCCCGCCAGCGCGGATTGCCGACGACGGCTTTTACCAGTTCCTCGACCGGATACCGGGCCGGCCGGGAAAAACGGCCCCATTCGACGAGCGAGAACGCCAAAGTTCCGGTAACAAGACACGCCACGGCAGCGCGCCTGGCACCGTTCGAAGCCCTAGATAGGAGCGCCGTCCAGCCGAAAATCGACAGGACCAACACCGCCGCGCCAATTGGCAGCAGTCGGCGCGGGTCGGCCTCGACCGGAGAAATCACCAGGAACGCCAGCGTCATCACCGCCAGCAGACCTGTTCCCAGTTCTTCGTCTCCGCACCGCGAGCGGAGCACGAGAAGCGCGACCAGCCCGATCGCCACGGGCACCAACAGCGGCTCCGGAAACATATAGAACAACTCGCTCAGGAAAAACAGCGATCCCGCGGGATTCAGCAAACGATGGCCGGGCGGCAGGCCGTAAGTAGCCATTGGCGCGGTCCACCACACCCAGGGGCCGAGAACCGCGGCGATGATCACCGGCTGCAGCCAGAACGCCGGTTTGCGCCACAAGTCCAATCGCCGCGAGAAGAGCGCAAGGGCGAATGGCAAAGCGCACAGATAAAGGGCGCTATATTTGGAGAGCATGGCGGCCGCACAAGCCAGCGCACACCCGATTCCACCGGCCAGCGACGGTTGCCGCAGCAACCGCAACGACAGAAACAGCACCACCAGCGTGAGAAAGGTCGTGACGTGCTCGACCATCACCGTGGTAGTGGTCTGCTGGACATCCGGGAGGCTGAGGTAAAGCAGCCCGGCGCAGAAACCCGCCACCGCGCCGGCGCGCCGCCGCACGAGAGCAAACACGAGCCAGGCGGAGCCGGCCGCGCAGACTGCCGGCACGATCAACGCCTGCCAGCGCCCTACCCCCGCCAGCAGAAACCAGACCCCCGCCACGGCATAGAACAGCGGCGGCCAATAACCCACCGCGAAATAGGGATAGTGTTCGTAATACTGCCGCGCGAATGCCATGGGCTGCAGCAGACGGCCCGATCGCAGCCAGTCGTGGAACATGACGCTGCCGACGAAATGCGACGGCTCATCCGCGAAGGCCAGAAAAGGTGTGCGCCACGCGCCGGTCGAGGTGTCCAGGAGGAGACAGAACGCCAGGTAGACCAACCCTACAGCGGTTGGGACCAGGAACCGCGTCGAGCCGAACGATTCGCTGTGCCGGCCGCTCACGACGCGCCTTTGGAGGCCGCGCCCTGTTCCGGGGCGGTCTTCTCTTCGTGGCACTCGGTCTCCATATTCACTTCCCAAAGATTGGTCTTATCGGTGATGCCGGCGACGATATTATCCACGGCCGTCATGGCGGTCAGCATGGAATGGTCCTGGTTGTTGTAACGGTGCATGCCGGATGCCCGCCGATATCGATCCGGTTCCCCTTGTAATTCACGGTGCGGGAAATACCGCCCATGTGGTGGCTCTTCTCGAGCACGATGGGCCGGATGCCCGCTCTGGTCAACAACTCGCAGGCGGCGGTTAGCCCCGCCGGGCCCGCTCCAATGATAATGGCCTGCTTCATGCCGTGACGATCCCCCGTAGCGCGCAGCACTGCGCGCCGCGGCGAAGCAAGAGAGCCATTCTCAAAATCGCCATGGATTAAGAAATTATACCTTCATGCGCCGCCGAACTCTTCGCAGGCGGGCGGCATTCATTGGGCCACCAGATAGCGAATCGAGGACGGTGGCGAGCAGAACGGAGCAACTGGGCAGTGCCCAAACCAACGCCCGCGGATACAGGAGCAGGGGAGGATCGGGCAACGGCGCGTGGGTGTATACTGAGACAAGTCTGAAACCTCAAATTTAAGTGCCGGCTAAGACGGAACCTTGAGGCTGCTCTCAAAGCACGCTGACAATTCAATTTACATCGTAGAACGATGACGGCGAATTTGCCCTGATGAGAAGAGGACAGACAGTTCTCGTGACTGGCTCTTGCGGTCTAATCGGTTCGGAGGTGACACGCTGGCTGGCTCGAGTGGGATTCTGCATCACGGGAATCGACAGCAACCATCGGGCCGTCTTCTTCGGACCCGAGGGCGACACAAGCTGGGTGCTCGGGCAATTGCAATCCGAGATTGCGGACTACCGCCACCTGGCGATCGATATCCGCGATCGCGAAGCGGTCCTGACTCTCATGGAGGAACTGAAGCCCGACCTGATCATTCACACCGCGGCCCAGCCGTCGCACGATCGCGCCGCAGCGATCCCGTTTCTCGATTTCGAGGTAAATGCGATGGGAACGCTTCACCTGCTTGAGGCAGCGCGCCGTTCCTGTCCCGAGTCGCCTTTCATTCACATGTCGACGAACAAGGTGTATGGGGACCGGCCCAACTCACTGGCGCTCACCGAACTGGAAACACGCTGGGACTACGGCGATCCCGCCTTCGAGCACGGCATCGCGGAGGATTTTTCGATCGACCAGAGCAAGCACTCCATTTTCGGCGCATCCAAAATTGCGGGCGACATCATGGTGCAGGAGTACGGCCGCTATTTTGGCATGCCCACCTGCTGCCTGCGCGGCGGTTGCCTCACCGGCCCGAATCACTCCGGGGTAGAGTTGCACGGATTTCTCAGCTATCTGGTGAAATGCAACGTCGAGGGACGCGAGTACAAGGTGTACGGATACAAAGGCAAGCAGGTTCGCGACAACATCCATTCCGAGGATGTGGCCAGCTTCATGTATGAGTTCTGGAAGTCCCCGCGCGTTGCCGAGGTCTACAATCTGGGCGGCGGGAAGTCCAACTCCTGCTCCGTTCTCGAAGCGTTCGGCATGGCCGAGAACGTCACTGGTAAGAAGATGAACTGGCGCTACGTCGATGAAAACCGAATTGGCGACCACATCTGCTACTACAGCGACTTACGGAAGATGAAAGCGCACTACCCCAATTGGAGAATCCGTAAGACACTACCGATGATCTTCGAAGAGATCGCCGCTAGCTGGAAACAGCGCTTGCCCGCTGATGTTTTATGAGGATTCTCATTACGGGGGTGTGCGGCTTCGTGGGAAGCACGCTCGCCGAATGCTTGCTCGAGCGGGTAGAAGGCCTGCGCGTGGCGGGCATGGACAACCTGATGCGTCCGGGGGCGGAAACGAACCGAATGCGGATCGAAAGGCTAGGCGTCGAATTCGTTCACGGGGACCTGAGATCCGCGAGCGACATTGCCGGGCTGCCCGCCTGCGAATGGGTGATCGACGCCGCTGCCAATCCCAGCGTGCTGGCCGGCCTTTCCGGCGCCGGAAGCAGCCGCCGGCTTTTCGAACATAACCTGGCCGGATTCGGCAACGTACTGGAATACTGCAGGGAGCACAAGGCCGGGCTGTTACTGCTTAGCAGCAGCCGCGTCTACTCTATTGCCGCGCTCGCCGCCATGCCCCTGCGCGTGCGAGACCAAGCCTTCGCCGTCGACCCGGCCGCAGTGCTGCCCCGCGGGCTAACCGTGAACGGCATCGGAGTGGACTTCTCGACCGCCGCGCCGGTTTCTCTCTACGGAGCCACCAAGCTAGCCTCGGAAATCATGGCCCTCGAATATGGCGGGGCGTTCGATTTCCCGGTATGGATCACACGTTGCGGCGTGCTCGCCGGCGCAGGACAGTTCGGCACGCCGGCTCAGGGCATTTTCGCCTTTTGGGTGAACGCGCATCTGCGGCGCCGGCCGATTCGCTACATCGGATTCAACGGCGCCGGCTACCAGGCTCGGGACGTTTTTCACCCTCGCGATCTGGCAGCCCTGATGGTCGCTCAAATGCGCGCAGCCCGCTCCGATGGACAACGAATCTATACCGCCGGCGGCGGTCCCGCCAACACGATGTCGCTCGCGCAGCTCACCGCCTGGTGCGATGAACGCTTCGGGCGCCATGCTCCGGCCGCCGATCCGGAACCGCGCATGTATGACGTGCCGTGGATGGTGATGGACAACACGGGGGTTACCGCGGATTTCGGCTGGCAAATCGAGATGTCTCTCCCCACCATTCTCGAAGGCATCGCGCAACACGCCCGCCACCATCCGGACTGGCTGGAAGTGAGCCGCGTATGAGATCGCCGCCGCCCTTCCCCCGCGAGCCGCTCCGCTCGATCTCCGTGGTGATTCCGGCCCGCAACGAAGAAGGCTGTATCGCCGCCACCGTTGAGCACCTCCATCTCGAACTGCGCCTGCAGCAAATTCCCCACGAAATCGTGGTCGTGGACGATGGCAGCACGGACTCCACCTGGGGCATGCTCCAGGAGATCCATACCCGCATCCCGGAATGCAAGCCGGTCCAAAACCTCGACGACCACGGCTTCGGGCGCGCCATTACGTACGGATTCAATCACATAACCGGGGACGCCGTGGTGGTGATGATGGCCGATGAATCCGACGACTGCCGCGATGTCGTCCGCTACTGGCAGATCCTGGGCCAAGGCTGGGATGCCGTTTTCGGCTCGCGCTTTCTGCGCGGCGGAGGGGTGATCGACTATCCGCCCTACAAACTTCTGCTCAACCGCATTTCAAACCTGTTCCTGCGCCTGCTGTTCGGTGTTCAACTGAACGACTTCACCAACGCCTTCAAGGCTTACCGGCGAACCGTGATCGAGGGCTGCCGTCCGTTCCTCTCGCCGCACTTCAACCTCACGGTGGAACTACCACTGAAGACGATCGTGCGGGGATACTCCTGGACGGTGATTCCAATCACCTGGCGTAACCGGCGCGTCGGCGAATCGAAACTCAAAATCAAGGAGATGGGCAGCCGGTACCTTTTCATCGCCCTCTATTGCTGGCTGGAAAAGTACTTCAGCCGCGGCGATTACCGCGCGAAGTGATGCTGCTAGCGTTGCCGGGAAAGGACGCCCAAAGAACCATGCGACCTTGCCCGGACGGACCTGAGTTGCCACGAATCCATGGCGCACGCTTTGCCGGGAAGACCGACCACCGGAACCAGGTCTGGAGGGTGCTGGTGTCGTACTTCGGCCAGTCGGTCCCCAGCGACGTCGGCGCCGCTTGAGCCGATATTTGCAAAGCAGTTCTTGGTTATCGGACAAAAAGCGCGGCGAACTTCTGGTTCGGGCCAAAAGAGGGGCGAACGGTGACAAGCACTGCCTGATCGGCGTTGGGCCAGGGTACGGAAGCGTCCATTTCCCGCCCCCTGGCTCAGCGCGCTTCGGCCGTGTCAATTTGACAATGCCCTCGTCTCCCGCTAACCTAAAAGTTTGCAACTGGCTTTAGGTGGAGACGTGTGTCAATGAGTACCGAGTTCCCTTCCAAGAACGCTATCGTCCGCAAGTGGCATGTGATCGACGCCCAAGGCGTGATATTGGGCAAGCTGGCCACCAAGGCGGCTATGCTGCTGATGGGCAAGACCAAGCCAAGCTACACGCCGTTCCTGGACACCGGCGATCATGTGATCGTCATCAACGCGGAAAAAGTCCGGCTGACGGGCCGGAAAGAAGAAAACAAGGTCTATCGCCATTTCACCGGCTATCCGGGCGGATTGGTGGAAAAGAGCTTTAAGCGGGTGCGCGCCGAAAGGCCCATCCGGATTGTGGAAGACGCCATTCAGGGCATGCTTCCCAAGACCAAGCTCGGTAAACAGATGTACCGGAAGCTTCAGGTGTACGCCGGCGACCGGCACCCTCACGCAGCGCAGCAGCCGGTCGCGCTGGCGATGAAATAACGGAAGGTAAGGCTTAGTGGCAGCGACATTGGTGCAGTATTTGGGTACGGGCCGCCGCAAAAGGTCGGTGGCGAGAGTGTTTCTGCGTCCCGGGAAGGGCGACATTACGGTCAATCATCGCGCGTTCGACGAGTATTTCGTCACCGAGAGCACGCGCGCGGTGGTGCGGCAGCCGCTGGCGGCGACCGAAACGATCGATAAATTCGACATCCTGATCCTCGCCGATGGCGGTGGGGTTGCCGGCCAGGCGGGTGCTGCCCGTCTGGGGGTTTCCCGGGCGTTAGTGGAGTTCAACGCGGAGCTGCGGGCGAAACTCAAGAAGCTGGGTTATCTGACTCGCGATCCGCGCGCTCACGAGCGCAAGAAGTACGGCCAAAAGGGCGCTCGCAAGCGTTTCCAGTTCTCCAAGCGTTAGTTTCCCGCTTTCGGTTTTGCCACTGTCCGCGCAAATCTCGCTTTGGACCGCGGGGGCGGGGGCAAAACGCCGTCGAGAGCCTATGGAGGGGTATTTCCCTCAACAAATCTACTAGGAGGTAGTTTGCCCGCAATATCGATGAAGGAATTGCTCGAAGCAGGCGTTCACTTCGGGCACCAGACCAAGCGCTGGAATCCGAAGATGAAGGAGTACATCTTCGGCGAACGTAACGGCATTTATATTATCGACCTGCAGAAGACCCTGAAGATGTTCAAGGACGCCGCCCGCTATGTGGGCGAGATGGCGGCCCAAGGCAAGAACGTCCTGTTTGTGGGCACCAAACGGCAAGCTCAGGAAGCCATCGCCGAAGAGGCGCTGCGCTGCCAGATGTACTACGTGAACCAACGCTGGCTGGGCGGTCTGCTAACCAATATGGCCACCGTGCAGAAGTCGATCAAGCGACTGAAGGAACTGGAGGCCATGTCGTCGGTGGAAGGCGGTTACGCCGGCCGGCCCAAAAAGGAAGTCATCCGCCTGGAACGCGAGCGCAAACACCTCGATCAGAACCTGGCCGGCATCAAAGACATGCCCGGGTTGCCGGATCTGGTGTTCATCATCGATTCCAACAAAGAAGCCATCGCCGTCAAGGAAGCTCGCCGTCTGGGTATTCCCGTGGTGGCCATCGTCGATACCAATTGCGATCCGGATGAAGTGGATTGGGTCATTCCGGGTAACGATGACGCCCTGCGCGCCATCCGCCTGTTCGCCAGCAAGATCGCCGACGCGGTGATTGAAGGGCGGTTGCTGGCCACGGCGCAGGATTTCACGGCCGACAAGATCGTGCAGGACGAAACCGTGGCCGAGGAGGGCATGCTGGCTGCCACCGAATACCTGGATCCCAAGTACGCGGAAAAAATCATGGCCGAGAGCCTGAGCCTGGAAGACGATACCACGTCCCAGTCGCAGCGCAAGGGCCCCGCGTCGGAAACCGCCGTGGAAGCGGCCCCCGAGCCGGCCGTGGCGACCGAGACCGGACACTAACAGGTTCACCCGAGGCCGGCCCAGGTGGGAGAGACGATCGTTTTTTGTCGTCTGTCAATCAGTTGGCCTGTTGAGCACCCGACAGACCACAAGAAACGATGGTCTGTCCCACCTATGGATCACCTAAGAAGGACTGAAAGCATCGTTATGGCGGAAATCACCGCAACACTAGTCAAGCAATTGCGCGAACGCACTGGCGCCGGCATGATGGAATGCAAGAAAGCGCTCACGGCCACCAGCGGCGATATGGGCGAAGCGGAGACCTGGCTGCGCAAGCAGGGCATCGCTTCGGCCGTCAAGAAATCCAGCCGCGCGACTCGCCAGGGCCTGATCGGAACCTACATCCATGCCGGCGGCCAACTGGGGGTCATGGTGGAGATCGACTGCGAATCGGATTTCGTGGCACGCACGTCCGACTTCCAGGAACTGGTGCACGACATTGCCATGCACGTGGCGGCCACCGACCCGCGTTTCATCCGCAGGGAAGACGTGACTGCCGACGTGATGGAGAAGGAACGCGACATTCAGCGCGCCCGCGCCCTGAATGAAGGCAAGCCCCCCGCCGTGGCGGAGAGGATGATCGAGGGCCGCATGAACAAGTTTTACGAGGAGGTCTGCCTGTTGGAGCAGCCCTTCGTAAAAGAACCGACGCTTTCGGTCGGCCAGTTGGTCAAGACCAAGATCGCCAAACTGGGCGAAAACATCACAGTGGCCCGCTTCGTCCGTTTCAAGGTTGGCGAAACCGCGGTCGAAACGAGCGAGCAGCAAGCGGCCAGCTAAATGCCCGCTTTCAAGCGCATCCTGCTGAAACTGAGCGGCGAGGCCCTGGCCGGCGGGGCGAACTTCGGCATCGATGCCGAACGTGTGCACGCGCTGGCCGCGGAAGTGGCCGAAGTGGCGGGCACGGGCATCCAGATCGGCCTGGTGGTAGGCGGTGGAAATATTTTTCGCGGTGTCTCCGCCGCCGCGCTGCACATGGACCGCGTAACCGCCGATCACATGGGTATGCTGGCGACCGCGATCAACTCGTTGGCCCTATCCGACGCCCTGGAGCATGCCGGGATTCCCACCCGCGTGATGAGCGCTATCCAAATGCACCAGGTCGCCGAGCCCTACATCCGGCGCCGCGCCATCCGCCATCTCGAGAAGGGCCGCATCGTGATCTTCGCCGGCGGCACATCCAACCCCTATTTCTCCACCGATACCGCCGCTACTCTGCGGGCGCTCGAAATCAAGGCCGACATCATCGCCAAGGCTACCCGCGTGGATGGCGTGTACGATAAGGACCCGCTCAAGTTCGCCGACGCGGTCCGTTTCGACCGCATCACCTACCTCGAAGTGCTGGCCAAAGGGCTGGGTGTGATGGACGCCACCTCGATCGCCATGTGCCGCGACAACAAACTCTCCATTATCGTCTTTAACCTCAACGTGCGAGGCAATATAATGCGAATGTCGATGGGTGAGCCCGTCGGCACCGTGATTCAATGAAACCGGTAATTTCATCGACCGGGGTTTCGGAGCAACCGCCCTATGAAAACTGAACAGCCGGCAACACCCAGCGCAGCGTTTAATTCGGTGAAAGAGGTCGAGGCGAGCCTTAAGACCCGCATGGAAAAAGCTCTTTCCGATTTGCAGCACGACATGGCTTCGATCCGCACCGGCCGCGCCTCGCTGGGCATTCTGGACCACATTCGCGTAAATTACTACGGCACGCCCACGCCGCTCAATCAAATCGCCAACCTGCACGTTCCCGAGCCATCCCTGATCACCTTGCAGCCATGGGATGTCTCTCAGATTGGCGCGATCGAAAAGGCCATCCGAGCGTCGGACCTGGGGCTGAATCCGTCCAACGACGGCAAACTCATCCGCCTGCCTATCCCTCCGTTGACCGAGGAACGGCGCAAGGAACTGGTCAAGAAGCTCCACGCGGGCGCCGAGCACCACCGCGTCGCGACGCGCAACATCCGCCGCGATGGCAACGAAGCCGTCAAGAAACTGCTGAAGGATAAAAAGATCGCCGAGGACGAGGAAAAGAAAGCCCTCGACGAGATCCAGAAGACCACCGACGCCTTCATGCAGAAGATCGATCAGGCATCCAAGATCAAGGAAAAGGAAATTCTCGAGATCCGATGACCGCCGGGCGCTCGTTCGCTCGTCTGCGATTATGACCTGGTATACCGTCCGGGTGCCGGCTTCGAGCGCTAATCTCGGTCCCGGCTTCGACGCCCTGGGCATGGCCTTGGGCGTGTACCTCACCTGCCGCTTCCGGCGCAGCACGGCGCTCGAAATCCGCGCCAGCGGCCGCGATGCGGCCTCGATTCCGGCCGGGCCGGACAACCTGATCTGGCAGACCGCGGTGGCGGTGGCGGAAAGCCTGGGCCTGCGGATGCCTCCCATCGAGCTCGAGATTTCGAACCAGATTCCGCTGGGGAAAGGGATGGGCTCGAGCGCCGCCGCTCTCACCGCGGGAGTGGTGGTGGCCGACTGCCTGCTGGATCTCGGCTGGAAACCGGCCCGCGTGCTGGACGAGGCCGCCCGCCTGGAAGGCCATCCCGACAATGTCGCCGCCTGTACCCTGGGCGGCATCGTAGCCAGCGCCATCGATTCCGGCGGCGTGGCCCGCGCCGTGCGCATCGAGATGGCGCAGCGTTTCGGCGTGGGGGTGGTGGTGCCGGACTTTGAACTGCCCACCGCCCAGGCTCGCGCCGTTTTGCCGGCCGTCTACAGCCGGGCGGACGCCGTCTTCAACGTGCAACGCGCTTCCCTGCTGATCGCCGCCCTGGCGGCTGGCGCCACCTGGGCTTTTCCCGCCACCCTCGAAGACCGCCTCCACCAGCCGTACCGCGTGCCCCTCGTACCTGGCCTCGACGAGATTGTCAGGCTGCGCGCCCCCGGCCTGCTGGGCTGCACTCTGAGCGGCGCCGGCCCCTCGATCCTGGTCTTCTTCGAACGCGGCCACGAATCGGTCTGCGACCTGGTGCGCCAGATCTTCCGCCTCCACGGCCACGACTCGGATATTCTGCTGGCCGGCATCGCCGAGCAGGGCTTCGAGATCCGCCAGGAAGCGTAAGCAGGCGGGACAGACGATCGCCTTCCGTGGTCTGTCGTGCCTCGCCAGAGCACGACTGCTTGACAGACGACAAGAGGCGATCGTCTGTCCCACATGGTGAGCCGTGCTCGGCCTTACTCCCACCGCAGCGCTTGGTTCGGATCCACGCGCGTGGCTCTGGTGGCCGGCAACAGGCTCGCCAGAATCGCGGCGGCCACCAGCACCACGATGGTTACGGCCAGACCGGCAGGTCCAAGCCGCCGATTCCGGGGATCTGGCCGGCCAGCCATCTTCCCAACAGCACCGAATGGCGCGGGGATGAAGCCGGGGCAACGCTCAAACAAGTCTCTCAGCTCCCTGTAGTTGAAAACGACGCCTAAGAGTCTTTGAAGCAGGCGGGATTGTGGCCCATACGATGTACGTTATTCGGACTTTGTCGGTTTTTATCGTTGCCGGCTGTGCTGCAACCGCAGAACGGCCAGAGATCGGGGTTTTTATGGGATACCCGGTCGCCGCACCCTTCGATGTCCAGAACCTACCTTATTTCAACAATTCCTTCGACTGCGGCCCCGATCATCCGGGACAGTTGTGCGGCACCTTCGAATCCGCAGGCCGCCGGCCAATGCTCGGCGTTTCGGTGTTTGTTCCCCTGACGGGCCGGATCGCATTTCGTATCTCTGCCCTCTATCAGCGCATCAGTTTGGGCACGGAATTCGTTACGCCCTATGCGCTTCCTGGAGCGGTTTCGACCTACACCATCGAAAGCGTGGCGAACCGTTGGGAGCTGCCGCTATCGGCAAGGTGGAGATTCACGAAACATTTCAACGCCGGTGTCGGTGGCACCGTGTCCACGTTGACGGGTGCGGAAACGCTGGACACGGCGGTCTACCTAGCAGCCGGGGGCGGCTACGGGACAACCGTGTATCGATGGCCAGAGTTGAGCCGCCGCACGATTTTGGGCGGCACCGCAGGCGTCGAGTTTCCGTTCCGCACCCGGATCGGGATTGTCGCCCCGGAAGTTGAATACACCCGCTGGGCTTCCCGGCACTACGGCGTGGTATGGCCACTCAATAGGGTCACAGCCGGGATCGCACTTCGTTTCTGACCCGTTTGCCGCGACGGCTTTGCTTCCGATACCGGCCGATTCCGAGGCCTCTATGGTGTAATCGGCGATCGGCAACCCTGCGACGGAGAACGGGCACTCCTTCCAGCGCGAAACCGGGGCACGCTTCGCGCCGACGCCTGGATGTTGTACGTGCGGAAAACAGGCGAAGATTGCGGCTGGAATCAGACCTTCAGTTCCCAGCCTTTTCGGAAGATCGGTTTAACAAAGGTGTTCGCTTCGACGCTGTTGGTGAAGCGCCGATTCTTGCTGTCCCACTCCAGCTTGCCCGGCACATGCAGCGCGATGGCGGTGAGCGCCAGCCACTCCGCATAGGGAGCCGTGATGCTGAAGTCCGAGCAGCCGGCGTCTCCGCCCTTGGCGGCGCGGATCCAGTCCAGCATGTGCCCCGGGGATCGGGTGAGTAACGGCGGCGGCAGCTCATACTCCGCCCAGCGCGCGGCCGGGAGCAGGTGCACGCCTTCGCCTCGGTTGCAGGTGGCCATGATGCCCTTGGTACCGATGAAGACGCTCCCGTTGCCGGTCAAAATTCCCGGTTGCGGCGGGGTGGGCGGATCGCCAAACACGCGCACGCCGGGGCCTCCGGCGCCGACGCGTTCGCCGGTACGTGGCGGGCGCGGGGAGGGCGGGGCCGCGGAGCGGGCGGCAGCGCCAGTGCCGGCTCCCGTCGGCCGCCCCTTGTCGGCAAGATTGTCCGGCCGCGGCAGTATGGTTTCGTTCTCCATCCCGGGAACCTGGTACACATCCGGATCGGTTGACCGCGAGCCGTCGTGATAGTAAACCGTGACCGCCGGCATCTCGCCGCGCGCCGGAAACTGCAGCCGCACGGTAGCCCGATTCGGATAGGTAAGCTGGCTCTTGCCTTCCACCCGGATGCACTCCAGGCTGGTGGGCGCTCCCAGTTGCAGCGCTGTCTGCACCGGCCCGGCCGTATGGGTGGCCCAATTGCCGATCTGCCCCGTGCCGAAATCCAAAAAGCCGCGCCAGTTATAAGGCACGTAGCAGGAACTGAACGCACGTTCGCGGGACCCGCCCTGCCAATGTTCCCAATCCAAAGTGGCCGGCACCGGGTCTTGGGGCGGCGGTTCCTTCAAACCGGTGGGATGCGTGCCGGGATTGGTGGAAATGTGGACCTCGGTGACATCGCCGATGGCACCCGACCAGACGATCTCCGCCGCCACCCGGTTGCACTCGTGCGAGAAGCCCTGGTTCCCCATCTGGGTCGCGACCTTGTACTTGACGGCCGCTTCCTGCAACAGCCGGGCTTCCCATGGCGTACGGGTGAGCGGCTTTTCCAGGTAGACGTGCTGGCCGCGTTCCATGCACGCCAGGGCTACGGTGGCATGCATGAAATCCGGAATGGCAATGATGCAGGCGTCGATATTCTTGCCCTCTTTGTCGAGCATCGCGCGGAAGTCTTTGTACTTGGGAGCTTTCTCGTAGCGCTCGAAACTCGGCGCCGCGCGCGTTTGGTCGACATCGCACAGGGCCACGATGTTCTCGGTGCGCGCCGCGTCGTTCAGATCGGCGCCGCCCTGGCCGCCGCAGCCGATGGCGGCCACGTTCAATTTGTCATAGAAGGGCTTGTAGCCCAGGGCCCGCAGCGACGGCACGCTGCCGAATCCGGCCGAAGGGATCGCCCCGGCGAGCAGCGACCCGAAAAAGAAATGCCGTCTGGAAACGTTTGAACAGGACATGACTGATGGCTTCCGATCGGCCGTCCGAGGGCAAGACGCTCGGAGCGGCTCTCCATTGTGTTATCCGGCGGCGTGCCCCGTTGTCAAGCCCGGCTGCCGGTCCGATTAGCGGCGGGCGAGGGCGGCGCACAGCCAGGCCGCGGCGTATCCCAGGGTTACGCTGCCGGCAATGTTGAGCAGGGCCAGCCAGAGACCGCCGTCCCGCGCGGCCGAGTAGGTTTCCCACTCGAAACTCGAAAAGGTGGTGTAGCCGCCCAGAAAACCGACCACCAGCAGCGGCCGCCGTAGCGCGTCATGATGGGAGTGCCGGCCAGGTAAAGCGCCAACGAACCGGCACCTCCGCCCACCAGCACCAGCAGATACTTCATATCGCTAGGAGCGCAGGCATTCGGCGATTTCTTTTTCCGGAATGGATCCTTCGCGAATGATCTTCCAGTAGGGCTCGGTGATATCGACCGTGGTGGCGCCCTCGGAGCGGCAGGGTCCGCCATCGAGCACGAGGTCCACACGGCCGTCCATGGTGCCGAAAACTTCGATGCCGCTGCGGCAGGTGGGGCGGCCGGAGATGTTCGCGCTGGTGGCGACCAGGGGTTGATTCAGGACGCCCAGCAACTGGTCGGCGACGGCGGAGCGCGACTGGCGCAAGGCGAGCCGGCCGGTGTTGCCGGTGACTTTGAGCGGCACCTTGGCGGAAGCCGGCACGATGATGGTGAGCGGGCCGGGCCAGAAACGGCGCGCCAACAGGAAAAAGCGGTTGTTCAACTGGCCGGCGTATTCCTCGGCCATGAGCGTGCCGCGCACCAGAATCGGCAGGGACCGCTGCGATTCACGGCCTTTGGCTTCAAATACCTGGGCCACGGCGCGCAAGTTGAAGGGGTCTGCCACCAGCGAATACAGCGAATCGGTGGGGATCGCCACCACGCGGCCACGGCGGATGGCGGCGGCGGCGCGCTCCAGCACGTCCGCTTGCGGTTTTTCGAGATCGATTTCGACCAGGTCGGTAGCCATAGGTGAGGTTGTTAGCGGGGCCCGATCGCCTCGGCGACGTCGAGCGCCATCTGGTAGCGGCCGAAGGGCGCGCTGAGCTGCACGCCGGCCACCAGCGGGCGGATGCGCGCCACCATTTCCCGGGCAATCGCGACACCTTCCTGGCGCGACATCTCGGCGTTGTCCACGCGGCGCATGCGCTCCATGAATTCCTCGGGAACCGGAACGCGCAACTCATTCACCATGAACTCGGCGTTCCGGTAACTGGTGAGCGGCCAGACGCCGCACACCACCGGGATTTTGGCCTGGGCGATGCGCTTCAGAAACCCTTCCAACAGGTTGAGGTCGAATACGGGCTGGGTGACGACGTATTCGGCGCCGGCTTCGACTTTCCAGTCGAAGCGGCGGATTTCCTCGTCCATATTCATCGCGCCGGGGTTGGCGCCCACGCCGATCAGCAGAGCGGTTTCGGAACCGATGGGATTGCCGCCGATATCCAGACCGTGGTTGAGGTTACGGACGATGTTAACCAGCCCGATGGCGTCCACGTCGAAAACCGCGGTGGCATCGGGATACGCGCCCATGCGCGGCGGATCGCCGGTAATGCAGATCAGGTTGCGAATGCCCAACGTATGCGCGCCGATCAGCTCGGACTGGATCCCGAGGATGTTGCGGTCGCGACAGCAGAAGTGATTCACGGCCTCGATGCCGGCTTGCTGCTGGATGAGCTGGCAGGCCGCCTGCGCGGACATGCGGGCGCTGGCGCGCGGGCCGTCCGGCACGTTGATGGCGTCGATGCCGTGCTCGGCGCACAGCCGCGCGCCGGCGATCTCGCGCGAAGCATCCACGCCGCGCGGCGGCAGGATTTCCACGAAGGCGACGAATTTGCCCTCAACCAGCTTCGCGCCCAACTTGGATTTCCGCTCCATGGGAACCGGCGGCAACGAATGTGAGCGGGTTTCCGGCTCGTCCACCGTCACCGCCAACCGCTTATGCCCAGGCTGCAAGGAGCGAGCCTCGGAACGAATCAGCTTGATGTGCTCGGGAGTGGTGCCGCAGCAGCCGCCCACGATGCGCACCCCGGCCCACAGCATGCGGCGCGCGTACTGCGCCATATATTCCGGCGAGCAAAGATAAATATTGCGCCCTTCGACGCGCATCGGCAAGCCGGCATTGGGCATGGCGCTGAGGGGCTTCTGGGTGAAGCCGAGCATGCGCTCAATGGTTTCGAGCGTTGCTTTCGGACCCACCGAACAGTTCAACCCGATGACATCGACCGGCCAGGAATCCATGGCGCGGGTGAAGCTTTCCGTATCGGCGCCGCCCGGCAAGTGGCCGAAATCGTCGATGGTGACCTGGGCGACGATGGCCAGGTCCCCTCCGGCCGCCTCCCGCGCGGCGAAAACGGCTTCGCGCAGCTCGTCGAGGTTGCCAAAGGTTTCCAGAATCAGCAGATCGACGCCGGCATCGAGCAAGGCGTCGGCCTGTTCCCGAAAGGCCCGCCGCGCTTCGGCGAACGAGGTAGGTCCGAGGGGTTCAATGCGCACTCCCAACGGACCGATGGCGCCGGCCACGAATGCGCCGTCACGGGACGCCTCGCGCGCCAGGCGCACCCCGGCGCGGTTGATATCGGCCAGCTTTTCCGCCACCCCGAACGCCGCCAGCCGAATTCGGTTGGCGCCAAAAGTGTTGGTTTCCAGAATCTCCGCGCCGGCTTTGACATATTCGGCGTGGATCTGACGCACCAGATCCGGCGCGGAAAGGTTCAGCTCGTCAAAGCAACGGTTGATAAAGACCCCGCGCGAATAGAGCATGGTGCCCATCGCGCCGTCGGCCACCAGCACACGGCTGGCCAGCCGGTCGCGGAATTCCTGAGCGCGCGTGGTCGTCGCAGTTGCCATTTGGGATGTAATCGCAAAGTTGTTTCGGGTGCGGAACTTGCGACATTTCGATTCTACCGCGACGGGCAACAGAATGCTGGAAGCCGATTTCCCAGCCGGCCGGATGCGTTTTTCAGTTCGCGCCCGCGCGGTTCCGTGGTCAGTTCAACACGGGCGAGGACAACCGGATGATTTTCCTCTGAATGGCATACTGCACCAATTGAGCTTTATTGTGAATATCGAGTTTGCGCATGAGGTTGAACTTGTGGGCCTCCACGGTTTTCACGCTTAACTCGAAGTCGCAGGCGATTTCCTTGACGGATTTCCCCTCGGCGAGCAATTTGAGAATTTCTTTTTCGCGCTTGGTGAGAGTTGCGAAGCGCGGTTGCCGGACCGAGTCGTGGCCCTGGGTTCGAAAATCGTCGACCAGGCGGGACAACAGGCGGGGGCTGAGGCAACTGCCACCGCGGTGGACCTCGCGAATTGCGGTAACGAGCTGGTCGGCGGGGCTATCCTTCAAGATGTAGCCGTTGGCGCCCAGTTCCACGCACTCCGCCAGGTACTCCTCGTCGTCATACATGGAAAGGAAAACGACGCGCGTGTCGGGACGATCCTTGCGGATCAGGCGAGTGGCTTCAAAGCTGCTCATGCCGCTCATGCCGATGTCCATCAGCACCACATCGGGTTTGAGACTCGCGGCCAAGGCAACTGCCTCGGAGGCGTTGGCGGCTTCGCCGGCCACTTCGATATCCGGTTCCGTGCCGAGAAGGGTACGCAGGCCCTGCCGGAACATCGTGTGATCGTCAGTGAGAAGTACTCGAATTCTTGACATTGCTTCCTACCATGACTTTGTTTACTACCGTAGTTACTGCCCGTGCTGGCTTTTGCGGCCATTCGAGCGTTACGACCGTGCCTCGGCCGGGCACGCTTTTCACGGTGAGCGCGGCATGGAGCAGCGCCGCCCGATCTTTCATGCCAGCCAGGCCGAACGACATTGGCTTTGAAGCCTCTCCCACCGCGAAGCCCGTTCCGTCATCCGCAATCCGCAGTCTGATTCTCTTATCGGCGATTACCAGCAAAAGTATTACATGCGTGGCCCGAGAATGTTTGGCCACGTTATTGAGACACTCCTGAGCAACCCGGTAGACCAATTCCTGAAAAGCCGGAGACAAGCCATCCGCCTGGCCCGAAATCCGCAGCCGCGGTTTGGCCGGGTGAGTTCGTCCGAAGGTGGCTACCAACTGCCGCAATGCCGCGGCCAATCCCAAACGCTCCAGCACCGCCGGACTCAGAGCGGCGATGGTTCGCCGCAAGTCCACGGCGGCGCGCTCGGCGATGCCGCGCGCGCGGCGCAGGCGGCGGCGCAATCCCCCCGTTAACTCACGTTCGATCAATTCCAGTTCCAGCCGCAGCGCCAACAAGGATTGGGCGGCCTGGTCGTGCAGTTCGCACCCGATACGACGGCGTTCCTTTTCCTCAGCCTGCCGAGCCAGCGCCACCGCCTGGCGCAATTCCGTCTCCAGGCGGCGGCGGTCCAGAACCTCGCCTACGCGCTTCGAGGCCGCTTCGAGCAGGCTCCGTTCGCGTGGCATCCAACGGCGTTGGGCGGCGAAGGCCAGTTGCAGAACGTGGCGCTGGGCAAGCGGCAAAGACCAATAACTGGCATACTTGCCGCGCATGGAGGGATCGGCTATCAGCGCGGCGGCCGATTCCTGCCCCGTGCCGCCGGCGATCGACCGCGGGCTGGCCAGTTTTCCGGAAGGGGGCTGATCGAGCGCCAGCAGCCGGCCCGCCTGAGCGCCGAAACCACGCGTCAGAATCCCGGCCAATCGCCGCAGGAATTGCAGCGTATCCGAGCATTCGGCATCGGCCCGATAGATGGCAAACAGGGCCTGGGTTTCAGCCTCCCGCACCTGGTAGTAGGCGCGGGTAAGCGCCAACACGGTGGCCAGGTGAATCTGCTCGCGCGATGGGGCGAACCGGCCCTCCAGAGCTTCCGCCAGCAACCGCCCGAATTCAGCGAGGGCTTCATGCGCCTCGGGCGGCGGCAAATTCCAACGGGCCAGACTTCTCCCATGGCGCTCCACCTGTTCCACGAAGCGGGCGAGCCCACCGGCGCGGGCCGCCGCCAGCGGCGTGATACCCGCCAAGGCCCGGCGTTGTGCCGGGTCATAGCGGTGCGCGCGCAACCATTTGCCGAACTCGCGTTCCAGCCGGCCCGCCACCGGCTCGATCGCCCGCGTCAGGCGTGCGGCGTGGTTCCGCGCGGCTCTGGTAAACAATTCGACCGAGGACATCGCGTTTGTGCTCCACAAGCTCTAAGCACAAATTATCGGCACGATGGGCGGATTCCTTTAGGCGGAAAGTTCTATTGCCCGACGGCCGATTCCCCGGCGTTTGCCCGACGCCTACCCGATAAACTGCACTTCCGGTTCGAGCAGGACGCCGAAACGAACTTCGACTTTGGATTGCAAATCGGCGATCAACTCGCGCAACTCGGCCGCGGTGCCGCCGCCGGCGTTGTAAATCAGATTGGCGTGATAGTCGGCTACCTGAATGCCGCCGCGCTGGAGTCCCTTGGCGCCGGCGCGCTCCAGGAACCAGGCGGCCGGGACTTTGCCTTCCCGCACGGCCGAAGCCGGAATTTCGCTTTGCAAGGGAGCGGGCAGATCCGCCAGCAGCAGGTTCTTGAAAATGCTGCCGGCGCATTTCATGGTGGGCGGGAATTTCCGGTTGCGCACGGCCACAATCTCCGCGGCGGTGGCCTGCAGTTCGCCCGCATAGGCTTCGGCGTCTTCCATGTGCAGCTCGGCGCTCAGAACGATCCACTCTTTGCGTTGTTTGAAGACGCTCTCGCGATAGCGGAACCGGCAGGCGGCGTGGTCCATCCGGCGCACCGCGGCGCCATCGAAATACTCGACCCGCACCACCCGTTCGGAGATGGAGTGGCCGTAGGCGCCGGCGTTGCCGTAAATCGCGGCGCCCACCCATCCGGGGATGCCGGCCAGAGTTTCCAGTCCCTTCAAGCCACGGGCTACGGTGAAATTCACCAGTTCCTGAAGCTCCGCGCCGGCCTGCACCGTCACGCGCGTGCCTTCGGCGCGGATGGCCGCGGCCCGGTAGCGCAGCACCATGCCGCGAAAGCCGGCGTCGGAAACCACCAGGTTGGTGCCGCCGCCGATGACGGTCAAGGCCAGTCCCGCGTGGCGCGCCATCGCCAGCGCGGCAGTGAAGGCCGGGATGGTCGCGGCATCCACCAGCCAATCCGCCTCGCCGCCGATTCCGAATCGCGTGTAGCCCGCCAGCGGCGCGCTGCGTAAGATAGTGAGTTGAGGAATCTCGGTGAGGCGCGCCTCGGTCTCTTCCGCGGTGAGCATCCACCTCGATTATATAAGGAGGCAACGATGGGGTCCCCATTCCCCGGGTTTCCGGCCGAAGCGCTGGAGTTTTTTCGAGGGCTGGCCCGCCACAACAACCGCGAGTGGTTCCAGCCGCGCAAGGCGAACTTTGAAGAATACGTGAAGCAGCCCATGGTGCGGTTGGTGGAAGCGCTCAACCGCGACCTCGAGCCGCTGGCGCCGGCCCTCGTCACTCCACCGGAGAAGGCCATCTATCGCATCTATCGCGATACCCGCTTCAGTAAAGACAAAACGCCTTACAAGGACCATATCGCGGCCAGTTTCCATAGCCGCGCCACCGCCGGCCAGAGCGATGGCGGCCTGTACCTGGCGATTTCGCACAAGGAAGTGGCGGTGGGCGGCGGCGTCTATCTGCCCGACCCCGCCGGGCTGAGGGCGATTCGCGAGCACATCGCGCAGAACCACGGCGAATTGCGCCGCATTCTGGCGTCGAAGACCGTCAAGCGCCTGCTGGGAGAACTGCAGGGCGAGCAACTGGCCCGCGTCCCGAAGGGCTTCGCCTGCGACCATCCCGCCGCCGACCTGCTGCGCTTCAAGCGCTACATTCTATATATCGAACTGCCGGCGGAACTGGCCACCACGCCGCGGCTCTACCAGGAAATCCGGAGCCGCTTCCGCGCCACCTTGCCGTTTCTCCAATTCCTGACCGCGCCGTTTGGCCAGGCGAAGAAAAAGCTGCACATTGCCGATCTGCTCTAGCCTAGTGGCGTCAGTGCATGGTGGCACAGGCTTCGGCCGCCTTCGCAGGCTGAGATGTTCACAGGCTAAAGCCTGTGCCACCTAATCGATATTCGACCTCGCGTTTTCCCGCTCGATCCAACGAAGCTCTTCGTATTCAGATCTTCGTATCGATGTCCGCCAAACCGGCCGACCCGCCGCGGCCAGCAGGCTAAGCCGACTTGGCGAAGAGTTCGATGCCGGCGTACACCGGCACGGCCGGCAAGAGAAGACTGGTACCGCCGTTTTCGGGAACCATTTCGAGCGGCGAAGGGCCGTCGGAGCCCAGACCCCACAGGCGCGCCGAGGCGTATTTCCCGGGAACCCACGCCGTGGCCAGGTCGTTGGGGAACCGGATGGCGAAACTGACGATCTGTACCAGCTCCTCGGTCCGGTCAGGCGAGGCGGTGCAGTGCGAAAGAAACGCCGAGAGGTTGAAGAACCGCGCCACGTCGTACGTCCGGCCGAGCAGCATATGAACGTCGCGCGCGATCATGAAGGCGTCCGGGGAACCGTCCTTGCAAACGGCCAACCGGCCCTTGCCCAGGCGGCGAACATCCACGCGCGGGTGATCCATGCCGGTGGGCTTGCCGTCCGCCCGGTTCCATGCCGCGCCCACCATGACCAGCCCACCCTGTTCCGCAAAGGCCAGCAGCCGGCGACGCAACCGCGGTGCGGGCGCGCCTTCGTCCACATAGATCAATGCCTGGAAACCGGCGAGGGACGCAGTTGCGGCCGCGGACGCTTCCAGGATGCGGTAAGCCAGGCTGCGGCGGCCCAGCAGGTTCAAGATCTCCTGGCTGGTGGATTCATTCGGCCCCGCGAAATCCGAAACAACCCCGACCACGCCCAGCGGTTCCAAGGCGCTCCACCCGCGGCGTTGCTCGAAGAACCGAACGGCCGCGGCAATCGCCTTCCAGGATGACAGCGCCTTGGCATCGCCGCGCGCCAGGCCGCCTTGCAGGTTGGAGTCCAGAGAAACCACCCACCTGCCCCCCGAGGCTCCGGAGTCGGCAACGGCGCGCAGGTAGGATTCGGGCAGCACAATATCAGGCGCGCCGGGCGGTTCGAACGTCAGCCAGACGGTCTTCCGCGGGGACCGCACCTTGGCAAGCCGCAAAAGCCAACCGTTGGAATCGATCCACGGATTGGCCGTGGGACCGGACGCCTCGCTCCCGTTCGCCGCGCTGGCAATCCCAGGCCAGACGGAGCCCGAGGCGATCAGCACGGACTCGGGGGGCGGCGCCAGGCCGGCGCCAACCGCCGCCGAGCGTGCCGCTTCGTTCCCGAAAGCCACCACCGAAAGGCCCGCGGCGCGTGCTTTGGCAGCGATGGGAGACAGCGCGGCGTTCCATTCCATTGCCAGGCAGTTGAACGGGGTACCTTCCAGCAACCCCAGAAGCGCGGGGTCGGCCCAGGCGGACGGCCAGCGCAAAGGAATCCAACTCGCAGGTGTGGGCATTGCCGATTTTCAGTTCTTCGTTGTTCCTCGGCCTCCGAACCAGCGGTCCCCGCCACTGGCCCGCCGCTTTTCGCGGAGCGCACGGAAATCGAACGTCACTTCCTGAATGGACGGTCCGACCACTTCGATGCGGCTCAGGTCGGCCGAGCCCACGCCGAGTTGCTCGGCCAGCAGCAGCTTGTTGTCGCAGCGCTCGAAGGGAATCGTGCCTTTCGGCGCCCGCGGATCGTAGTTCATAGCGGCTACGGCGACGGCGGCCGTGTTCACCACGTTGGTTCCGGCCATCAAGACACGCGGCTCCACAGGCGTGCACCAAGGGTCGGGAGTCTGGGCGCCGGCCATGGTCTTGACACCGTCCAGGATGGCCAAGTGCACCGGCCGGGCGGCGGTCAGGTCGGCGATGATGCGGGGCACGCGGTAGCCATCGTCGCGCGGCGATGCAGGATCGATTTCGGACAGCGCGCCCATGGCAGGCTGGCGCGATCCGCGGTGCAGGATCTGGATTCGATCGTTGCCATATACCAAGTCGTTGTCTTCCCACTTGCCGGCGCCGTTGCCGTAGACTGTCAGGGGAGTTAGGCCGAACAGGTTCTTCATCACCGTGCTGACGCCGGTGGTGGGGTGGTCCTTGTACTTCGCGATGCTGACGAAGACGTCGCAATCCGCGTAGGAATGGTTCACGTCGTAGGCGGGAAACAGGAGTCCGCCGTGCGCCACGGCAAGTCGCGCGAACTTCTTGGCGGCGTTGGTATAGTTGGTGTTTTCGAACTCCACGCGGGGCGCGGCGCGGAGGAACTGCCGGGGATCCCAGTTGGCGTCCAGCATGTGTTCTTCGAAAGGATCCGTCCGTGGCGCCGCTGCCCCTTCTACCAGGCGGATACGATGCGCGCCGGCCCGCGCCATCAGGTGCATGGTGGCGGCGAGCAGGTTCGGGTGGGGCCAATGAGTGTCTCCCAGCGGCAGGTGTCCGAGCCGCACGGTCGGCCCGCCGTTGAAGTTCAGTTTTATGGCGACGGTCTTGCCCTGAACCAGTCGCCCCAAGCCTCCCAACTTGTCGAACATGCCGTCGAGGACCGGCGTCAGCTCCGAGGGTTCATAGCTCTTGCAGCGTGCGATAGCCACCGGCGCGACGGGCGCGGGCGCGGTGAAGGCGCGTGCGGCTTTCGGAAGGAGGAGACCGGATGCACCGAGGCCGGCTAGTATTTCACGGCGCGAGATCGCGTGGCGCATAGCGAAAGCCCCCCTGCGTTGTCAAACACCAGTATAGTATGTTGACTCAACCGTCCGGACGGGTCCCGGCACGGGAAAGCCATTTTGCGGGCATTCCCAATTATCGATATCGGTAGAGTTTTACACGCTGAATGCCGCGGTCGGGCGCCGAGAGGCGCACTCCGCTGCCGGATTGGCCCATACCGGCGACCGTGGCGATGTCATAGCGCAGCACGGAATCGTCGCCGGCGAGATAGCGCGTGACCACCCATTTGCCATTTTCGAAGTGGCCGTTCTCCTGACGGGCGATGCCGGCGATCGGCGGGCCGGGCGTGTTGGGCGTAAACGTGATCTGCAGATTGTCACCTGCCAGCAGGTATTCGTCCTGGCCAGTAGCCATGAAGACGCCGTAACCGGTCACGTCGGGCACCAGGTCGGGCGTGCGGCGATTGCGGGGCAAGCCAACGTTGAGGATGTAGTCGCCGAGTTTGACCTGCTGGTCGGGATTCTGCCGGTTGAGCGACGCGGCCGCGATGGTTCCCTTGGACTGGTGCTCCAGAATGAACGGGGCGAGTTGCGCGAGCGTCTTGTAGGCCACGGAAAACGGCAGTGCCTCGACGTCGGGCGGCGGCTGCAGGCTGGCGGGCTGCGATCCGTCCGGGCCGGCCCCCATGAGGCGCGGGACGTTGTCGATCCCGAAGGGGGAATAGCCGATGGCGCGGAGTTGGCCGATGGCGTAGAATGCGTTGGCGGCGCCGCGCGTGTCGCCGGCCGATTCGGGAACGAAGAGCGTGTTGCCGGAGCGGCTGTAGCGCGCCGCAATGCCGGTGAAATCGGGGAGGTAGACGTCCGGGCAAAGCAGGTCCAGCAGCGGGGCACCGGCGCGCCAGACATCGTGCATGTGGGCTTGCGGCCCGCCGCTGGGATAGTCGCCGGGGCCTTTGTCCTCGGGCTGCACAATCCAGGCGTTGACATACATAGGAATGGCGTATTCCTTCTTGCCTGCCTCGGCCACGGCGTCGATGTAGCGGGCATAGTTCCAGCCCATGAAGATCTCTTCGGCTTGGGCGCCCGTGCCGAAAACCTCCTCCCACGTTCCGGAGGTCTTGGATCCCGCGGCGTCCCACACCTGTCTGAATTCGGGCAGCAGGTCCCGCTGGTGCATCGCCAGATAGTCCATCAGTTCCCGGGGCACCGGTTTGGCGAAGGCTCGGCTGGCTTCCGGAGAGCGATCGCGAGCGTCGCCCAGCACGCCGACTTCGTTTTCCACCTGAACCATGATCACGCGGTGGGTCCGATCCACCTCGCGTGTGTGGCGCATCAGGGCAGCGAAGGCGCGCGCATCGGCCTCGCGGTTATTGCGGCTCAAGGTGGAGAGCACCTCGATGGTCTTGCCGCCACGGATCTGGGCGCGCGGGAAACGGTCCTGCGCCGCCTTGACCCAGGCGGGGGCGAAACTGGAGAGCCCGTTTTTCCAACTGGCGAACCAGAGCCAGACGATACGGACGTTATTCTGGCGAGCGCTCTCGATGAGCTGATCGACGAGGCGGAAATCGTACTTGCCTTCCTCGGGCTCGATCCAATCCCACGAGACGCCGGTCAAGACGGTGTTCATGTGCACCTTGTTGGCAAGGAGCGGCCAGACCGCCTTCATGCGCTCCGTGTCGGAGGACACGGTGTTGCTCAGCTCTCCGGCGAGCACCAGGAAGGGTTTGCCATCGACAATCAACTGCGTGGCCTGGCCACGTTTTTCCAGACGCGGCACCGCGGGACTCGCGGACTTAGTCTGTGCGCGCGCCGGAACCAGGGAGCACAGAAGGAGTGCGCAGGCGAGGAACCTTACGTTAGTCATTTCGTATCCACTTCGGCGGCTTATTTTACCGAGACGCCCCATACGTTGGCGAGGCGCGATTTGCCGGCGGGACCTTCCACCTCGAGGATGGTCGTGTAGTCTCGTCCGGCTTTGTACTGGTGCAGAGGATTCTGTTCGGTGGACGTGGAGCCATCTCCGAAGTCCCATTTCCAGGATGTGATCTTGCCATCGGATTCGTCTTTGAAGGCCACCAAACGGCGATCCATATCGGCGACCTGGTACGACCATTTCGCCTGGATGGCCTTCCGGAATTGCGGTTCGAGCGGCATGAGCCGGAAGCCGACCAGTTCGCTGGCGTTGCCGAAACTGGTTTGCTTGTGGGAGAGATTCCAGAAGCCCACGCGATCGCGCGCGTTGACATCGTCGTAATCGATCACGGTCCAGGAGAGGCCGATCAGCTTGTTCTCGGTGAGGACGGATTCCACGGCGCGCTGAGGGCCGTCGCACGGCGAGTAGTCGAAAGGCGTGATCCAGAATTCCAGAACCAGATTGCCGCTCTCGCCGGGCTTGAAATTGTAGTTGTAGGCGGCGTTGGCGTAGGGGAGCCGCTTAATGTATTGCGCGCAGCCCCACGCCATGGCCCAATCCTTGTCGCCGGGCGGAGTGAAGATGTGGTAGTTCTGCGCGTGGACCCCATGCGAGGCCCAATGCGCTTCGCGCTCGCTGATGCGCGGGTCGATCGCCGAGCGCGCCTGGCCGACCGCTTCGGGCGTCCAGACATCGCGGTGGTAGATATCGATCAAAGGGCCGCCGGAGAGGTCGCCATCGACCATTACTTCGAAGATGTCGTTGTGCAGATCGGTGCGCGCGAAGTCCCAGTAATTGTCGTACGCCTCATAGAGGAAGAAGAGCCGGTTGAGCCCCTTGACCCAACCCACCTTGACCTTGACGTCGAGGTTCTTGGGATCATGGTTCATGCCGTGGCCCTGCTCGGTGTCCATGAGCTGATCCATGCCGATCGAGTAGCTGTCGGGAACGATAGCCCAATCGTCGGTGTTGCCGTCAATGCGCGGAATCTTGTCGGGAGGGAACTGAAAGATCTTGAAGGTGACGTCAGGACGCTCCAGGCCGTACTGCAAGGGCGTAAACAACACGGCCAGAAAACCGCAAACAAGCCATCGTTTGGACATGTTTCTTACTCCGCGGGCCCCCTTAACCGGTTCCCACCACAGTCTATGGCACATCGGGCCAGGCTGCAACGCCGGGGCGCGACCGTGCGGCGCGTTACCCGCGCCCTTCCCCGCTATTCCGGTGTGCCGGCGCCGGAGAATTGCCGCCGTGAAACCGTCCAAACGCGCGGGCCAGCATGAGCGCCATGGAAATAGCTCCCAATCCCGTGGCGAGAACATGGCCCGTCGAGCGAAGATCAAACGCTCCCACGCGAAAAACGAGCACGTAACCAACGGCGATGTTGAACGAACCCCAGAGCACGTTCACGGTTGATGAGGAAAGCCCTTGACCGGGTGGTTTAGCAAATGGACTTTGGAAGGGACTTCCCATCGTTCCGCTTACGAAGTGCGGAATCGCATTCGCGAGAAAAGCGCCACCAAGAAAGTCGGAAACGTAGTGAATCCATTCCATCGTCAAGTTCTCCTTATTCCACCCGCGCCGGCCTACGCTTCTGATGTAACTAGCGCCGGAAGGCGGCTTGCCGCCCCAGCCATGATATCGAGTTTTGTGAGAGGCAGGTTTTTCCTTTCGGTTAAGGGATGGGTGATAGCGCCGCCCCTGTTACGCCGCGCGCGGGTAACAGCCCCATCCCCTGGTAGATCGGCCGCATGACTGCGTTGACTTTCGGCAGCTCGAGCGTGAACCATACCGAGCCCGCGACGCAGAACGCGCCGGTAACGATGACGGTGTGGGGCGCGCCTATCCGATGAGCCAGCGTGCCAGCCAGCAGGCTGCCGAGCGGCGCCGCGCCGAAAAAGGCCATCGTGTAATAGCTCATCACGCGGGCGCGCTTGTCTTCCGTCACCAGCGACTGGACGATCGTATTGCTGACGGACGCGCCCTGCATCAAGCCGAAGCCGACGCAGACCATCAGCACAAGCGACAGCCACAACGTATGCGACAGGCCAAAGAGAATCAACGCGCCTCCGAGCAGCGCCGTCGCGATCTGAAGCATGCGTGTCAGCCCGACGACCGACCTGCGGACCGCAAGGGAGAGGCCCGACATAAGCGCACCGATTCCCGAGGCTGCCGTGAGCCAGCCGAGGGTGTACGCGCCGCGGTGCAGCACCTGGCCGGCAAAGACCGGCAGAAGCACGGCGTAGGAGTAGCCCATGAGACTGAGAAGCGCAAACAGCAGAAGGATGGTGCGGGTGGGCCGAAATGCACTGACGTAGTCCCAACCCTCGCGCATTTGACCGAGCATGCTGGCCGCGTTGCGGCGGATATTCAAGGGCTTGATGCGCATCAGCAGCAAGGATGCGATCACGGCAAAGTAGCTGACGCCATCGATCAGGAAGCACCAGCCTTCGCCGACGGCTCCGATCACCACGCCGGCAATGGCCGGCCCGATCAGCCGCGCGCCATTTGCCATCGAGGAGTTGATGGCGATTGCGTTACTGAGGTCGTTACGGTCCTCGACCATCTGTACGAGGAAGGATTGGCGCCCAGGCATGTCGAACGCATTGATCAAGCCCTGCAAAGCGGTGAGAGCGACGATTTCGCGGAGGGTGATGACATGCGTCAGCGTGAGCGCGGCCATGGCGAGCGACTGGACGGCAGCAGCGGCTTGTGTCCACACCAGCAGCTTGCGGCGATTGAGGCGCTCGACCCAGACGCCCGCAAATGGCCCCAGCCCAAACGAAACAATCTGCCCCGCGAAGCTTACGATGCCAAGCAGCAGCGCCGAATGGGTCAGTCGATAGACCAGCCAGCTTGTCGCCAGCCGCGTCATCCAGGTGCCGATCACCGAGATGCTCTGACCAGCGAAGAAGAGCTTGAAGTTGCGGTGTCGCAGCGCTCGCCAGGCGTACGACATCGAACCTCCAGGGAGAGAGGTCCGCCGTGTAACCGAGCTGATTGCGCGCTTGTTCACAATTCCGCCAGGCGTTTGATCAGCGCGGTGACGGCGGGCAGGTTTTTTTGTTCCGTTGCGTCGAGCTTTGCGATGGCCTGGGCAAGCCGCGTCCGCTTCGCGATACCGGCATCTTTGCGCACACTTGCGCCTTTCGCGGTCAGGGCGATATTCATTTGGCGGCCATCGGTCGGATGCGGTCTCCGTTCCACGATTCCCATCTCTTCAAGAACAGCGAGAGCAGCCCCCATGGACTGCGGCTTTACGCCCTCTGCACGCGCCAGGTCGGCGGTCGTCGCGGGTCCTTCGGTGTCGAGGCGTACCATGACGGCCTTCTGTGTCCACGAAAGTTCATGCGACTCCGAAGGCGCCGCCGAACGAAGCCGCCGCACCAGCAGACCTAGTGCCAGTGCCAGTTCGGTGGCGGCGTTTTCATGGTTTTTTCTTGGCATCGCGATAATAGAATACAAGATAAACAGGCAAGATGGCAAGGTAAACTTGCAAGTTAAGCTTGGTAATCGACTGGGACTTTCCGGGACCGTGGCTCGCAAGCCATCGCACGCGAAGCGTCTGCCGAAAGGCTTAGTTCAAGACCCGATATCGGAATGTCTGTCGGCGGCCGGGCAGTTTCCGAGTGGCGTGATACGACCGCGATCCGGGAAAACACGAGTTGCGGTGCGAGGGTGGTACTGTTTCTGTATGAAAACAGCGTTGTACGGGCGGATCGTCTTCGGCGCGTCGGCGGTGCTGTTCGGCGTCATCGCACTGATGTGGTACGACTCTGACACCTGGCAAACCCTGCGTCAGATCTGGAGCCTACCTTTTGGAACCATCATCGGCGGGTGTCTCATGATCGTTCAAATTGCCGGTGGGATTGGGATGCAGTACCCAAAGACCGCGCGCTTGGCGTCGATCGTTCTCGGCGTCGTCTATTTGCTTTTCTCCCTGGCCTGCATCCCTGGCATCATTGCCGCACCGACCATCTATGTGCATTACGGGAGCTTCTTCGAACAGTTTTCATCACTCTGTGGTGCGATTGCCCTGTACGCTGCAACTGAGGCAAATGCAGCACGAGCGGTAGCGTTCGGCCGAGTGGCACGCCTTGGACTCGGACTCTGCGCGATTTCATTTACGCTGAGTCAGATACTCTATCTTCCTATGACAGCTGGCTTGGTTCCAAAGTGGATTCCGCCAAATCAGACTTTTTGGGCGATACTCACGACGATCGCATTTGCACTCGCGGCGATTTCCATTCTCATCAATCGCCAAGCACGGCTTGCGATTCGCCTCATGACTCTCATGCTGGCACTCTTTGGTTTGTTGGTTTGGATTCCGCGCCTGATCGCTCACCCAGAAGCCCATCTGAACTGGTCCGAATTCGGCTTGACTTTCCTCATTACAGGGGCCGTCTGGATGGTGGCTGATTTGAGGTCTTTCTGATTCAGGCGGTGTTTTCGCGCCGCTTAATCGTGCAACCGCCAGCGTTGTTTCCGGTTCGCTTCGTGTGTGGCCGGCCACTCGGAAAGTGCGGCCGGCGCGGCCATCAGGCACCGGGAACAGCCTTTTGAGGGCACGTTATCCCCTAATATCGGTTCTAGCTAGTGTAGGCTCAGAAGTTCCGCCATGGTGCGTTCGCCGGCCCGGCTCAGGCAGGTACGGCGTGCGCGACGTTCTCCCCTTGGCCCTATGCAGGTGCGCGTGCTTCGGCGGGGCCGAGCTGGGGCGGAAATACCGCCAGCAGGCCAATGGCTGGCAGGGATGGCACCCGCGATAGACGAAGTCGATGCTGGTGAGATCGGCCAGTGCACCCGGCCTTTGGCCGCCGTTGACCGATTGATCGTCCGCTCGCCGCAAAACGGGCACAGCCGAGGGCGCAATTCCGGCGGGATCACGGTCACCGGCGGCCGGTCTGTTCTCAATCCCTGGCAGTACGATAAAGAGAACCACGGCTGGCGTGACGGTTGCCGCAGGCCGTCCGCTGGCGGCGGGGAGAGCCGGGACATTATTGGAAGGGGCGGCGGTGGCCGTGGTGCCGATCCATAGCGGCGCGGCGCGGGAGAAGGTTGAAGCGCTGGCGCGGTTCGCAAAGGAGCCAAGATGAGCGTGACGCGAAGGAATGTTTTTCAGGCGGGATTGGGAATGGCTGCCGCGGCGGTGCTGCCTGCTCCCTTACTTGCAGCCATCGACAACAGCGAACCGATGAAGGTCACGCAGATTGAGGCCATCACCTTCCGGGAGGATCTGCATATCGGAGGTGGGTCGGGCAGCCAGAACGACGGCGCGGAGTTCATGTGGGTTCGGCTTCACACCGATCGAGGGATCGTGGGAACGGGCGAGACCTATCCGTTTTCGCACAGCCAGGTGGGGGTGCTGAAGGATCACGCCAGGCAGATTATGGGGCGCGACCCGCGCGATGTGGATGGCTTGTGGCGCTCCTTTTACAAGGACCAGGCGATGCGCAACTCAGGCGGTGCGGAGATGCGGATTCTCAGCGCGATCAACATGGCGCAGCTCGATATTCTGGGCCAGGCATGCGGATTGCCGCTGTATCGGTTGCTGGGCGGAAAGACCCGGCCGCGCGTGCGAGTCTACAACACGACGACCGATTATTGGGCCATCAACGATATGAAGATGGGACCGGACACGATGAAAATCGTCCGGTTTCTGCTGGACCGCGGTATCACGGGTATCAAGATCTATCCGTTTCGCGGCCAGGACAACTACCTGACGAACCAGGCGCTCGAAGCGGGACTGAAGTGGATCCGCGAGATTCGCGACAGCGTCGGGAACCAGATCGACATCGCCGTGGATTGCTGGGGCGACTTCGATTTCGACAGCGCTTTACGGTTGGCGAAGGCCATCGAGCCGTACAACATCCTGTATCTGGAGGACGCCATGCTGATGCAAAGCCCCGAGACGTACGCCCGGCTGGCTGCCGCGACGAGCGTGCCGATCAACATGAGCGAGACGCTAGCAACACGCTACGAGTTCCGCGACTTCTTCGAGAAGAAGGCCTGCTCCGTGGTGATGTTCGATATCACATGGTGCGGAGGCCCATCGGAAGCGCGGAAGATTGCGGAGATGGCGGAGACTTATTTTCTGCCGATTTCGCCGCACACGTGCGGCGGCCCGCTGCTGTATTTCTGCTCGGCGCATCTTTGCACCGCGGCACCGAATTTCCTGATTATGGAAAGCAATTACTGGAAGTGGGCGCACCAGTACCCGTACTTCATCAATAACGTGCCGGCGCCGGAGCAGGGGTACGTAAAGGCGCCGGAACTGCCGGGGATCGGAGCGGAGATCAGGCCGGAGATCTTCCGCGACGGGGTGGCGGTGGTGGAGAAAATCGCATAATGGCTTCGCTGCTGGCGTTGGCTGTGGCGGCTTCCATTTTTGGTTTCTAAGGAGGGCGCGCGGCTGGTGTATTGCGGCGACGCTACCGCGGAAAATGGACCGCGGGGATCCACAGCGGTCCGCCTTTCCACGGTTTGCCCGGCAGCCGCTGGGCCGAAGGCGGAACCAACGTACACGCAGTGCCCCGGCTGGAGTTGCAGGACGGGGGCGCTTCAAGCGGGCGGCGGGCTATGAAAGAGCAGGAGTGACTGGTTTGAAGCGCGGAAGCCAAAACGGATTATTCCGGGTGAGCGGTTAGTCGCACCATCGAGTACCATTAGTTGTGATGAGGACCTTATTGTTGGTTGTCTTGATGGGCGCCCTGGCTGGGGGCGTCTATGCCGCCGGCGTTGCGGGAAAATGGACGGCTCAGCTTCCCCGAATGGCATGGGAGCCGGATCAGACCCCCGTCCAGAACACCTTTGTCTTTAAAGTGGAAGGCAAGAAGCTCACCGGTTCGGTGAATCTGGGGCTGGGCGGTGAGCTGGAGATCCGGGATGGAGAAGTCAACGGGAATGAAATCTCCTTCATGGTCGCCGTTACACTGAGCGAAGGCGGCGACACCGGCCACGCCTACTCCTTCGATGTCCACTTTAAGGGCAAGGTTGCAGGGGATGCCATCGAGTTCGCCCGCACGATGGACGCCGACGATTATGGAACTCCGCCCACCAAGTTCACGGCCAAGCGAGTGAAATGAACCTCAGGCACGCGATAAGAGGCGGCCCTCCGCGGAACTGGATTGAAATGCGCACCATCCCACTATCGTTGATTCTCCTGCTGTCCGGCGCCGCCGGAGCCGCCGACAAGGACACCTGTTTTGAGTGCCATAGCGTCATGGAAGGCATGAGCGAGGTCTTTAAGGATGACGTTCACTACCACAACCAGCTCAGTTGCGCCGACTGCCACGGCGGCGATTCCAAAGAGGAAGACCAGAATCTCTCGATGAATGCCAGCCGCGGCTTCAAGGTTCGCGTCAAGCGGTCCGAAGTGCCCGAGTACTGCGGCCGCTGCCACAGTGACGCGGCCTTCATGCACAAGCGCAATCCCAAGGAGCGCGTCGATCAAGTAGCCCTCTACCGGACCAGCGTGCATTCGACGCGACTGATGGAGGGAAGCCCGCATGCGCCTGAATGCGTGGATTGCCACGGGATTCACACCATCCGCGCGGTGAGCGATCCGCTCTCGCCGGCCAACCCCGCGCATGTGGTGGAGATGTGCGCCAAGTGTCACGCGGCGGCGGCCGAGGCGTTCAAGGCGAGTCCGCACTTCAAGCTTTTCACCGCCGAGGGGATGTCCGGCTGCACCGCCTGCCATGCCGGCCATGCCACCCAGACCGCCGGCGCCGCGATGCTCGCCGGACCCAAAGCGGTTTGCTCGAAATGCCACGCAGCCGGCTCCGCGCAGGTCCGCACGGCCGCCGAAATGGCCCGGTTGCTATCCAGCCTGGAGACCGCCGCCAGGAAGGCGGGCGGCGCGGAGGCCGCGCAGACGGCCGTCGGCGAGAACCTGGCAAAAGCCCGTGTGGCCGTACACGGCGTTAGCGTGGACGCCGTGAAGGTTCCCGTGGATGCGGGGATGGCGGCCGCCAAGTGGTAAGGATCGACCCGGCCCGCGCAATTGAGGCCGGGTGGTGGTGTTTTTGCAGACAATTCTGGAGGTAGAGATGCACCATACGAACCGACGTGAGTTCTTGCAGCAGAGCCTGGCCCTGGGCGCCGCGGCGGCTTTCCCCGTGGCGGCCTGGCCGGCCGCTCCGCTCCACGCCAACGACGTCATCGAACTGGGTCCCGCCAAGGTGAAGGTGTCACGCCTAGCCATGGGAACGGGCACCTTCGGTGGCGGCCGCAGTTCCAACCAGATGCGCAAGCTGGGCGCCGACGGCGTCGCGGACCTGTGGTGGGACGGCTTCGACAACGGCCTGTTCTTCTGGGACACCGCCGATGGCTATGGCAGCCACGACGCCATCAAGGCAGCACTGAAGAAGATTCCGCGTGAGAAAGTCGCCATCCTGACCAAGACGGCGGCCCGGACGGCCGACGCCATGAAGGCCGATCTCGATCGTTTCCGCCAGGAGATGGGGACCGACTACATCGACATCGTTCTGCTGCATTCGCGCATGAGCGCCAAGTGGGACGAGTTGGATAAGGGTCCCATGGATGTGCTCTCCGAGGCCAAGGAGAAGAAGATCGTGCGCACGATGGGAATCAGTTGCCATTCGCGGGGCGCCATGGAAGCGGCCATCAAGAGTCCCTGGCTGGAAGTCTGCCTGGCGCGCATCAATCCCATCAGCACGCGGATGGATGTTTCCACCCCGGAGATGTTGCAATTGCTGGCGCGGCTGCGGGGCGCCGGCAAGGGCATTATCGGGATGAAGATTCTGGCCGAGGGCCAGATGAAGGATCGCGTAGATGAAGCGTTGCGCTTCACCCTCACGCAGGGCGCGGTGGACGCCTTCACCATCGGGATGGAGAGCCGCGCCGAGTTGAAGGATATCCGGGAGCGCATCCCCAAGTTGTCCCAGCCGGCGTAGCGGGAGATCTACTCTTTCCAGAACAGTTCGGCATCGGGGCGGCGAAGGTACCATCGCCGCCCGCGCTGGTAAACGACAACGCGGGATCTATCTCAGCGACTGCCGAGGCGGCACCATTTCGACGTAACAGGGCTTAACGCTTCCGCGCGGCCGAGCGTCCGTGTAGCCTACTACCTGACGCACATCGCCCGTTTTCACGGAACGGATGTCACGGCAGTGATTCGGTGCTGGGCTGCCACACTTCCCAGACCCCGGACTTCCTGGGCGGTTGGTGTGGATGGAAGGGGGTTTCGCGACAGGTATTGGCACACTCGTACCCCACCGTTTTCGGAAGTCGCGCAATTCCAGGCCCGAGAAGGCTCCCGCTACTTGCTGATCCCCACCTGGCTCAGCAGCCACGCGTACTCGAAGGCGATATCGTGCAGCCTGTCATACCGCCCACTGGCCCCGCCGTGGCCCGCCGGGTCCATCTTGATCTTGAGCAGCAGCGGATTGGAATCGGTCTTCAAGGTGCGCAGCCGGGCCACGTATTTGGCCGGCTCCCAGTACATCACCTGACTGTCGTTGAAACTGGTGGTCACCAGGATGGCCGGGTATGCGCGTTTCTCCAGGTTGTCGTAAGGGCTGTACGTCTTCATGTAATCGTACGCGGCCTTCTCGTTGGGATTGCCCCACTCCAGGTACTCGCCCACCGTCAGCGGCAGGGTGGCATCCATCATGGTGTTGATCACGTCCACAAACGGCACGGCGGCATGCACTGCTTTGAAGAGGTCCGGCCGCATGTTGACGACCGCACCCATCAGCAGGCCGCCGGCGCTGCCGCCTTCGATCACCAGGCGGTCCTTGGAGGTCCAATTCTTCTCGATCAGGAATTCGGCACAATCGATGAAGTCGAAAAACGTGTTTTTCTTCTTCATGAGCATGCCGTCTTCGCGCCACTTTTCGCCCATCTCATCGCCGCCGCGGATGTGCGCGATGGCATAGGCCATACCGCGGTCGAGCAGGCTCACCCGGTTGCTGGAAAACGTGGCCGGCGTGCCAAAACCATAGCTGCCGTATCCATACAGGAAAAGCGGCCCCTTGCCGTCGCGCGCGAAGCCCTTCTTATACACAATCGAAACCGGCACTTTGACCCCGTCGCGGGCGGTGGCCCAGAGACGCTCGCTGACGTACTGCTTCGGGTCGTACCCGCCCAACACTTCCTGCTGTTTTCGCAGGGTCGATTTGCCGGTGCTCACGTCGTAGTCGAAAACGCTCGCCGGCGTAACGAGGCTCTGGTAGTTGTAGCGATAGGTGCGGGAATCGTAATCCGGCGTGCCGCCCGGGGAGACCGCATACACCGGTTCCGGATACGCGATTTCCTGCCACGCGCCGGTCTTGAAATCGTGGATCCGCAGGTGGTCCAGCGCAACGCCTTTCTCCACCAGTACCGCGAAGTCCCGGAACAAGTCGATATCCTGTATGCGCACGTTGTCGCGCTGCGCCACGAAGACCTTCCAGTTCTTGGGAGCCGGGTCGTTCACCGGCGCGGTCATCACGGCGAAATTGCGGCCGCTCTTGTTCGTCCGGATGTAGAACAGCCCTTCGCGATGGTCCAGGTAATAACGGTGGCCCTTCTCGCGCGGCAGAAATACGGCGAAATTGTCCGCCGGCCTGTCGGCGCGCAGGTAGCGCACTTCGGAGGTATCCTTGGCCTCGCTTTGCAGGAGAAGGTACTTCAGGTCGCGGGTTTTGTCGATACCGATATCATAGAGTTCATCCTTCTCGTTGTAGATTTCTTCGAACTTGGTGGTGCCCAGCACGTGGCGCCACAGCTTGTCGCTGCGTTTGGTGACGGCGTCCTCGGTCACCACAAAGAGGGTCTTGTTGTCCGCCGCCCAAGCCAGCGAAGTGACGCGATCGGTCGTGTCGGGCAGCGTCTGCCTCGTGCGCAGATCCTTCACGCGCAGAGCGTACTGGCGGAAGCCGGTGTGGTCGATGCTGTAGGCCGCCAGGTTCTGGTCGTCGCTCACCACAAAACCGCCCAGACCAACGAACTTCTTATCCTTGCCCAGTTCGTTGAGGTCGAGCAGCACCTCCTCGGGCGCCTCCATGGTTCCTTTGCGGCGGCACTGGATGGGGTACTGTTTGCCCTCTTCGGTGCGCGAATAGTACAGGTAGCCACGGCGCGGCGTGGGCACCGAGAGGTCCGTCTGTTTGATGCGTTCCAGCATCTCCTTGTAGAGCGCGTCGCCGAACGGCGCCAGGTCCTTGGTCATCGCAGCGGTGTAGGCGTTTTCCGCTTCCAGGTACTGGGTCACTTTGGGGTTGGACTTTTCGCGCAGCCAGAAATAGTCGTCGATCATGTTGGCTCCATGACGCACCTCGCGATGTTCGACGCGCGGTGCCGTTGGCGGTGTCTGTGCAGTCAGCAGCGTGACTGAGACCAGTCCGAGCAGGACCGAGCGGCAGGAAGGCATCATGCGGCTTAGAATACTGCGGTCAGATCAGCGCTGCAAGTGCACTCCCGCACTCCCGCAGTCTTATTACCGTGGCGTCGCGCAATTGGGCAATACGGCACCTGGGATGTCCCTGCGCACCTCGCGCTGCCTGGCGAGATCAATGCGACACCGGGAACAGGGGCACAAGTTACACCGCCAAACCATCACTTCGCCCCTTGACTATGGCCAAATTTTGAGCTTCAATTTGGAAAGCCGATCAATGCCATAGGAACGTCTGCTTAATTGCCAAACCCTCAAGCCACCAGCCATCCGCGGCGAATAAGCTGCGCGGCACGATATCCCCTAATATCGGCAACTTCGCCACGGCCAAGCCCACGTTCGAGGTCACCTCGCCGAGTCGCCAACCAGCAAGCTTGGTTACGTCTTAATCGTGCCGAAGGGAGCGGCGCTCACGTCCAGACGCCCAGCCGCGCTCCCGGCAATCTGCTAGCGTAGTCAATCGAAGCCTATGCGTACCCTCCTCATTCTTGTTTCTTTGCTGGCGGCGTGGCCAGCCTCTTCAGCCGATCGGGACTACAACGGCAGATGGGACATCACAACCGCAACCGGCATGCGGGCGTGGTGGCTCGAACTGACGGGCGTCGGAACGACGAATCCCGCCGGCAAATTCGTGAGCGCTTATGGCGGCGACCTGAACAAGATCGATACCATCAGCGTTCAGAATGGCGAACTGCACTTCACCATCCTGGCTCCCAAGCCGGATCCAGCCCGGCCGCGAAAGGCGAACCAAACCCCGCCCCGCAATTCGCTCTTCGTCGCGCGCCTCACCGGTGGAAAGCTGGAGGGCGCCTTGGAGTTGGAAGGCTCGGACAGACCACCCACCAAGTGGACGGGCGTCCGGGCGCCAGTGATCAAGGACAAGGACGACGGCACCTGGAAAAGGGGCCAGCCCATCGCGCTTTTCAATGGGAAGGACCTCACCGGCTGGAAGGCGCTGAACCCGGCCGTGCCCCTGACATGGACGGTTCACGACGGGATCTTGAGAAACGCGCCCCCGACCTCCGACATCCTGTCCGAGGAGAAGTTCTGGAATTTCGAGCTGCACGCGGATTTCCGCATCGTGGAACACTCCAACAGCGGCATCGGCCTTCGCGGCCGCTATGAGATCCAGATCCTGGACGACTACGGCAAACCGCCCAACTCTCACGGCGCGGGCGCCCTCTATAGCCGCATCGTGCCCGCAGTCAACGCCAGCAAACCCGCCGGCGAGTGGCAGAGCTATGACATCCGCCTGGTGGGAAGAGATCTGACGGTGGTGTTCAACGGCAAGAAGGTCCTGGACAAGGTCGAGATCGAAGGGCTCACCGCCATCGCCACGAATTCCGATGAAGCCGAGCCTGGCCCGTTCATCGTTCAGGGCGATCACAGCTACGTGGAGATCAAGAGCTTCGTGGTGACCCCGCTGATTCACTGACCGGGGGCCTGGAGGGCCTCCGGCGCCGGCAGATGATTCACATCGGAAAGAGGAGGTTTATCGTGTCAAAACGCAAGCTTGAGTCCATTCCGGTCCTTTTGCTGGCGGTGGTTTGGTGCGGTTTGGCGGTTCCAAGGCTCGTGATGGGGCAGGCGCAAGAGACGAAGCTTCGGGTAATAGCCTTCGGCGCGCACCCGGACGACTGTGACGGCAAATTCGGCGGCACGGCCGCCAAGTTCGCCCAAGCGGGGCACGCCGTCAAATTCGTCTCGGTCACCAACGGCGATGCCGGTCACCAGAGCGAGGGCGGCGCGGCGCTGGCCAAACGCCGGTATGCGGAGGCCCAGGAGTCAGCCCGCCGGCTGGGGATCGCCGAATACCAGGTGCTGGACAACCACGACGGCGAGCTGACGCCCTCACTGGACGTGCGTAAGCAGATCATCCGTGCCATCCGCCAGTGGAACGCAGACCTGGTGCTGGCTCCGCGGCCCAACGACTACCATCCCGATCACCGCTACACGGGCGTGCTGGTCGAGGATGCCGCGTACATGGTGGTGGTGCCGAACGTGGTTTCGGACACCCCGGCCTTGCGCAAGAACCCCATATTCCTCTATTTTGAGGACAACTTCCAGAAGCCGGCCCCTTTCCGCCCCGACGTGGCAGTCTCGATAGATGATGTCTGGGAAACCAAGATCAACGGTCTGGACGCTCAGGTTTCACAGGTTTATGAGTGGCTACCATGGGTGGACGGCCGCCTGGACCAGGTGCCCCAGGACCCTATTGCGCGTAAGCAATGGCTTGCCGGGTCTCGCTCGGGACACATCAACTCGGCGTTGCGGGCCGCGCTGGAGAAGCGCTACGGTGCGGAGCAGGCCCGCCAGATCCGGCATGCGGAAGCTTTCGAACTGTGCGAGTACGGCCGCCAGCCGAACGTGGCTGACTTGCAAAAGCTGTTTCCAAAGTAGCGGCAGCCGGCTGCCGAGCACCCATATGATAAGCGAGGCTCCGGGTTTCAGCGTTGTAGTGCGGGATACCTTGCCCGCTGCTTCAGCACATCGCCGATGTTCTCGCCCGCATGCTGGCGCCCGGTGAAGTACAACGCGATCTTCAAGCCCAGCCTGGTCGAAACGATGCCGCTGGTGAATCCACGTTGTTGAGAAACACCCGCGCAACAGATAGGCGATCGCCTTGCCCAGGCCGGAGTTGGGCTCCGTCTTCCGCTCAGCGAGCTGCGCCTCCAGCCAACCGTGCAGTTTCTCCATCACCGGACCGCTGCGTTCCTGGTGAAACCGCAACCGCTCCTCCGCTGTCAGGCCATCCTCGCGCGCTTCCGCATCGTACCGGTACACCTCGCCCAGCATCTCCAGCACGTGCCGGCACTCCTCGGGAAAGTTCTGAACGAGTTCCACAAACTGGCGCCTTCCATGCGCCAGACAGGTCGCCACCAGAATCTCCACTCCGCTGGGCAGCTTAGGCACGTTCCGCGACAGCGCATCGCACATCTGGATCACCGGGCGAATGCGCTCCCGCAAGCCGTCGGAGCGCAGGTCAGTCATCCTGGCCGCCAAGTGATCTCTTTGTCCGGAGACGGTGGATCTGCTCTCCCTCCGCCAGTTGCGGTTGCCGGTCAAGAGGATCGTCTTCAACAACAGCTCGCTGGCCTTCGTTGAATTGGAAATGAAGGCCGCCGGCATTCTCGATTTTGGAACCGACTTGCATAACCCAGATTTCGCAAAAATGGCCGAGGCTGCCGGAAAGCCTTCACGACGTTTCTCCGAGAAGCCGGAGCCCTATTAGACAATAACCTTGCGAAAGAGCATTGAAACGGGTGCCCTTCACCGGAAGAACGCGTTGTTCTACAGGACGCTGCATGGCGCAAGGTACAGAATCTGCACTGAACACGACAGTTGTTGCAGGTCGAACCTCGGCGGCGCGCGCGGGAGTGCCAAGTCCAGACAGCATGTAGAATTCAAGGGAGAGGTTGCGCATGAACCAACCAGACAAGACGCTGGACCGCTTCTGGGATATGCCCCAGCGGGACCTGCTCGCGCTCCTTCAAGCAACTCCAGCCGGGCTGACTTCCGACGAGGCCAAACAGCGGCTGCGTCAGCATGGCCCGAACAGCCTGGTAGGGGAGTCCCGCTTCGCGCCCCTGCTCGGCTTTCTGGCCTTTTTTGCCAATCCCCTGGTTCTCATTCTTCTGGCGGCCAGCGCCATTTCGATCGTGCTGGGCGATCACGTTGGCGGCACCATCATCATCGCCATAGTCCTGCTCAGCGTCGTCGTGAACTTTTACATGGAGTTTCAGGCTCGACATGCGGTGGAGGACATTCGCAAGCAGGTGGCTACCACCGCCTCGGTTTTACGCGACGGCCACGAACTGGAGCTGCCGGTCGCGGAGCTGGTCCCCGGAGATATCATCCGGCTCAACGCCGGGGACCTGGCGCCAGCCGACGCCCGTTTATTGGACAGCAAGGACCTGCACGTGCGCGAGTCCGCGCTCACGGGAGAGTCTTTGCCCGTCGACAAGGCGGCGAGCGATCTTCCGGCGGGACAACACACCATTGCCGACGCCAGCAACAGCCTTTTCCTGGGGACTGCCATGCAGACGGGAATCGGCACCGCGGTCATCGTTCGCACCGGCAAGGACACGGCCTTCGGCGCCATCGCCCAACGGCTGGCCATGCGGCCGCCGGAGACCGAATTCGGCCGCGGCATTCGCCACTTCGGGTTGATGATCACGCGCGTGATGATGCTGTTGGTGCTCTTCGTCCTGCTGGTGAACATCGTCTTACATCGCCCGCTGCTGGAATCGTTCTTGTTCTCTGTCGCGCTGGCCGTCGGGATGACGCCGGAGATGATGCCGATGATCATCACGATCTCGCTGGCGCAGGGTGCGCGCCGGATGGCCAGGAAAAAGGTTCTGGTCAAGCAGCTTACGGCCATCGAGGACTTCGGCAGCGTGGAGATTCTGTGCAGCGATAAGACCGGCACCCTCACCGAAGGCGAGATCGCGCTGGACCGGCACGTGGACGTCGAGGGCCGGGACAACGACGACGTTCTCCGGTTCGTCTACCTGAACAGTTACTTTCAAACCGGCATCAAGAGCCCGCTGGACGATGCCATCCTGAAGTATCAGCGCCCCGCCATTACGGAGTATGAGAAGGTGGACGAGATCCCTTTCGACTTCAACCGCAAGCGCCTTTCCGTGGTGGTGCGCCGCGGCGGCGAGGACCTTCTCATTACCAAGGGCGAGGCGGAAAGCGTTTTCGCCATCTGCGCCACCGTCACCATTGAAGGGGCTCCCCAACCGTTCGACGAAAGCCGGCGAGCCCAGGCGGCGGAGACCTTGAAAAAGTTGAGCGCCGACGGGTACCGCGCCCTGGGAGTCGCAGTCCGGAAGGTAGAGAAGCAGGATGCTTATGCGCTGGCCGCCGAGCGGGAGATGACCCTGGCCGGGTTCGCGGCATTCCTCGACCCGCCCAAGGAGGGGATTGTCGCGGTTCTCGAAGCGCTCAAGAAGAACGGCGTGTCCGTGGTCATCATGACCGGCGACAATCAGTACGTGACGCAGAAGGTGGCCCACGATGTCGGCCTCCCTACCGACCGCATTGTCACCGGCGACCAGCTGGACACCATGGACGATGCCGCCCTGGCTTACCAGGCCGAGCACGGCGCCATATTCGCCCGTGTGTCTCCCGAACAAAAGAACCGGGTAATCCTGGGTCTGAAGGCCCGCGGGCTCGTCGTTGGGTACATCGGCGACGGCATCAACGACGCTCCCTCGCTGCACACCGCGGACGTCGGCATTTCCGTAATGAATGGCGTGGATGTGGCCAAAGACGCCGCCAAGATCATCCTGCTGGAGAAGGACTTGGCGGTCTTGAACGATGGGGTAATGGAAGGGCGGCGGTGCTTCGCCAACATCATGAAGTACATCATCATGGGCACCAGCTCCAACTTCGGCAATATGTTCAGCATGGCCGCGGCATCCCTCTTTCTGAAATTCCTGCCCATGTTGCCGACTCAAATCCTGCTGAACAATTTCCTTTACGACACCTCGCAGATCGCGGTCCCCGGCGACAATGTCGATCCGGCCCTGCAGCACAAGCCCAAGCGGTGGCAAATCGGGTTCATTCGCCAGTTTATGACGATCATCGGCCCCATCAGTTCCATCTACGATTTCCTCACTTTTGGCGTCCTCCTCTGGATGTTCCACGCTGCCACCAACGCGCCGCTGTTCCGGACCGGGTGGTTCGTCGAATCGCTCGCTACACAGACGCTGGTGGTGTTTGTGATCCGGACGGCGGGCAACCCGTTCAAGAGCCGTCCGAGCGGGCAGTTGCTGATAAGTGTAGTGGCCATCACCGTCGTTGGCGCCGTGCTGCCGTACACGCCCCTCGGCCCCTTGCTCGGGTTTACCCCATTACCGCTGTCGTTGCTGGGTGCGATCTCGCTGCTTGGCCTGACATACCTGTTTTTGGTGCAAGCCGTCAAGACCTGGTTCTATCGCCGGCATGCATTGCTCTGACACGCACGGCGCGGTACGTGCGCCGAACCGGTGTGCGTCCGGTACCGCAAGCACGTAGCAGCGAATGGTGGCTACTGCGACTGCCCGCCCGCGGCTGGAGCGATTCCGGCGCGCGGGATGCGCAAATCACCCCGAGCGCCGGGGGAGCGCATTTGGGAGCGGGGCTGTTCAACGCCGCTGTTCAACGCCGTTTGACACTCGATTCTGAAGTGTATAAACTCTCACTGATGAATCGCAGGGAGTGGATGACACTGAGCGCAACCACGCTCGCGGCGCGCCGGGCAATTCAAGCACAGCAGCCGTCCTCGTCGTCGCGCGTCGCTCAGACAGCCAGCGCGGGCTTTCCGCTGGAACAGTACGAACCCAAGAGCATGCTGCACGTTGCGGAGACGCATGTCCAGCGTTCCCGCTTCCCGGTCATCGATTTTCATACCCACATCACCGGCGTAACCCGCAACGACCCCAACAGGGTTCAGTTCAGCATGGACCCCTCGAACTGTCTGGTCGTCATGGATCGGAAGAATATCCGGACGATGGTGAGCCTCACCGGGGGTTATGGCGATGGGTTGCGGGATGCGCTTGCCAAGCTGCCGGAAGCGCATCCCGGCCGATTCATCGTCTTTACCGAGCCGGCGTGGACCCGGGCTTCCGAACCCGGTTATGCCAAACTTCAGGCCGGCCTGATCGAAGACGCCCATAGGGCTGGCGCCGTGGGGTTGAAGATTCTCAAAACGCTCGGGCTCTACCTGCGTGACCAGAGAACCAATGGGCTGGTTCGCATCGACGATCCGCGATTCGACCCCATGTGGGACGCAGCGGGAGCTTTGAAGATGCCCGTAGCCATTCACACCTCCGACCCTGAAGCCTTCTTTCTCCCGATCAACCGCTTCAATGAGCGTTGGGAGGAATTGCACGTGCATCCAAGCTGGTCTTTTCATGGAAAAAACTTTCCGAGCAATCGCGAGTTGCAGGAGGCCCGGCGCAACGTCATGCGGCGCCATCCGCGTACTCAGTTTGTCTGCCTTCACGTCGCCAATTCCGAAGATCTCCCATACGTATCGGAGTGCATGGACAGCCACCAAAACATGAGCGTGGATATCGCGGCCCGTATCGGCGAGCTGGGGCGTCAACCGCGCATGTCCCGCAAGTTCTTCGACAAGTACCAGGACCGGATCGTCTTCGGCACGGACGCCAGCGCGGGACCCAGCACACCGCAACAGAGCTTCGGCGATGCCCTTTATGAAGTCTATTACCGTTTTCTCGAAACCGAGGACGAGTATTTCGATTACGCCCCCGCACGCATTCCACCGCAAGGCCGCTGGCGGATTTATGGCATCGGTCTGTCAGAGCAGGTTCTTCGCAAAGTTTACTGGGACAATGCCGCACGGCTGCTCGGGTTGCCCGTACGAGAGCCCGGTGGTTCCTGAGCGCGTAGTTCGTTTGGCTTGAACCACGCGATTTCTTTCACTACCGCGATTCCCTCACCGCCCGATCGCGCACGGTTGGTCGTCGAGGTGCTCCCGCGCGCGAACGCTGGGGGTGGGGGGAGGAGGGGGTAAAATCGGGACATTTGGGCGCCTCCGGACGCGATGAGTGCGTGCTGGCGGGCTTACGGTAGCCGCGGACTTGGCCATACCGTAACTTTGCGGCCGTTGCAGACAGACACATGAAGACACGCAGAGGAAGATTTTGGCTGACGCCGACAAGATCGACGGCAATCAGAGGGGCGGCTTCGGGACGTTCACGTGCAGCACGTCGCGCAGATAATTGATGTTGACGGCGAGATTGTCCTGGATGCTGCCGGTGCCGTCGTGCGGCCGCGGCGGGTCGAGATCGTACACGACCCATCCTTTGAAGTTTCGATCGCGCAATACCTTGAAGATCGCCGGAAAGTCTACGCCACCCGCGCCTAAGTTGTGGTAGAGGCTCGCCTGATGGTGCTCCGCCTGCGTCGGCGTCGACGTGTTCGCGCGATATTTGGGGTAGGTATCCTTGAGATGGACTTCCGCGATCCGCGGAAAGTAGTCGCTGATGAGTTTGACCGGGGCCGTGCCGCCCAGGGTCAAATGCGCGGTATCCGCTGTCAGCCAGACATATTTCGGATCGGTCAGCGACAACACCGTGCGGATTTCATGCTCGCGTTCCATCGGTCCCCAAATATGGGGATGGGGAGCCAGCCTGACCCCGAAGGCTATCGTCTGTCTGCCGATCTCGTTGAGTGTATCGGCCAACCTCTTGAGCTGATCCTGGTTCGGGCCGCCTTCCGGGCGGCTACCCATATTACTCTTCCAATGGTCGCAGCCGCAAGGCGCAAGAAAATCGCGCGCGAAGCTCACCATTTCAGTGATCAGTTCAGTATTTCCATCCACCTCAAGCCAGGGACTCGCCCCACCTCGGCCGCCACCTCCGCGACCGCCAGTGGCACTCAGAGCCACGCCCTGAGCGGGTGGGCGCCGCGCGAGCGGCAAATCGCCTACGTCGATCAAGGTGATGCCTGCGGCGTCGCACATTTGCTTGAGCGCGAGCGGTTTGCCCAAGAACTGCACGGCTTGCCCGGAGTACGGCTCGATACCCTGCAAACCGAAACGGGCCGTATCCGAGATGATCTGCTGCGTATCGGTCGACATCCGCAAGTTGCCGTTCGGCCAATCGCCCCACAGCGAGCCGGTGATCCCGTAGCGGATGTTCGGATCGACCGGATCGAGGGATTTGGAAGATACTCCCCACGCTGCGGTCGATCTGAGCACAGCCGCCGCGCCCGCCATGCCGGAAAACCTCACGGCAGAACAGACAAATTCCCTTCTTTTAAGACGGTAATCGGTGGTGTCAAGGGACATGCGCATTTCCTCTCGTGGTCAGAAATTCGGACTCTTCGCCAATGATCGCACCAAAAAGCAGGACCCGCCATGGACGAAGCCTGCTAAGCCACTCCTCCGATGGTCACGCTTACCGGGCGCAAGGGATCGTCGTAGGGAGGCGCAGGCTGGCCCGTCACGCTACCCGGATTGCGCTGACCTTCTCCGGTCGCGAACATGACCACGTAATCCCCACGCGCCGCCGGGTTCGACGCCGAATTCAGCGTGCCGTCCTTGGCTATACCTACTGTGCACCAGTTTGTGTCGCTGCTTGTGATGGGGCCGGGGCCGTCTTCTCCGCTGCCGCTTTCTTTACCGGCGCACTCTTCTTCGCCGCCTTCCTGACAGCGGCTTTCTTCGCCGGTTTCTTCGCGGCGGCTTTCTCCTGTTGCGCCTTGGCCGCTCTCACCGCGTCCCGTGAGGCGCCTGCCGCAGCAAGGCCTGCTAACAGGTCTGGATCAGGCAATTGTCACTGATCCCCGCCTGTTAGCAGGACGTCTGCAACACGCCCGTCGATCCCAACGGACGGCTCGCGCACTAGCCCAGATCTTGGAAGCAACAGCATGTTTTCACCCAGCTGCGCTGGGCGGATGCCACGTGACCAGTGTTGCCATCGGCGCCCACGGGCGCGTCCAAAACCAAACCGTCCCATGCAGGCCGGGATTGCGCGGATAACCACCAACATTGCGGAATAACACCGCCGCTTCCTTTCCCAGACCTTGCCGGCGCGCGCCGTATGGCCGATACTGGATACCGGTACCGCAGTGGCGATCCGCCGCGACCACGGCCTCGGGGTGTACGCGCTTAGTCGTCTGGGCGACGAACTGGCCTGGATGTAGAATCGATCGCCGCGAGGACGCAGCCCAAGGAGGATTTGTTCCAGTGACTCCCAGAGAGAGAATGCGGACAGCGCTTCGACACCAGGAACCCGACCGCGTCCCGATCGATTTCGGGCAAGATCACCATAACGGTATCAATGAGGTTGCCTACCGCAATCTGCTCTCCCGGCTGCAAATCGAACCCGCGGGTCCGCCCAGGGTCTATGACCTGATCCAGCGTCTGGCGGGCGTAGACGAGTGCATTCTGGAGCGGTTTCACGTTGACACCCGCTACATCTTCGCCAATGGCAACGAGCGCTGGACGCAGACGGTGGAACCCGATGGCAGCCATGAAGACGAATGGGGGGTGTATCGCAGGCGCTGCGGCTACTATTGCGAGAACGTCCGGGCGCCGCTGGCCGGCAAGAGCAGGCAGGAGATTTTGAGCTTCCCATTCCCCGACCCCACGGAGCCGTCCAGGTACCGCGGCTTGCGGGAGCGGGCCCAGCGGCTGTACCAGACCACCGACTATGCGCTGATGGCCGGTTCGCCCGCGTCTCTGTATTATTTCTCCGCGGAATTACGAGGGTTTGAGCAATACATGACCGATCTGGCCGACGAACCCGCGCTCGTCGAATTGCTCGTGGATCGCATGCTGGAATGGATGATGGAGTTCGCTTCCCGCTATTTGGACGAGATCGGCGATTTCATCGAGGTGTGGTGGATGGGGGACGACTGGGGTATGCAGACGGGCCCCATCATGCGTCCCATGGTCTTCCGCACCATGTTCAAACCGCGTTACAAGCGGCTGATCGACTTGGTGAAATCCAAAACGCGGGCGAAGGTCTGCCTGCATACCTGCGGGGCGACCTACTGGGCGATGCAGGACTTTATTGAGGCGGGTGTGGACGTGGTTCACCCCGTGCAGCCGACCGCGAAGGAAAATGGAGACCCGGCGCGCATCAAACGCGACTTTGGCGACCGGCTGTGCTTCTACTCGAACATCGCCAATACCACTATCCTGCCGAGAGGGACGCCGGAAGAGGTCGCGCAGGAGGTGCGGCGCAAGGTCATGGCGCTGGCGCCGAACGGCGGGTATGTGTTTTCGGCAGGACACAACGTCCAGGCGGACGTGCCGCCGGAGAACCTGATCACGCTTTTCGATACCGCGTACCAGGCGGGACGATACCCAATCGGATCGGCTTGACCCGCGCCCCTGCCACCGCACCGGGACGGCGGGGAACAGCAGAGTCCGGCTTTCGTAACGGCTTTCAGTCCCGACGACCGCGAATCGATTGTCAACGGATTTGAGGATCTGCGCCACTTCTTGCGGGTCGCCAGTCCTCGTCGAAGTCCGGCAGATTTTCGACTGCTGCGGTGGATAGCGCAGTCGCGGTCCTGGGGGCCACGCGCCAGCGCTTGAGCAACCAGACCACCAGGAACACTCCCAGGATCAAGACAAGCCACGGGACAAAAGGCGTCCATCCCCGCGGCACGGTCCGGGGATCGACCAGCACTTTGCTACCGTACAAGCCGACGTAGGTATCCAGGATCGCTTGATCTGACTTTCCCATCGCCACCCACTTGGCGATTTCCAACCGCCGTTCCAGCTAAGGCCGTGAAACTCATACCCGATCCGTAAATAGACCGGAGTGGCGAGCTCCCGCAACCCGCCGATCAGAGAAGCGATCTGGGCATCGTAGGCTCCGGCCGCGACTTGCGCCTCATAGTGATCCGATGCGCCATTGGTCATATTCAGGCCGAGTTGGACCGTGACAAAGTTTCCCGGATAGAACAGCAGTTGCGCTTTGAGAGCATCAGCCTAATTCGGAGCGATCGTGCCCAGTCCGACGTACCCCATGAACGTTGAAGGCTGACGGCCGATCGGCATTGCGCTCCAATAGCCAGCATACGAGACCGGGTCCTGCCCAGCGCCGTGCATGATAACGCCTTCCGGTTCCAGGCGGGCCCCGAAGTTAGCCCGGGTACCCAGGTCTGGGCGTTCACGAAGCACACGCAAGGAAGCAGGCATAGCTCCTTCCACGGAATATTCACAAGACCTTGGCCGGTCGCCCAGAAAGCCACGTAGGTATTTCTTGCAGCAGGATTGTTATTCGAATTAAAAGTACCGCCACTATTGACCATCCACGTCTGCCCAGGTCCGTAAGCCTGGGTGAAAACGCCGGGCGCCGCACTGACGACGGGGATTGTGACGGTGTTCCCTTTGACCCCATTGAACTCGGCCTGAATAGTGGTGGTTGTGGTGCCAGCCACCGCGAACGGCACCAATGCATTGGCCTGGCCGTCCTGGGCGTAAATCAGGAACGCGGCGACGGCGGACGGGGTGGATCGCGTGCTGCATGGGCGCGCACCTTGCGCGCCGGCACAAGCAGTTTCGGAGGGCGCCGCGGCGGAGCGGTCGGCGAGCCGGGAGCGTCTGCGGCGCCAGATCGAGGGAGATCTGTCCACCATTGTTCTCAAGATGCTCGAGAGCGAACCGGCGGATCGGTACGAATCCGTGCGGGAGGTGAAGGAGGATCTGGAGCGTTTTCGCCAGG
>Ga0182014_10000373_pt1 | contig 58453 bp, 52 predicted proteins | sample 612S2DmetaG_FD_120489 | JGI IMG/M metagenome (GOLD analysis project Ga0182014, IMG submission 120489) | Permafrost microbial communities from Stordalen Mire, Sweden - 612S2D metaG | ecosystem: Environmental > Terrestrial > Soil > Wetlands > Permafrost | place: Sweden: Stordalen | collected... | reverse complement strand
TTCGCGGCCAAGTTGCGGAGCGGCGTACTCTTCGAGATCTACCGGCAGACAGGCAACCAGCAAGCGGGCGCTCTTGCACTCGCCGAATACAAAAAGGCGCGCGCAGTATGGGCAAAGATGGCAGACCGAGCCGGCAAGGTTTACCTTTCCGACATTTCTTACGGCAACGTTCCGGGACGACGCGGAAATTGGAGCGACCGGCTCCCCGGCATCGATAAAGATATTCAGGCAATGGAGGAAAAACTGAAGAGTCCGGCTGCCGTTGCAGGGTCTGCCGGGGATGCGCAGCAGGCAATTCGCGCCGCCACGGAAACACCGCGGCGTCCGTCGGTTACCTGCCACCATACGCCGCCGGGCAGCTTTCAGCCTGGGCGGCCGTTGCAGTTGTCTTTGCTTGTCCCCGGCACCGCCGCGAGTGTTGCGCCCAAGTCGGTACACCTGCACTACCGTCACGTGAATCAAGGAGAGCGGTGGTCGTTAGTCGAAATGGAATCGGGAGGCAACAGCTACACCGCGGCAATCCCAGGCGATTACACCGGCTCTATCTATCCGTTGCAGTATTACTTTGAGCTTCGCGGCGGAGGCAGCGCGGCATGGTTTTACCCGGCGCTCAATTCGACGCTTTCGAATCAACCTTATTACGCGGTGGATAAGAGAAGCGCTTGAGGCTCGGCGCCCTGTTTCTCTATGGCTTGGCGCTGCGGGCCGCTGAACGGACGTTTTTCGGAGATACGGGTGCTTTGTCCCCCAATTCGCCCCTTTCCCGGTTGGCTTTGCCGTAACGCACAAGAACTGCATCCAGATGGGCGTGCATTGCATTGCGCGCCGCCTCGGGATCGCGGTGCTCGATTCCGTCCAGGATGGCAATGTGTTCCTTGAGTGAGAGCGGCATGGCGTTGGGAAGTTGAAGAACTTTTGGCAGGCTCCTGGCGAGCTGACTGCGGATCACGGAGATCAGGTCTGAAAGCAAGGGATTTCCCGACGCCTTGGCAAGCATGATATGGAAGTCCAGATCCAGAACCGCAAACTGCTTCTTATCCTTAAGGGCCGCCTTCATCTGCGCCATGAGCGTCTTCGCCTTGCCGATCTCTTCCGGAGTCGCATGAAGGGCGCTGTTTGCCGCACATACGCCTTCCAGGGCCTTGCGGACCTCCAGTAAGTTCTCGATGTCGTGTTTCTCGCTGATCAGCCTCCACTCCATGATCTTGCGGAGGAACTTCGCGCCATCCGCAGCCACCGATGTGCCTTCTCCAACCCGTGCGTTCAGCACGCCGACAATGGACAAGCAGCGAAGGGCTTCTCTGAGCGACGAGCGGCTGGCGCCAAAGAGTCCACACAACTCCCGCTCTGAAAGCAGTCTCTGGCCAGGCTTCAGGCTGCCATCCGCGATCAGGTCCATGATCTGTTTTGCGATCTCTTCGCTGATCGACAGCTTGGTTACACGCCGAATCTTGGTTTCGGCGGACTTAGAGCGCGATGACTTGAGTTTCTTCATTCTGTAAGAGCCTGCCCTTTCTTCAATCCACTATAGGCCTGACATTATGATTCTCCGGCGGCTTTTCAGGAGAGATTGCTACCGGCAGCTTCCGGCAGCTTATTTCTGGATCCCGCACGACAACTAACTTCCGCGGAGATTTACAGGTGAGAGAGGATTATAAATGCACAGCTCATGAATTTGCGACGGGTAGATTCGAGATACTTCGATTCCGATGTGCGGATAACCCAAAGCAGCCAGGCTTGGCTACCGCATCAATCGATCGCCGCCAGTACGTCGGCAGAGAACTTGGCGATCTTGAAGCTGGGCCCGAAATCGAAACCGCGCCGGACGATCACCGCTCTGTGAGATGGAACGATCATCGCGTATTGGCCCTGGCCTCCGTTCGGCGAGTAGGCAAGGTCGGTAAGTCCATCCAGGCCGGTATAAATCCAGAATTGAGCGCCGTAACGCGGGCCGTTGTCCGCGGGTTGAACCGGGTCAGGCGTGGAAACGAACTTCGTCCACCCCTCCGGCAGAATCCGTTCGCCTTTCCATACGCCGTCGTTCAGATACAGCAACCCAAAACGGGCAAAGTCGCGTGCGCTCGAATAGGTCTGGCCCGACATCATGAAGTCGCCATTCCAATCGCTGGCCGGTGTGGTCCGCGTCATGCCGATCTTCCAGAAGAGCTGCTGGAACGGCATCGCCCAGAAAGTCTTGTCGTTCTTGACCGCTTCGCGCACCGCCCTCATCAGCAGCATGGTATCGGGCGGATTGTAGAGAAACCGCGTGCCCGGCAGCGTGTCCAGCAAGTTAGTCGCGGCACGGTCCGCAACCGTGGCGCCGCCGAAGTAGATGTCTCCCTGCGGACTGCCGTCGGCCTCGCCATAGAGGCCGCTCGACATGTGCAGCAGGTAGCGCGCGGTGATTGCTTTCCGCGGATCGCCGGGCTTGTTCCACTCATCGAGCGCGCCCTGGCGGTCAATATCGAGGCCATATCTCCAGGTTGCAATGCCCACCACGGAAGCCGTAAAGCTCTTGGCCGCCGAATGCGTTTGCGCGGCCTGGTGCATGTCGAACCCCATGGCATAGCGCTCCGCAACGATCCTGCCGTCTTTCACAACCACGATGCCCCAGGTTTGTCCGCCATAGGTCTTCCCGTCGAAGGCCGCGTCGACGAGGGCATCGAGCGCCTTCTGCTTCGCCTCCGGCGAGCGGGCGGTCGCATTTTGATCGCCCGTGGGCCAGTCCTGCCCATCCAGGTCGGGGCGCACGACACTCGCATCCACCTGCGGCACTGACTTGAGCGAATCTTCGGCTGCGCCGATGGGCAACTGGACGCAGCCAAGCACCGGACGCCAGGCCACGACGCGCGGAGGCATCGCGTCGGCGTATTTGATTGAGACAATCTTGCGCGCGTCGTCGATGTCCGTCTTCATCTGCTCCGTGCCGCTGACCCCGCCGTTGTCGGCAGTGACCTGATCTATGGTGCGGCCGCCTTCCCACAGGCCGCTGCACAAAGCCACTGCGCGCATGGCCGCCTGTGTTGCCGCCAGCCTGCGCGGTGTTGGGCGGCAAGTGCCAAATCCAAAGTTATTCGGCCCTGCCGACGGCGATGTTGCACCCGGCGGGTTTTGCTGCGCGAAGAGCGCATTCGTTGCGCAGAAAAGGAGCACAAGACAAACACAGGCATATCTGGCAATTCGATCCATTGAAGCCTCCAAGGTCCGCTCTTGGGGCTTCCAAGCCGATCCAGACCTCGGATCCTTACGAGTCAACCAAATCACTGCGTCACCCATCCCTCCGGTTGCGCGTCATTCCACAATCGCCTGGCCCATCCAGCCAGTCACTGGCAGCGCACCGGCAGCGCCCACCGATGGACCTGCTCTTCAAGCACGACAGTCGAGGTTTGCATCAATAGTAACTCGCAGAATCATTGAGGCATCTTTCTATCGGCTTCGCGGGTTCGCGAAGAGATGAAACCTCGCCGTCCAGCAGCACCCGCCAACTCGCCAAGCCCGCCTGAGCGGGCGCCAACCCGCTGCTTTTGCTCGATCCACTCCTCCGGGTTCCTCCAATGTACTGCCCAGCTCGAAGTCAGTTTCTTATCGGGCTCTGATTTCCAGCGATTGAGTTTCGCTTGGAGTACCGCCCACTTCACAACGACCGCTATCTGAACCACCGGCAAATCCCGCCCAATCTCGTTTTGCAGAAAATTACCGCGTGCCGGCGCACAATCTTGAATAGAGGCCAATCCTAAACAACGATTCCGCCCTCAAGTTCCAGTCACCGAACCAGGAACATCTTGAGAAAAACCGAAAATATTACCGTCGTCGTCTCAGAACGCTCGTAATACGAGGCGCGCGTTTTGCAGCCAGGTACGGTTTGTCCCTCTCCGCTGCGGTGGGATTTCTCCTGAATAACCTGCCACTGATTTCGCAAGCCGTGAAAGATCTCCGCGCAAAGGACCCGAACTTCGGCTCCGATCCTGCGCGCCTGCCCTACGGGAAACGGAGGGGTACCCCCTCCCCCCCTCCCGAATGTGCTTTTTGGGGCTGTGAAACCGTGAAGCTGCCTATAAAGAACTCAGGAAATTGCACTTGACGCCCTAAGCGGGGTGGCTTCACAGAGCCTGCGAAAATGCGAAACTGTGTAATCCGCCGCAACTCATTAAAGAAAAATAAGTTACAGCGAGATGCGGAGCCCCTTCACAGACCCTGTGGAACAGTGAAGACCGGGTCTTGAGTCCCCTAAATCTTCCGCAGCCGCTCGCACGCCTCATCCAGCTCCGCATCCCGCTTGGCAAAACAGAACCGCAGCAGATCCTCGCCGCGCCCCGGCCGGAAGAACGCCGACCCCGCAACCGCCGCCACGCCCGTCGCCGCCAGCAGATGCCGCGCCTTCTCCGCCGCCGTCTTCCCCGGCAGCCTAGTCGCGCGCGCCAGGATGTAATACGCGCCCGGAGGAGCCGCTGCTTCCATCCCGGCCGCCTCAAGCGCACTCAGAAGCCGCCCGCGTTTCCCCTGGTGGTCCGCCGCCAACTGTTTGTAGAAGCTCGCCGGAAGCTGTTCGAGCCCGGCGGCCGCTCCATGCTGGAATGGCGCGGGCGCGCACACATACGTCAGGTCGTGGAAGTGCGCCATCGTCGGCATCCAGCGCGCGTCCGCCGTGGCGTAGCCAAGCCGCCATCCGGTTACCGAATAAGTCTTGCTGAATCCCGAAAGAACGATCGTCCGCTCCCTCATGCCGGGCAGCGTGGCCGGGCAGATGTGCCGCGCGCCGTCGTAAACAAAGTACTCGTAAATTTCATCGGTAATGAGGAACAGATCGTGCTCGATGCAGATCGCCGCCACCACCTCTAGCTCGGCGCGGTCGAATATCTTCCCACTCGGATTAGCAGGCGTGTTGAGCAGGATGGCGCGGGTACGCGGCGTGACCGCGGCCTTCAGCGCATCGACGTCGAGCGACCAATCGGGCTCGGCCAGTGGAACCAGAATGGGGTTGACCCGTAGCGACTTCAGCGTGACAGCATGATAGCCGTAGAATGGCTCGAAGAGCAGCACATCGTCTTGGGGATTCAGAAGCGCCATGACCGTGGCATGAAGACCACCGGTAGCCCCCGAGGCCACCATAACCTCGCGTTCCGGATCGTAGCTGAGCCCGTAGTCGCGAAGCTGCTTGTCCGCAATCGCCTTGCGCAGCCGCTCGATGCCGTCGCAGCGCGTATAGATGTTGTCTCCGTTGTGGATGGCCTGGATGGCGGCAGCCTCGACCACCGCCGGAACCGGCGTGTCGCAGACGCCCTGCGCAAGGTTGATGCCGCCGATCCGGTCGCACTCGGTAGTCATGGCGCGAATCTCCGATTGGAGGGCGCCGGGAGCAAGTTGGCTGAGCGCAAGACCCTTTGGCAAGCTCAGGGCAGGCTCGGAGGCGGCTGCAGATGTCGACATCCAGAAAGTCCCTTGTTCTGAGATCTTATCTTTCAATGGCACAGCCAGAGCTTTGGCCGCGCTGTTGCCCGCCGCGATCTAGCGTCCGCGCGTGTCTGAGAGTGCCTGGTCGATGAGCTGAAACAGCTTTGTGCGGTCGACGACCTCGATGAATGGCGCGCCCTTGCTGTTGGCGGTGACTACCCAGATCGTAGGTGTGTGCTCGATGCCAATCCGCTGCCCCAGCGCGTAATCGGCCTTCACCTCGGCGGCCAGCTTGCCCAGGGGATCGAGCGCGAAGGGCACGGCGAGGCCGCGGCTCTTGGCGAACGTCGCGGTGTATTGGGTCAGATCGCCGGGATTGTTGATCGAGATCTGGTTGGCAAAGATATAGTCGCGATAGTCGTCGCCGATCTTCTTGCTCTTGGTGTCGAACCAGCGTGCATTCACCGCCGCGTTGAAGCTCCAGTTGTGCATCGGCAGCGGAAAGTCATGGCGGACCCAGGGAATGTGGTACTTCTCCGCGGCTTCCTTCAGCAGCGGGTTGGCGCGGGCGCAATCCGGGCATTCCATGTCCTCGAATTCGACGATGGCCACATGGGCGCCGGTCGGCGGACGAAGGGCCGATGCGTCGTGAACCTGGGTTGTGGGCGGAGGGCCAAACTGTGCGTGCGCGGTAGCTCCCACAAGCAGCGCTAACGTGGTCAGGCCGAGAAAGAGGCTGTAGCGGTTGCGGCGATTCCGAATGGACGGGGCAAGGGCGGAGAATCGAGACATAGAGGTTGGACGGCTCCCTATCTTCATTGTAACGGGAGAGATGCGAGAGAGTTGCGGTTATTGGCGGTCGCGGCGGCGAGCAGACATCCATTCCCGCCATTTGTAGTCGGCGAAGACCAAAGCGGCTATCAGGGCGAGCACGACGAAGAAGAAGACAATCTTCATGACGCAATCAGGATCGCACGTTTGGATTCGTTGAGTTCACTTGAAAATCGTATTTTCTCGATTCTCCCGCGAACCGGTTGCGGAATTGCGCGAACGGGCAAAGTGAGGCGGACCTGAGTCCGGTGCATTACTCTTAACGCTGCGGGCTCTATAAAGCTCCCGGAGAATTGGACTTGCGCATCGTTCTTTCGAATATCGGCACTCTCGGCGATATCAATCCCCTGATTGCGATTGCTCTGGAGTTGAAGCGGCGCGGCCATGTGCCGGTGATGGCGCTGCCTGCGGTATATGAGACAAGAATCTCGCCGCTCGGTCTCGAGTTCCACGCCATCCGGCCGGATATAGATCCCAACAACAGCCTGCTCGTAGAGATGATTTACGACGTAAACAAGGGCACGGAGACGGGCTTGCGGGAGTTCCTGTTTCCAGTGCTGCGCCAGACCTTCGACGACCTCCTTGACGCAGCTACCAAGCCCGCGCGCGCAGATCTTTTGTTGTTGGGCGAGCTGAACTATGCGGGACCGGTGGTGGCTGAGGTTACAGGGATTCCGTGGGCCAGTTACGTGCTGGCGCCCCTCTCCTTTTTCTCGGCGTTTGACCCGCCGGTGCTGCCTCCGTACCCCCGGCTGGCGCGGGCAGACAAGGCTGTTCCGGGGTTTGGGCGGGTCATCAAGCGGCTGGCGCGGTTTGTGAGCCGTAAATGGCCGCAGCCCATTTACGACCTCCGCCGGGAACTTGGTCTACCGAAGGGCGCAAACCCGCTATTCGACGCCAAGCATTCGCCGTACCTGGTGCTGGCCCTGTTTTCCCGCGTGTTGGGAGTGGAGCAGAAAGACTGGCCGCCGAATGCGCTGATTGCGGGATTCTGCTTTTACGATGCGGATGCCGGGAACAAGTCGCTGCCTCCTCAGTTGGAGAAGTTTCTTGCCGCGGGCGAGCCGCCGGTCGTGTTCACGCTGGGGTCGGCGGCAGTGCTGGCCGCGGGGAAGTTCTACGAGAATTCGGCGCGGGCGGCGATGCGGCTGGGAGTGCGCGCGGTGCTGCTGATCGGAACGGACCCGCGCAATCGGCTGCAAATGGCGTTACCTGATTCAATCTGTGTGGCCGAGTACGCGCCTTATTCGGCCCTGTTTTCCAAGGCGGCCCTGGTGGTGCACCAGGGTGGCGTGGGCACCACGGCGCAGTGCCTGCGCGCGGGCAAACCCATGCTGATTATGCCCTACTCACACGATCAGCCGGACAACGCGCGCCGGATGAGGCGGTTGAAGGTGGCGCAGTCAATTACGAAGAAGAGATATACGCCGGCAAGAGTGGCGCGAAGACTGAGAGCAATGCTGGCAAAGCCGCTTCTCTTGCAGCGTGCGGCATTGGTGGCCGAGCAACTGCGGCATGAGGACGGAGTCAAGACGGCTTGCGATGCACTGGAGAGGTTGTACGCGGCAACCCGCAAGCCGAATTGAAGTCTGTGTTGTCCTGCGATGGCGCCCATTGAGCGGCTTCAGGCGAGGATGGCGTTGTCAATGAGGCGGGTGGGGCCCACCCAGGCGGCCAGGGCGAAGAGGGTTCCTGGAGCGGCGAGTTCTACGGGCTCCAGCGTGGCCCAGTCGACCAGGGCAATGAAGTCGACGCGGACTTCGGGGACTGCGGCAAAGGCGCGGCGTGCGGTCTCGATAAGGGATGCGGCCCGGCGCTCGCCGGCCGCCACAAGGGCCTCAACCTGTCGAATCGTGCGGCTAAGAGTCAGGGCCTGGGCGCGCTCGGCGGGACTGAGATAGACGTTGCGGGAGCTGAGGGCGAGTCCGTCGGGATCGCGAACGATGGGGCAGACCACGATCTCAGAGGGCAGCCGGAGATCCGTGACCATGCGGCGGATCACCGAGACCTGGGCAGCGTCCTTCTGGCCAAAGAAAGCCCGGTCGGATTCGGCGGCGATGAGCAACTTGGCGACGACTGTAGCGACGCCGCGAAAATGTCCGGGGCGCGATGCGCCATCGAGACGGTTACTGAGGCCATCGACTTCAACAAATGTGGCTGCTCCCTCGGGGTAAAGCTCTTCAACCGCTGGAGCGAAGATCACCTCTGCGCCCGCGGCCCCGGCAAGGGCGCGGTCGGCATTGGAGGTCCGTGGATAGCGGGCGTAGTCCTCGTTGGGGCCGAATTGAGTCGGGTTCACGAAAATGCTGACGGCGACGTGACTGCATGAAGCGCAAGCCGCGCGGATCAGCGATGCGTGGCCCTCGTGAAGCGCGCCCATCGTGGGCACGAGGCCGATGGTGCTTCCAGCGGCACTTCTGACAGAGCGAGACCACAAGCGAAGCTCGGCTACGGTGCGAAAGATCTCCATCATGCCTTGCGGAGCGCGCTGACCTTGGTGAGGCCGCCATGCTCGACCTCAAGAGATTTTCGCGCCGCCTCTGGGAGGTGATAGCTTTCTTCATCCGAGGGGAAGGCGCGGTGCTCGACGTCTTCGCGGTAGTGCTCGATGGCAGACCGGATAAGGGCGCCGGCGTCGGCGTAGCGGCGAACAAATTTTGCGGGCGGCGCAAAGGTGAGGTTCAGCAGATCGTGGAAGACGAGGATCTGGCCATCGCATCCGGGGCCGGCGCCGATGCCGATCGTGGGAATGGGTAGTTGGGCGGTGACCTCTTCTGCGACTTCGCGGGGAACGCCTTCGAGGACCAGCGCGCCGGCGCCGGCTTGGGCGAGGGCCAGGGCGTCTGCCTTGAGTTGCTTGACGGTTTCGGCAGTGCGGGCCTGAACGCGGTAGCCACCCATGCGATGAACGCTCTGGGGGGTAAGTCCGAGGTGGCCAATCACGGGAATCTCGGCGTTGGCGAGAGTGCGGACCAACTCAATGCGCGGGCCTTCAACCTTGACTGCCTCCGCGCCTGCTTCCTTCACGAAGCGGATGGCGTTGCTCAGGCCCTCGGAGATGGAGGCGTGATAGCTGCCGAAGGGCATGTCGGCGACCACGAGAGCGCGATTGACGGCACGGCGCACTGCGCGCGTATGGTGGAGCATCTCGTCCATCGTGACGGCGAGGGTGTTCTCGTAGCCGAGAACGACCATGGCGAGCGAATCGCCGACGAGGAGGAGATCGATGCCGGCCTCGTCGACGAGGCGCGCGCTGGAGTAGTCGTAGGCGGTTAGCGCAGAGATGAGCTTGCCCTGGCGCTTCATCTCGCTGAGGGCGGGCATGGTGACTTTTGTCTGGGTGGAGGCCGGCTTTGAAGGATTTCCGCGGGTGGGGAAGCTGGTGATGCTCATGGTTGTCTCCAGTGCCGCTCCGAATATCCAGGATGCGGCCCGAACAAGGTGAGTATACGCCCGATGGCGGGGGCGCAGACAAGAGCGGGTTGGGCTGGTTCGAAGCCTGCTCCGGGGTCAGCGAAAAAAGCCATTTTTCGATCAAAAAGGGCCCTAAACAGCCAAAAAACAGCCCAAAAAGCAGGGTATCTGTTGACCGATCAGTGACTATGTATATTTTACAAATGGTTCATAATAGAATTGTTATCCACTATCAAGGCCGTCAAAATATACCCCCGGGGGGTTAGGGGGTACGGACCAAGTACATTTCTGACAGATTTGTTCGGCGTGACAGGGCGACGGCTTGGAGTTGTGCGCATAAGTCGATTGTGCGCCAGGAAGCGGATATTCTCTGCAAAAGCGGCAAGGGTCAATGACGGCAACGGTTGCGGGGCAAAGGGGCGGGGCCGCACACTGATAGGCAGGATGCTTTCTCCTCTGGCAACAGGGATTTACGCGGGGCTGTCCGCGGTCGGGGCCGCAGGACTGGCGGCGGGCGGCTGCGCGTATGCGGCGATGTGGCCGGGGTCGAGGATTTTTGGGGCGGCTCTCATTGCGCCGCGACGGGCGGGAGAGCTGGCGCTTACCTTCGACGACGGACCGAACCCGAAGTGGACACCGCGGTTGCTGGATGTGCTTGGCGAGCACGGCGTGAAGGCTACGTTTTTTATGCTGGGCGGGCGGGCGCAGGCGGAGCCAGAGCTGGTGCGGCGGGTTGCGGCGGAGGGGCACCTGATTGGGAATCACTCGTGGAGCCATCTGAACCTGGCGCTCTCGGCGGCAAACAAGGTGCGCGAGGAGTTGGCGCGGACGAGTGATGCGCTGCAACAGATCACCGGCGAACGGGTTCGTTTTATTCGGCCGCCGTTCGGGGCGCGGCGGCCGGCGGTGTTTCGGATTGCGCGGGAGTTGGGGCTGCGCGTAGTGATGTGGAATGCGATGACTTCCGATTGGAGCGAGACGTCGGCGGATCGGATTGCGGGGCAGTTGGCAGCCAAGATTGAGCGGCTGGGAAGGCGCGGGCGGGCGGCGAATGTCGTGCTGCACGATGGAGGGCATCTGGAGCGGGCGGCGGAGCGAGGGGCTTCAGTTGCGGCGGCGGGGATGCTGGTGGAGCGGTTTGCTGGGACGCGTCGGTTTGTGCGGGTGGATGTGTGGGGGTAGAGGCGGCGGACTACTCGGCCAACGGTTTATCCAAGGCAGCGATGACTGCCTCCAGCGCTTTGCGCAGATCTGGGATATCGCGTTCGATTACTTTCCACACTACATCAAGATCGATGGCGAAGTACCCGTGCGAAAGCTGATTGCGCATCGCGTAGATTGCGGCGAAGGGAATACCGGGGAATTTGGATGGAGCATCGGGGACCGCATCGAGAAGATTCTTAGATGCTTCTCCAAGAATCTCGAAGTTGCGGACAATACCGTCTTGGAGGAGTCGTTCGGCAAGAAAGTCCTGAGAGCTTCTGCCTCGCGCGTATTCCTGAATCTGATTGACCGCATCGAGCATGTGGCCCAGATAATCGCGCGCTCTGAGCGGATGACGCGTCATACGGGCACGGCTTCAGCCAATACCTTTTCACGGAAGGAGGTGGGGAGGAACTTTGGTGTACGCAGGTCGACTTTGATGCCGAGAGCGGTCTCGATTTCGATTTGCAGCTTGGCGATGTCGAGGAGGCTTGTCTCAGGTGTGGGATCGACGAGGAGGTCGAGATCGCTACCGTCGGCGTCGTCGCCGTGGATGACGGATCCGAAGAGGCGCGGGTTCGCCATACCGGAATTCAATACCATCCGGCGGATTGCGTCGCGGTGCTTTGGCAAAACCTCTGAGGGCCTCATGGAAGCCATTTTACCTCGATACGTGCGCGAATGGAGTCACGAGTTTCCCGGGCTGATCGGGATCGGATGAGTCCCAGGTCTTCTGCCGCGGCGGAGAAGACCCTAGGCTCTTGCGATAGGGAGAACCCGCGGCTTTGCGGGGGAGGCAGTAGCAGTCTGACATTGGCGGGAATGGTCTCAGGCTTGCATTTTCCCACTCTTGTCGCAAAATGGCGCAAGGATTTGGGGCGATCAATGAAGCGCCGTCCCAACGGGACTCCGACTGCATTTTTGGTTGCGCTTTCCCAGCGCTGAAGCGCTGGGCTAACATGCACGGCGCCTACGGCGCGAGCTTCAGGCTGGCGGAGGCAATATACATTACTTTGCAATACGCCAAGCCCGGTCCTTTGAGGGGCCACCAACCATAAAGCCTCCGGCTCAACCAGAGGATACTTACTCTCGACGGCTCCCTACGGGAGAGATTTCAAAAGGCACTCTCCGCGGACCTCCGTCCTCAACGGTGGGCCGGAGGGATAGGGGCCCTCTCTTTGAACAGCGCCGGTCGGGGTTCGAGGTATCCCACCCATTCGCCAAAAAGAAGGCGAATGGATGGGGCACGGGAGTCTATCGCGAAAGCGAGAATGTTCTAAATGCGCACGGTTATTTCGCCCCAGCTGGTTCCACTGCTGCCGGAGCGGCGGCCTTTTGGATCGATACCAACTCGACCTCAAAGATCAGCGTGGCGTTCGGCCCGATGGCCTGAGGCCCTTGCGGCCCATAGGCCAAGCTCGACGGAACAAACAGTTGCCACTTCGATCCCACCGGCATCAACTGTAGGGCTTCGGTCCAGCCCGCAATCACGCCGTTCACCGGGAAGGTGGCCGGGCCGCCGTGCTTTTCCGACGCATCGAATTCCGTCCCATCGATGAGCGTGCCCTTGTAGTTGCAAACCACCGTGTCTTCCGGCGTCGGCTTGTCGCCCGTCCCTTGCTTCAGGATCTTGTATTGCAGACCGCTGGGCAGCGCTACGACGCCTTCCTTGGTCTTGTTGTCGGCCAGGAACTTGTCGCCTTCCGCCTGAGCCTTCGCGCCCATTTCCGCCTGGGTCGCTGCCTGTTTCTTCTGGATCTCCTGGGCCGCGGCCGTCAGCAAGGTCCGCATGTCCTGCTCGCTCATCGCGGTCTTGCCGTTGTTGAAGGCATCCGCGAAGGCCTTGGAAAACACGGCTGGGTCCAGATCGAGCCCCTGCTTGCGGAAGTTCTCGCCGAAGTTCATGCCCAGCGCATAGCTGAACTTGTCTTTGTCTGTCTGGGGCTCTGGAGCAGTATCCTGAGCCACGGCCGCGGTTGCGGTCAGAAGCGCCATCGCGGCAGCCAATATCCATTTCCGATTGTGCATGCTTTCATCCTCTTCCAGCGGAGCTGGGACTTTTGGGGGCTGGTCCGCTCCTGAGCCGCTTTGGAGACTGGGGAAAGATTGGCCGAAATCGCAGACACCGGAGCTGTGCTAAGAAGATTCTAGCAGTAGATCTGCCCGTTCCATGCCGCCCACTCCGGCCACAGCGGAGGTCAGTTGCTTTCAATGACAGCCTCTGCCGCGACCGGGGGAAGGACCTTTGAAGATATGGACGCTTCTCCAACAAAGCGATAGGCCGGCAATGCAAACATGCAGAGGGCAGCGGCGGCGGTGAATCCGGAGAATATCGACGTGATCCGGACGTACGATCCGGTTAGGTCGTAGATGTGGCCGAAGATCAACGGGGCGGCGGCTCCGGCGGCGGCGTATACGGTGTAGACAAGGCCATACAAGGTCGAAAAGGAATGCATTCCGAAATAGCGCTTGAGCAGGTACGGCATCAAGTCGAATTCGCAGCCCATACCCAATCCAGCAATCGCTGCAGCAATCACGGTGGCATGAAACGACTGGCCACGTCCGAGAAGAAAGAGTCCCGTACCGGCGAGGAAAAGAGAGCACGCGGCGATATAGGATCCTCTAAAAAAATCGAGAATCCATCCGAGGAGCAATCGTCCGGCAACGCTGGAGCCGCCGAGAACGGAGACGATGAGCGCAGCGTCTTCAATTTTCAGGCCGCGGTCGCTCAGCATCGGCGCCAGATGCACGAGCACGCCATTTTCGGCGAGCGACATGCAGCAGACGCCTAAGGCGATGAGCCAGAAGCTGAGGGTTCGAAGAGCGCGCCGCCAGTGAAGCCCGGCGCCTGAATCGGGCAGCATGGCCGCGGGCTTGCGAACGGATTTGGCCGGGAGCGAGGGCGCGAAGAAGAACGTGAGCGGCGCACCGACGAACAGCGGCAGCGCAGCAAGGAACAGCCAGGTATTTCTCCACCCAGAGACTGTGATTGAATGCTGCACCAGCGGGGGAAAGAAGATGGAACCGATGCCCGATCCGGCAACCACGACAGAGAGAGCCGTTCCCAGACGGCGCTGAAACCAACTGGCCACGATGCGAGCGTAACCGAGTTGGTAGGTCCCCGTGCCGGCGATGCCGATAAACACAGTGGTTAGATAGAGGCGCGCGGGATGAGGAGAGAGCCACGCGAGCGAAGCGATTCCCAGCCCGAAGGCCACCATCATTGCGGCGATGAGTTTTCGCGGCTCGAAGCGATCGAAGAGCCTTCCCATGAAGGGCGAGCAGATGGCGACAGTGATGGCGGCCAGACTGAATGCCTGCGAAATCTGCTCCCGGCTCCATCCAAATTCCTGCTGCCAGGGCTTCATCATCAGGGTGAAGATGGTGAAAAAGAGGGTGGCGACACCTGTGAGTACGCCAAGCTGGCAGACCAGGACGACGCGCCAACCCAGATAGAACAGGCTGTCCTCGGAATGGGTTCGGGAATAGGTTCGGGAATAGGGCTGTGCCCGATCGGGACGATTCAAGGAGGATCTTCTCCGGTTTCACGGTTGCTTCAGCGGGAGGGCTTCAAATAGCCGTGCTCCGCAAGATGCTTGCCCATCTCGGCATACATGGCCTGGTCATGAGGCTGCCACGTTCCCAGGCCATCCACGTAGCGGTTGTACATGCAGAAGGCTGCGGCGATGAGCACAGTGTCGTGGATTTCCAAGTCGGATGCGCCAAGGCCGCGGGCATGGGCGACATCCTCGGCGATCACGTTCTTGCCGCCGCGCTGTACCTTACCCGCGATGGCGAGCAGCGCCTTGAGCTTGGGCGTGACGGGGGCGCATTCGAAGTCCACCTTCACCTTCTCCACAACTTCATCGCCGCCCAAGTGTGAGGCGGCTGCCGCGCCATGACTGGCCTGGCAGAAGTAGCAGTCGTTCTGACTGGAAACATAGGCCGCGATCAGTTCCCGCTCGCCAGGGGTGAGGCTTCCTGGCTCGTGCAGGAGGATGTGCGCCAGTTCGCGCATGGGCGCGGCGGTCTCCGGACGAAAGGCAAACCCGCCACTGATACCGGGAAGTCCCTCGGGAATTGCGATGTGCGCCATACTATTCTCCTCAACGAACTTCGGCTTTGGGAGCTTCGGCTTTGGCAGGAAGGTAGGATTTGCTGACGGAGACGTATCCTTCGCGGGCCACCAGCTTGCCGCGTTCACGGTAGAAGGCTTCATCGCGCGGCTGCGGTGTGGCCAGACCGTCCACGTAGCGGTTGAACATGCAGAACGCAGCCGATATCAGAACGGTATCGTGAATTTCCAGATCGGATGCGCCGGCGTTGCGGGCGTGGGCGATGTCTTCCGCTGTGACATCCTTGCCGCCCCGCTGCACCTTGGCGGCGATCACCAGCAGTGTCTTCATCTTTTCGGATATGTCGGCGTGTTGGAAGTCAGCTTTGACGCGCTTCACCAGATCTTCGTCGCCGTTCAGATGTGCCGCCGCAATTGCGCCATGAATGGTCTGGCAGTAATAGCAGTCATTGAGCGAGGAGACATAGGTGGCAATCAGCTCGCGCTCTCCGGGGGTGAGCGTGTGCGGACCGCACAGCAGGATTTCCACGAGTTCATTCATAGGCTTTGCGGTTTCCGGACGGAAGGCCATGGCGGCGCGAATTCCGGGGAGTCCTTCCGGCAGGGCGATGTAAGACATAGTGGATCACCTCGAAAGCTGCGATAGTTGCGAGAGCAACCGCCTGGGTTGATTGCGAATTGCACCGATCGGACGGCAGACGCAGTCACTGTGCGCCGCAGGGGAACGAACCTGGGTGCTTCGGAAGGCATCCTACCTGCTTGGGGCCGTTTTCGGCATCCATCCAAGGGTGGAGATTGGACTCTATGAGCAGACTGTGAGTTCCGTCGGCTTCAAACTGGGCCGTTGCCGATTGTTCTTAGGGCTTGGCGGGCGGCGGCGATTGTAATTTCGACTTCGGCGTCGCCGTGGGCGGTGCTAAGGAATGCGGCTTCGAATTGGGAGGGGGGGAGCCAGATGCCGGCGTCGAGCATGGCGCGGTGGAAACGGCCGAAGGCGGCGGTGTCTGACTTTGCAGCTTCGTCGTAGTTGGTGACGGGGTCGGGCGTGAAGAACCAGGTGCCCATGGCGCCAACGCGGTTGGTAGTTAGAGGGACGCCCGCGGCAGCGGCCTGGGCGGCAACGCCTTCGAAGACGGCTTTCGAAGTGGCTTCGAGTTGAGGGTAGATGTTGTCGGCGTGAGCTTGCAGGTGGGAGAGGGTGGCGATGCCGGCGGCCATGGCGAGTGGATTGCCGCTGAGGGTTCCGGCCTGGTAGACGGGACCGAGCGGGGCGAGCAGGTCCATAAGCTCGCGCTTGCCGCCGAAGACGCCGACGGGGAGGCCTCCGCCAACGATCTTGCCGAGGGTGATCAGGTCAGGCGAGAGCGAGTAGAGCTCGCAGGCGCCGCCTAGGGCTACACGGAAGCCGGTCATGACTTCATCGACGATGAGGAGAGCGCCTTCGCGGCGGGTGAGGGCGCGGAGGGCCCCGAGATAGCCGGGGGCCGGGGGGATGCAACCAGCGTTTCCGACGATGGGCTCGACGATGACGCCGGCGATAACATCGGGGTGGGCGTCGAAGGCGGATTCGACGGCGGCGATGTCGTTATAGGGGAGAGCGAAGGTCAGGTGGGCGATTTCTTCAGGGACGCCGGCTGAGCCGGGGATTCCGAAGGTGGCGACGCCGGAACCGGCTTTGACCAGCAGTCCGTCGGCGTGGCCGTGATAGCAGCCTTCGAATTTGACGATGACCTTGCGGCCGGTGGCGGCGCGCGCCAGGCGGATGGCGGACATGGTCGCTTCGGTTCCTGAGCTGACGAAACGCATCTTCTCGATGGCGGGAAAGCAGGAGACGATGCGCTCTGCGAGGTCGGCCTCTACGGCGGTGGAGGCGCCGAAGCTGGCGGAGTTGGCGGCGGCGCGCTGAATGGCTTCGACGACCGGCGGGAAGGCGTGGCCAAGGATCATGGGGCCCCAGGAGCCGAAGTAGTCGATGTAGCGGTTGCCGTCGGCGTCGGTGAGGTAGGCGCCCGCAGCGGACTGGATGAAGGGGGGCGCGCCACCGACGGCCCGGAAGGCCCGGACCGGGGAGTTGACGCCGCCGGGGAAGAAGCGCTCGGCGCGGTGCTGGAGGGCCTGGGAACGGGTGTGGATGGGGAGGGGGGATTTCGAACTCATGGTGGGTTCAGTATAGAGGGAGGGGCAACGAATTAGCGGGTTAGCCGCGCTACGCGCGTGTTAGCGAGTCAGCAAGTCAGCAACGGTCTAGGTTGAGAACGGAGTATATTACTACCCCACCCATCTTGCGGAGAGGCTGCGAGATGGATGGGGCACGGGACTTTTCTGCGAGGGCGGGTGGAAGAAACGATTGATATTGGCGGACGGTTGCTGGTGTTGTTCGACGGGCACTGCGGGCTTTGTAACGGATCGGTGCGGTGGCTGCTGCGGCGCGACCGGGGAGACCGGCTGCGGTTTGTGGCGCTGGAGTCGGAGAAGGCTGCAGGAGTGCTGGCGCGGCATTCGTTGAGCGGATTGGATTCGGCGTCAGGGACGATGGTGGTGGTGCGGGATGCGGGCGGGGCCGCGGAGAGTGTGCTGGTGCGGTCGGATGCGGTGGTCTCATTGCTGCGGGAGTTGCCGCGGCCGTGGCCGTGGGTCGGGGCTGCGCTCCGGTGGATTCCGCGGCCAGTGCGCGATTTCGGTTACAGGATAGTCGCGCGCTGGCGGTATCGAATCTGGGGGCGTCTGGAGAGTTGCCCAATACCTACGTGCGAAGAGCGGGAGCGGTTTCTATAGGCCGTTGCGCTTCTTTATAGCCGCGGCAGATGCGGCAATGACTACCCCGCCGGTTTCCATGGCGATGGCGAGGCCGATCAGGAAGCCATGAGCGAAGTCGTTCCAATCAGTGCCCATGTGCGGGACAGGCGGAGAAAGCCTGGGCCAGGCGATGCCGATCATGAGGATCGACAGGCCGACGACGATCAGGATCATGGCGAAAGGGATCATCTTCTCCGGATGGTTCTTCAGATTGCGAAGAGTCATGAATGAGCCTCAGGTTTCTTGAGCACGATGATACAGCGAAGTCGCGAGTCGATGGATCGGGCCGGGATCAGGCGCGATTGTCTGGGCAGTTACGAGCGAAGCGAAACGCGCCAATGATGAAGCCAAGAGCGAGCCCTATGAGCAAGCCGTGTAGGCCGTCGTAGAGGTTTTCGTGATGGGTGGCGAAATCCTTTGCCAGGATCGACATCATGAGTCCGGTGACGAGACAAAGGTTGCCGAGGGCGAGGAAGCGGCGGGCCTTCGGGCTGAGACTTCTTCTTGCGAGACACATGGCGGATTCTCCTGAAGAGTTTCAGTCTCTGAAGCGGAACCAGGTGAACAGGGACATCTTGATGACCAAGAAGGTGATGACGAGGGCGAATAAATCCCAACTCCAGACGTGGTCCCAGAAGAAGCGGTATTCGAAGAGGACGACGGCCAGAACGGCGGCGGTAATGCCGGCGATCGAAGAGGCGCGGCGGCGATGCTCGAGGAAACGTTCGTCGACGAATTTGTTGAGGATGGGAACTTTGGCGAGAAAGTGATCGGTCATTTTTCATTCTCCAACTGGAAGATGTGGTCGGTGGAGCAGGCAAAGATGCGGGCGAAGGTGAGGGCCAGCTCGAGGCTGGGGACGTAGCGATTGCGCTCGATGGAGTTGATGCTCTGACGGGAGACGCCGACGGCGTGGGCAAGCTGCTCCTGAGTCCATCCGCGGGAGGTGCGGAGTTCCTTTATCCGATTTGTGATTGAGGGCGGCATGTAAAGCTGACTTTCCAGACTAGAGTAGCTCTGTTCGGGATTGATGTCAAGCCGGCTTGTCATTTTTTGTTTTGAGGCTAAGTTCCGGGCGAGGATCGGGGCTGGAGCGGTGGAATTCGTGAGGCAGGAATGCTGGTAGAATCGACCTTTCCGGGCATCCGCGCCGGCCAACACTCCACACGCAGAAAGTCCTGACAGTGCCTGACGAACCCAAACGAAAATCCGTGACGTATGCCGATGCCGGCGTTGACATCAGCCGAGGCGACCGCGCGAAGGAACGCATCAAGTTCCTGGCGCAGAAGACGTTTAACCGCAATGTTCTGGGAGGGATTGGCGGCTTTGGCGCGCTGTTCCGGCTGGATTTGCAGCGGTGGAAGAACCCGATCCTGGTGAGTTCGGCGGATGGGGTGGGCACCAAGCTGAAGGTGGCGTTTGAGCTGGGGCTGCACGGGACGGTAGGCGCGGACCTGGTGAACCATTGCGTGAACGATATTGCCGTGCAGGGAGCGACGCCGTTGTTCTTTCTGGACTACCTGGCCACGGGGCTGCTGGATCCGGAGGTGACGGAGAGCGTCGTATCCGGGCTCTCGGACGCATGCAAGGCCAATGGGTGCGCGCTGATTGGCGGGGAGACGGCGCAGATGCCGGGATTCTACACCGACGGCGAGTACGATCTGGCTGGGTTCATCGTAGGCGCGGTGGATCGGGACAAGCTGGTGACGGGCGCGGGGATCAAGGTGGGGGATGTGCTGATCGGGCTGCCGTCGACCGGGCTGCATACGAACGGATACTCGCTGGCGCGCAAGCTGCTATTTGAGGTGGGCGGCTACAAGCCAACGCAGTATGTGACGGCAATCAAAGAGAAGGCCGGAGCGGCGCTGATGAAGACGCATCGCAGCTATCTGCATGTGATTCAGAAGCTGGTGACGGCGGGGCTGACGACAGGCATGGCGCACATTACGGGTGGCGGGATTACGGAGAATCTGCCGCGGATTCTGCCCAAGAATACGGGGGCGCAGATCGAAATTGGATCCTGGCCGGTGCTGCCGATCTTCGAGCATCTGCGGGAACTGGGGCAGGTTTCGGAAGAAGAGATGATGCGCACGTTCAACATGGGCGTGGGGCTGATTGCGGCGATTCCGGCGGCGAAGTTTACGCGGGCTAAGAACCTGCTGGACCGGGCCGAAGAGAAATTCCATGTGATCGGGCGCGTGGTGAAGGGCGAGCGCCGGGTGCAATATACGTAGGCAGTGAGTAAGTGAATTAGTGAACAAGTGAACAAGTGAATGAGTGAAACAGTGAATCAGTGAGCGTGTGCCATTTCATGGCGCAACTTTCGGCCTGCCCTGACAGGTTGACACCTTTCAGCGGGCCGTCTTGTCCGGGAAGGAAATCTTGGAAGTTACTTCAAAAGATCGGCCGGTGCGGCTTGGGATTCTGCTGTCGGGACGGGGTTCGAATTTTCTGGCGATTGCGGAGTCGATACGCGCCGGAAGGCTAAGGGGCGTTGAGATTGCGGTGGTGATTTCGAACGTGGCCGAGGCCCGGGGGCTGGAGGCCGCGCAAGAGCTGGGGCTGGCGCGCGAGGTATTTGTTTCGAAGGGACGCAAGCGGGCCCAGCATGACGCGGATGTGACTGCGAGCCTGAAGGCACATAGCGTGGACCTGGTTTGCCTGGCGGGGTACATGCGGCTGTTGTCGCCGGAGTTTGTGGCTGCGTTTCCGAATCGCATTTTGAATATTCACCCGTCGCTGCTGCCGGCGTTTCCGGGGCTGGAGGCGCAGGAGCAGGCGTTTGCCTACGGGGTGAAGGTGGCCGGATGCACGGTGCACTTTGTGGATGAAGATCTGGATCATGGGGTGATTGTGGTCCAGAGGGCGATCCCGGTGCTGGAGAGCGGCGACGCCCACTCGCTGGCGGAGCGGATCCTGGCGGAGGAGCATATCGCTTACAGCGAGGCAATCGCGATGGTGGCCAGCGGGGAGTATGAGATTCGCGGGCGAAGGTATGTGAAGCGGAGCGCGGCCTGAAGTACCGACATGCCGGTTGATCCGCGGGCTGAATGCTTCAAGCGAGAGGCAACGGGTTCTAGAAAAAGACAGCAAGTTAGCTCCCGCTTCGCGGGAATAGCGAGTCAGCAAGTCAGCGCGGGTTACGATTGACGCTGCCGCTCCGTGATCGGGTGGAAACAGAGATCGTTTTACTGTCAATTTACTGTCAATTCCAAGCGGTTCCCTTCCGTTCATGCACGGATGTCAAGCGGATTTTTCCGCGCTGTCCCAATAAATATTTGATTTCAAAGTTCTTAGAGTTCCATATTGCCTTGCCGAAGATATACCTCGATTTGCCTAACCTTAAGAGTAGCCAGACAAACGACGGAAGTGCCGCGCCGGGCGAAAGATTGCGCCCCTCTCAAGCGGTTCTCAATTTCGATGGCCGGTTCCCATGCCAGGCAGGGTTAACCTTGCTTCCTCCGCGGAGGCGGCGGGCGCTTTGGAGTATTGGGTTCGGCCGGTGAGATTTGGAGAACCCCTGGAGCGGATGGCGACGCGGCCGCAGGTGAAGACGTTCCTGGTGAGCCTGGGCGTGAAGTTTTAACACCAGTTTTTGTGGACTAAAGGAGCTATCTGAATGGACGTTTTCTCGAATATCTGGAATCATCCGAAGACATCGGCCGCAGGACTGCTGATTGCGGTGGTAAGCATTGCGAGTGTTCTTTCACAGCAAGGTATAACGCTGGGTGGCGCGGGCACGGGGACGGTGGTGACGCTGGTGAGTGCGATCGCTTCCGCACTTCTGGGGCTGCTGGCTAAGGATCCCGGTGGAGCAGCATCGCCTCAAGGGAGTCAGGCCAAGCTGGGTGTATGGGCGCTGATTGCGCTGTTGCTTCCACTTCCGTTCGTGGGTGGATGCTCGGAGGCGACGGTGGCGCAGAATATTGTGAACTGGACTCCGGCTTTGCAGAGCGCGGTGGCAACGGTGGACTCTACCGGAGCGCTGCTTGCGCCGGCGGATGCGCCCGTGTTTGCCGCCGCGACGGTGGGGTTCGATGCGGCGTCGAATCTAATGGTGGCGCAGGCAAAGGCTTACCTGGCAAACCCATCGGCAAGCACGTTGGCGCAAGTGCAGAATCAGATTGTGACTCTGCAGCAGCAGGTGAACGCGGCGCTGCTCGAAGCGGGAAGGATTATGAATCCGGCGAGTCAGCAACATGCCCTGGCGACGATTCAGGCGGTGGGAACGGTCGTGATGGCGATTCTGGCGCTGGTGCAGTCGGTTTCAAGCAAGAGCGCTGTGGAGCAGATGGCGGCTCGGGCGACGATCAAGATGGCGGCGGTGCGGCCTTATCTGGATGGGCCACGAGCGGCGGAGATTGTGGCCGGGCATTATGAAGAGCCGGTGGTGGTGGCACGGATGCAGGTGGCGCAGGTGGAGCGGAGCGAGGCGCGGGCGGGGTTTTGAAGTGCAGTGGACAGTGAGCAGTGAGCAGTGCGGTTCGGGCGAGCGGAGGTTCCAAGATCGGGATCTGCGACGCCCTGAGACAATCGAATGTGAAACGGGCCGCTTCCAGAGATGGAGGCGGCCCGTTTTTTCCGTTTATGAGGAGACTTGACTTCCCTGCCTAGGAGTTATCGCCGTGGGCTTCGCCGAGGAGGAGCTTCAAGGTCATCTGGTGTTTGGCGCGGAGGATAGTGATGCTGATGGTGTCGCCGGCCTGGTGCTTGTCCATGAGGGCGCTAATATCCTGAGGGTCGGTGACCTGCTGTCCGTCGATGGCGACGATGAGGTCGCCGCCCAGCATGATGGGGGTGTTGCCGACATAGGCTTGCTGGTTGCCACCGTGGAGGCCTGCGCGCTCGGCCGCTCCGCCGGGGATAACGCGCTGAATCAGGACGCCGTAATCGGCATTGAGGCCCATTTGCGAGGCGAGATCGGGACCGATGGCATAGGAGACGATGCCGAGCGAGGGTCGGCGGACGCGGCCGTAACGGGTGAGATCGGCAAGCACGGCTTTGGCGGTGTTGATGGGGATGGCAAAGCCAATGCCTGAGCTCTGGTCGGCGCCGTTGGAGGCGATCATGGTGTTGATGCCGATGACCTCGCCGCGGGAGTTGAGGAGCGGGCCACCGGAGTTTCCGGGATTGATGGCGGCGTCGGTTTGAATGGCGTCTTCGATGGGCGCGCCGTCGGCGTTGCGGATGGGGCGGATGGCGCTGATGATGCCGGAGGTCATGGTTCCGCTGAGGCCGAAGGGGTTGCCGATGGCGTAGACTTTTTGGCCGACGGCGAGTTCGGTGGAATCGGCAAGCGTGACAGGTTGCAGGTTGGGAGCGTTGATTTGGAGGAGGGCCAAGTCGTGCAATTTGTCCTCACCGACCACAGTGGCCTTGTAAGGTTTCTTGTTACTAAGCACGACCTCGATGCCTCCGCGGTTGGCGCCTTCCACGACGTGATAGTTGGTGAGGACGTGTCCGGCCTTGTCGAGAATGAATCCCGAGCCCTGGCCTTGCTGGGGCACGTTTCCATAAAAGAAGTTGAAGACCAGGGTGGTGGAGGTGATGTTGACCACCGAGGGCAGAACCTTCTTATAGACGGAGATATTGTTGACCTCTTCGGCGTCGAAGGCGGGCGCGGCCTGAGCCTCGGTGAGCTCGAGCGGGGAGTTCGAACTACCGGCATTAAAAAGAGAGAAGTGTCCTAAATGATTTGAGAGGTGGGTAGTGAGATACCAGAATCCACCCACCAGCAAAACTACCAAGATTACACGGCGCAGTCTCATGGCTCGTAACCCAAAAAAACCTTCCCTACCTAGATACGGTAGCTAAACGCCGCGGTTCCAAAGAGAAAGCACGGCTGGCATCTCCTATTCTAAAGACAAATTCCGCTCCTAATGGTTGCTCTGTGCATTGAGGCGCTCCCAGAGGGAGGAAACCTGGTCGCGAAGTTTCCCCCTATCACCCTTATTGTCAATTACATAATCGGACATTGCGGCCTTTTCGGCATCGGGGATCTGGTGGGCGAGGCGGAGCCGGGCATCGGCTTCAGCGGCCTTGCGGGCCGAGCCGGGAGCGCCGATGCGGGCCGCATAGCGGGCGATTTTGATGTCGTCGGGCGCAGTGACGAGGACAATGCGGTCAATGCGGCGGCGCCAGTCGGCCAGAACGCCGTCCCTTTCGCCGCGGGCGCGGGCATCCCGGACGACTTCAAAGATGAGGGCCGACTCGATGACGGCGACGGCGGCGGGATCGTGGGCAAAGATCTCTTCCATCGATTCTTGCTGGGCGGCGATGACTGCTGGGTGGACGATGGCGTTGAGGTCGTTGAGGCGACCCTGCTTGAAGGCGAGTTCGGCGAGGTGGGCGCGGTTGAGTTTGCCATCGGGGCCAACGACTTCGGGGCCGAAGGTGCTGATGATTTCGGTGTAGACGGGGTGGCCGGGCTCCATCATCTGGCGGCCGAGGGCATCGGCTTCAATGACGTGCGCGCCGAGTTCGCGGAGGATGGCGGCGACGGTGGTTTTGCCGCTGCCGAGGCTGCCGGTTAAGCCTACTCTAAGCATGGACTAAAGCCCTCGGCGCATTTTGGCGGCGCGGACGGTGTTGGCCATAAGCATGGAGATGGTGAGCAGGCCGACGCCGCCTGGGACGGGGGTGTAGGCGCCCGAGACTTCGAAGGCCTTGGGGTGGATGTCGCCGACGATGACGGAGCCGCGCTTGGCGAAGGCGGCTTCGCGTTTGGCGTTGCCGAGGAAGAAGCGGTCGAACTCTTCGCGGGTGTTGAGGCGGTTGATGCCGACGTCGATGAGGGTTACGCCGGGCTTGACCATTTCGGGCGTAATGAAGCCGGGACCGCCGATGGCGGCGACGAGGATGTCGGCCTGGCGGGTGATCTCGGGGAGGTTTCGAGTTTTGGAGTGGCAGATGGTGACCGTGGCGTTGTGGTTGAGCAGGAGCATGGCGGCGGGCTTGCCGACGATGTCGCTGCGGCCGACGACGACGGCGTGCTGGCCGGCGATGGAGATTCCGCTGCGCTCGAGGATTTCGACGATGCCGGCGGGGGTGCAGGGAGCAAGGGCGGGGCGGCCTGCTTGAAGGCGGCCCACGTTGATGGGATGAAAGCCGTCCACATCCTTGACGGGTGAGATTGCGTCGAGGAGAAACTTGAAGTCGACCTGATGAGGCAAGGGTAGCTGGATGAGGATGCCGTCTATCTCGTCGCGGCTGTTGAGGGCGGAGACCAGATCGAGCATGGCTTCAGTGGTGATGTCTTCCGGCGGGGCGATGAGGTCGCTATAGATGCCGAGCTCGGCGCAGGCCTGGACTTTGTTGCGGACGTAAATCTGAGAGGCGGCGACACTGCCGACAAGCACTGCGGCGAGCCCCGGCCTGACGCCCTGTGCGGCCAAGGCGCGGACTTCTTCAGCGACTTCCTGCTTGATGGCCGCGGCAATGGCGGCGCCGTCGAGAATTCTTGGCATTCAATACTCCCAGGATTAATCGTATCGCTTTCTCCAGGAAGGCGGTGGGCGGGATGTACGAGCGTAATGCCGGAGGGCCGTGACGATTCAGCAACTTGCGTTGGGTCGTGCGACGCTCGTCACATCGACACGTGATTTATCTCACATACACCCATCCACAAGGCTCGGTAGGTTGGACCATGTCAAAAGTGTTCCAGATCACAAAAACAAGGTGAAGGAAACACCTGGCACGGTTGTTGGAGATTGGCTTTGATGAGCTCTTTCAAGGATGCGGGACATCTCTTCCGGTTTGCGGGGCTGTTCGTGCTCGCTTTTCTGGTGTTTCTGGTGGTGCGCCACTACGTTGTGCCGAAGAGTTTTGGAGAGTATGGACACTATCGCGGGGCAGCCATTGGCGATGTTGCGGCCCATCCGGTGAAGTTTGCCGGTCACGAGACCTGCGAGGGCTGCCACACGGACATTCTGGACGCGAAGAAGAACGGCAAACACGCGCACGTGAACTGCGAAGCCTGTCACGGAGCGCTTGCGAACCATGCGAACGATCCGGCGTCTGTGACTCCGGTGAAACCGGATACGGCGGTGCTGTGCGCGCGCTGTCACACGGCGAGCGCGGCCAAGCCGAAAGGCTTCCCGCAGGTTGTGTCGTCAGATCACTCGAACGGTGTTCCCTGCGAGACCTGCCATAACCCACACAGTCCGGCGATAGACGCAGGAGGTGCGAAGTGAATGTTTCCCGGCGTCAAATGCTGATCTTATTGCCGGCTGCGGCGGTGGCGTGGAAGTCAGTGCTTGCGGGCACTCCGGAAGACTCGCCGAACTACAGAATGTCGGATCACTGGTGGGGGATGTTGATCGACATTTCGAAGTGCATTGGCTGTGGCAACTGCGTTAGAGCCTGCCAAACGGAGAACGAGGTTCCCGATGGGCACTTCAGAACGTGGGTCGAACGGTACCACGTAACGGACGAGAACATGGTGAGCCCGCAGGTAATTTCGCCGGACGGAGGCAAGGAAGGGTTTCCGGCCGCGGCGGAAGATGCGGGGAAGTATTTCTTTGTTCCGAAGCTTTGCAATCAATGCGCGGAGTCACCTTGTACGCAGGTTTGCCCGGTGGGCGCCACGTTCGTGACGCCGGATGGTGTTGTCATGGTGGACCAGAAGTACTGCCTGGGCTGCGCGTATTGCGTGCAGGCTTGCCCGTACGGGTGCAGGTATATCCATCCGGAAAAGCATGTGGCCGATAAGTGCACGCTTTGCTATCACCGGATTACGAAGGGGCTTACCACCGCGTGCTGCGAAACCTGCCCGACCGGGGCGCGCCAGCTTGTGGATTTGAAGAATCCGAAAGATCCGATTCACGAGTTTCTGAAGACACACAGTGTGCAGGTGCTAAAACCGCAGATGGCAACCGGTGCGAAGGTCTACTACAACGACCTCGATGGATCGGTGCGGTAGAGACAGGGACTAGGGACTTAGGGACTTAGGGACTAGGGACCTAGGGACTAGGGACTAAGGGACTGGCCGGGGATTGGTGAAGAGATATGAGTGGTGTTGAAGGCTTCATGTATCCGAACGAGGTTGCGCTGCAGTGGAGCGTGCTGATCGTTTTGTACCCTTTCATCACGGGTCTGGTGGCGGGCGCGTTTATTCTGGCGTCGCTCGAGCGGGTGTTCCGGGTCGATGCGGTCAAGCCGACTTACCGTCTGGCTCTGCTGACGGCGCTGGCGTTTCTGCTGGACGCGCCGCTGCCGTTGCAGTTGCACCTCGGGCATCCGGAGCGCTCGCCGGAGATGTATTTCACGCCGCATAGCACATCGGCGATGGCGATGTTCGGGTATGTGTACCTTTGGTATCTGATGGCGGTGCTGGTGTTGGAGATCTGGCTGGACTACCGGCGCGATATCGTGTTGTGGTCGCAGGAGTCGAAGGGATTGCTGCGATTGATCTACAAGGTGATGACGCTGGGATCGAGCAACATCAGCGAGCGTTCGCTGGCGATCGACGAGCGGGTGGGCTGGATTGTGACGATTGTCGGCATACCATCGGCATTTCTGCTGCACGGGTACGTCGGATTCATCTTCGGGTCGATCAAGGCCAATCCCTGGTGGTCGTCGCCGCTGATGCCGGTGGTGTTCATCTTCTCAGCGATGGTGTCGGGCATTGCGGCGGTGATGCTGCTCTACATGGGAGTGACCAAGCTGCGCGGGCTCAAGATCGATATACGCTGCGTGGACACGATTGCGATGTATCTGTTCTACATCTTCATCATCGACTTCAGCCTGGAGATGCTGGACCTGATCCATCGCATCTACGAGGCCGACGAGTCGTTCCGCAGCCTGGACTTCATGGTTCATACCAAGCTGTTTGTTTCGCAGATAGTGATACAAATTCTGCTGGGCACTGTGACGCCGCTGGTGCTGCTGTTCGTGACACAGGTGGTGAAGCTACCGGAGATAGCACGCAAGCGAATTTATGTTACCGCCGGCGGCCTGGCGCTGATTGGCATCTTTGCGATGCGGTGGAACGTGGTGATTGGGGGACAGCTTTTCTCGAAGAGCTTTCTGGGGTACACGACGTACAAGATGGCCCTGGGCACGCGGGAAGGGCTGTTACCGGCGATTGCGTTGACCATTTTGCCATTCATATTTCTGTGGATTCTTGTGAAGCTGCTGCCGCCATGGAGCGAGAAGAGCATACACGGGGCCGTGGCCGCGGACTGAGCGCTTAACGGGATCGGGTGGAAGTTATGGGCGATCTTCCCGACGCGATAGATCGGCTTGTGGCCCGCGTGGAAACGCTGGAGCGGCGGATTGATGCCCTAGAGCACTCAGCCGGGGCTGCGAGCGAGATTGCCGCTGTGAAGTCGAATCCATCGCATATGGTGGAGACCGGCGAAAGGCTCTCAGATTCCATCGCCGGCGGAACTTTCTCGTTGCTGGGCAAGGCCATGCTCGGGATTGCGGGAGCATACCTGCTGAGGGCGTTGGCGGAATCGAGTTCGCTGCCGAGGACGGCAGTGGCGGCGGCCGCCATTGCCTATGCGCTGGCGTGGCTGGTGTGGGCTTCGCGGGCGAAGACAGGCGATTGGCTGACGAGCACAATCCATGCCTGCACGTCGGCGTTGATCCTGGCACCCATGCTTTGGGAACTGACGCTGCGGTTCAATGTGCTGTCTGCAGGAGTGGCGGCGGCAGTAGTGTGCGGTTTTGTTCTTGCAGCTTCAGTGCTGGCGTGGAAGCACGATCTTGCGCCCGTGCTCTGGGTGACCAATCTGACGGCGGTTACGATCTGCTTGACGCTCTCGATTGCGACGCACCAGATGGAGCCATTCATTCTTGTGCTCCTGCTGATGGTTTTCATTGGCGAGTACGTAGCGGGCCGTGGCCGCGAATCTGGCGTGCGGGTCCTGGTGGCGCTGGCTGCCGACGTCGCAATCTGGGGTTTGATCTACATTTACTCCAGCCCGGAAAGCACGCGGGTGGATTACCCGGCATTGGGCATGGGCGCATTGGTTGGGCCGGGGTTGGGTCTCTTTCTGATTCTGAGTGTGAGCCTGATTTACAGGACAGCCGTGAAAGGGAGGACGATCACGGTTTTCGAGACGATCGAGGCCATGATCGCATTTCTGTTGGCGGCCTGCAGCATTATCTATTTCGGGCCGCCGGCGAGCGCAACCGCGTTGGGGATCTTCTGCATTGTGCTGTCGGGCACTGGCTATGCGGCTGCATTTGTGCGCTTCGACCGCGCAGATGAGTGGCGCAATTACATCGTCTTTGCGACGTGGAGTGCGGCACTTTTTCTGGCCGGCTGCCTGCTGTGCCTGCCACGGATATGGCAGCCTGCTTGGATCGGTGCGGCCGCAATCGCGGCGACATTTGCGGGGGCTCGGTTGAAGCAGTTGCCGCTTGAATTCCACGGCATGGTGTTCCTCTTGGCGGCGGCAGGTATCTCGGGATTGCTAAGTGAGACCTTCGGCGCGCTGGCCGGGATACCGCCAAATGCGCCGGGCTTGGGTATTGGCCTTGGCTCGGCTTGCGCGATTCTGTGTTATGCGGCGATAAGGCCTTGTCGTGTGGAATCGTGGACCTGGCAGGTTCTGTCGATTGTGTTTGCGGCGCTGGCAACTGGGGTCGTGGTGGCATTGGCGGTCGAGGGACTGGTGGGGCTTGTTTCGCTGAGGATGATTCCAGGGGTTCATTATCTGGCGTTCATTCGAACATTTGTGGTTTGCGCGGCGACCATTGCTTTGGCATTCAGCGGCGCACACTGGCGTCGAATGGAACTGACACGAATTGGCTATGCAGCATTGGCGCTGCTTGCGGTAAAGCTGGTACTCGAAGATCTGCGGCACGGGCATTTGGCGTTTATTGCCGGTTCAATCTTTCTTTTTGCGATTACCTTGATTGTGGTTCCGCGAGTGGCGCGGATGGGGCTAAAGGTCTGAGTCCTTTGTCTCCCTAAAATCTCCCAGGTCCCAGAATCGGGACCTAGGGCACCCGCAGTTCCAAACAAGGGCAGCGAGTCAGCAAGCCAACGCACGATGGCTCGCGGACGCAGATCAGCGGTAAATCTGGGGGCTGAAGGTGGGGTATGGCTTCGGGACGCGGCGCCCTTCGGTCACGAGTTTCATCTTGCTGATGTGGACGTCGTAACCGGTTCCCGGCAACAGAGATTCGAGCACGAAGGTTTCCGTGCTGCCTGACTTGAGTTCGCGATACCGGTATACACCTACGTCGCCTTCACTGGTTTCAGTGCCTCCCAAGGGCGCATCGAGAAAGTGCTGCGCGTCGGAGACGGAGGGCGCGGGGTGGGAATGGCCTGCGGCGATGCTCTCGGCCGCGTAAGAACGAACGAGCTTGGTCCAATAGCGGGAGAGCAACTCGGTGTCGGCAAAGAGATCGGCCCAGACGATCTCGCCTCGGACAGCAACGACAACGCCGACGGCATGCTCCTGGCGAAGTTGGGCTAGGACCTGGTCGCGCGCCTTCATGACCGGGGCGGCGGCTTCATCGATCTTTTCGCTGACGGCGTTGGACTCCATCACCTTGGCGTAACTGGTGGTGTTCGAAGCGCCAGCGGAGGACGCGCCATGACCGGAGCCACCGTGCATTGATGCGGGAGGCGCTGCCGCCATTTCCATTGTCGAGATGGCTCCGTGCACCGAATCCCACACCTGCTGCTGGTCCTTCTCCGCCATGGCGCGCTCGCGCACTGTGGGCTGAACCATGAAGCCTTGAGAAGGAGTTTTCGACGCGGCGCCAAAGGTGGGCGAGCTTTCGGTCCAGCGGCCAGGCTCGATGCAGAAGACCGACAGGTCAATGGGGTCGGCGCCGACCGGAACGATGCGGTCCTTGGCGATGACACGGTCCTGCTTGCCGCCGGTGACGATTTCTCCAGCGAGGAGCAAGAGCGGTTTTTTGGAGTTGTTGACAAGGACAAGGGTGTTGACCTGATCTCCGCGATAGGAACTATCGGGCGAATCGGGATGGCGGTTTCTATACGCGACCGCGGGCCTGGGGCGGACGAGGCCTTGCATACGGCCTGCTTCGGTTACTTCGATCTCTCCAGTCTTGATTCCTTCGTCAAGGGTGATAAACGGTGACTCGCCAGGGATGCTGGGCCTGGAGACTTCCCGGACTACGGGAAACAGCAGGAGATTACCGCTTTCAATGGGAGCCAGCACCCGATAGGGGCTGCCGGCCGGTGCAAGCGGTCCGCCGGCCGCTTTGACTTTGGTTCCCTGCTCATGTACGGCCAGCGCAAGCACCAGCGCTGCCGCCAGCCCAAATCTGCCGAGATTCTTCATCGCTCTCCTCCGCCGGTCCGCATCTGCCGGCCACTGTTTGGAGAACGGTGGGCCGCGGAGTTCTTGCAGGAAATTTTTGCGTGTGGTTTTAGCTTGCCGCTTTCGCGTATTGTGAGGGCGTGGGGATTTCACCGGCCCAATCCGTTGAAGGTAGTGAAGGAAAGTGCGTTCCCGATCGGCTTGGGGCAATAGACGGCACGCTGCTCGATGAGCTTTGGAACGAGTGCGAGGGGGCGAGCTGGGGTCTGGAGCGAGGCGAGTTCAAAGAGATTCTGCTGGACGTGGGGACGGCGCAGAACTATGGTCTCGCGCAAGCAGCGGATGCTTCGCGGCAGCAACAGGCGGCGTTTTTCCGAGGGCTCAGGCTGGCCGACCTGGTGCTGGCGCGTGCGTGCGCGGCCGGGAACGAACGCGCATGGGAGCGCTTTGTTGCGACTTACCGGCAGCAGTTGGAGCGCGCGGCGATTGCGATTACGGGCAGCAATTCGCTGGGGCGCGACTTGGCCGATCAACTTTATGCGGAGCTATATGGGCTGACGACGCGGGATGGGGCGAGACGCTGCCCCTTGCAGTCGTATCGGGGGAGGGGTTCGCTGATCGGCTGGCTGAGGACCACGCTTGCCCAACGGCACGTGGATCATTATCGCGGCAGCCGTAGGGAGCAACCGTTGAAGGAATTCGATACTCCGGCGCCGGATGCCGAGCCTGAAAAACCTGCCTCGGAACTGACCATCCTGAAGAAAGCAGTGGAGGGGGCGGTGAGTCGCTGCGCTGCAGAGGATCGGTTTCTGCTCGCCGCCTATTATCTGGACGAGCGGACCCTGCTCGAGATCGCACCGGTGCTTCACGTGCACGAGGCGACGGTGAGCCGGAAGTTGAAGCGGGTTTGCCAGGAAGTGCGGAAGGCGATACTCAAGAATCTTCAAGACGCCGGGATGAGCAAGCGGGCGGCCGAAGAGGCGCTGGGAACCGATCCGCGGGATCTGGACCTGAGTTTGAAGAAATTGCTGCAATATTCTCGGGCGGAGACGTTCCAAGAGAAGGCGGGAAGATGAATTCGAAGACCCAACCCGATCTTCATCCCGACGCAGAGAGCCTGAATGCTTTTGTGGAGCAGGCGCTGGCTGAGCGGGAACGGGGAGAGATTCTGACGCATCTCGCCGGGTGCGGCCGCTGCCGGGAGGTGGTTTTCCTGGCGCAGGAGGCAGCAACGGAGATGGAGTCGGCCGTGGATTCTCCGGATCTCCGTTTGCCAGCGCGGCAGAGATCTTGGCTGAGGAACTGGTGGGTAGTTTGGGCTCCTGCAGGGGCGCTGGCCGCGGTTGTGTCTTTGGCGTACGTCGTGCATCTTCGGCGCGTGGAGATGGCTTCGGAACTGGCAAAGGTTACGCCTCCAGCGGCCATGCGGGACGAGGGGATTTCCGCACGACCCCCAGCGCCTCCGATGGGGATGCAGGCAGCACCGCCGCTCGCTGCCGCTGCTCCGGCTAAGCCTGCGCCACGGAGCATGAAGGCGCCAATCGAGAGCGTGGCATCAAGGCAACTGCCGCATACGGCGGCGACGATGACTGCAGAAGAAGCCAGTGAATTGCCGCATACCCGGCAAGATGAGGCGGCGGCATCGCCGGGGACGTCTGGAGCAGGAAATCCGGCGCCAAGTGCGGCTGCCGAATACAAGCCGGGAGTGGCGGCCGCGGCCAGAGAAGTGGAACAGGAGCAGGCAGCGGCCGATTCTCAGATCCGAAGCATGGCTGCCAAAGCGACGGCACAGGCAAGACCGAATGAACCGGCAACGCGCGCGGCGGCCGGTGGAATGTTGAAGTCTGCCGCGCCAGCAGCACTGCCCGCCGTGAGTTCTACGCCGCCGGCCGCCTTCGAAGCGGGCAGCCTGCACGGGACGGGCAGAGTCTTTGCGGTTTACAAGGCGAGTCCAACGAAGTTACCGAGCGGCTTACCTGCTGTGTCGACCGCATCGATGCAGCATTCCACGCTGGCGGTTGACAGGTTGGGTACCGTGTATCTGAGTGAAGACTCAGGAAGCGATTGGGAGAGTGTGGCGAACCAGTGGAGTGGGCGTGCGGTTTCGGTGCGCGTCCAGCCGGCGGTGGACGCGAATTCGGGAGCTTTGCAGACAGGGCCACCAGTCTTTGTGCTTGTGAATGACCAAGGGCAGGTTTGGGTGAGTACCGGCGGAAGAATTTGGAAGGCAAAATGAGGTGACTTCCGTGGCCCGGGTTAAAACCAGAAGAGACGAATGAGGATTCCTAGAGGCACGAGAGGTTTCTCGTTCAGGGACAATTTCGGAGGGACCCAGCGATTGAATCGTCAAGTCGCTCTTTCGCAAGCCACACAACTGCTGAAAAGCAGTTTGTTTGCCGACATGGTACTCAGTCGGATGGGCGCACGCTTGTTGACTTGCAGGCCGATTGAGTAGGTGCGCAAGCGGGTGACTTAGTGTGCTCTTTGGAAGTTGCCCGGACGAAGGGGACCTGACGATGGCGCTTGCCGGGCAAAGCGAAAAAGTGGTCAATCTGCCGTGGGCACATCTGCGATTGCCCCCATTTCCCCAAGTAGCCATTCGGGTGCTGCAACTGGCGAACAACGAAAATGTTCAGTTGAATCAATTGTGCGAGCTGATCTCTTCAGATCCCGCATTCGCGAGCGAAGTGCTTACGGTGGCGAATTCGGTTCTTTATTCTCAGCGTTATCCCTCGAACAACATTCAGCAAGCGATTGCGGTGCTCGGCGCCAATACGCTTCAGGGCATGTGCATTACGGTAGGGGCGAGGGCTTATCTTGGCAAGTCGATGAGTCATCCGGCGATGCGGGGACTTTGGCGGCACAATCTGGCATGTGGCATCATTGCGGAACGGCTTGCATCGGTGGGATTGCTCGACAAAGACACCGCATATACCGCGGGCATTTTGCACGACATTGGGAGGATTGCCCTGGCAGTGATTCAGCCGAGAGAATACGCCAATCTGCTGGGCGCGCATCGCGGGACCCCGGTGAGCATTCTCGAAGGAGAGCGGCATCTCTTTGGCTGGGACCACTCAGAGACGGGACGGCAACTGATTGCCGATTGGCAACTGCCTCCCGAGTTCGACGCCATTGTGACCGAGCACCACTGCGCAAGCCGACGGGACGGCGCTTGGGGAATGGCGGAATTGGTGAAGATCGGTTGCAGGATGGCGGATACGGTGGGATTTCCGTCCTTCCCAGGTTGCGACTCGTCCCCTTATGCGGAGTTGCTTGACGAACTGCCTGCCAGGGAACGGAGACTTTTCTGTCCTGACGTCGAGACACTCGCATCCGAGGTTGCCAATTGTATCCGCGTAATCGAATCGGTTTGACGGCGGGGTATTTATTGGCCCAGAGCGAGAGAGGGGTCCGCGGAGAGGGTGGGCGGGGCGAATTCGCGAGCCAGGAGGCGGGGCCAGGCCGCGGCACCGATCATAGCGGCGTTGTCGGTGGAGAGGGCTAGTGTGGGGAAGGCCACGCGGAGGTTGCGGCGGGCGGCTTCGGCGGTGAAGCGGGAGCGAAGCTCGCGATTGGCGGCAACTCCGCCGGTTACAAGGATGCGGGTGACGCCGAGGGATTCCTGAGCGGCGAAGGTCTTCTTGAGGAGGTCGCCGACAACGGCGTGCTGGAAGCTGGCGATGAGGTCGAGGGTCAGCGGGTCGCAGGTGGCGAGAGCGGCTTCTACGGTGGGGTTGGCGGGGGCATCGAGGCCGGTGAAGAGGGCTTCGCGGCGGGCTTCGGCTTCGGGGCGGAGATTGTGGAGCTCGACGTAGCGGAGAACGGCGGTCTTGATTCCTGAAAATGAGAAGAGGAAGCGCGGGTCGAGGTTGGCGATGGGAGCGGTTTTTGCGGCCTTGGTGCGTGGGGGCTTGCCGGCGAGGTGGAGCTTGGTTTTGATTTGGGAGAAAGAGAAGGGCACGGCGCGCGGGTTGCCGTGGAGGGCAAGGGCGTCGATCCAGGGGCCTCCGGGGTAGCCGAGGCCGAGGAGCTTGGCGACTTTGTCGTAGGCTTCTCCGGCGGCGTCGTCGACGGTGCGGCCGATGAGGGAGTAGTGCCAGGAGCCCTGGGCGGGACGGGCGAGAAAGAGATGGGTGTGACCGCCGGAGACGACGAGGGCTAGGGCGGGCCGGTCGTCGTCGAGAGGAGTTTCTGGGAGATCCTCGGAAGGCAACCGCAGGTCCTTCGACTCCGCTGCACTTCGCTCAGGATGACAAGCCTCTGATGATTCGCGTTCGTTGAGGAGGACGGCGTGGATGTGGCCTTCGAGGTGGTTGACGGCGATGAGAGGGATGTTTTGCGCGTAGGCCAGGGCCTTGGCATAGGTGATGCCGACCAGGAGGGCGCCTGCGAGGCCGGGGCCGGAGGTAACGGCAATGGCGTCGAGATCGGCGAGGGCGACGTTGGCCTGGGCGAGGGCGGCGCGGACTACGGGGACGACGGCGCGGAGATGTTCGCGGCTGGCCAGCTCGGGGACGACTCCGCCGTAGCGGGCGTGCGTGGCGATCTGGGAGGCGACGACCGACGAGAGGGTGCGGGAGCCGCGTTCGACGATAGCGGCGGCGGTTTCGTCGCAGGAGGATTCGATGGCTAGGATGAGGCCGTTGCCGGGCATCTGTCTAGTTTAGCGGGTGGACTGGATAGGGTTCAGCGAGTCAGCGTCCCGTTGGCGCGGGACTTAGCGGGTCAGCAAGTCAGCGAATGAGGTTGCGGCGGGGTGGTTGTGAGGCGCGAGAATGAAAGCAGTCATGTTGCCGGTTGCGCGCCAATTCGAAGCGGCTTTGGGGATTGTGGAGGTACTGTGTGCGGCGGGGTATGAGGCCTATCTCGCCGGTGGGTGCGTGCGGGACTTGCTGCTGGGGCGGGAGCCGCACGACTATGACGTGGCGACGAGCGCTGCGCCGGAGGCGGTGCTGGGGTTGTTCGAGAGGACGTTCGCGGTGGGGGCGCACTTTGGGGTTGTTCTGGTAGCGGATGGAGAGGGTGAAGAGTACATCGTGACCGAGGTGGCGACGTTCCGGTCGGATGGGGCCTATTCGGATGGGCGGCATCCTGATGCGGTGCGGTATACGCGGAGCGCCGAGGAGGATGTGAAGCGGCGGGATTTTACGATTAACGGGTTGTTGCTGGATCCAAGGATCGGGACTGAGAATCTGCGTTCGGCAGTGGTGGATATTGTTGGCGGGGTGGCGGACCTGGATGCCGGGCTAGTTCGGGCGATTGGACGGGCAGAGGCTCGGTTTGAGGAAGATCACCTGCGGATGCTGCGGGGGGTGCGGTTTGCGGCGCGACTTGGGTTTGAATTGGAGGCGGGGACCAGGGCGGCGATGAGGGGGCTGGCGGCGCGCATCGAAGGAGTGAGCCGGGAGCGGGTGCGAGACGAGTTGACGAAGATGTTGACGGAAGGACGGGCACGGCGGGCGTTCGAACTTCTGGACGAGACCGGACTGCTGGCAGAAGCGTTGCCCGAGGTTGCGCGGATGAAGGGAGTGGAACAGCCGCCGCAGTTTCATCCGGAGGGGGATGTTTGGATGCATACGCTGGGGCTGCTGGAGCAATTGGAGCCGGGGTGCAGTTTGACGCTGGCGTGGGGGGCGCTGCTGCACGATGTGGGCAAGCCGCCGACATTTCGGCGGGCGCCGGACCGGATTCGTTTCGACGGGCACGTGGAGGTAGGCGTGGCGATAGCGGCGGAGATTTGCAGGCGGTTCCGGTTTTCGAACGAGGAGACGCGGCAAATTGTGGCGCTGGTTGAGAATCACATGCGGTTTATGGATGCGGGGCGGATGAAGGCTTCAACGCTGAAGCGGTTCTTCAGGCTGGAGGGGTTTGAGGAGCATCTGGCGCTGCACCGCATGGACTGTCTGGCGGGGAGCGGGTTCCTGGAACATTGGGAGTTTGTGCGGGAGCGGTGGCTGGCGATGCCGGAGGAGACGGTAAGGCCGAAGCCGCTGATTACGGGGCGTGAGCTGATTGCGGCGGGGTATCGGCCGGGGGCGGGATTCAAGGAGATGCTGCGGGCAGTCGAGGATGCGCAATTGGAAGGCGCTATTGGAACGACAGATGAGGCGTTGCGGCTGGTCCGGGAGAGGTTTGGAGAGGCAGCTTCCAGTTGCTAGCCTCCAATGGCCCGGCCCTTAGATATAGTATTGAGGCTTCCCACTCTTGCGCCAATGGACTCAAGAAGCAGGTTCTTCGACTTCGCTACGCTCCGCTCAGAATGACGGCAAGAATGGGGCACGGGGCATATTGGAGCGATTCGGCTGGAACCGCGCGTCAGGCGGCCTTGACGAAGCTTCGATCGTGGGCTTCGATCCTGTGACCGCATTGATGACAGTCAAAGGCCGACGCATTGAATACGTTGCTCACCCTGGTTCCGCACCATGGGCATTTGCCCCTGGGTTCACCGATTACAATCATCGGGCCCAGAATCGGGGCCAACACGCCTCCAATGATTATGGGAACACCGAGAATTGCGCCGAGGCCGGTGAGGCAAAGCATGGTTCCGACGATGATGCACATGGGCGTGGCAATCACCCCAAGCAACAGTCCGCCCACAGCACTTCGAACGGGCGCCTTTTCTGGTTCTAACCTAGATTCCTGTTCCGGGGTTTGGGGTGGGACTTCGGCCGCGCAAAGGGGACAGAAACGCCAAGGCGATGAAAGATGCGCTCCGCATTTAGAGCATTGTTCGGTCATTGGAGGGCCTCCCTAAGGGGAGAAACATAGCACCAGCAAAGATGCCGACAATAGGACAGGCATCACAGTGCAAAGACTGTGTTGAGGGGATGAAAAAGATGGGTGCAAGGTGCTAACAGAGAGTGTTCTTTGGAGCGAATCAGGTGCTTAGTTCATTGATTCAAGGGGAGTTTTTGCGGCAACCATGACCGTTCACGAGAGAAGCCCGGAGCGAGGTCCAGCGATGTTCATGGCCTTTTACTTTTTCTTGGCGGCCTTTCCGTAGATCATATTTCCGGTTACGGGGCTGCGGAAACGGCTCTTCGAGTTACGCAGTTTCTTGGGTTTATGGACCTTGAGGCCCTTATTGAACCAAAAGTGCGGATGCGGAGCGAGTTTGAATTGAGCGGCATAAGCGCTCCCCGAGAGGTTCCCGCAGAGCGTCAGGACCACGAGCAAGCCGATCAATACATATTTTCCTAGTTTCACAGCGTCTCTCTCCAAAACAACTCTGCAGTCACTTTCTCATGCTTGCTCAGGCGATCGATTGACAATGCGCAAACATCGCAATCTGAAGACTCGGCGACTGGAACCCGCGGGAAGTCCCAGCGTCGATTGGGGGCGACGCTCCAGAGGGTCCAGCTATTCTGAACTGACACTGTGCTTGAGAGACTGCGCCAATTCGATGTGATTGTTCTGGGGGCTGGGGCGGCGGGGTTGATGTGCGCCGGTGTCGCCGGACAGCGCGGACGACGGGTGGCGCTGCTGGAACACAACGGGCAGGTGGGAAGGAAGATTCTGATCTCCGGGGGCGGGCGGTGCAATTTTACGAATCTCGACTGCGGGCCCGGGAATTTCATCTCTGAGAATGTGCATTTTGCGAAGTCGGCGTTGGCGCTTTACGAGCCGCTGCACTTTATTGAGCTTGTGGAGCGGTACGGGATTGCATGGCATGAAAAGACGCTGGGGCAGCTTTTCTGCGATCGCTCGGCAAGGGCGATCGTGGAGATGCTGCTTGCGGAATGCGGCCGGGGCAGTGTGGAAACCGTACTCAATGCACGCGGGATTGAGGTCGAGGGCGGGGCGGGCAGCGGGTTTCGGGTGGCATGTTCGCAGGGCGAGTTTGCGGCGGAGGCCGTGGTGGTGGCGACAGGAGGACTGTCGATTCCGAAACTGGGTGCGACGGGGTTGGGGTATGCAGTTGCGCGGCAGTTCGGCCTGAAGGTTGTGGAGCCGAGGCCTGCGTTGGTACCGCTGGTGCTGGGAGGGGATGAGGTTGGCTGGACGCGGTTGGCGGGAGTGGCGGCGGAAGTGGAAGCATCGGCCGGTGGGACAGGTAGCGATGCTCGATTCAGGGAGAGGCTGCTGGTGACACATCGGGGATTGAGCGGACCTGCGATATTGCAGGCATCATCGTATTGGCGGCCTGGTGAGGAGATGGCGGTGGATTTCGCGCCGGAGATGAACGTGCTGGGGGCGCTGCTGGAGCCGGGGGCGCGGCGGGACGAGGCGGCCCTCAGACAGGCGCTGCGCGATGTGCTTCCACAACGGCTGGCGGGATTTCTTGCGGAGGCGGGCGGCCCGAGCGGCTGGTCGAATGCGGAGCTGGAGGCGTGTGAGAGAAGGCTGCACCGATGGGCGTTTCGTCCGGTGAGGACGGAGGGATTTGAGAAGGCCGAGGTGACGGCGGGAGGCGTAGACACGGCAGGGTTGCAGGCGCGGACGATGGAAGCTCGAAGGGTGCCGGGGTTGTTTTTTGTTGGGGAAGCGGTGGATGTCACCGGTTGGCTGGGCGGATTCAACTTTCAGTGGGCGTGGGCATCGGGGGTGGCGGCGGGAAGGGCTGTGTAGCGGCCGCAGTTTCCGAATCGAACTTTCAGACGCGGTATGGAGTAATTCCGCGGTTCGTTCGGGAATCGCTACTCCGGGGAAGAGGCAGGGGGCCGATCATGCTGCGATTTGAGCGATCGAAATGAGACGAAGTCGGGTTATTGAACAAAGGCAGCAAGTCAGCCCCGCTCAAGCGGGATTAGCGAGTCAGCAAGTCAGCGGGTGTCCCTGAGTAGCGAAGTTTCATTTCTATGCGTGTCGGTGAAGCCGGTGGAGGACTGCTAAGACGCTGACTTCGAGTTGGGCAGTACATTGAGCAAACCAAGTGAATCGGAATGAAGAAAGGCGGCAAGTTGGCGAGTTGGCGGGTGATGTTCGAGGTTGAGGTTTCATCGCGTCGCGGGCTGGTGGACGACCGCTGTCAAAGGTTAGCCAGTCTGGCTCTCCGGCAAGACGATGAAAATAAACGCGAAAGGCTCGATGAGGTCGTTGCAGGGAATTCATGCAGGTTCCGGTAAGCTAAGAGCATTCATGCAGCAATGCAATCAGGTGGGGAAGGTCGACGAGACTTTCCCCTTTCTTCTTTGGCCAATCTCCGCGAGTTTGCGGACGTCGGAAAGAAGAAGCGGCGGCGGTATATTTCTGGCATTGGCGACGAAGCATAGCCGCAGCGCGAGGTAGACGGCAAGAGAGGCGAAGAGCTGGTGCACTGCATGGGCCTCATGCAAAAGAGAAGGAAGAGATGGGAATGAAGCTCACGAAGAACGAGTGGTTGCGCGGCGCAGGCAGGCAGATGGGACGGAACCTGGCCGGAGTCGTGGTGATGGCGATGGCATTGCTAGGAATGGCGCCGGTACAGGTGGTCCGCGCGCAGGCGGTGAGCACGACGACGGTTCAGGGAACAGTGTTTCTGGCGAACGGGCAAGCGGGTTCGGGGACACTGCACGTGAGCTGGCCTGCGTTTACCACGGCGAACGGACTGGCGGTGGCTGCGGACAGCTTGACGGTGACGATTGGGCTGGACGGGTTTGTGAGCGTGAAGTTGGCGCCGAATCAGGGGGCGACACCGGCAGGGCTGTACTACACGGCAGTGTTCTACATGAGCGACGGGACGACGAGCACTCAATACTGGGTGGTGCCTGCGGCGGCACAGGCGAGCCTTGCGCAGGTGCAGTCACAGTTGATGCCGGCAGCACAGGCGGTGCAAGCGGTGAGCAAGGCGTATGTGGACCAAGCGATTTCAGAGTTGAATCAGAGTCAATTGATGGCGACGGGTGGGACGCTCACGGGGCCGCTCTATTTGAATGGGGATCCAACGCAGGCTTTGCAGGCCTCCGACAAACACTACGTGGATGCGGCCGTGAGCAAGGCGGTTCCGCTGGCGGGCGGGAACATGACAGGAGCGTTGGGAACGCCAGCGGTGAACGGTGTGCAGGCGCCGGCGGCCGGCAGTTCGCAGACGACGTTGCAGGCGGCGATGACGGCAGCGGGAAGCAGCGGGGCGATGGAGATTCCGCCGACGTATGCGGGTACAGACACTTTCACGAACCCAAACGGCGTGCGGGTGACCGATCTGCGGACGAACGGGGCGCAACAGACGGAACGCAGCGTGAAGGAATTCGGAGCGGTTTGCGATGGAGCGACGGACGATACCAATACGCTGCAGACGGCTCTGAACTATGCGCAGGCACATGGAGTGGCTCTGACTATTCCGCAGGGAACGTGCAAGACAAGAACACTGAACTGGCATGGCGAGTCGATCGGCGGAATGGGCAAGCAGGTATCGGCGCTGATGGGATTCCCAGGGCAGGACGTGCTGGCAACAGTGGCGGACAGCCCGAATCTGCTGCAGTATACGCGGCTGCACGATCTGACAATCTATGTGGATCAGAGCGCGGATGTGTCGTGTTCGCCGGCTGAGGGGCGGGCGCCGGCGGGGAGTTGCACGATCAGCAGGCCGCTGGAGGGCAACTCGATCTTTTCGCCGGGCGGCAATGGGCTGACTGGAACGGCCGGGAGTGGAATTGGCTGGGCGGTGGGCAATTGCGCGATTGCCATGCCCGCGGTGACGGGAACGGGCGGGAATGGTCTGCGGGTTGCAGAGATCGCAAACGTGGAGATTGCGACAACGGGCGCGGATCCGATGGCAGTGCAATATCCTGGGGCGCATTCGACACACACGTGCGGGATGTATCTTGCGCAGTGGCCGCAGTGGAGCGAGTTCCGGAATATCGATATACGCGGATTGAACACAGGCATCGCGATGCCCGCGCTTCCGGGAACAACGCCCGCGGGACTCAACGCAGATTCGAACCGGTGGCAGAACATCACGATCCAGGCAACGCACGGATTCACGGCCGCGGCGGGATCGAACAATGTGCTGGATAACGTGGTGGCGCTGGCGGGCAATTCGGCGGCAATGAGCGAGCCGCCGACGGGGTTGGTACTGGACCTTGCAGGGACACAACAGGGCTGGACGGTACGGAATGCGGTTGTGATTCCGACGTGGAGTGCGGTGCAGCCGCAACTGTCACTGACCGCGGCGGGCGGCGCGGTGGCGGGAGTATCGGTTGGGCCAGAGCACGGATTGGGGTTCGATCCCTATGGCGCTCAGGTTCCTTTGAAGTTCAGCGGGAGTTGCACGGCGACGGCGACGGCGAGTGTGAACTCCGACGGATCGATTGGAACAATCAATGTAACGCAAGGAGGAGTGGGCTGCTCAGGAACAACGACGGCGAGCGTGAATGTCGCGGGGACATGGGATACGGCCGCGGCGGTGAACCTTATCGGCGGGCAGAATATGACGTTCTTCGGCGGGAATCTGCTGAAAGGCGCCGGCGGGTACACGGTATGGAACGCGGCAGGATCAGAGAGCTATGGCACGCAATTGAACGGTGGCGGCGGGACACTGCGGGGCGGAGGAACCTACGCGGCAATGGTGGGAACGAGCCGATTGGGAACGACATATCAGGTGGACCAGTTCCCCGGAGCGGACTTTGGCGCCAAGCTGCAATCCTGCCTCAGCGCGGTGAGCACGCAGTATGGCGGAGACTGCGACGCGCGCAATTTCACTGGCAGTCTGTCGATGGGCTCGAACTTGACGATATCGACCGCGAACACGACGGTGCAACTGCCGTGCGCGACGATAGCGACTTCGAGCCAGATTATCGTGACAGCGGGGACGCGGAATGTGGCACTGCGCGGATGTGCGCTGCGCGGGGGGAGCGTGGCAAGCGGGAGCCAGGGGGGAACGGTTTTTGCGTATTCGGGATCGGCTGCGATGGTGCAGGTGGGAGACCCGACCTATGCGACGGATACGCAGGGCTTTCACATGGACGACGTGGTGATTAACACAACCGGGGCGACCAGTGCCACCGCGCAAGGTCTGGTGGCCTACCGGACACAGGAGATGGATCTGGAGAGTCTCTATTTTCTGGGCAACGCGAACCAGACGGGCATGACATTGGATGGGACCGGGAACTACACGGGAGGAACGTACTTCGACAACGCGTTCAACGGATTCCAGACGGCGGTGAAGGCGATCGGGCACCAGGTTTCGAATGCGGCGACGACGGACTGGATGAACGCGAGCGCATTTGTGCGGCTGCACATCGATTGCCCGACCAGCGGCGGAAACCCGATCGCGGGGACGTACGGGATTAACCTGCAGCAGGGCGACGGGAATACCTTGACGGGCGGGGATGTGGAAGGCTGCTCGACGGCGCTGCACCTGGGGGCGAATGCGCAGAACAACACGATTGTAGGGTTGCGCAACGAGAACTCGACCAACCAGGTGGTGGCGGACGCGGGCAGCGCTTACAACAACTGGATGACCGGCGGCACGATGTTTACGGGCAAGCTGACGGATAACGGAACACGCAACAGCTTTCTGGATACATTTCATCGTAGCTTCAACGGGATGAACGGCGACTGGTACGGGAGCCAACAGGACGCGACGGTAACCAATCACTTTCGCCTGGGGACCGGCACGGGCAACGAGCGCGGGCTGCTGAACCGGTACCAGAGCGACTACGGCTACCGCTGGACGACGGGGTTGAGCGATGCGACGGCCGGCGAGCAGTTCTATCAGGTTCTGGACGAGCTGAACAATGTGTACCGGTTGTCGATTGGGCAATACAACAACGGACAGGCAAGCACCAACAACCAGACGGTAATCAATGCGGCGGGGACGGGAGCCGTGGTGCTGAACGGCTCAAACAACGCAGGGACGGGTGGCGTCGTGGTTGGGTCGGGCGGGAGCAGCGCATCGACTGTAGCAACGATCAACAACGCCGGGAACGCCCAATTCATAGGGACACTGCAGGTGGGCGGGGTATCGACCTTCAACAACTCGACGACGGTAAAGAACCAGGCCGACGCGGAGATCGACGAGTTTCTTTGGGCGGGCGCGACGACGAGCCAGAAGGAGTCGCTGACCTACAAAGACTGGAACGGAAACAGCCAGTGGTATGCAGTGAAAGATGCCAGCAATAATTGGGCTCTGAATTCGGCGACGGGCGGGTTGGACAGCTTCAAGGCATATCAGAGCAGCAACAGCGGCGACACGTACGTCAATGCATCGAATTCCTCGGGCGTGGTGCGGGTGAACTACGAGACGGGAGCCGGGTCGGCGTTCAAGATTTACGGAGGCAGCAGCAGTTCACTGTATGCGAGCTTCACGGGAACCACTTCGATCCAGTTTCCGGGACTGGCCGCTGGGAGCGGACGGAATTGCCTTCAGATTGACAACTCGGGCTATGTGAGCAATACCGGCTCGGCGTGCGGGAGCGGGTCCGGCGGCGGCACAGTGAATTCGGGGAACGGCGGACAGATCGCGTACTACACCGCCAACGGGACGACGATTGGCGGTTTGAGCGTTCTTCCTCCGTCAGCGGGCGGCACGGGCGCAAATACGACGGGCGCGGCCTACGGGAATCTCGTTGCACCGAATCTCATGCCCAGCATCAAGCAATTTGGCGCAGTGGGCGACGGTGTGACCGACGATTCCGCGGCAATCAACACTGCTTTAGCGGGAGAGGCAGCGGGGACGATAAGTTGTATCTTCTTCCCCACTGGAATCTACGCTGTCAAGTCGGAGATTCAATGGACATCCGTAGGCACGCTTTGTATGCGCGGACAGAGCATGACGACGACTGCCATTTACTTCACAGGCGCTTCGTCGGTCGATAGCGCATTTTATGTCAACTACGGTCCTGGCGCGGGGTATTCCGCTCTCGATATACAGAACATGAGCTTCGCCGCAAATACGAACGCAAGTTATGCGTTTCACGCAGTGATGGTTGGCCAAGGGGCAATGGACAATATAGCGTTCAGCGGCGGCTCGGTTTCCACATTCGAGGGAGATGGCTGGAACGGCCAGCAAGACATGCGCAACATCAATGTAGTGAATGGCGGAATCGCCGGAGTTCCTTTTTCGTGTGTGAATGGACTCACATTCGCCAATACCACGGAGAGCGGCACAACCTACCCATCTGGTCAGTTTTCTTTGATCATGCCACGGTTAATGGGGTGCTCCGGAACTGCCCTCAACATTCAAAGCGGCGAGTTCATCGATGTGGTAGATGGGCAACTCTCACTCAACGGACAGAATCTCTTCGACAAGTGCACGGCGATGTGTAACGCTCCGGGCAACACCTACACAGACACTCTTTTTGAACAAGGGCCGTGGAGTACAGCAGCGGAACAAGTTTACAATCGGAGCACTTTCAAGCAAGTATCATTTGGCGGTCAGTACGGCGTCCAGACATATACTCGCGTGCGCTTTGAGCAGTGTCAATTCGGTAAACTCACGGCGATGTCCGGCTTTCCCGGTCCAGCGGTCGTGGACAGTTTTCTTTCTGGGAGTCAGCTTCCAGTAGATAACTCTCTCGATGGTATCCAGTACGAGCACGATTGGGACTACGCATCGCTTCAGCCGTTCAATTTGGAGCAGAGTTCCCGGCATCTCATAGCCTCCGGGGCTAACAATGTGACGGTGCTGCACGCCAGTTACCGCTTCTGGAACTCGCACAACGGCTCCTACCAAATCTCAACGGTGCCTGTGAACCTGAATAACAACGCGTGGACTGCCTTTGTCAGAACGGACATTTCAGGCGCACCGGCAACGGCAATTGAACTCGACCAAACGACGCCGACAATCACCCTCACCGATAGCGCAACGATCACGATTGCCCAGTCCTCCAGCGGGTTGACCGCAACGATAGCGGGGGAGAGCGGAGTAGTAGATGGCGTGCTCGATATAGACTTTTACCCCGGCGCGGGCTATGGGTATTTCACCCCTGCGCTGTCGCTGCTTTTGAATAAACCTGTCTCAATTCCTGCCGGATCGACCATAGGGCAAGTCGGTGGCAACCTATCCATTGGCGCCTCGGGCCAGTTTTATGTGGGCGATTCCAACACGGATCGCCTAGACCAATCGAGCAGCGGGAACGGGCGGCTATTCTCAAGCAACAAGCAGACGATCCAGGCGAATTCGAGTGTTGCTCTCGATGTGTCGGGCACGGACTACTGCACTGTCGGCACTTCCGGCCTACTGAATTGCCTTAACGGTTATCAAGTGAACGGCAACACTATTCTGCCTTCCACATTGTTCGGCTATCACGGGTCAAGTGGCACAAAGGTGCAACTGAGCGACGGTACGGGCACGAGCGGGAATCTCGCACAGTTTGATTCAAACGGCAACATCGCGAACGGCCCAACGCCCCCTGCCGGGGTGATCGTAGGAACCAGCGACACGCAGACTCTGACCAACAAGAGCATCGCTGGAAGTGAAATCAACTCTGGAACCTTGAGCGCCGCTTACGGTGGAAACGGGCAAGACGAGTCCTCGGCCACAGGGATCGGGCAGTGGAATTCCGGCGTCTACAGCGTCTCGAATGCCATTACGCCCTCAACGGTGACGGCAACGGGGCTCATGACCGGAGGGAACGACACGACGCGCACCACTTCGACAACGATTAGCACGACCGGCTTTACGACGACGGGGCTGGTGTTGCCCACCGTACCCGTGAGCACAGTCAAGAGCGGGCGATGCACGGTCTACTGGCAGATGTCGAGCACTTCGTATATGGCCACATTTGGCATAGGGATGAGCAATGCGCCCACAAACCTGTGGGGTGGGTCGAGCGTGACCTACGCGCCCAATGGCTTATCGAACTGGCTGGCGTTCACGCAGACGGCAACGTCGCCCACGGCGATCTCAACGGCGGCGACTGCCAACGCCCCGTCAACGACCTATCGAGCGGAGATTGGCTTCGCACTGCAAACGGGCGCGACGAATCCGGTTGCGATTACGATCTTTGGAGCGGTGAGCAACGCGAGCGCAACGTTGACGATTGAGCCGGGCAGCGCTTGCTATTGGCTGCCGTAGACGCATTCGGTGGATTGGAGCGAATATGCGACAGAGTGTGCGACGGGGCGGGACAGGGCATGGTGGGGATGGGAGAAAGAGTTGAAGATGGGGCACTCAAACTGTGCCTTAAGGATTTGGACCGGGCAGAACTGGAACGGTACGGAGGGATTCTGGATCAGCGTCCGGCACTCCTGCGGGGACGGACAGTGGGCATGACGCTGGCGGAAAAACTGCTGCTGGTGAGAACGCGGGAGGGATGGACGGCGCCGCTGAAGGCGAATCAAGCACAACGGGCCTTCGAAAGGCGCAGGGGGGGACGGAACATCGTATTGAAGGCGCGTCAGATGGGGCTGACGACCTGGGCGGCGGCGCGGTTTTTTCTGAAGACAATTACGCGACCGGGGACGCTGACCCTGGAGGTGGCGCACACACAGGAGGCAGCCGAGGAGATCTTCCGGATCGTGCACCGGTTCCTGGACTGGATGCCGGAGGAGCTGCGGGCGGGACCGCTGAAGACCTCGCGGGCGAATGTGCGGCAACTGGCGTTTCCCCAGCTGGATTCGCAGTACAGAGTGGTGTCCGCCGGCGATCGCAATGCGGGGCGTGGCTTGACGGTGCAGAACCTCCATTGCTCGGAACTGGCGCGCTGGCCGGGGAATCCGGCGGAGATACTGGCCGGCTTGCGGGCGGCGATGGCGCCAAGAGCGGAACTGATTGTGGAATCGACGCCAGACGGAGTGGGCGGATGTTTTCACGAGGAGTGGCGGAAGGCCGGCGAAACGGGGATGGTTCGGCACTTCTTTCCCTGGTGGCTGGAGCCGCGCTACCGCGCGGACGCCGTGGATGAGAGCAGCTTGACGGACGAGGAACGGGAACTGATGTCGCGGCACCGTCTCGATCTGAAGCAGATTGGTTACCGGCGGCAGATACGGGTGAACTTTCGCGGACTGGCACGGCAGGAGTATGCCGAGGATGAAGAGAACTGCTTCAGGGCCAGTGGAGAATCGGTGTTCGAGGTGGAGTCGATCGAGGCGCGGCTGGAGACGGCGCCCGAGCCGGCGGCGCGGCGGCGGAACGGAGAACTGGAGATCTGGCTACCTCCGGTCAAGGGCAGACAGTATCTGGTTGCGGTAGACCCGGCCGGGGGTGGAAGCGAGGGCGACTACTCGGCGGCCCAGGTGCTGGATTTGGAGACGGGCATGCAGTGTGCGGAGTATGCCGGGCATCTGGGAGGCCTGGAACTGGCGAGGCTGGTGACGGAACTGGCGACGGAGTATAACCGGGCGTTGCTGGTTGTGGAGCGGAACAACCATGGCAGCGGTGTGTTGGCACACCTGGAGACAGGCTGCAAATACGAGCGGATTTATGGGCGGGGCGAACAGGCTGGGTGGCTGACGACATCGCTGAGCCGGCCGGCGGTGCTTGGGCGGTTGGATGCGGCGCTGGTGGAGGAGCCGGGGCGGTTCATGAGCCGGCTGCTGCTGGGGGAGTGCAGGAGCTTTGTGCGCCTGGCAAACGGAAAGACGGGGGCGCGGGCTGGAACGTACGACGACCGGGTGATGGCGATGGCAATAGGGTTGGGAGCACGGGCGGAACTGCTCGAGAAGAACATAGCATCCAGCTGCTAGCCTTTAGCTTCCAGCTTTTTGCGTGTGACTCTCGGCCAGTTGCCTGCCGCGATCTCCTGAGCTTGATGGCCGGGGCTTTATCTCGCCTCATTGCCGCGGAAACATGGCGCACCGAGCGAAAGCACGATCCCAGCAGGAAATAGGGGCTGGAAGCTGGAGGCTAGGAGCTAAAAGCTGCTCTTGGGGTCGGAGCGCATAGAATCTGAAAGAGCACAAGAAACAGGCGAGGGGACGGGCTTGGCGGTTCTGGCGGTGCAGCAGATCCGGCGGATGCGGGGCGGCGCACAAGGCCAGTTGATGCTGGGCGCGGACGGGCACGTCTATGTAGTGAAGTTCCAGAACAACCCGCAGCACACGCGGGTGCTGGCCAACGAGTTTCTGGCCTCGCGGATTGCGGTTGCGGCAGGGTTGACGGCGCCGGAGACAGAGCTGGTGGAGGTTTCGAGCTGGCTGGTGCAGAATACGCCGGAGCTGGAGATCGACCTGGGGCGGACGCGGGTGAGATGCCAACCTGGCTTGCAGTTCGGGTCGAGGTTCGTGGGCGGGTTGATGCCGGGACAGGTGGTGGACTTTCTTCCCGAGGAACAACTGGCCGAAGTGAAGAACCTGGCCGAGTTTGCCGGCATCCTGGCGCTGGACAAGTGGACCGGAAACGGCAACGGACGCCAAGCAGTGTTCGCGCGCAAACAGCGGGAGCGGCGATACCGGGCGGTGTTCATCGATTTTGGGTATTGCTTTCACGCCGGGGAGTGGCGGTTCGAGGATGCGCCGCTTCGCGGGGTTTACTACCGCAACGACGTCTACCGGGAGATCGTGGGTTGGGAGTCGTTCGAGCCGTGGTTGACGCGCATGGAAACGATGGCGGCGGATACGGTTTGGGCGGCGGCCAACGAGGTGCCTCCGGAGTGGTACGGGGGCGACCAGAGCGAGATGGAAGCGCTGGTGGAGAAACTGCTGGCGAGACGAAGCAGGATACGGGAACTGATAGAAGGGTTCGGGAAGTCGGACCGAAGACCATTCCCTAAATGGGGAGCGAAGGGGAAAAGCGGGGAGGAAGATTGGAAGGGGAGCAGGAGGGAGACTAGGATTGGAGAAAGGGTGAATTGAAGAGCGGCCTTAGGCTTTCAATGATTGGCTTTCAGATTCCGGGTTCGACCTGGGGCAACTTCTAGTGGGTTCGATTCTGGGGCAACTTCGAGTTGGCAGCCACAAGCTTGGATCTGAATTCTGAGGGCCGGTTGCAAGCATAGACGAAGAGCGGGATAAGGCATCCAATGCGATGAGCGGCAGAAACGATCGGCGGGCATGCGAGTTTCACCTGCTCCGGTACGTGCCGGATGCGGTCCGGAACGAGTATGTGCATATCGGGGTGATCCTGTGCGAGCAGGGGAGCCGGGAGGCGGCGGAGGTGCGCTTTACGCGTGACTGGCGCCGAGTGCGCTGCCTGGATCCCGAGGCCGATACGGCGCTGCTGGAGGGCATGGAATGCGAGCTGCGCAGGCGGTTCTTGGCCGAGCCGGATGGGAATCTTATGAGACTGCTCACCGAATCGCTGTCGCTGAATGTGCAGATGACGGAGCCCAAGGCCTATCTGGCAGAGAGCTTGCCGGCGGGGATGGAAGAACTGATGCGGCTGTACGTGGAGCCGCCGCCGCGGGAGCGAGTGCCTCGATTAAATGGGCGGGCTGCGATTCAGGCGAAGATGAGGTTGGAGTTCGAACGCGCCGGGGTGTGGGATCTGCTGAGGAAGAGGATTGCGGCGTCGGAGTATACGAGGCCGGGCGATCCGTTGCGGATCGATGTTGGATACCGGCCGAATGGAATCGTTCGCATGTTTCATGCGGTCAGCCTGGAACCGGGCGTAGAGATGGCCAAGGTGCTGGCGTTCTCGTCCGCGGGACTGCGGGCCGGTGTGGAGCGGGTGGAAAAAGCGGAATTGGAGTTGACCGCGGTGATTGAACCGGCGGCGAGGCTGGGAGCAAGCGACGAAGCGCCGGAGCGGCTCGAGATGTATCGTTTTGGCGTTGAGACGATGGAGGAACACCGGATCAGGGTGCTGACCACATCGGACCTGGGCCGGGTGACGGAGACGGCGCGCCGGGAGCTGCGGGTGTGAAGACAGCTTCCAGTTTTTGGCTTCCAGCTTTTAGCTAAGTCGCAGTGAGATTTATTACTGAGAGTTTGCAGATAGTTTCCGCGGTTTGTTGTAGCATGGATTTTGTAAGTCACAAACGATGACCAATAACTGGTAGCTAGAAGCTAATGGCTCGAAGCTAATAGCTAAAAGCTGCAAAAAGGCATGGCCCTTTCGGGGGTTGTGCCTTTTTGTTTTTTGAGGTGGCAGGAAAAGGAAGGTGCGCATGAGGGTAGGCGAACAGTTGCGGGAGATCTGGCGGCAAGCCACCGGAGGCGGACGGAGTACGCAGATTGCGTCGGGCGCTGCCGATGCCGAGGCGGAACGAAGGACACTGGCGCTGCCATCGATTTTGGGCCCGGTGCAGTTTCCGGGGCGGCACTTGCCCAAGCCGACGCCCATGAACCTGCGCCGGTTTGCTGAGACGCCAATTGTGCGGAGGGCGATCAATGTGATCAAGGACCGCATTGCTGCCATGGACTGGCAGGTGCGGGTGCGACGCGGCGTGAAGGCGGGGGATGTGGCGGACGGGGACAGAAAACTGCGGGCGCTGCGCAGGATGCTGGAAGAGCCGAACGCGGTGGACAGCTTTCGGACCCTGATCGAACAGGCGATCGAGGATGCGTTGACGGGCGGGTTCGGGGCTATCGAAATGGAGCTGACGGGCGACGAGGACCGGCCGGCGATGTTGTGGGCGGTGGACGGAGCGTCGATCAAAATCAACGGGCGCTGGGACGGACAGGTGGAGACGCCGCGGTATGCGCAGGCGATGCCCGGACAACTGGAGTCGAGCGCGGTGGAGTTGCTGGACAGCCAGTTGATATACATCCGGATGAATCCCCGCAGCTTTACGCCTTTTGGGTTGGGTCCGCTGGAGGTGGCGTTCGAGACGGTGAATCAGTTTTTGAGCGCGCACCGGTTCGCGGGCAAGCTGGCGGCGAATGCAGTGGCGCAGTATGCGCTGTGGCTGAATGAGGCCACGCCGGCGCAGCACGACCGGCTGATCCGCTGGTGGCAGGACGAAATTGAAGGGACGGGGCGGGTGCCGTTGATTTCGACCGAGCAGAAGCCCGAGGTGCTCAGGTTTGCGCAGGGGACGGATGCGGATCTGCGGCTGGCCTGGCAGGAGTTTCTGATCCGGATGGTGGCGAATGCCTTTGGCTTGCCGCCCTTGATGCTGGGGCTGGAGGCGGACGTCAACAAGTCCACCGCATCGGAGATGGCCGATGAGGCCTTTCGCGGCGCGATTTCGCCGTTGGCCACTCTGTTGGCTGGACATATTACGCGAGACCTCTTCGGCAAGTGCGTCGGTTGGCGGGAGTTTGAGTTTGTATTCAACGAGCTGAATGCTCGGGATGAGGAGACTGAGCTGGCTGTGCAGGTGCAACTGCTGCAGGCCGGAGTGCTGACGGTGAACGAAGTGCGCGCCATGCGGGGACTGAACCCGCTGGTGCGGGATGGCACGGCACAACTGGCAGGTGAGGCAGGCGGGTTGATGGCAAGCGGGAATGCGTAAGGGGGAGTAGCAGACAACTGGCTGGGCAGGCAAGAGATGGCGGGTGGAGAGCGCATGCGATTGGAAGCGATGGCGGTAGAGATTCCACAAGTGAACGGGCACCCCAACAGGGTGGCGTTCGAAGGGGTATTGACGGTGGTGAACACAGCCAGCGATAAAGCTCCGGCGGGAGCGCGCGGGCACCGGGTGATGTTGACGCGCGAGGCGGCGGAGAAGGCGCTGCCCTCGCTCTTGGGCATGGCGGTCGATTACCGGCCGGGTTGGGACGGTCACGACGCACGGCGCAAGATCGGGTTGCTGACCGAGGCAAACCTGATTGGGCAGCGGCTGGTGGTGAGCGGCTACTTATACGCGCGGGATTTTCCCGAGGTGGCTCAGGCGATCCTGGCGCACGCGCCCCAGGCAATGGGGATGAGTTATGAGTTGGCCGATGCACGAGTGGAAGACATGCGAGCCGAGGTGTGGAAGCTGACCCGCGTGACCTTTACCGGGGCGGCCATTCTGCTTAGGGAAAAGGCGGCTTACCGGGAGACAAGCTTCCGCATGGCGAGTTAGCGAGTTAGTAAGTTGGATTACTTCGAAGAAACTTCGCGAAAAACATGAAAGGGAGGGTATGGAAGACAAAGAGCAGGAAATTGCGGATCGTCTTGAAGGCGCAACGACCTTGCTGGAGAAGACACTGAGCTGGCTGGAAGAGCGGCAGGGCGCCTTATCCGGCGAGGTGGAGCGAATATCGGCCACAGTCGAGCAGAGCCGGCGGGAAGCGGAGCTGGCCGAGAAGCTGGCGGCGGCCGAGCGGGAATTGGCCGAGGTGAAGGCGGCGGCGGCGCCCGCGGTAGTGAGCGCGCTGCGCAGGACCGTGCCAACGGCAACTTCAGAGATGCTTGCCAAGCATGGAATCGGCGAGGGTCCCGTGGATGTTCGCACGCTGGACGCGGCCTTGGCCGGCTTGAGCCTTGAGCAACGTATCGCCGTCAAGAGCCAACTGCTGCGGGCTGGCGCGATTGCCTGAGGGCAGCTTCCAGCTTCTAGCTATTAGCTTCTAGCTAAAAGCTTCTGAATACTCGGCTGGCAGTGTTGTAACAGCCCGGGAAGTTGGGGGAAGGAATCAATCCAGGAGTGAAGGACAAGCTGGAGAGAATTCTTCCGGAAACATAGTGGAGTTACAGCTCGGATAGGAAAGCCGACAGCTAGGAGCAAGTAGCTGGAAGCCCACTTCGAGCAAGGACTGGCCCCATGGAGGGGGCGGAAAGAGCCTATGAACGCAACCTTTGCAGACATACACGCAGCAGCGGATTTTATTGGGCCGGGCGCAATCGAAGTTCCGCTTTATCAAACCGAGGTATTCGACATCTGCCGCCGTTCGAGCCCATTCGGCCAGCGCATCAAGCAAGTGCCTGCGACTGGACATCCGTCGCGCTTTTTCGAGGAGACGGCGCTCCCGAATCCGGGCACGGCCGGCTTCGTGAATCCGCGCAGCATCGTTGCGCCGGTGGTAAGCCCGACGCGGGTAGAGCGGAGCGTGCCCTTGAAGGCGATCGTTTCGCAGATCAACTACAACCTGTTCGATATCGAATTGGGAGACCAGCAGAAGCAATTCGCCTATCTGCAGGCCAAGGATCTGGTCGATACAGTGAGCGGTGTGATGGTGACGCACGACGTTGCCCTGTGGAACGGCAACGACACCAGTCTCAGCTCGCCGACGACCACGCAGTATATGGGTGCGATTGCGCAGATCGTCGCCGGCGGCAACACCATCACGATCGGCACAACGGCTTCGATTGTGGATGGAATCAAGTCGGCAGTGGCGCAGATGGTGGCCAACAACGGCTATTATGTGCGGCCCACGGCGATCTACGCCAACCCGGTACTGCTGGACCTGATCGACCGCGAGATGAAGTCCGAGTTCAACGTGGTGTTGAACACCGACAACATCACGGGTGGAATCCGCGTGAAGATGCTGTCGACGCAGGCAGGCGATCTGCCTCTGATTCCCGACTGGAGCCTGAGTTACACGGGCACTCCGGGTTCGGGATCGGCGGTGCTGCCGGCATACATCGTGACCGAGGATCTGATCGAGTACCACTGGCTGGGCGATCCCGCGCCCCGAATCTTCCAATTGGGGCTGCCGGGCTCGCTGACATTTCAGCATGTCGCGGTCAAGTTCGGCGCCCCGGTAGTGAAGGGCGCCAACTACGCGCACTATCAGGTTCTGGTGGACCGGTAGTTTGCGGAACTAACGCAGCTAACGTTGAGGCTCCGTGAATCGGAGCCTCAACTGTTAGCGAGGCAGCGGTTGGCAGGTTGGCAAATGGAAGAAGCACCAAGACACCTCTGTTTGTTCATCTGAGACGAAGAAGGAAAGGGTGGGGTATGGCATATCTGCAGCCAGCGGATTACCCAAATTATGGATTGCCGGCTGGGACCACGGCGGACTGGATAACGGCCGCGACGGCTCTGATCAACAGTTACTGCAGGCGGCCGGACCTGAACGTGACCCAATACACAGAGCGGCTGCGCCTGACGAGCGGAGCGCAGTCGGTGCGGTTGACTTACCTGCCTTTGGCTCCGCTGGGGACGTTGACGACTCCGTTGGTGAACATCGAAGGCCGGTACGCGCGGCCCCGGCGCGGGGAGACTTTGAATGAGCCGATGATGGAGGCCGCATGGGTGTTTTCGCTTCCTGGCCAATGGACTTCGATTGATTCGAGTTCGGTGGACTACGATCCCAACACCGGAGAGTTGACGCTGCCGTGGAATGTGCTTGGGCTGCCTTACAACGAAGTTATGGTCACTTACACGGCCGGCCTGGCGACGATCGGCGACGACGTGAAGACGGCTTGCGCGCAGATTGTGCGCAATGCGCAGTCGACCCCGGCACTGAATGCCAGCAAGACCAAGATCGACACGATGCAGATGCAGTACTTTTCGAGTTCGCTGGTGGACGAGACGGTGCAGGCCTGGCTTCGTCCCTACATAGCGAACAGGCTGGGGTGAGCAATGAGCGATACGGCACCGCGCAACCCGGTGGGAGCACCGCAGATGCTGGCCGATGCTCTGCTGCGAAGTATGACAGGCACGACGGCTCTTTTGCGGGTGACGGGCACCAACAGCGCCACAAGCCAGTCCGAGGTTGGGCTTGTGGCAACGACCTTCGCCGATGTTGTTGTAAGTCCGGTAGTCATGCGTAAGCTGCGGCCAACATGGAAGCAGGGCGATGAGTCGAGGTGGGAGCTAATCGTGTCGGCGACCGGGGTGGAGCAGCAAGTGAGTGCATTGGATCTGCCCTCCGCTCAATCTCTGTTTGCGATGACGCTGGCGGTTACGGTGGCGGGACAGGATTATCTGATTGAATCGATCGCTTCCAACGAAGCATTCGGCCACGTGTACCTTTACCGGCTGCTGTTGCGAGAGGCGCGGCAGCAGGCAGTGTAAGTCGCCGACCGGCAAAAGTGGAATGGCATTAGGTGCCCATTTTATCCGGCGGTCTGCACACATCGCATTCCGAATCCCACGCACTGGCTCTTGTAGGTCAGTTATCGACACCGGTTGTCAGGTTTCAGGAGTTCAACTTCATGCAGAATGCGAAAGACTCGTTTTATATGGCACTGAGAACGCAACTCGCGGCGATAAATCCGGAACGGACAATTCTACTGCGTGGGGCGGTGCGGCCGGGAATTCTGGTGGAGGAGGCGGAAGCTTCCTTCAGTCAGCTGCCCAATGACGTGTTCGTCCTGCGTTGGCTAGGATTAGGCGTCGATCTGGATCTCGGTTCAACGATGGCGGCGGCGGAGTGCGAGATCGTGTATCACACCTGCGGAACGCAGAGTTTTGGCGGATTGGACCGCGGACGCGCGCTGACTGAGATGGACGAGGAACTGATGCAGATGCTCGCGCCTTGCTCCACGCCGAAGCTTAATTACACGGCCAGCCCGCCGGCTGCAATGATGACGCAGGTGTTCTGGGACGAGCCCGGCTTTAGTCCAATCGTGGCGCAGCGAGACCGTTTGAGCAGGTCGGTCAAGGTGATGGTTTACAGCTACCAGGAGCAGGGGGAGTAATGGCGGCGAATTGGTTTTCAGCTCCCGCGCCGGTGACGCGCCGGGTTCGAGGGTATTTTGCCCCAGTGAATCGCGGCGCGCAGACGCCAGTGCTTTTCGATGCATCGGAACAAGGTGGGTTCAATCTGGATGCCCCGCCGTCGCCGTGGATCAGCCTGGGATGGATACAGGAGTTCGCGCGCAAGGCGACAAGTAAAGCTTCGCCGATGTTGACGGGCATTCCTGCCGCGCCGCTGGAACAGGTGCGCGAGACTCTCGAGGCGCAGGTGAGTTTGCAGTTTCTAAGCTGGACCAAGCTAACCATGGCGCTCGCCACCGGATCGCAACACATGAATCTGCTGGCTCCGGCCAACGGGGCTGCTCCAGCGGCAGACGGAGCGCAGGCGGTTCCGGCAGTAACTCCGCAAAGCGGCTCCACAGCTACGTCCATTGTTCTGGCAAGCGCGGACGCGGCGAAGTTCGCCCCTGGCTCGATCATCGCACTCGACGCGGACTATACGGGCCAGACGGGCTTTGTGGGTGTGCCGGTCGCGGGCGCCTATGTGAGGCAGGCTCTCGCGGATGTGGACTACATTCGGCGCGTGACCTTCAATGTTGCGCTGGTATCTCAGGTGAACTCGACAGGGCTTACGCTGGCCGAGCCTTTACCGGGCGGCGCTCCGTCGGCGGGAACCAAGCTACAGGCAGTAACTGGATTTGTCGACCGAGAAGGTGGCAGTTTCTATCAGGAGTGGTCAGCGCTGTTTGTGATGCAAGGCAGTCAGGGCGAGAGAATCTTCTTCCACTATCCCAGGCTGCAGACCATGGCCGGTGCGAATGAGGCGGCCGTTCCGCTCGACGGGAAGAACAAAGGCGGCCAGGCGCGGGTGCTTCTCAAGGGGCAATTTCTTGCCTTGCCGGTTACCGATCCGTTGGATGGGGAGCGGGTTTTGTGTTACAGGAGCTTTTTGCCCGCTGTCTTTGCACTGGTGTAACGCATGAGTAACTGAGGAAGTTATAAGGTCAGAGAGTCATAATGAAAATCACGATTCAGGGGCTGGACTATACACCCGCGCTCGATGCCGCACGGCCGTTGACCATCGAGCGCAAACTCAACGAGCCCTCGATATGCCAGTTATGGCTTGCCCTTCCAACTGTCGGCGACTTGCCGACGCCCGCTCATAACCAGTACCTGGCAGTGACCGGGGATGATGGCACGCAATATTTCACTGGTTACATCGCTGTAAGTCCGCTGTTGGAGTATGCCGGACTCGGCATCGAGGGTCCACGCTATAGAACGGCGATCCAGGCTCTGAGCGACGAGGTGTTGCTGGACAAACTCCTGATGCCGCCGAGCACTGGCGCTACTGGAGAAACTGCGGGGTCGCTTATGACCGGTTTGGTAACTCGAACAGGGTCGACGGCGCTCTCTTCGCAAGGACTTTCGCTAACTACGCCAGTCAGTAACTTTGCTCCGAGTCCGGGGGCGCCGTTCAGCAAGAGCACCGGGCAATTAGCAAGCCTGGCGCGAGCCGCTTATCGCGCAGTCAACGGGGCGCTAGCGCTTTCCTCCGTACAAACCACGGTGCATTCGTTGAATGAGACCGACGGAAGCCTGAGCCTGGCGAACCTGGCCTTCACCGCCAGCGTGAAGCGCGCACTGGCCAACGATGTGACTGTGTGCGGCGAATATGAGCCTGTAGCTTATGTAACCGAGTACTTTCTGGGCGATGGCATTACGACCCAGTTCTTCTTGAGTGCCAATCCATATTTTCCCGCAGCCTCCAGGTCGACCATCATCAGGGAATTGTTCAACGAGCCTGAAATCGACGAACGCGTGTGGGGTAACACTGCAGAACCTGGCTATCTTTCACTGGGTGCAGGCGGCCTCGCGATGAACGGCGGCAACGGACTCGATGGGCAGACGGCGCTAAGTTGGCTCGATCCAGTGGAGATGGGCGGAACTCTGTTGATGGAGGCTGTGGGTGTTGCTCTTTGCCCAGGGAGCACCGGCGTTCTGGCGGGCTTCTTCACTGGGGGATTGGATTCGGCAAATTGTACGGCGGGATTTCAGGTTACAGCCCAGCAAGGCACAGGTGCCGTATCCCTGCAACCTTTGATCCAAGGAACAGCTGCCGGGACAGCATTTGCCGTAAACCCGGCCAACCAATATACGCTTCGAGCGAGAGTTCATTGCCCTGAGAGTCTGCGGGCACAGGCTATCTATCGTTCTTTCGGCGACGGTGGGCCAATTGC
>Ga0182014_10000372_pt1 | contig 58467 bp, 46 predicted proteins | sample 612S2DmetaG_FD_120489 | JGI IMG/M metagenome (GOLD analysis project Ga0182014, IMG submission 120489) | Permafrost microbial communities from Stordalen Mire, Sweden - 612S2D metaG | ecosystem: Environmental > Terrestrial > Soil > Wetlands > Permafrost | place: Sweden: Stordalen | collected... | reverse complement strand
GTACCTTCAGCTTGCGAATATCTGGATGATTCTGAACGTTGGGGGCGGGCCGACCCCGGATAAGCCGACGGTAACGCTCAGCGTCCCCGACCCGAATCACATCAACAGCTTTATGAATTTCCGGGTTGCGGATATTCAAGCGTGCTATGCATTGTGGAAAAGTCGAGGAGCCGAGTTCATCACGCAGCCGATCCCCAAGTACGGCGAGATACGGTGCTACATCCGCGATCCTGACGGCTACATTATCGAAGTCGGACAGAGCACCGATCTCACGTACGGTTAAGGCGCGGCCCGAATGGGGCGCCGGTGGCCTTTGACGGCCTTTGCGTGCGTCGTCCCCACCGAGGGGCGCCCCCGGTGTCGTTAATGTCCGCAAGATCAAAAGCCCGGGCCACCCGGCCCCTGTCGTCAGGTGCTGGACACGACCGAGTTTCTTCGAGTCCTATCTGATTTTGTTTGATTTGAGCCAGCAGCACAGCCTTGCAGATTTGTCTGTCACTGTTTCAAGTAGCGAAGCGCAACACATCCTGACTTAAAAAGCTTGGACTCAACAAGTTTTAGTTGTAATTTCTCCGGCAGGTTGACGCCTTCGAACAACCGTCTCCCTTCGCCAACAATGATTGGCGCGATGACAAAACGATATTCGTCAATCAGGCCAAGCTCCATCAGTTGTGAAGGAACATCTACACCGCCGACCAAAATATTTTTGCCTGGTCCTTGTTTCAATTTAAGTATTTCGTCGCGAAGGTTTGAGCGAACAATTCTCGTATTTTCATCTTCAGCGCTGCCCAACGATCGTGAGAAAACAATCTTGTTGAGGGAATCAAATGCTTGAGCAAATTCGATATCCGCTTTGGTCTCGGACTGGCTTTTTGCGATATCAGGCCAATAAGGAACCATCAATTGATAGGTTTTACGCCCATAGACGAGCACGCCAGCATCATCTTGCAAGAGGCGCGTGTAATGTTCAAGTAAATCTTCAGCGGGATTGAATTTGGTGTGGTCGCAGCAGCCATCCAGGGTAAGGTTGATTGCGTAGATTACATTTCTCATTGGATTGTCCTGTCTCCTTTTTTATGCACCAGCGCTTATGCGCCCTTTGCACAGTCCCGGGTTAACGAACTTCGGTTCCATCTGACCACCGTTGCACGGCGACCACGAACTCAGTCAACTGCTCCCCGGCGTCGCTTGAAGCAACGACGGGAGAACCCGGCAGATTCGCTCCCCAGATTGAGGGGTCGGTTTGCGAATAATAAAACATCAGGTGCGGAGGCCAGTGCGCGATGCTGTCTCCGCCGTATCCTTGCTTCGACATCATGTAGCACATCGCCCCGGATTCCATCGCCGGCAGTTCTTTTTTGGCGACGGCGGCCACGATGGTCTCGTCCGTCTGAGCTTTCGAGCGTCCTGCCAAAATCAAGTCGGTCCTTTTGATGTTGCGCGGAAGCAAGGAACGCGTGGCTGCCGCGTTATAACAGATCGGGGTCCGCACTTTCGGATTCCAAAAGTCAGGATCGGGTGCGGAAGTCCACGAACGTTCCACGATACACACGAAACCGTTTTTGCCTTTGACCGCAGTTTCGAAACCATGACGTCCAAGAACCAGGACCTCTGCATCGCGTGAAATGGACTCCGGCGCTGCACTGCGCGCCAAGGCGATTTCCGCACCCTGATCCGTCATGAGGTATTGGTCGATCGGGGCCATCTTTGTCGTGACAATGCTCGGATAAGGTGTCGTGGCATCCTGTGCCATCGCCTGCTGCGCAGTAGCAAAGCACGCCGTACCGAGCACTACAAGCAGTGCCAAGCCTTTGATTGCGATTGCGCCAACCTTCTTTTTCCGCATCGTTTTCCTCCTGAGAGTGGGCCAAGTCGGCCCATCGGATCACTTCTTCTTTGCCGGGGGCTGGCCCATGCTTTCCCCCAATGCACCAACAGCGGGTGCCCTGCCCTTCTCGCGTTCTTTGCCAGAGGGCGGGGCTTTAGAGTTCTTCCCGTGGCTGGGGACCGCGATGCATCCCGCCACTGCGTTTTCTCGCTTGACGAATCTTTTTTAATGCGCTAATCTAGTAGTTAATTGTTTTAGCTGTTTAATAACAGCAGGCAGTCACCGCTCTTTGACAAGCTGACAAGGCGCAAAGCTCTCGCTCCTTGAGGTTCGCCTTTTGACGTAAGCACGCATGTGCACGCGCATGCCAGTCGCGAAAGTGCCGCCGCCGTGAGATATCCCCTCAGTAAGTCCTTTAGAAGGGATAGTTTACGTGGGTATCTCTTCTCCTCCCTCAATCAAATCATAGAGTTAGAAGAAAAACGCATCTTCTGGGTATATACCCGGATGCGACCCCATACTTGTCAACGACTTGCGATCATGCCGCCAGGCCCATTCCGGGGCTAAGTCCTTTATAAGAGATATTTTACGGATTACGTCATATCCGCCGGATCATTGCGCGAAGAGGTCGACCCTGGCGGTCACGTCGGTCACGAGCGCAAAGAACTGTGCGGGTGAAGCCAAGTAGAGAATCTCCACCGTGCTGCCGTTTTCGGTCACTGCGACTCGGCCATTGGCGGCCACCGAAGCCACGCCTTCACTGGCCTGGTTCTGGCTCAATCCGTTGGCATTGCTGATGTCCGAAGTGACCGTGACGCTGCCGGACCCAGCTACCGCGATGCTGACCACGTTGCTGACGCTAGGATCGACGGGTGCAAGCGAACCGCCGGCATAAGTTCCCGACAAAGATGCATCCGAAAATGGTTCCCCCGACTGCGGCGTCATGAATCCGAAACTGACGGCAGAGTCGGTGCCGATGATGAATGCCTGGTTATCGCTCACCATGTAGAGAACGGGCAGCGAATTTTGAAAGCCCGATCCGGCAAGCGTCACTCGTCCGTTCGCAATGCTGTAAGTCCCCGACCCGACTGGAGAGGTCACCGTGCCGCCGGTGTTCTGATCCGAGGTCAGGGAGAAGTTTCCACTGACGGCTTGGAAGACTCCAACCTGGCTCTCACTCGTGGATGCGTCCAGCGCGGTCAGTTCAAAGACGCTGGTTGCGTTGAACCCGCTGCCACTGGTCTGTTGCAGCATCGAACCGCTGACTAGAGGATCGCCGCCCGGGGGAAACGGATCTATTTCCACGGCGAGCAGTTCACCCGCATTGACCATGTAGAAGCTGTAATTGGTAGTTCCCTGAGCCGTGGTGATGGTCGCCAAACCGCGGCCGCTGGATGCAACCGAGTACGTCCCGGTGAAAGCGACGCTTGAGGCAGGACCTGAATTGCTGTCGTCGGAATCGAGCAGACCATTGGTAAAATGTCCCGCTCCGTCTGCCTGAAAATCTCCCGCCAAGCCGTAGCGGTTCTTATGCGAATCGATTCCCAGCAAGCCGAATGCGTAGCTTCCCGTAATCTGCGACGTCGAAAATGCGGAGGTGGTTTGTTTCAAGAGCACGCCGGAATCGCGCGTGCCACCGCCGGTGGAGTCATCGAATTCGATGATGTTTGCATTCCCATCGGCCATCACAGACAGGGCGAATGTCCGACTCCCTCCTGAAGTGATGTTGAACGTCATAGTGCCCAAGCCATTTTGCCCGATGGAATATACGCCGATGAAGTTCTGATTGACCGGCAAACTCGCAGTGTTGTTTGTGTCCAGGATGCCGCCGGAAATATTCCCGTCGCCATCCGCCACGAAGCTGCCTGCAGCCACCACCAGGCCATTCGAATCGAAGCCGCGGATCGAGAAAGCATAGTTGCCACTCAGTCGTGAGTTGTCGGTAAGCCCCGGGTTGATGGTGATGCTCAGGTTGGCTGAGGCGATCTGGGGCGTGGGCACCGATGAATCTTTAACTTGGACGGTAAAGTCGGAGGTTCCAGTTGCGATGGGCGTCCCGGAAATCACGCCGTTACCGGCAAGAGATAAACCAACCGGCAACGTGCCGCCCGTAAGGCTCCAGGTGTAAGGCTGGACTCCGCTGCTTGCCTGTAAGGTCTGACTGTAGGCCGTGTTTACTGTGCCATTGGGAAGAGATCCGGTCGCGACGGACAGCGGTGGCGGACGATTGATGGTGATGCTTAGCCCCTGGGTCACGGTCGCGCCTGCGGTATCCGTAACCTGGACGGTAAAGTTGGATGTTCCTAAAGCCGTAGGCGTGCCTGTGATCTGGGCGGAGGTGCTGGAATTGGTTGACAAAAAACTTAAGCCGACCGGGAGACTGCCTGAAATCACGCTCCAGGTGAATGGCACCGGTGCGCCTCCGGCGTTGACAAATGCGTCGTACGGAACACCCAGAATGCCCGATGGAAGCGAAGTGGTGGTAATGGCCAGCACCGCGTTCACCGTGATCGATTCAGTTGCGGTTATCGTGGAGTTCGCCACCGAGGTTGCCGTGATGGTCGCGGTTGAAGTCGCCGACAAGGCGGTCGGGGCTGTATACACGACTTGTGTTGTCGTGTTGCCGCTCAACGTGCCGAGACCGGAAAGACTCCAAGTCACGCCTTCGCTATTTTTGTCATTGGCGACGGTGGCAGTGATGGTCAACGTTTGCCCGGGGTTCAAAGTTTGCCCCGAGGCGGGCGCCAGCGTAATGGTGAGAGAGTTGCTGCCCGAGCAACCCGCGAAAAGAACCGCCCAGACAAGGATACCCACCGCAAACAGCGACAGAGCTCTCAATTTTCTCAAGGCTTCTCCACTGAAAGTTTTAACAACATCCGTGCAAAACAGCAAGCCGCCCAGAATCCCTAGAATGAGAAGAGAGCCTGCAGGTCGATCCTCCGGGTAGCTGATCCAAACGAGTAAGGCCCGCCAGCGAGCGCGTTCGATTCCCCAAATAGCGGGGAACTGAGAGTGCCGGTCGGTGGCGCCAGGTTCACCCGATTAAGAACATTTCGCGCCGAGACGCTGAAAGTCAAATTGTAACGCCGGTTGGTTGCGGCTCCCATGCTGAAGGGACCACCCGGGCCACCACCTCCGGCCAAGCCGCGGCCGCCCAAACCGCCTCCGGGAGGGCCGCCACGGCCTCCTCCTCCGCCTTGTCCACTCCCGGGACCTTGCCCGGCGCCCGCGCCTACCTCTTTCCCAAACCCAAAAGTCTTGCTCAGGCGCAAATTCATGGTGAACAGTATTGGCCCGGTACCGATATTAATCGGAATCGGTGTGTACCCCGGAGCGGGAGACAGATTGAAAGTACCCAACGACGTGCACGCGGTGCCCGAAGTGTACGGTGGTGTGTTATTACATCGGACGGTCGAAACCAACGAAGGGCGATCATTGAAAATGGAATCGCCATTCAAGTCCTGACCGACTGTTACGTTGTAGGGTTGTCCCGAGCTTACGATGATAAATGGGTTCAGACGGAACGCATAGGGCATCGAAATGGTTCCACCCACAACCCCTCGATGACGCACGTCGAATTGCGATCGGCCATAATCCGCCATGGGGTCGTACGAATTTGAGAGGAAGCTGGCACCCCCTCCCGACCCGGCGCCCAGATCGCTGTGGGCGTAGTTGAGGGTGTAAAAGCCAAAAAGCGAAAGCTTCGATCCCACGCTGGTCCGAACGTTGGCGATCAGTTGGTTTTGCCGGAATATTCCTTCGGAGTCGTATTGGTAGATGTTGTCGTTGTTTCCAAGTGGCCGTATGCCCGGAGGATACGTTCCCGGCAGTGGGGCGTTGGCGTTGCGAAGAAAAAGCTGGTGCTCTCCGTAAGAACTTATGTAAGTGACGGCCAAAGTAGTGCTCTTCGCAATTTGCCGCTCGACGCCGATTGCCGACTGCATGGTGGATGGCGCTCTCAGACCGGAGGCAATTTGATAGCGAGTTGGTGAAGGCGGCTGCACGGGAGTGTTCCCGAAAACGATTCCCGGAACAATGGTTTGCTGTTGAGTAAACCCATTTAGACGCTCTGCCTGCAGGACAAGGTTGTACGGAAAGCGGTCGTAAAAGAATCCGTAGCCAGCTCGCAACACGGTCTTGGGCGCCGTCTTTTTCCCGCCGCCACCGAGGCCCCAGGCAAAACTTAACCGGGGGGCGAAATCGCCACGGTCGTGAATGTCATTCTGGGTTTCAAAGCGCAGGCCATAGCTGAGGGTCATGTTAGGACGGATTCGCCAATCGTCTTGTGCATAGAGGCCCGCATCCACCAACGTGACCTGGGAGAGCGGTTGCCCCGTGGTGATGGAGAATTGGCTGGCGCCGCAGGCCACCAATCCTCCGGAGGTGGGCACCGCCGGCAACTTTGCTATCAGCTGCGATAAGCATGAAGTTCCTGGCTGCACATTGATCTCATATTCCTGCAGAGAAGAGAAAGTGAATGCCCCATTGAAATTCGCGTTCGACACGTTGGAATCCGTCAGCGCACGCAGGCGGCCACCGAATTTTACTAGGTGGTTGCCGTGAACGACGGAGGTGTAATTCTGCAACTCATAGTGGTTCTGGACGTCGGAGCCATTTCCGATCTGATTCCCTCCACCGGTGAACGCTCCCAGCACGGATATGGTTGGCTGGAGACTCGACACCGTTTGATTGCTGCTATCGCGGAGATATTGAAACCGGGTTTCATTCACAATGTTCGTGTTCACCACTTGGGTGTCGCTGATCTGCAGGGTGTGTTCGGTAGAGGTCGTATTGTAAGCCTGGGTAGGAAGAGAAAACACTCCGATTCCATCATTGGTTTCGCTGTCCCGGTAAAACTGGTAACGGGCGGTCAAAGTGTTGCTCGGAGTGAGCTGGAAATCCACTCGAGGGCCGATATTGATTCGAGTCTGTGGATTGGGAACTGCCTGTTCGAAGTTGGCGATTTTGGGATTCGGGTCATGAATCGTGGGCACCACCGCGTTCACGATATTGGAGTCGTTGATGTCCCTGACCTGAGCCGTAACGAAGAATGAAGCCTTCTTGCTCAGGGGACCGCTGACACTCCCATTAAAAAGTTCCGAGTGGAAAGCCGGCTCATTTTGCGCGAATGGACTGAGCGCGTCGAAGGCGGACGAATTTCCATCCAGCAGCAACTGGCCGTGAAACTGGTCTGTGCCGGGCTTGGTAAAGATCTCGATCCGGCCATAGCCTAGTTTGTCGTACTCCGCGGAAAACGGATTCTGATTGATGCGAATTTCCCGAATCGAAGACTTAGGCGGAAGCTGTCCCGCGGTAAATCCATCAATGTAGATCTGACCGCCATTCGGTCCGGCAGAAGGTCCTGCGAGCGCCTCAAGTTCCTGCTGCAACTCGTCCGGGTCATCGGAAAGAGCTTCGAGGTCCTTCCCCTTAATTACGATGGAGCTGGCATTCTCTGACGGGCTCACGCCCACGGTTGCGCTTTCCTCCTGCACTTCGACTTTTTCTTGTTCCACCTGGATCTCGAGCGCAATGTCGAACTGCTGCACTTGACCAGCGGAGATCGCGAAGTTCTGTTCTGTAGATACCGCGAACCCTTTTGCCGCCGTGGTAATTGTGTAATTTCCCGGAGACAATCCCTTGAGTTCATACGTTCCCTGGTTATCGGTGACGGCGGTCGTCTTTTGTCCATTCGGTCCGGTGGCGGTGACGGTGGCCAGCGGGATCACCGCGCCCGTCGGGTCCTTGACCCGGCCACGGAGAGTGCCCGAGGGAGTTTGCCCTGGTAAAGAACCTGTCAGCATCAGCAATACGAAAAGCGTGACCAACAGGAATGCAGGACTTCGAGACCGGCCGAACTTCATCAATTCTCCTGAAGCCAAACTTTCTGGGCTCGTTGCGCTACTGGGTTGCGCCGTTACTGGGTTGCACTGTTACTGGGTTGCACCTGCCGCAGCATCTCCGCTTCCGCCAAGGTTCCAGGGAGACAGAAGCATTGCCGCCCGATTGCTGTTGGGGGAAGCCGACAGAATAGGTTCCACACCGCTTAGCAATGTGATCGCCGTCGGCTGGGTGGTGGCTGTGCCTTGCGTGGTTACAACCATGACGGCGTCGCCCTTCTGCAAATCCGTGAGCGTGACGGCAGGCATTCGGTTTAACATTTGCTGAAAATCAGGCGCCCCGCCTGGACGCGAACCTTCCGCACTGCCATTTGGTTTGGTCTGGCCTTCCTTGGCGGGCGGACCGCCGCCGGCAGTCGATGCGCCCGGCGCTCCGTTCGCAGAATCGCCACGCAATCGCAAGGCAATCCGCTGAGCAACCATAGCAGGCAATTTTCGTAGTTGCGAGTCTGCGGTGATCCTCAGGGTCATAGGCTTCTTGGTTGCCAGATCCACAACGCTGACGGTGTTGTTGCCCGCGTCGGTAGAGGCAACAGTGCCCGCAATGTTCCGAAACGTTCCAGAAACGATCTCCTCCGCAGCCAGATCGTTGCCGTCCGCGCTGCGCACGCCGCGGGCGCGCAATTGGTCACCGGCGCTGATCTGATCGAGCGTGCCCGGTTTTGCGTCATCGAATTTGACCGAGTCGGGAGAGTATCGACGAACAATTGTGGTTTTCGAAACGCGAACGGTAACCGGCTTGGTCCCGCCTTGGGCCGGGGCCGAAAGTGTAATGATTCCGCTGGCCGCGTCGACCTTGCTCACCAATCCGCCCACTCCGCGCTTCTGCCAGTCCTCGCGCTCGCGCTCCTGCTTCGCCGTCACGTCGGACTCTTTCATGACGACGACCGAAGAAGCTACAACGGACTTACCGTCCTCAGACGCCTTGCCGCGGCCCAGTATCCGGTCGCCCACTTGCACGTCCTGCAACTGGATGGGCGCTGCATCCTTCAGATCCTTCTGTCCGGGAGCAATGCGAAGCACGCGAGTGGAGTCTTGAACGACAATGTCGATGGTCGAGCCCGCGTCTGTGGTGAGCGTAATCACATTTCCCGAAAGAGCCTTCACCGTTCCCACGGGCTTCGCCGCCGGAGGAGTTGCGGGGGATTGAGCCTCTTGAGTCTGATCCGAGGCAGCACGAATCTGCGGAACCGGACCCAAACACGCAAAGCCAAGCATCATGGAACCCGCAATTACTGATGCGGCGGTCCGTGTCGATGTCGACCTCATTGCCTGTGCCTCATTCCATGCGCCTCACTCTGTCCCCTTATAGTTTGCGCCGCAATCCGCTTGGCGGAATTCAGTGGGTTGGGCCGTCGCTCACACTTCGCCATAATATTCCAACACAGTCCACCGCAGGTCGGACGTAAAGAATCGTAAATTTCTGTTTGCATCGTCGCTGTTCTAGTTCACAGTTTCGATAGGATAGCGTCTTGGAACGAAGCGTTACAGTGGATTCTTCCAGGGTTCCGAAACGGACTACGCCCGCGGAATTCTATTTCAGAAGGTCTAGTGGCCAGGGATTAGATTCCCGGTCAGAGAAGGCGCTGCGTGCGAGCGGGCGGTCTTAGCCTAACAAACTTGGCCTAACAAGAAAGAAGCGCCGACATCCCGAGTCGAGGATGCCGGCGCTCGCTGCTGTAGCGCTCAGTTACGGTGTGATCTCGAAGATAACTCCGAAGCCATTCGCGCCGGCGACGTTGGTCGTACCGAAGAGATTGCCTTGTTTGTCGAATACCAGGTTGCTGAACGAATATTGGCCGTCGCTGCCCCCGGTGAAGACGTAAAGCGAGTTGTACGTCCAAGTGCCGTTCGACAATGTCAGCTCGTAAACCGTTCCGGATTCGTAGGTGCCATCGCAGTGTGTAGTGGCGTAGATATTCCCCGATGCATCCAGGTAGAGGTCGCGGAAGGTTCCGGAAATACCCCAGCCCGGCAAGCTGTAAAGCACGGTAAACGTCCAGCCGCCGTTTGAGGGCGCCAGCTCAAAAATTGTGCCGCCGGCATCCGAGCCATTGCCGCCCTCGGTGGCAGCGCCGTAGAGGTTGCCCGCGCGATCAAAAGTCAGGCCGGCATAAGGAATACCGCCGTCGCTTTGCATCTGGAAATTGTAGATTACAGTTTCCGCCCAACCAGACTGTGACTTCGTCAGCTGGAAGACTGTGCCGTATCCAGCGCTGCCTCCAGCAGAAGTCGTACCATAAAGGTCGCCTTTGTGAAGGGTGACGCCGGCAACGGGAGTTGCCCCGTCGCCATCCGTGCCGAAGCTGTAGAGCACCTGTTCGGTCCAGACGCCGCCCTTGTTGCTGAGCTCGAAAACCGTACCGTTACCGTTCGCGCCGCCCGCCGTGGTGGTACCGTAAAGATTCCCTGCTTTATCGCGGGTCAAACCTGCGATAGGATTTGCCCCGTCGGTTCCACCGGCGAAACTGTATAGTACGGTCTCCTTGCCGTACCGGGTCACCTCGAACACGGTTCCAGCATTGGAAGCACCCCCAGCGAAAGTGGTACCGTAAAGTCTGCCTGCCGCATCCCTGACCAAGCTACCTTCAGGATTTGCTCCATCCGTTCCGCCGATGAAATCATGCAGCACGGTCTCCACTCCCTTCTTGTTCAGCTTGAACACCACTCCGTATTCGGTAGTGCCGCCGTAACTGGCCGTGCCGTAAAGATTTCCTTGTCCATCGATTGTGAAGCCGGAGAGTGGAGATCCCCCGTCGCTTCCGCCAGTGAAGGCGTGAACTACGCTGAAAGTCTGGGCTTGCGCGTGCTGGCTCATGAGCACCGCTAGCCCAAGCGCCAACGCGAACGCCAACACACGTTTGCCTGCAGCCGATCTCGATTCAGATTTCATGTCTGTGCCATCCCTTCGAATCTAATTTGCGGGGCTCGCGTAAGATCGACTCATGCCAGTGGAGGCACGGTCGAAGGTGAAAGAGTTTCCTACGTCGGCATAGGGGCTGTCAAGAATATATAGTGCAGAATATAGAGTGCAGAATTTTGCGGTAGGCGAGCGCGGGCTGGGGCTTCGGGGCGTCCTTTGCGACGCAACCATCGCGCGGTTGGCTCGCTTCCTTGTCGAACTGAGCCATGACCGGTCGTCCATTACCGATCATGCCATTCATTGTAATTTCAGGATTGAGTGTGCCATCCTACATTCATCCGGCAAGCCTGCCGTTGGGGGGAATCACGGGAAGAACATATGGTTGAGTGCCAACCGACCTCAACAACCATGCCGCTTTTCAGCATTATTATCCCTGTCTACAATGACTGGATCGTGCTTGATGCGTGTTTGCGTTCCCTGGAACAACAGTCCAACGAGCCAACGTTTGAAGTCATCGTGGTGGACGATGGCAGCAGCGAAGCTGCCCCTGAAGCAATTCGCGAATGGCTGCCTCGTCTCCCGTTAACCATCGTCAGACAAGTTCATCAGGGGACTTCCGCTGCCAGAAATTATGGGATTCACATTGCTAAAGGCTCGGTGCTGCTATTCGTGGACGCTGATTGCAGAACCCAAATCGGCTGCCTCGCATCCCTGGCTGCCGCTATCGACGACTCACCGCGGCACAGTTGCTTTCAGCTCCACCTCGTCGGAGATTGCTCGAGGACAGTTGGCCGTGCGGAAGAACTGCGGCTTAGAGCTCTTCAAAAACAGATGCTCCAGCCAGACGGTCGCATTCGGTACTTGAACACGGCCGGATTCGCCATTCGAAGAAGCAGAGTGAAGCCTGAGGAATGTCTGTTTGATCCTGTCGCGCAAAGGGGGGAAGACACTCTGTTGTTGGCCAATCTTATGCAAGCCGGCGAGCTTCCAGTTTTTGTTGCCAATGCCACCGTCCAACACGCCAGACCATTATCTTTCACCCAGTGCCTGCTTAAAGATATTCGGTCAGCCTGTGTGGAACGGAGGACTTATGCCATGATCGCGTCAAAAGGAGTGAGAATTCGACTCGGTAATCGGGAGCGTCTTGAAATGTTATTGTCCACCTGGAAAATTGCCGGCCAGAATTCGATCGGAAGGACGGCATGGTTTGTGCTGGTAGCCAGGCAAACCGTGCCACGGATTGTCTCTTTCGGTTATGGGTGTTTGCGGCCATGAAGAATTGCCGCCAATTTTATATCGATGGGAAATGGGTTAGCCCCTGCCAGGTCCACGATTTCTCCGCCATCAATCCGGCCACTGAAGAGCCGATCGCGACTATTTCGCTTGGCAGTGCCGCAGATATTGACCGGGCGGTGTCTGCCGCCAACCGGGCATTCGCATCGTACTCGGAAACGACTCAGGAGGATCGCCTGGCACTCCTGCGACGAATCATTGAGGTCTACGAGTTAAGAATGGAGGAGATGGCGGAAACCATTTCGCGAGAAATGGGTGCTCCCCTGTCGCTATCCCGGGCGGCACAGGCTCCCGCCGGGCTCGCACATTTGTCAGAGATGGTAAAAGTCCTCGAACACTTCAAGTTTGAAGAGCTCAGAGGCTCAACCCTCATGCGAAGGGAGCCGATTGGAGTTTGTGGACTCATCACTCCATGGAACTGGCCGATGAACCAGATCGTTTGCAAGGTGGCGCCCGCCCTCGCTGCCGGGTGCACCATGGTTCTGAAGCCCAGTGAAATTGCGCCACTCTCTGCGTATCTGTTCGCGCAGATTCTCCATGAAGCAGGCGTTCCTTCCGGCGTTTTCAATTTGGTGAATGGTGACGGGCCCACGGTGGGCGCCGCTATTGCTTCGCACCCCGATGTAGCGATGGTCTCTTTTACCGGTTCCACGCGCGCTGGAGTCGCAGTTGCCGTGGCGGCGGCTCCCACCGTGAAGCGAGTGACCCAGGAACTCGGGGGCAAGTCGGCCAACATTATCTTCGAGGACGCCAACCTGGAGAATGCTGTCAAGGAGGGCGTGCAGGCCTGCTTTCGCAATAGTGGCCAGTCTTGCAATGCGCCCACTCGCATGCTGGTTCCCCGTTCCAGGATGGTCGACGCCGTCAAGGCAGCCCACGATGCGGCCGCTGCGACTAGAGTGGGCGATCCCTTCACAAAAGGTATTCACCTCGGACCCCTGGCCAGTAAAGTCCAGTTCGAGAAGGTGCAGCGCTTGATCAGCAAAGGAATCGAAGAGGGTGCAAGGCTGGTCGCCGGAGGGCCCGGCCGTCCGGATGGTTTCACAAAAGGTTACTTCGTGAAGCCAACGGTGTTCGCCGATGTCCGCAACGACATGACGATCGCACGTGAAGAAATCTTCGGACCCGTGCTTTGCATCATGGCTTACGAAAACGAAGAGGACGCGGTCCGCATCGCGAACGATACCCCTTACGGGCTGTCTGGCTTCGTGACCTCGGGAGACCTCGATCGGGCACGCCGCGTGGCCAAGCGAATTCGATCGGGCAACGTGCATATTAACGGGGCCCGAGTCGACTTTGGAGGTTGTTTTGGAGGTTACAAACAGTCGGGCAATGGGCGGGAGTGGGGCGAGGCCGGGCTCGAAGAATTTCTTGAGTTGAAAGCGATTTTTGGTTATATGTTTGGACCGAAATGAACTACAATAAGTAAATCTGATCTCCCCTTCGAGGCGTACGATACGAAGTCAGAACGCCAGGCGGTCAAGCAAGTCTCCCCGGCACGGCATAACTTATTTTTTACATAAACTTGCGTAACCTTGTAGTTGCTGCGCCTGTTGCCATAATTGCAGTCAACCGCTTCCGAGAGGTTAGAAGGGCAAGTTGTAGAATTGCGGCGGTCTGGGGACGGGAAATGGGCGGCAAGGACACTTACCAAACGCACATCATGATCGCGGAGCCTCTGTGACCGACTCATCGACTGCTCATGTCATCCTCACCGGAGATGACACGGCACAACAGCTCGCTCGCATCTGGGAAGAGGTCCTCGGGGTTGAGTCCATCGGCACCGACCAGAACTATTTTGATCTCGGCGGGGACTCGTCTCTGGCCGTGCGGATGTTTGCCCAGATCGAAAAGAAATTCAAAGTCAAGTTGCCCCTGGCCAACCTCTACGAAGCCCCCACGATCGAAAGCCTGGCCAAGATTCTCCGCGGTGAGACGGCGGTTTCCGGTTGGTCGCCCCTGGTGGCTATTCAGGTGGCAGGTACCCGCCCCCCGTTCTTTTGTATGCATGGCGCCGGCGGCACCGTGCTGATGTACCGCGATCTTTCGCGGCATCTGGGTGACGACCAGCCGTTTTATGGGGTGCAGTCGCGAGGCCTGGATGGCAGTTCCCCACCTCTGACACAGATCGAAGACATGGCGGCTCTTTACGCAAGGGAGATCCGTAGAGTCCAACCTCAAGGACCGTACTTCCTGGGCGGCTACTGCATGGGTGGAACGGTGGCCTTTGAAGTGGCTCAACAACTGCAAGCCGAGGGCGAACCCGTTGCTTTGCTGGCCCTGTTCGATACCATGAATTGGCACAGAATTCCGCTTACGATCTGGAGCAAGAGTTCCCACCGCATGCAACGATTGTCCTTCCACGCCGCGAGTTTTTTCAGCCTTGATTCAAGAGGAAAGGCCAAGTTTCTTAATGAGAAGATTAAGGCGTTGAAAAACCGGCTTCCCGTATGGAAAGGGATGCTGCTCTCCGGGTTCAGCAGGGGTTCGCGCAAGACAGTTTCAGACTCGTTGGTGTTGGGGCAAATCTGGCAAGCCAATGACCGCGCCTCGTGGAACTACATTCCGAAACCCTATCCCGGCCGGGTCACTGACATCCGGCCCGCGAAGCAATACCGCGTATTCAGCAAACCGGACTTGAAATGGGATCGGCTGGCAAAAGGGGGACAAGAAGTCATCGTGTTGCCGGTTAATCCAGCTACCATGCTGGTCGAGCCTTTCATCGAGCATTTGGCCGTCGCACTGCGGCAATCGATCGATGCCGCGATGCGGCGCTGTGACGCTAGTTCATCAACGGAAACCGAAGCCCAGAGCTTGTAGCCACGGAGAGATTCGATTGACAATCGGCGACGGCTGGACGAAGACCTGGACCTACTTCAAGAATGACTGGCACGAGGGCAACATTGGAATCATGGGCCCACGGACGCATGCCGCGTGGCTTTGCTCCGTGGTTTTCGATGGAGCGCGGGCGTTCGAAGGGGTCGCCCCGGACCTCGACCTTCATTGCGCGCGCGTCAATGACTCTGCGAAGAAACTCTTTCTGAAGCCAACGGTCTCAACGGAAACCTGGGTCAAGCTCGCACGGGAAGGCATTGAGCGGTTCGAGAAGGATGCCGCGCTCTATATCCGGCCCATGTACTGGGCGGAGAAGGAAGGACCGTGGGTTCAGGCACACGATCCCGACTCCACACAGTGGTGTCTTTCGATCTACGAGGCGCCCATGCGAACGCCCAAAGGCTTCTCCATCACTTTGTCTCCCTACCGCAGGCCAACCCTGGAGACCATGCCGGTCGATGCCAAGGCGGGCTGTTTGTACCCCAACAACGCGCGGTCGCTCTTTGAGGCGCACTCCCGCGGCTTCGACAACGCGATCGTCTGTGACATGCTGGGCAATGTCGCCGAACTCGCCACGTCCAACATCTTCATGGCGAAAGACGGAGTCGTATTTACTCCTCTTCCGAACGGGACATTCCTGGCGGGCATTACCCGGCAAAGAGTAATCGGGCTCCTGCGCAATCGCGGTGTAACCGTGATCGAGAAGACGCTCGCCTATCGGGAATTCGAGAAGGCCGATGAAATCTTCTCCACCGGAAATTATTCCAAGGTGGTTCCGGTGGCTCGGATCGGCGACCGTTCCCTGCCCTTCGGCCCTTTATACACTAGGGCCCGACAACTCTATTGGGAGTTTGCGCATTCATGACCGGGAGTAGCGTGAAATCGGTATCCAGTTCCGCGACGGTGGAGATGCTGACCCAGATCTGGCGGCGTGTATTGCAAAGCTCGTCCGTTGGCGCAGAAGATAATTTTTTTGATCTTGGAGGTGATTCCTCCTTGGCCCTGCAACTTTTCAACGAAATCGCCCGCACCTGCGGTCGAGAACTTCCGCCGGTGACAATCTACGTTGCGCCTACTATTGCAGCATTGGCCGCCGTGCTGGAACAGCCCGCTGAATTGCGATTTCCACCTCTGGTCTTGCTGATGGATGGCTCCGCGGAACCTCCACTCTTCATCACCCATGGCTTGGGCGGAAGCGTCATTGATTTTTTCCAGGTCGTAAAGCACATCCGAACCTCGCATCCGATTCAAGGTATGCAAGCAAAAGGTATTGATGGGACGGAAGAGCCCTTCGACCGCATCGAAGATATGGCCCAGTTCTATCTGGACGCAATCAGGCAGGTGCAGCCACATGGACCTTACCTTCTGGTCGGTTACTCGCTGGGTGGACTGGTAACTTTTGAAATGGCACAACGGTTGACCGCCGATGGCGAACGGGTAGCGTTGCTGGCCATGCTGGACTCTTACCCAGACATACGCTACTTGTCATTCGCGCAGCGGGCACGCCTGGTGACACGTCTGGCGACGCGGCGCGCAACTACCGCCATGAAACTGCCCGTGGGCGATGCTGTTTCTCTCATCGTCCGCCCCTCTCGACGACGGCCGCTCGCGCCGCGAGTGTCTTACCAGCCGCCGGTGGACGTTTCGCTATCCCCGGCGATGCAACGCGCGCGGGAGTGCGCCTACCTGGCGTTAACCCGCTATCGGCCCCAGTTTTATCCCGGTAAGATCAGGTTTGTCAGGGCCGACATTCCCACCGACTTCCCTGCGGATCCCGCAGCCTTTTGGGCGCCCTTGGCGAATAAGTTCGAGGTCGAAACCGTCCCTGGCGATCATCTCGAAATCATGTCTAAACACTGCGAAGAATTGGCATCCGTAGTCTCTCGCTACGTGGAAGAAGCGCTAGGGTAGCCCACTCTTTCGACTCGCGTTTGCCAACCTGCCGAGGGTTTGTAAGGATAGCAAGATGAACGGGGCAGAGAGCCTAATTCGCACGCTGCTTGCTGGCGGCGTTGAAACGTGTTTTACAAATCCCGGCACGTCAGAGATCCATATTGTCGCGGCTCTGGACCGGATCGCAGAAATGCGTTGCGTGCTGGGTCTGTTCGAAGGCGTGGTTACTGGCGCCGCGGACGGCTACGCCCGCATGGCCGAGAAACCAGCATGCACGCTGCTGCACCTCGGTCCCGGACTCGCCAACGGCATGGCGAATCTGCACAACGCCAGCCGGGCGCGGGTGCCGATCATCAACCTGGTCGGGCAACATGCGACCTATCATTTGCAACATGACACGCCGCTTGCGTCAGACATCGAAGGCATTGCGCGTCCGTATTCCAAATGGCTGCGCACGTCTCGCGCTTCTTCCGAAATAGGCCGTGACGCGGCGGAAGCCGTGACTGCCGCGCGAACTGCGCCCGGCCAGATTGCCACGCTGATCGTCCCCGCCGATGTTGCCTGGGGCGAAGGCGGTTCGATCGCAGCCATCCCCGCATTGCCGAGAGCTCCTCTGCCGGACCCGCGGAACATAGAACGTGCAGCCGCGATGCTCCGGTCAGGTTTGCGAACCGCATTCCTGATTGCCGGAAATGGCTTGTATGGCAAAGGTCTGGTTACCGCCGGGCGGATCGCAGAGGCAACCGGGGCTAAACTTCTGGCTCCGTATCCGATCACTCGCATACGACGGGGGGCAGGACTGCCTAGAGTGGATCGGGTTCAATATGTCCTGGAACAAGGGATCGAGCAGTTCAAGGAGTTTCGTCAGCTGATTCTGGTGGGCGCCCAGGCCCCCGTCGCGTATTTCGCCTACCCCGGAAAAAACAGTGTGTTCACTTCGCCGGAATGTGTGATCCACACACTGGCGAGCCCCGGCGAAGATTACTTGGGGGCGCTCGAAGCGCTGGCGGCAGCCTTGTCGGTACGTGGTGCAAAGGCACCGGGAGAAAAAGCGGAACGGCCGCCGAAGCCAAGCGGGGAAATTACTCTGCCGGGACTGGCTGCGGCAGTCGGAGCGCTGTTGCCCGAAAACGCCATCGTGGTCGACGAGTCGATGACATCAGGCCGCGGACTGATGGCCGCAACCAAGGGAGTTCCGCCGCACGAGTGGCTGGGAAACACCGGCGGCTCAATCGGAATTGCCATGCCGCTGGCGGTGGGCGCGGCGGTCGCCTGCCCCGATCGCCGTGTATTGTGCCTGACGGCCGACGGCAGCGCCATGTACACGGCACAAGCCCTGTGGACGATGGCGCGCGAGGGTCTCAACATCACGACCGTGGTCTTCGCCAACCGCGACTATGCCGTCTTGAAACGTGAGTATTCTTACTTGGGAGTGGGCAATCCCGGACCTCGAGCCGCCAGTATGTTTGAGATCGGGCGTCCCGATCTCGATTGGACGCTCTTGGCAAAAGGAATGGGAGTTCCCGGCACTCGCGTCAGTTCGCTGGATGCATTCTGGAAAGCGCTGCGGGCAGGATTGGAAGGTGAAGGGCCGATGCTGATTGAAATCCCGTTGTAGGCCCGGAGGTTGTGAGCGCTCTCCCTGATTCGCCAATTGAGAAATCGCAACGTTGACTCTCGATTTTAGGAAACGGATAATGAACCACCCTCGGAGGAGGTTTTATGAAACGGTCTCCCCGGCCCCGCGAGGCAGTTAGCCTTTCCGATTCAGTTCACCGGCAGCTCAACATGTATGCGCTTGCCGCCAGCGCAGCGGGAGTTGCAGTTCCCTCTTGCGGGGTTCTGAGCGTAACCGCCTGCTAACAGCAGTTATCGTGCCGTCACCAGCGGAAGAATCAAAGGGGCCTGTTCCGATTACGAAGTTTTCGAGAGCGGACTCTGACTCTCCCGTACTTTCGCTTTGTGCGCGAGTTGTTTCAGAGCGGCCATGGTTCGTGCGGTGTAATCGACACGCTTCGCCGACTTTGGGCGTCGGTGGCGTTTAGTGGCGGTATCATGTTTTGACATTGGCTTCTCCCGTTGCGGTCTTATGTGGCAAGTCCCCAATCTAGTCTCGAAGCCCTCCTCAAGAATGGTCATTTTTGCACAAGTCAGTTCCTCCGGCGAAGCGTGCACCCGCCGACCTTCATGGACGGTCGGCATCCCGAACTTACCCATCGTTCGGCAACCGAGATTGGCTGACCCAAGAATTTTGCGAGTTCGCCGACCTCAGCCTGAAGTAAGAGGGAAAGTTAACCCATGCTGACCGATTCTCTACTACGCAACCCACGACATGCCAATGCCGCTCCGAATTGACGTCTGCGCCTTTCTGTTAGATATTGTGACGGATGGACGCTGAACGGACCATTGCCGAAATCGAGTGTCTTGAGCGCATCTTCGCGGTGCCGGACACCAGACCCCTGAGCCCGAGCGATCTCGCGGCTGCGAATCGAAGACACGACGAAATGCTCGCCTGTAGCCCGTGGTTTCGCCTTTGGCGGCAGTACGGGGTTTGCTGCCGCCCGTGAGCGCAGCAGTTCTTGAATCGCAATCCGTGTCAGCAATCCCTTTTGTAGTCCGTGAGCCAGATCGAACCGAAACCGAAGCGCAGGGAATCCCCGCCCTTGCCGACCCACTGCTTACGACCTTGTTCGTCTTCGCATCGCGATAACGCTCATTGACCCTTAGTCGACCAAAGTCTCAATGAGTGATGTGGCTGATTTCAGCGACCATCGGTAAGCAAGTAGCTACTTGGCGGACCTTCGGCTATTGCAGCTTCGCGTACTCGGCCTTGGCTTGCTTCAGGATGGGAATGTCGGGGTCGGCATCTTTCCACAACGCAAGAAAATCCCGATAAGCCGCGCGCGCCTTCTCTTTGTCCCCGGTCAATGCATAAGCGCGTCCCAATCCGAGATGCGCCAGCGCACCTTGAAGACGATTCCCCGCCGCACAGCGATGGTCGATCATTCTCAGGAACTCGCCTGCGGCTGCCGCCCCATTGTGCGCCATCAAGTACGCCTGCCCGCGCACGTACATGGAAAACAACATGCCACCCCAAAGGCTGGTAGTGAGTTCGTAAGCCGTGGTTCCCCGTAACAGATCGACCGCGCGCTGGGGCGTGCCCTGTTTGAGTTCAAGGCTGGCCTCGATGACCGGCAACCAGTAGCTGTTGACAATAGTGTCGGACGGAAAGCGCTTGCGCAGATCTCCAGTCATTCTTTGCACTCGGGCAGAGTCTCCCATGCGGGCCAAAACCAAGGCAGACTCCAGTTCGGTGTCGCGATTGGAAGCCAGCTTCAGTCCGGAATCAATGTTGTGGCGCGCTTGTTCCAGGTTCCCCGCCTCCACCTCTTGCAGGCCCGCTTCCACGTAATACCCGGCGGCTGCCTCCGGGTCGCCATCTTGCGTGGCCGCATCGATCGCCCGCCGCGTCCACTCCCGAAATTCTCGCATTCGACCGTAAAATGCCTGGGTGTCCCCATGTATCGAAAAGATCTGATCTTCTTCCCCTCGCTTGCCGGTCGCCTCAGCTACCACCCGCTGCATTTCCTTGCCATCATTATTCAGAAACGCTAACTCGTACCTGGCCAGCGATAGTTGATCGGTCGCCAAGTGGCGCGCTGCCGCATCATCCAGGACCCTTGCGGTCTCTTCCAGGCGGCACGTCCCTCGCAGCATGGAGGCCAGGTTGCCATAGCTGTTCGCAGAACTCGGCTCCATCCGCAGTTCTTCCCGCGCTTCATAGAGCGCCTTCTCTTCCCGCCCGAGGACCCTGTAGACAACGCTCAGATTGGCGACGGGCGAGAAATCGTTGGGATATGTCTGTTGCCACAGCTCATAAACCTGAATTGCCTTCTCCGACTCTCCAGTGACCATATCGAAGTAGTGCGAGTCAATGTAGAACCGCTCCCGCTCTGAGACCGCGTCGTGCAGTTGATAGGCCCGCGTAACATTCACGGCGGCCAGCCCGACATCGCTCTCGTTCCAATAGGCAACCCCCAATCGCGCATATGCCATGGCGAATTGGGAATCCAGTTCAATCGCCCGCTTGAACAACGGGATCGCAACCTGGTCTCCCTTTTCGTTGTGCGCCTTGATTCCCATGCTGTAGGCTCGCAGCGCCTCCAGCGATGACGTGGTGGCTTGTTCCACGGGTGTGTCGTATTTCTGCACCGAGGCCAACGACTCTCCCAACTTCTTGCGCAATTTGATGGTCGCCGCGCCTAAAGCCTTCAGCACTCCTTCACGGCCATTGGCTTCCGCTTCCTCGCTGCCCAGCGAGTCTCCGGTCTGGCAATTCACGGCGTCGAGCCCGATGGCGTAATGCTGCCCCAGGCCCGCAATCGACCCGGTCAGCACTGCTGTGGTCCCTGATCGTTGACAGATTTCCCGCGCCACCTCCGTGGTCAGACGTGTGTCCTGGGCCCGACCCATGAACTTGAGTTCCTGATTCACTTTCTGGTCGGACAGAACATTGAGAAACGGCGATTGTTCCAGTTCTACTCGCAGCGCCTGTTTCAATGTTTCGTCGAACACCGGTTCACTCGTGTCGTTTCTAAAATCGGCGAGCACAAGCGTGTCTTTGTCGCTCAGCTTCGGCGTCTGCCGCCACCGCCAGTACAACCCAGCCCCCAGCACGGCGGCGATGAGAGCAGCGGATGCGATCGCCGCCTTAAGACCTTTCCTAGCGGAGGCGCCAGCATTCCCGCTCGGCCCTGTCCCCGTGGGGATCGTCGAGCCTGCCAGTGCACCTTTCGATGCAGAGGAGATCGGGCCTTCCGCTGCTGGCTCTTCGACTCTCAGCCTCCGTCCCGACTCGTTGTCCCGCTTTAGCCGCTGCAGGTCAGCCCGCATTTCCGCTGCGCTCTGATAACGCAGGTTCCGGTCTTTCTCCAGAGCCTTGTTGAGAATATCTTCGAGCTTGGGCGGAATATCTGGATTCAGCCGCAACGGGGGGAGAGGATCGCGGTCCAGGATAGCGTGGAAAATTACACCCGAGCTTTCCCCTCGAAATGGCAACGCACCCGTCGCCATCTCGTACAGAACCGCACCGAATGAAAACAAGTCCGTGCGTGCGTCGACCTCTTTCGCGCGCACTTGCTCGGGTGACATGTAGGCCACGGTTCCCAGGGCTGCGCCCGGACTCGTGAGATGCTCGGGATCGGTTGCGTCGGACGTCACTCCCGACGATCCTCCACCCCGACCGCGCACCCCCGTGACTTTTGCCAGTCCAAAGTCGAGGATCTTGGCATGGCCGCGCTTGGTCAAAAAGATGTTGGCTGGCTTGATGTCGCGGTGAATGATCCCTTCCCCATGCGCGGCCTCGAGCGCATCGGCGATCTCGATCCCCAGAACCAGAAGCAGTTCTAACTCCAGCGGCCGACCGGCGATGCGGTATTTGAGCGTTACCCCGTCCAGAAACTCCATCGCGATGAACGCTTGGCCGTCCTGCTCGCCAATGTCGTAAATGGTGCAGATGTTTGGGTGGTTCAGAGCCGATGCGGCTTGGGCTTCGCGTTGAAAGCGGGCGAGTGCCTGCGGATCGCGGGCAACCTCCTCGGGTAAAAACTTGAGGGCGACGAAGCGATGCAGCCGCGTGTCCTCAGCTTTATAAACCACGCCCATGCCGCCACCCCCGAGTTTCTCGACGATGTGGTAGTGCGAGATGGTTCGCCCGATCACTGGCGCGAATCTTACGTCTGCGAAACGTGCAAGTCAATGAGCCGCGGAGTTGGGCAGTTGGTCAGAAGGTAGTTGGCGAAAAATCGCCTCTCTGACCATGTTGGCGGTGAGTGGGCCACTACGCCAAGTTATGGATTCAGGAACTTGCGAAGCTAACGGCAGGGCAGTTTGACCGGTCAGTTCCGCCCATCCTGGGTAGGAAGAGCCTCGACCGACAGCGACAACTTCAACACTGAGCATCTTTTGCTGTGAAGCCGCATGCAAATGCCGAAACAATCACGAAGTTCATCGCCGCGTATTCCGCTGAAACATCAGGACTTACTCATTATCCATATACCTTAACCTCTACCCACAATCTCCGACAGACTGATACAAATCAATGCGATGCGCCTGCAATCTACGTTTCGCAATGTCGAAATCAGGCGAAATGGGTGTATTATGGGGTCGTTTTCGAGGTCAAGAAGGAGATCCCGGATGGATTGCTTGTTTTGTTCTATACCAGAGATGTCGAACCCGTCTAATCCAGAGGACGAAATCATCGACGAATCCGAAAATTTTTACGCTAAGGCGGCTTTGGGCCATTTTGTCTTTGGGTACACGCTGATTATCTCCAAAAAACACTTTCCCAGCTTTGCGTATGTGCCCGAGAACCTCTTCCCCGAACTTGAATCCTTCAGAGACAATGTCCTCGACAAACTGCACGACCTTTGCCAGCACCCGATTACCATAATGGAACATGGCGCCCTCAATCGTTGCCAGCGGGGAGGCTCATGCATCGATCATGCTCACCTGCACCTGATCCCTCTTGCCGCAGACTTGTACCCTGTCTTAAGCGAGAGATTCTCATTCGGGGAATTGGGTTCCATCAGCGAGGTGCGGCGCTTGAAAGACGAACAGCTTCCCTATCTGTACTACCAAAGGGAGGGGCTCCGAGGTCACGCGGTCGGACTCACGCAAGATGTGCCCAGCCAACTGCTGAGACGACTTGCCTGTCAAGCGTTGGGTGAGCCTGAGTTGTGGGATTGGCGCGTCAAGCCACTGCGGGAACCTCTTCAACGGTTCACGGGTGAATATAAGCGTCTCGCACTCGCTGCACCGAAAGCTGGCCGGGAGTTTATCGATCTTCCGACGCACGTTTGCGTGACCACCACAAATGGATGAGGACAATGCCGCTGCTTGGGAACGGGACCTAAAACTGGATGTCCTTGAGCACATTGCGGGGCGCTTGAAACTTGCAATGGATCGCTACTCCTCGAACCGAGCGGTAGATCATCCCAATGGTAAATTGCCCATATTGTCGAGAACTCCAGACTGGGAAGCTGCCCGACTTTGTCGATGCGGATATCGATTCCCGCATTTTGCATGAAACCAACCGATTTGTCGTCATGGCTGATATCAGCCCCCTTGTGCCTGGCCATGTGATCATTGTGCCAAAAGCCCACATTCTCTGCTTTGGCGCTGTTGAAGATAGCGACCGGGACGAGTTTTCGGGCCTGGTGAATGCCACGCGCACAATCCTAAGAGAGCACTATGGGCCATCCGTCATTCTCGAGCATGGCACCAGTTCGCTCGAACCTGTCGCCGATCATGTTACACACGCGCACTTGCACATCGTGCCCGCCGTTATCGACATTCGTGATTCTCTCGTGAACTTCAACACCACCACGATTGCGAGTCTCGCTGACCTGTCACAATGGGCCGCTCGCGATGAAGCCTACATCTACTTCGAGAGTTGCGCTGGCGATCGCGTTGTTGCCGATCAGATTGTCGATATCAAAAGGCTATTCATCAGGTCTGAAATTGCGAGGCGGATCGGACTTCCCGATCCGCTTTGGGATTGGCGCCGTCACATACTGAGCGACAATCTTCGTTCAACCGTAAAGACGCTAGGACATGCAAGTTGGAAGAGTCTATGCTAGCGGTCGAAGTCGACGCTGTCCTTCAACGCGTCTGGCAGGCGGTCTGCCACTATTGGGAGCCCAATTCAATTCATGGCCACGGCCCCGATCACGCCATGCGCGTATATTCGATGGGGCTCCAGCTGGCTGCGGCAGAAGGGGCTGACCCTCTCGTGGTGGGCGCCGGCTGTTACATCCATGACGCAGGAATGCGCCCCGATGTCGGTAGAACAGGACACATCGAGCGATCTCTGCAGATCGCTTCGGCATTATGCGAGGAGATGCCCGAACTGGCGAGTGTCCGCGATCTTCTCTTGACGACGATTCGCTACCACGAGGCAGAGCTTGCATTCCCGGCTCCGCTGCCGATGGAGGCAGTGTGTGTCCGTGATAGCGATACTCTCGACCGGCTCGGTTTCACCGGAATACGAATGACACTCCAGTATGGGGTTTGGATGAAAAGAGCACTTTGTCATCCCACCGACCCTCTATGCTGCGAACGCACACCCGACCTTAGCGGCTTCACGATGGACTACGTGCGCTATTTAGAAACGCTCCCTCAACGTCTGATGACTTCTCTTGCTCGCGGTAATTCCGGGGAGAAACAAAAGCAGCATGAGTTCTACTGCGGCGAATTCTTGTCATCTTTTCGACAGGGGCGCATGCGCAATCACGAGGACGCGTTGCAGTTGGTGATGGCCCAGATGCGCGAGGAATCTACCGTCGGATGAACATCGGCGTACCACTGAAATGGAGGAAATATCTTGCGCTGGTAAACTTTGGTTTCCAGTCCGCGGACGAGCTAGCCGCGGATATTCGGCGTTATCCAAGAAGCAAAGTTCATCGTTTGGTCAGCGATATTAGGTCCGAAATTCGGCACGATTCCCGGCGCGCTCGCCGTAGCTTGTACGTGGTGAAGTTAGTGCCTGCCGATCTTCAAGGTCAGCTTCCTAACTTCAGGCTGGAACGAAGTTCTCAGTTGAAACAACTGGTTGCGTTTCTGGCCGCTCACGGAGATGAGACTTATCTCGAAGCGTGGTATTGCCGTACTCGCATTGATTCTGAAGTCTTCAGTGTGGCTGGCCGCATCGTCTTCGGCGCGGCTAGCCATGGAAGGACCCAACTCGTTGAACAACTGTGGCGAGGCAGTCCTCGACTGCTGGAAACCTATTCTGGTGACTTTGCGCTTCCCTATGTAAGGGCATCACGATATTCCTGGGGCTGGCCATACTCCATTGAGCATGTTCATCTTCCCCAGAAATCGGCCCAGAAATCGGCGCGGAAGTCGGCACTCGGCAGTTTGCAGCTGCAATCTGAATTTGGCTATTCCATGCGCTGTATCGAGCAAGAAAGGGAAAAGATCGCGGCGTTTTGCACATTTCTTGACTCGTTTTCTTTCAAGGCTTACAGCCTCGAATACAAGATCGTTGCATCGCAACTAAAAATCATCGACTGGGATACACCAAACGATCGGCGAGTGCTAGCGTCACAGGATGTCCGGCCTGGATGATGAGGTGGAGGGCGAGGCCGTCTTATGGCTTGCCAACCTATCGCGAGCGCGGTTATACTTTGGGTATGAAAACGGCGGTCTCCATTCCCAATGAACTTTTCGACATGGCGGAACGCCTTGCGCGGCGCACGCGGAAGTCGCGGAGCCGGCTGTTTAGCGATGCCTTACGCGAGTATGTGGCGCGCCGCTCGCCCGACAAAATCACCGAGGCCATGGATGAGGCTCTCGCTGAAATTGGTGGGAGTACCGATCCCTTCGTCGCGGCGGCTTCCCGCAGACGGCTGGAGCAGAGCGAGTGGTGATCTCGCAAGGCGAGATCTGGTGGGCGGATTTGCCCGCCCCGACCGGTTCAGGCCCGGGGTTCCGTAGGCCGGTGGCAGTTGTTCAAGGCGACGCGCTGAACCAGAGCCGTATCTCCACAGTGGTTTGCGTGCCGCTGACGAGCAATGTGAAATGGGCTCTTGCTCCGGGCAACGTCAGCTTATCCGCGCGGGTTACAGGACTGCCAAAAGATTCGGTCGCCAACGTGTCGCAAGTCATTTCTCTCGACAAATCCCTGCTGGTGGAACGCGCCGGAAAACTTCCGCGGCCCAAGTTGGAGTTGCTTTTCTCGGGGATTGATCTTGTGCTGGGCAGGTAGAAATTTGTTCCACCAAATCCAAGCCTCAATTCATGCTTAGTTGAGATAGAGGCAAAAGCCCCGCTGCTCACGCAGCAACTGGCGGCGCCGGCGCTGATCGGCATAGAAGCGACGGGCAACAGTCAGTGGTTCATCGAAATGGTGGAGGATTTGGGGGCACACCATCTGGATCGGCGATGCGGCGCAAATCCGGGCCAGTTAACGTGCGCAAGCAAAAGATGCTTCCATGCGAGCCTGGCGAAGAGTTACAGAATTGCAGGTTAGCACAGGGGAAGCTGTGGCTTGCGGGTACTCAGGGCTTGAACTGAACCTCGGTGGCTAACTTCACTGCAGGACCAGCGTCACCCAGTACACGCCGTTGGGATAGCTGTTCGTGCGTGCGTAGCAGGTTCCTACCGAGAAAGCGTGCAGCGCGCGGTCTTCGATCGCTTTGGCTGCCGTCGCTGGCAGCGTTTCCGGCTGCGCGGTGGTGTAACGAAGTATGTAGGATCCCCGCGGCGCAGCCGTCTTCAAGGAATCAGCCCGCGCCATGGAGCAGGCAGCGGCCTCAGCGGCATCGCTATCCATCCACTGCAACGGGGGGAGGTGGGCATCGCGGCGCATGCGGGCAATGCTTCCGCTTACCAGGCCTCCCGCTTGTCGCGGTGAATAAACTGGCAGACTATGCCCGAAATCCTGCGCGACGTACAACGAATATCCGGCACGCACCACGCCAAATCCCGCCACGTTGAACCCGGGATTCAGCAGGTTGGCGCGATGCGGCGGCGAGTGCATTAGGGCTTGGTGCGACTGCTCCACGCCACCCGCGAAAGAGACATTTTCTCCCGCTTGATCCAGGTGCAGGGCGCTGTCGGCCGCGAGCCGTTCTGCGAGTGAGGGCTCATCGGCAAACTGGTGCGAAAGCTGCCGACGGCGGGCCATATCGGCTGCGTGCGCCCGCGCTGCCTGGGTCAATCCTTCATCCATCTGCAGCGGCGCGACTCCGGCCTGGGCTCGCGCCTGGTTGGCGAGGTTGAACAGTTCGCGCTCGGCCTCGGCGTCGTAAAGCGATTCATCATTGGGGGAGGGTTGCTGCGCCGAGGCCGCATTCAACACTTTCGCTGGCGCCGGGGGCGCGTCCTTCGCCGGAGCCGCGCCGCCGATCCATAACCCCGCCAGCCAAACGATTGAGACCAGAAACATGGTTTGCCTTACCCGTGTCCGCACCAACTTTACCGCTTTGTTTCTTCGACCATACCCTCTAGAATCCAGTTAGGCACGATTACCACGGAGAAACTTCGACTTGACCATTTTCTCATCCTTACTTGGTCTGCTGCTCATTCTGCAACTAGTACTTTTGATGCTGGTTTTTTTGTTATTCCAGCGGAGGTTTGGCAATTCATCGCAACTTGAAGCGCTAAAAGAACTTGCCAGTCAAGCCGAGACCCTGCACCAGACCTTGTCGGCGCAGTTCGCCTCGGCCACGGCCGACACGGCCATGCGCCTGGAGCAGACCAAAGGAGCCCTCGGCCTGCAGGTTGCGGACCGTCTAAGCGATGGCTTCTCCGCCATCCGTTCCGCAGTCGAGGAACAGATGAAGGCGGGGCGGCAAGAACAGGCCGAACGGCTTACCGACGCCCGCACCGAGCTGACCTCCTCGCTCGCCCTCACCACTTCTCAACTGAAATGCGAATTCGACAACCTGAACCAGAAAACCGCGCAGAGTCTGGATTCCATCCGGGACCGCGTGGATGCGCGCCTGCTCGCCATCACCGATCAAGTGCAGGAAAAACTCGACCAGAACATCAAGGAAGGTTTCGCGCAGTTCGAAAAAGTGCAGCAGCACCTGAAGGCGGCGGAAGAGCAGCTGCGCGAAGTCGGAGCCCTCGGACACTCCATCAACGACCTGAACAATCTGCTCAAGCTGCCTCACTTGCGCGGCCGCTTTGGCGAAGCCAGCCTGGAACGCCTGCTCGCCGACTTTCTTCCCGCTCACATGTTCGAAATGCAGGCGCAACTGCCCGAAGGCGGCGGACGTCCCGACGCTATCATCCAGTTCCCCGACCGGCGCTTGCCCATCGACGCCAAGTTTCCGCGTGAACAGGTGCTGGCGCTGTTTGAGAGCAACGTCGAAGCGGAGATCGAGGAAGCCCGCATTGCTTTGGTGCGCGTGATGAAGGCGGAAGCGAAAAGGATTAAGGTCTACATCCAGCCCGAAAACGGCACCACCGATATCGCCCTGATGTATTTGCCCAGCGAGACGCTCTACATGGAAGTGATCCGCAACCGCGAACTCGCCGACTGGCTCAACCAGCAGCACGTCTTCCCGGTTTCGCCCAACAGTTTGCTGATGACCTTGCAGACCATCGCCCTGGTCCACAAATGGTATGAAGTCGCGAGCCGTTTCGAGAAGAGCCGCCTGGAATTGTCGAAGGCGCAGAAGTCCTTCGACTATTTCCAGAGCCAGTTTGAAAACGTTGGCAAGAGTTTAAGCAAAGCGCAGGAAGCCTTCGATAAAGCGCAAACTCATCTGAAGACCTATCGCGGCCGCGTGACCGTGCTCAGCGGCCAGGAGCAGTTGGATCTGGACGCAGCCGCCGCCAGCTCAACAGCGCAAAAGAACGACGAACCTATGCTCCCGCTGACCGACAAGGCCAGCGCTTAGTGTGCCTCCGGTCGGTCATTCCGGCCGCCTTCACTTACGGGGTGAACTGGAAGACCACGCCGCCGCCGTGGGCGCCGCCGGTGGCGGCGGTGCCGTAGAGCTTGCCGTCGGGACCGAGGGTGAGATTGGCGTCGGGTTGGGAGCCGTCGCTACCGACGAAAGTGTGCAGCAGGGTGTATTTCCAGCTGCCATCGGTTTGCGGAGACAGCTCGAAGACGATGCCGTTGCCGTTGCCGCCGGCGATGGTTGTGCCGTACAAATTGCCAGCACTGTCCAGGATCACGCCTCCGCCGGGGTGATCCCCGTCTGCGCCGCCGGTGAAGTTGTAGAGGATGGTTTCTCGCCAGTTCACGCCTGAGCTATCCCCGACCCGCGTGAGCTTGAAGACGATGCCGTATGGAAGCTTGCCGCCATCGGCTGCACCGTAGAGATTGCCTTCAGAATCCATGGCGAGCTGTCCGAGGGAGGGCCATACGCCATCGTCGTCGGAGTAGCCAAAGGCGTGCAGGATGCGCTCTTTCCAGGCCTTCCCGCCCGAAGCATCGTCGACGGCGGGAGGCGAGAGTTCCCAGACGGTGCCACAACCGTCGGCGCAAATGGGGCCACCGCCGCCGTACAGGGTGGTGCCATAGAGATTGCCAGCCGCGTCCCGGATCGGGCCAGCCTGGGGGCCCGATCCGTCGCCCTTGTTGCCGGTAAAATCGTGCAAGGTTATGTCAATCCAGCCCTTGGGTCCCGGCACAAGCTCGAAAGCAACGTAACCAGTCCCGAAAAGGTTGCCATTGCCATCCATGATCAAATTGCCCCACGGCGCACCACCGTCATCGCAGTTCTGCCTAGAACAAAAACTGTGGAGTATTTTCTCTTGCCAGCGACCGTTGCCAGGGGACAAACTAAAGGCAACTCCGCGATCGTGTCCACCGCCCGTCTCTGTTGTGCCGTACAGCACACCAGACGGACCTATCAGTACCCCACCGAGTGGCCCGGCCCCGTCGTTTTGCCAGCCGAAGTTATGGAGGATGGTTTCGCTCCAGTGCCCACTTGATCCTGGCGTCAGGCGGAACACTGTGCCGCCTCCGTAGACGCCCCTGCCGCTCGTCGTGCCGTAGACGTTTCCGCTTGCGTCAATAGTCACGCTGTCCCATACTCCGGCACCATCGTTTCCCGCGCCGAAGGAGTGGAGCACTCGGAAATCGTGCTGAGCTTGGGCGGCCAACAAGGGAAGGATGAGGAAGGCGAAAACCAGGAATTTGAGCCGCATCAGACACCGCCTACGGATTGATTCAAACAAAACGAAGGCGGGGAGCCCGCCATCAGCCGTAACAATAGCACGTTCCCGCACCAGAAGCCATCAGCAGATGCTGGCGCCGCTTGCGCCAGCATCCGCCGGTTTGGAGAAGCACCGTCGACTCGGCTAATCGTCATTAATCGCGTCATCGTCCGGATCTGCGGGGTAGTTGGGGAAGCACGTCCCCGGATTCAAGAAGCAACTTGTGTCGTACTTCGCCCCTTGAATGACGCTGAAGGTGCGCGGCGTTTTGTCGAAGTGGAAGAAGTCGGAAAGGGAGTAGGTACAGTTCTGACAGTTCGGGCCGTTCGGGCCGTCCGGGGCAAACCAGTCCGCATAGGGATAGTTAGTGCCGTTGTTGTTGGACCCGCCGATTCCACCAGGATCGCCCAGATGCTTGCCGTTCTGCCCGAAGGCATATTCAATGAAGTTGAGAATGCTGCCGAAGTCGTGGACGAAGGGCGGTTTCTCTTGGCCTTGGCAGTTGCCTCCGGGACACGCGCCGGAAATGTAGCCGGACCAGCCATTGTTGTAGGTGCCCGCGTAAGCTCCAACCACCAACAATGGCACGCGGAAGCCGTAAACGTACTCCTGCGCGGTGCTGTTGGGGTAGCCGTTGCAAACTCCGCTCGAGCTGCACCCCCAGGGTAGAACGTCGTCGAAAAAACCGCCCCAGTCATCCCAAACCACGAGGACGACGGTATTCTGCCAATAGTTGCACTGGTTGAGCAGCTTGCTTCCGTCGTTGTTGTAGCCGCCGACCGCATTGACAATCGCCGCAACCCAGGAGGGTCCACCGTCGGTAGAACCGGTCCCGGGGTGGTCGGACCAACTCCCGTCGGGAACCACCCAGCTTACCTGCTGCAGGTTGCACGGGCTGGCCGGGTTGCCGGCTCCCAAATCCTGCAACACCGCAGCTGGATTGCCGGTGTACACGTTGTTGGTATAGCCCTTGTATGAGCATGTGCCGTTGGAGAGCTGGCAGATGCCTTGAATCAGATCCGGCGTCCTCCAGATGCCATAGGATTGGTTACTTCCGGAGGTGTTCCCGGCGTAGTAGCGCCAACTGATCCCTGTGGGCTGAAGCAGGTTTACCATTGTGTAGGGAGTGTAGCAAGGGAATCCGGGCGTGTTGGTCGGGGGCGGGGGCGTGTATCCCGGTTGCCACAGCGGGTTCTGATCCTGCGAGGTCGCGGGGGGCAATTCGTAAGCGACAGTCTTGGGTTGAGCCATACATCCGGCCTCAGACGCCTTAGGATTCTCCGCCACGAACCAATGCCAGCAGTCGGGATCCGTTTGACCGCAGTTGCTCAGCGGATCGTTGTAGTAGTCCGGCGACGAGGTTCCAGCAAAAAGGAACATGTGCGCTAGCTGGCTGGGTCCCTGGTGAGTTTGAAACATCCAATTGGCAAAACCGTATTGCTCGGCGATGTGAAAGTACGGGTCGAGGATACCGTTTTGCGGATTGAACATGTTGTTTATAACGTAGCTGTAGGGGCAGTACTGCAGCTGTCCTTGAGGGCAGCCGGAGATGTCCCCGCCCGCTTCCGGGGTCACTTTGATGTGGCACGCGCCATCCATCTTGCCGCCATCGTAGCTGCAATACCACGATGGGTAGTGCGTGTGATCCGGGTCGGCCGGCGTGTTGAGCGGAAGCGCCGTCAAGGTGATGGCTGGGTTCGCCGGTGCGACGTCGGTACACTTCCAGGTCGCTCCGTTCACCGGTGACGGGGTTGGCCCGCAATCGCCCTGGTTGTTAAGTGGGATAACGTGCGCGCCATTGGCGACCAGCGTCGCGTCTTCGTGAAAGAGATTGGTGGGGGTACGATTCTCCTGGATAACCACGATCACATGCTGGACCTGCGGAATGTTGTTGGTGGCTTGGGCGTGGGCGAACGTTGCAGCGAGAGAAACTAACAACAGAATCCTAGTGATGAATCTCATTGTCGAATCCTCCTCCCCGGGGAGCTTGGGTTGGTTAAGTGGATGTGAAGTCGACAGAGGTCGGGTATAGCAGCTGCAGCCTACACTAATTCCTGAAGGCCTGAAAAAGAAACTGGGTTTTGTTACGAAATCCGAACGAGGCTCACGGGAGCTTGCCTTGGGACGGCTTTACTTCAGTCCGGAAATCAAGTACAGCCTCGAGAGTGTCTGGTAATAGCTGTAGGCGAACTCCGAGGCGTTCGCGTTGGTGATCACGGGGCCGATGGAAACCACGCCTCCGATATCCGCAGGGACCAGTTCGCGAACCGTTGTCCCCCTCCCGGTGGCGATGTCCAGGCGTTGAATTTTCAGCGGCACTTCCCCGGAGCGAAAAACATACAAGGCCTTGCTATCGGTGGACCATCGCACCAGCTCATATCCGGAGGCCACGCCGGGAATGAGACGCGCGGGGCCACCGGCCACGGGGAAGAGAGCGATGCGGGACTCGGCGGTCAGGCCTGCGAGGAACTTCCCGTCGGGCGAGGGGAGAGTGGCGTATGTGCCCTCGGGAGTGGCGGGTTCGGGTTTGCTCCCGGAGAGATCGACGATGTAGGTGCGTCCCGGGCGTCCGGGTTCAATTGCGTTGAAAGCGATTCGCTTGCCGTCAGGCAGGAAGTGGGCGCCACTCTGAAGGCGCTCAAGTCCAGGCAAGGGAATCTGACGAGATTGCCCTGTTCCAACTGGAAGCAGGGTGATGTACGCTGGTCGGGTTTGGGACACCGAGACGGCCCAGTTGCCGTCGGGCGAGAGCTTTTCGGCGGTTCCGTCCCCCAAACGGATGGGCGGAGAGCCATCGATTTTGCGAATGGCCACGGCGTTATTCGGACCCACCGGTTCACTGCCCTCTTCAAACAAAACCGATTGGCCATCGGGCGAAAGATCTTTTGCCAGGCTCCAGTCATACCAGGAGAGATCCTGAGTTGGTTTGTCCTTGCCGCTCCACTCCATGCCCAGGCGCTCGGAATCAATCGTCGCCAGCATGCGCCCATCGGGCGCAATGTCTTGCAGGGTGATGTCGCCGGGCACGCTCAGCACCTGGCGCTGCCGCCCCGAGAGGTTTACTGCCCACAGCGAGCGATGGCTCGATCCACTCGGCCAGGCAGTGAACCACACTTCGTTGCCTTGGGGAGACCACGCCAAGCCGTTCACCACGTCCCAAATCGAGGACAGCGTGGTTTTCTGTCCAGCCAAGTCGATTACGCAAACCGAGCCGTGCTCGTTCCAACGCTCGGGGTAATCGAGAAAGGCAATCCGGTCTCCCTGGGGAGAAAAGCGGATGCCGCCAATGGAACCGCTGGTCGCGTAGAGAACGTTGCCGATAGGGTATTCCAGGTTGTCGCGGCCTTGGGCGCGGTGCACAACCGCAAGATCCCCCGCCCCCGCCGGATTCCAGTCTGCCCAGACTACGTCCTGGAGCATTTCGCGGGGAGATGCCCCGATCATGGGAGAGCGCGCCAGCGTTCCACCCTGGAATTCGAGGCGGGAGCCGGGCCTTCCGCGCAGCGTAAGCGCCAATTCGCCGCTGCGCGAAAGACCCAGAAGATAGGCGGAAGACAAGTTAAGCGGGCGGGCCAGCAAGGAATCGGGAACCGTCGAATAGATTTGCAGCGGGCGCCCGTTCCACGAGGCTCCGTAGACGATCGTGCGCCCGTCGGCAGTAAAGCGAGCGGAATAAACGGTACCGCGCTCAAAAGTTACGCGGTGGTATTCCGGCTTTGCCACCGGTCCGAGCCTGGAACCCGCATAGATGGCAGCCCCCGCTAGCAGCAATGCGGCGGCAATGCGGGGAAACCATGTCCGAAGCCGCTTCCCTTCACCGCGAAACGCAGGCACTGCTTTGCTGGGGCTAGTGTCAGACAAAGTGGTAAGGGCGAAAGCCAGATCGCGGGCCGACTGGAAGCGATTCTTGGGTTCTTTTTCCAGACAATGGCGCACCACCTTTTCGCAGGCGGGAGGGATCTCCTCGCCCTCCCGGGTCATCTCCGGAGGATCCTCCTTAAGAATCGCTGTCATCGTGTCGACCTGGGTCTCGGCGGTAAAGGCGCGCTTGCCGGTGAGCATCTCGTAGAGAATTGCACCAAAGCTGAAAATATCACTACGATGATCCACGGCCTTGGCTCGCAATTGTTCCGGTGATATGTAGTTGAGGGTTCCCAGCACCGAGCCGGTTCTGGTCTGGGTGGTCATATTCGCTGCAGAGACGGCTTCAGCAGATTCGGAATCAGAATCGGAAGTTGTCAGCTTGGCAATGCCGAAGTCGAGGATTTTGATCCGGCCATCGTTCGTAAGGAAGAGGTTTTCCGGCTTGAGGTCGCGGTGCACAATGCGCTTTTCGTGGGCGGCGATCAGGCCTTGCGCAATCTGCGATGCGAAATCCAGCGCTTGACGCCGAGGAATTGGACCAACGAGCAGGCGCTCGCGCAGGGTCTGCCCTTCGAGCAACTCGGAGACGATGTAAGGCGCGCCATCGTGCCGGCCGATGTCATACACGGCGACCACATTGGGATGATTGAGGGTGGCGGCGGCGCGGGCCTCCTGCTCGAAACGGCGCAGGCGATCCTGATCAAGGGCCAGAGAGGGTTTGAGGATCTTGAGGGCGACGTCCCGCCCCAGCCGTTGGTCGCTGGCGCGGTAGACTTCCCCCATCCCCCCAAAGCCTATCTTTTCCAGAACTCGATAGTGACCCAGTACCTGACCAATCATGCAAATCTGAAGTGGCGTGTGTCGGAATAGTATGACCGGGCACGCGTGATGTCAACTGCGTTCGGCGTACGCTGCGTTTGGGAATGGGTGGCGGCTTAGCCTACGTCGACCATCGGTCAACACTGAGTGATCGGCGGTACTTTTTCCGCGATCGCCGGGCAGAGGTCTAAGATATAACTTACGGCAAGGGGTCTGGTGTGGTCACAGTGATATCCCGGTTTCGAGTTCGCAACGGGCTCGAGGAAGAGGTGCGCCTGGCCTTCCTCAACCGTCCCCGGCTGGTCGAGAAAGCGGCTGGTTTCTGCGGTCTTAGCGTGCTCACAGACGCAGCCGACCCCTCAGTGTTTCTTCTGCTTACGAGATGGACAGATGTGGAATCATTCCGAGCTTGGCACCACAGCGGGGCACACGATCAGTCACATGAACTGATCCCCCATGGACTGAAATTGGATCCCTCGTTCACGTCTTTAACCGTAGGCAATAATATCGAAGATTCCTTGGGCATCCACAATCTAAGCGATGCCCTGGAAAGCCAGCCGGTTGCACTCTCGAACTGGTTAATGGAATCTGACGCGGTGTTTGCTTTACTGCTGGCGCCCGACGGCACGATTCGCGTGCGAAATCGAGCCGGTCGTAGAATCTTTGCTCCCGACCCAGCAAAGAACTTCGGTTCAAGCATTTGGGACTATCTGGTGTGTTCGAGCGCCCAGCATCTGCGCGAGCAACTGTCGGACGGGGCAGGTCAATATGCGGGCTCTGTGCTTTTAAATTTGGCCGACGATCAACAGGATCCGATTACGCTCGAGGTTGGGTTAGTACGGTGTAGTAAGGCGATCCTTTTGCTGGGAACTCACGAACATCGACACGATTCGAGCTTCCAGACCGAGATCCTCCAACTGACAAACGATTTGTCGGTGAGGATGCGCGAGTCTGCGCAGAAAAACCGGGAACTGCAGGAGGCAAATGAAACCATCAGGCGCCTTGCCCGCAAAGACGCGCTGACGGGCCTAGCCAATCGCGGGACGCTGGACGAGGCGCTGCAGCGCGAGACGGCCCGCGCGCAACGACAGAGGGAAAGCTTGAGCCTAATTATGGCTGACCTGGATTGGTTCAAGTCGATCAACGATCGGTACGGCCACGTAATCGGTGACCAGGTGCTGGCAGGCGTAGCCGCGGCCTTTGGCGGGCAATTGCGGCCCTATGACCTGGCGGCGCGATACGGTGGCGAAGAGTTCGGCTTTCTGCTGCCCGGGACCTCGACGGGAGGCGCCATTGCCGTCGCCGAGCGCATCCGGAAAGAAGTCGAGAAAATCATAATACCCGGATGTCCCGAGCGGATTACGCTAAGCCTGGGCGTCGCCAGTTGGATGCCCGGGGAAACGCTAGAGCAGTTTGTCGCCCGTGCCGACGCGGCCCTCTACACCGCCAAGAACAACGGCCGAAACCGCGTCGAAGCCGCATCGGACAGCCGAGTGTAAGTACGGAACGAGGTTCGCAAATGATGTCCCAATCGGTTTCCGAGCGAGTTCGGCTGGTACAGAAGCTCTCCTCTGTGAAGCAAAGCGTAGCGCAAGCGGTCACGGACGAGTTTTTTCTCAGCCATCCCGAATGGGTTGATCGCTACGGAGAACGTGGCCGGCAGTTCTGCACGGCCGATGCTTGTTTTCATATCGAGTTTCTCGCCGGAGCTATCGAGGCCGGTTCGCCGGCGGCGTTTGGCAGCTATTCGCGATGGACGGCTAGAATGCTTGCTGCGCGCGGGATCGACGCGCACACACTCGAAGAGAATCTTCGGCAGCTTGAAAAACATCTTTCCGCGGTGCTCCTCCCAGATGAGCGTGAGGCCGTTTTGCCTTTCTTGACGCGGGCCCGGGAAATTTGCCAGGAACCTGAACCGGTTCCGGAACCTCAGCCGACTGGCGACGGACTGGACCTGACCAGAAGCGTCTTTCTGGCAGCGATTTTGGGGGGGCAACGACTAGCCGCATTAGGCATTGTCGAGGAAGCTTTACGTGCCGGCCACAGCCACGTGGATATCTATATCAATGTTTTTACTGACTCGCTGCATCGTGTCGGCGAGCTTTGGGAGCTGAACAAGATCAGTGTCGGGCAGGAGCACATGGCAACCTCGATCACGCAGTACGCCATTGCCGCTATCTATCCCCGACTGGTTCCAGCCGCCGTCCATCGTGGAAGTATGGTAGTCACGGGTGTTTCGGGGGAACTCCATCAAATCGGCGCGAATCTTGTCGCCGATGCCATGGAGGCCGAGGGCTGGGCCGTGCGTTTTCTCGGATCCAACCTGCCGCATTCCTCGATTCTCGCCGCTATCGAAGAGAGTTCGGCCAACGTGCTGTGCATTTCTACAACGATTGTGGCTAACCTTCCTTCGGTCGTCGAACTGGTTGGGGCTGTCCGGAGCAAGCTGGGCGAACGTGCTCCGAAAATAGTACTGGGTGGGGCGGCGTACCGTCTGGCAATGCAATTTGCCCGGGAAATCGGAGCGGCGGAAGCCGTCACCGATCTGCGACAGGCCCTGGCGATGCTTTGCGCGTAACCGGATTTGCTCATGATCTCGCCATGACGTTCGGGGCAGATCGTCTGCTGCATTCCCCTTGACGATTGAAGGACCATACCGATGCAGATCAGTCCGGAGGTTTACAAACAATTACACGCTTCCGCCTACTGCTGTTCGCCACTTCCGGGTAGAATTGTGATTCACAAAACACGTAAGCTCCGCAACCCGGGGGCGTGAAGTAAGACGAGCTGCTATATTTACCCTCGGCTTCAGCATAATTCTGGAGGGAAGTTGGTACATTCATACTAATGACCATCGAAAGTGTGGGCGTTCCCGGCAAAAGAGCGATACTCTTCCTGTGCCTGGTTTTTTCTGCAGTCATGGCGGGCTCTTCCCTGGCGGGGGGACAGGTCGCTCCCAAATGGGAGGTGTTTGGCGGCTACGCCTATCGAAATGTGGATTCCATTACTTTCGGTTTCGCGAATCGCTCCAGCTTGAATGGATTTGATGCCGAGGGCACGTTCAACATCAAGCCCAGTTGGGGAGTGACCGCCGACATCGGAGGCCAATATGGTTCGCAGATGACCGTGTACAATTTTCTGCTCGGTCCGCAGTATGCCCTGCGACGGGACAAATCAAAGTTCTTCGTTCATGGTCTGTTCGGCAAAGCGCAAGACCGGGTCGATATCTCGACCTCCATCAGGAATCATTTTGAAAGTGTCGGACGCGCCATCGTCGCAGGGGGCGGGTATGACCGGGAGCTGACGCCGCGGTTCACGTTTCGCATCCAGGCCGATTACCTGGATACACACACGTTTCGAGTAACGCAAAACGATATACGCGTCTCGACCGGGTTGGTTTTCCACTTCGGGCAAATTGGCCATCGCCCGAAACTTTGATGGTAGAGACGCAGCTAGCTACGTCTCTACGGTTTGCGCGTGGTTGCATTTCGAACGTGGACGCCTGCGAAGCCATGTTTCTTTTATCTGTCGAACTGGACCTGTCGAAACGATCCACTTTTTCCGAAGGGGCTCGATGATGCCGAGCAAGCGAACATTTCTGGTTTTCATTGCAATGGGTTTGGCGGGATGCGGTTCGTCCTCGACCCACACTGCCTATGTCACCCTGCCCAATTTAAATGCCGTGGCAGCCTACCGCATAAATAATAGTTCGGCAAAATTCACCAACATCGTGGGATCGCCGTATCCCGCGGGAAACTCGCCGTCCTCCGTAGTGGTACATCCTTCGGGCCGGTTCGTTTACGTGAGCAATCGAATCGACAACACGATTTCGCTGTTCACCATCGACAGCGCGATCGGTTCGCTGCACGAAGTGCTGCCGCGAACCCCTGCCGGACTTACGCCGGGGTTCCTTGTAATGGACGCTCCCGGCAACTTTCTTTTTGCCCTCAATCAGATCTCTAGCAGTGTTTCGGTGTATTCCATCAACTCCGCCAGCGGAGCTCTCACCGCGGTCGCGGGATCTCCCTTCACCACCGCTCCTAATCCGGTTGCGCTCGCGATCGCTCCTTCGGGGAAGTTTCTTTACGTGCTCAATGCCAACCTGTCGGCGGTTTTTGCTTACACCATTAGCTCCGGAGTTTTGCAGCCGATCGCCGGCCTTCCGGCTCAGGTGGGGAACGGAGCGCTCGCGATAACGGTCGATCCCGCGAATACCTTCGTCTACGTTGCGAACGCGACCGACAGCACGGTTTCCGTGCTAGGGATAAACTCCAGTACCGGGGCGTTAACCGTGCTGGGCACATTCGCTACCGGGATCCAGCCAATCGCGGTTGCGGTTTTGGGCCAGTACCTCTACGTTGCCAATCAGGGATCCAGCAACATCTCCGTGTTCACGGTTGCTCCCACCACCGGCGTGCTGACGCAGATTACGAACTCGCCGTTCAGCGCCGGGGGCGCTCCTTCGTTCGAGCTCATTGATCCCAGCGGCTTGTTCCTTTACACCGGCAGTCAAACGGGAAACGTTATTTCCGCGCTGTCGATTGACGTCAGCACCGGAGATCTGACCGCGACTTCGGGATCGGCAACGACCGGGTCTGCGCCTTCCTCGATGTCGGTCTCGAAATGAGTTGCTGAAGCGGCCTGCCGTGATCAACTTCGGGATCATCGGTTTCGGACTCCACGCGGTGAAGCGGCTGATGCCGGGCTTCGCTCTCGCCAACAACTGCCGGGTCGTGGCTCTCTCGCGGCGCGATCTGGCAAAGGCGGAAGAATCGGCGCGACAGTACGATGTTCCATTTGCCTTCGATTCCACCGAAAAGTTGTGCCGCTCCCCTAAGGTCGACGCCGTGTTCGTCGCCACACCGAATGCGTTCCACTTAGAGGACGTGCTGGTCGCGGTCGCGTGCGGCAAACCGGTATTGTGCGAGAAGCCAATGGCCATCCATGCCGGGCAATGCCGGCAAATGGTCGAGGCCACCCGCAAAGCCGGAGTTCTGCTGGGAGTGGCGCAAGTGTTTCGCTTCGAAGACAGCACGGCATGGTTCCGCGAGCAAGTAGCGGCAGGAGGCGTTGGCAAAGCGGTTTTCGCGCGCTCCGAATTTTCCTTTCCCGGCGCTCACGGGCATCCGCGTACCTGGATCAACGACCCCGCAATCGCCGGCGGCGGCCCGGTCGCCGATGTGGGCGTGCATTGCATCGACGCGCTGCGCTTCATTCTTCAGGACGAAGTGCTGCGAGTAAGCGCTCGCGAGATTGCCGGCAACGTGACGAGCAAAGTGGAAGCTGGGGCTGCGCTGCTGCTCGAGTTCTCCCGTGGGACGCTGGCCACGGTGATGGTTTCATTCCGCACGGAATACCGCACGCCGCTCGAGTTGGTTGGTGAAACCGGGGTGCTGCGGGCCGACGATGCGTTGAACGTGGAGCGTCCAATCGATCTGCAGTTACGTCGAGGCGGAGCGGTGGCAGAGATCAAAACCGTCTCGAACCGGCTGGCCTATGCGCGCCAGGTGGATGCCTTCGCCGACGCAGTCGAAGCCAAAGCGGAGTTTCCGATTTCCGGCGAAGAAGGCTGGCGCAATCAGGAAATCCTGGACGCCGCATACAAGAGCATGAAGAGCGGGCGAACCGAAGATGTGGGAGAGGTTATTTAGATAATCTCGCCATCCGTGTGCGAACGACGGCGCAATTGTTTGCATGTTGACTCAGGGCTTGCTGGCCCTGGGAGCGCCCGGACTCTCCATCTGGCGGCGAAAGGAATCTGCAGCCAGAACGCAGTAGGCAGCAGGCTCTATTCCCGAGGAAGCGCTGCCAAACATGCAGGCGGGCGTCCGTCGTTTACTGGGCTTTTGCCAGTTCTTTACTGGGTTGGGTAGTGGCTGGAATTGGCTGATCCCTAGAACCGCTCGGAGTTGCATCCGCCGGGATTCCCTTGGCCTCTACAATCGCCCAATGCCACTCTTGACCGTCGTCCAAGGTTGCGTTCAACTTTTCCCGATAGACAGTGGTCGCGAACGGAGCCGCGGAGCCTTTCATATGAAGCAGCACCGTGGAGTCGGAAAGTTTCTCGGTTGGGGCGGTAACTTCAGCGACGGTAGGTACCAACCTCGCAGCCCCGTAGTCCGCAGCGCTCGGATCGTCACGGCGCACCAGGGTCAGGCCCACGGTGATCTCATGCAGGTTCCAGGAGGTTGCGTTGTACAGCGAGACCTCCAGCGTGTCTCCGTGAATGTTCGCGGGACCATCCAGTTTGGCGAGTTCGCTTGGCGGCAGATCCTGTGACATGAATGGAGGGGCGAGCAGCGCGGTGGCGTTGGCATTGAACGAAAGGCTGCAGGTTCCGTCGGGGGAACTCATCTGGAAAGTTCTTCCCCCGCCGTCAAAGGAAAAGACTGGCTTCCCGCCGAACCGGAAGTGTTCAACCTGATCGAGCGCCTGGGACAAATTGTCATTATCGATGACGGTGAGTGCTGGCGGTTCTTTTGGATCTTTGCTGTGGCGCAGAGAGCGGGCCAGGTCGCCCAGGGATACTCCGCCGTCCGATTGCGCGGCCGCGTAAATTGGAGGCGTCGCCAGAAAAACCAGAACGATGCCGAGATAACGCTTGTGACTCATGAATTCGCCGGCGAGAATGGACGTTCTCCTATGACAAATTGTAGTCAGGAAAAGCATGGGAAATCAGCACGAGGAGAAGAACGTTGGTCGTAGTACCTTAGAGGAGACAAAGCGCTTGCCCCGGAGAGGTGTTCGAGACTGCGTGGCATCGCCAAAACCCGGGCGGGTCGCATCGGACGGCCGAACAAAAGTCGGCGGGAACCCTGACAAAACGGGGTGGTTTCGATGAATGCATGTTTCTCGATCAACATACTAGACATTTGCTCTCAAATTGGATACAATTCCTCAAGTGTTCAACCTGACCAAGGCCCGGGCTCCCGGATTCTCCTCCTGACCGGGCCTTTTTTCTTTCCATTTGTCTTTTCCCTGATTTCGTTCGTGGATGCGGCGGTATCCACTGTTATTCCCTCGCCGCGTGCCAAATTCAACCTTCCGCCCCATCCTCGGCCCCGTTCGCTGCCTCGACCTGCGGCCGGACCGCAGCTTCCGTTATACTGTCAACGTATGTCGGTCCTGGAAAACATTGCGGCCATCGCCAAGGGTATGAGCATCACCTTCATGGAGATGTTCCAGCCCACGCAGGTCGAGAACTATCCTGACGGGCCGGGGCCACTCCGCGGCGCCAAGTTCCAGGAACGTTTTCGCGGGGCGCACGTCCTGCAGCGCGACGAGAACGGATTGGAGAAATGCGTAGCCTGTTTCCTGTGCGCAGCCGCCTGCCCCTCGAACTGCATCTATATCGAGGCGGCGGAAAACACCGCCGAGCATCGGGTGAGCGGGGCTGAGCGCTACGCCAAGGTCTATAACATCGACTACAATCGATGTATTTTCTGCGGATACTGCGTCGAGGCTTGTCCCACAGATGCGATCACCCATGGACACGGGTTCGAACTCGCGACCTTTAACGCCAGCAACTTGATTTACCGCAAGGAGCAAATGCTGGCCTCGCGGCCAGCGCACATGGGTGCCAACGCGGTGTTCAATCAAGCTGAGGTGGCAGGCGGCGCGCCGGCAGTGCCGGTACAAGGGAGCTAGGCTTTCACGATTCGAGGATGGATGACGCCGGTCCCCAGCCGAGGACCGGCGTTTGTATATGGGGCGGTCGTTGGTCATTGGTCGTCGGTCGTTGGCCAAGAGTAGCGATTAGGTGGGGGATCGAGCGGCCTTGACCAACGACCAACGACCCAGGACAGAAGCTAATGTCTGATTTCCTTCAAACCGTTCGCGAGCGCGTCGTCATCTACGACGGCGCCATGGGCACCAATATCCAGAAGCGCAATCCCACTCTGGACGATTATTGGGGCAATGAGAACTGCAGCGAAGTCCTGGTGCTGAGCCGGCCCGACATTATTCGTGACATTCACGCCGACTTCTTCGGCGTCGGTTGCGATGTGGTGGAGACCGATACTTTCGGGGGCACAAGCATCGTTTTGGGTGAATTTGGTCTTGCGGACCGGGTCGCGGAAATAAATCTGGCCGCGGTCAAGATCGCCAAAGAAGTCGCGCAGCAATTCTCCACCAAGGATAGGCCACGCTTTGTTGCGGGATCGATTGGGCCGACCACGAAGCTGCCGTCCCTCGGTCACATCACCTTCGATGACATGTTCGCCACCTACGTTGAGCAAGCCCTGGCGTTGATCGAAGGTGGAGTCGACCTTCTTCTGATCGAGACCGCTCAAGATCTTCTGCAAGCAAAGATCGCGGTCATAGGCGTGTTCGAGGCAATGCAGCAAAGCGGAAAGCGGCTGCCCGTCCAGGTTCAGGTCACGCTTCAGGAAAACGGCGCGATGCTCCTGGGGACGGAAATCGGCGCGGCCCTGACCGCTCTTGAAGTATTCGACGTGGACATCATTGGCCTCAACTGTGCCACCGGACCGGTTGAAATGAACGATGCGGTGCGCTTCCTGGGCGCGAACTCGACCAAGTATGTTTCCGTGCTGCCCAACGCCGGGTTGCCGGAGAACGTGGGCGGACATCCCGTCTACAGACTGACGCCTGCCGAGTTGGCGACGTATCACAAGCATTTTGTGCAGGATTACGGCGTTCGCATTGTGGGCGGCTGCTGTGGTACCACGCCTGAACACCTGAAAGCCGTCGTGGACGCGGTTTCTGGCGTCGAGCCAGCCAAACGCGATGTGAAGCCGACTGCAGCCGCGTCGAGTGCTTACACATCAGTTCCCTTCGATCTCGATCCCAAGCCGCTGGTTGTAGCCGAAGAAATGAATACCACGACCCGGGTTGAGCACTTCCGCAACCTGGTGCGAGGCAAGAAGTACGACGACATTCTGGCACTAGCAAAGAAACTGGTGAATGAAGGCTCGCACATGCTCGATTTGTGCTGCGCCATCGTCGGCGAGGATGAGAAGGCTTACATCACCGCCATTCTGGAAAAAGTCGCAACCCGTGTGCCTGCTCCCATTCTCGTCGATTCCACCGAGGCGGATGTGGTCGAAGAGGCGCTCAAACGCATTCCCGGGAAGGCCATCATCAATTCGATCAATCTGGAGGATGGCGAGAAGCGTACATCGAAAGTGTTGCCCATGGCGAAACGCTACGGCGCGGCGGTGATCGCGCTCACCATTGATGAAGAAGGCATGGCGCTGACTGCCGAGAAAAAAACCGCGATTGCCAAGCGTATTTATGATCTGGCGACGACGAAGTACGGCATTCGTCCGGTGGACATTATTTTCGACGCGCTGACGCTTCCGATTTCTACCGGGCAAGAGGAGTACCGCTCGGCAGGGATGGAGACGCTGAACGCGATTAAGCGAATTAAACAAGAACTGCCCGACGTGAAGACGATTCTCGGCGTCAGCAATATTTCCTTCGGTCTGGATGCTTATCCGCGACGTGTGTTGAATTCCGTTTTCATGCACGAGGCGGTCGACTATGGCCTGGATATGGCCATCGTTAACTACACAAAAATTTATCCCTTATACAAGATTCCGCATGAAGAAGTGGAACTGGCTCGCAAGCTGATCTATCAGGACCGGTCGGACGGCGACCCGCTGCAGAAATACATGCAGCACTTTGCCGGGACTAAGGGCAAAGTGCAGGGGTCCACAACCGTGCATGTGGACGCGCTATCGGTCGACGACAAGTTGAAGTTTGCCATTATCAATGGCGAAAAAGCGGTGGGTCAGGGACTGCATAAGAAAACTCTGGAAGAGCTTCTGGAAGACGCGCTGCACCAGTACACGCCGCTGGAGCTGATCAACACGGTGTTGCTGGACGGAATGCGAACCGTGGGTGAATTGTTCGGCGCGCGCAAGATGCAGTTGCCCTCGGTGCTCGATTCCGCGGGAGTGATGAAGCAGGCGGTGGCTTATCTCGAGCCCAAGATGGAGAAGAAAACCGGCTCCCAGCACAAGGGCACCATTGTGCTTGCGACCGTGAAGGGCGATGTCCACGACATTGGGAAGAATCTGGTGGACATTATTCTTACGAACAACGGTTTTAAAGTGGTCAACCTCGGAATCAAACAGCCGGGTGACACGATCATCAAGTCGGCACAGGATCACAAAGCGGATGCCATCGGGCTGAGCGGATTGCTGGTGAAATCCACACTTGAGATGAAGTACGTGATTCAAGATCTGGAGCGCCAGAAGCTGGAATTTCCCGTCATCTGCGGCGGCGCGGCTTTGACCAGAAAGTATGTGGAGGATGACTTGCGGCGGGAGTATTCGAACGCCGTGTTCTATGCCGATGATGCTTTCGCCGGACTGCACATCATGGAAGACCTGGCCACGGCGAATGGCAAGAAGCAGGCGCGGCTGCAAGAGGGACGCACAGTGAAGGAGTATGCCAAAGCAACCGCGGTGGACGACGAGACCGGGCCGGTTTTCGCTGAGAGAAGCTCGGTGGTGAGCGATGCTCCCAGTATTCCCACGCCTCCGTTTTGGGGCGTGCGGGTGCGCAAGGATTTCGATCTGCGGGAGGTTTTTCAGTACATCAACGATACCGCGCTGTTCAAGAATCAGTGGCAGTTGAAGACGGCTTCGCAGGAAGATTATGTCCGGCTGGTGGAACAGAAGTTTCGCCCCATCAAGATGAAGTTGCAGGAAGAAGTCATTGCCACCGGGATTTTTGAGCCCAGGGTGGTGTATGGGTATTTCCCGGCTCAGGCTGAGGGGAATGATGTGATTGTGTATGAGTCAAAGCCAAACCCCGATAACCACCCTTCGACTTCACTCAGGGCAGGCTCCGGGCACGAGGGTACACAAAGGAAAGAAGAGTTGCTGCGGTTTACATTTCCTCGGCAGCGTGAAGGGCGGAAGGTCTGTATCGCAGACTTCTTTGCTCCCAAGAGTTCCGGGAAAATGGATGTGCTTGGGCTGTCACTTGTCACGATCGGATCGAAAGCTTCCGAGGAAACACAGCGCCTGTTTGAGGGCGGGGAGTACACGCGGTACCTCTATCTTCACGGGCTCAGCGTGGAAACGGCGGAAGCGCTGGCGGAATATCTTCACAAAACAATGCGCGAGGAACTGGGCATCGCGGGCCAGGACTCGCCTCACATTCGCGATCTGTTCCATCAAAAGTATCAGGGATCGCGCTATTCGTTCGGCTATCCGGCGTGCCCCGACCTGGAAGATCAGACCAAGCTGTTCGCGCTGCTGCATCCGGAAAAGAACGTGGGAGTGCGGTTGACGACTGGATTCCTGCTGGAGCCGGAACAGTCGACCTCGGCAATCGTGGTGCACCATCCCCAGGCGAAGTATTTCGTGGTATAGGGAAGATCGCCACGGATCTGCACGGATTTGGCGGATCAAGACAAAGCTGGATCACAAGCGCATCAGGGACAGAAGCGATTGAAAGGCATACTCTTCCGCATCATTGGCGCCATCGCCTTAGTCGCGCTGGCCACGTATTTGGGAGACTACCTTTCGGTTCGCTACAAGATTCCGAAGGGCCGCGACCCGTTTTCCAGCGTGACCATCCAGCCTTATTACGCGATTCACGAAAAGAATGGCAGGACCGAATACGATTTTGCTCCTCCGGAATCGCAGGTTTGCGTGCGCTCCCTGTTTCCTCACTTCGGCTACAGTCCATGCTGGTACGTGAAGCGGCATACGGACAAGCGCATCGATATATAGGCCGTTCCACATCATTTCGGAGCGGCGAGCTTGAACCGTGCCGATGAGCAGACTAAGCACGATCATGAGAATTGGAAAGATAACATCACGTATTCCAGACAGCGGTGACTCTGTGGAGGCAGACTCTCATGCCCCCAGCGAAGACGTGCCTGTCGTCTTTCCTGCGACCGCTGCAATCTGGTTGAGCATGCCGCTGAAAATCCAGCGGTGCACAGGATAAAGCAGGTACCAATAGAGAAGCCCCGCCAATCCGGCAGGATCAAAAATAGCGGTCTGCCGAATGACGGAGCCTCGGCTATTTGGTTCCACCTCGAACTGCAGCCACGCGCGGCCCGGCACTTTCATTTCAGCGACCAGGCCGAGTTCGCGATCCGGCACAAAGGTTTCCACTCGCCAGAAATCCAGAGCATCGCCCGCGGAAAGCGAGTGCGGATCGCGACGGCCCCGGCGCAGTCCCACGCCGCCAACCAGGAGATCCGCTGCGCCTCGAAACCACCAAAGAACATTAGCGAAGTACCAACCATTCAAACCTCCGATGCGCTGAATCGGAGCAAATGCTGCGGCTGGGGGAACGGATACTTGCACGGTTCGAGAATCGACGAGCCTGGTGCCGAACTTCATGCCACCCCATGACTGCGGCTTCCCCGCCGAGGACAGAGCGTCGCACCAACTCGTCAGGGCAAATTCCTGGTCTTCATGGTGAAGAGCCCTCTCTATCGCTTCCCGCAAACCTTTCGGCTTGATCTCGAAAGCGGTCAAAGCCGAGGTATCGTGCACCAGTGTCGGGTTGCGCATACTGTCGATGAGCTTGCGGCCAATCCGGGCATAAACAGGCGTGACCAAGCCCAACCACAAACTAGAGAGGCGAGGCGTCAAGATTGGAACCGGGATCATCCATCGGCGGAGGCCGCATTGCCGGGCGTACTCGTGCATGATTTCGCCAAAGCTCACTTGGTCGGCGCCGCCAATCTCGAAAACGCGGCTCTGTTCCGCCGGTAACAGGAGCGAGGCCATCAGGTACGCAACCACATCTTCGACCGCGATCGGTTGGGCTTTGACCGCAACCCAGCGGGGGCAAATCATCACTGGCAACCGCTGTACCAGCGCGCGAATCATTTCAAAGGAAAGACTGCCGGAACCGATCACGATGGATGCGCGAAATTCGATGGTCGGAATCCCGGAGTTTCGCAAGATGTCTGCCACCTCGTGACGACTCCGCAGATGAGCGGACAGCGCTTCGTCCTGGTTCCCCAAGCCGCCCAGATAGACGATGCGCCGTACTCCAGAATCGCGTGCTGCGCCGGCGAAATTTTGGGCGGCTTCGCGGTCTTCCTGTTCGAACTTACCCGGAGAACCCATCGAGTGGACCAGGTAATACGCCGTGTGTACTCCTGCCATCGCCGGCGCTAGCGAACTGCGATCCAGGCAATCTGCTTTGACAACTTCCGTGGAAGCAGCGACTTTTGGTCTGAGAAAATCAGGACGTCGAGCCAGGCAGCGAACCGGCCAGCCCGCTTTCTCCAACTCTCTTAGTAGGCGACCGCCGATGTAGCCTGACGCTCCCGTTAACAGGACAAGCGGACGATGATCTGCGCCCATTCGATTGCCTCATTCCGCCCACCGAGTCGGGCTGCCCTGATCCTAGCATTTCCCAGGACAGCGGCTTTTCACCAAAGGCCAGTGCCCAAGCCCTTGCTATCCGCGGCTTCTGCACGGCTGGCTGCACTTATAGGCGACCCCCTTGATCGGCTGGCGGGCGTTCCGTGCTGCCCGCTCAATGCAAGTTCTCCACGGCATAAAGGACCGACGAGTATCTCGGAAACGGGTACGCGTAATATCTCAGATCGGGAGTCGCAACAAAGAGCTGATTTGCGCGCGTGCTGTAGACATCCGGAATGCGTTTCCACGGTTCGCGATGACCGCTGGCCAGATCAATCACGGTCAGCGTCAGTTCGCCAACGGTTTGGTCCGCCACTAACAGCGCTTTCCCATTTTTCACAAAACGGATGGGATATTCGTTCTCCGACGCCGCTCTGAGAGTGACCGGCTGGCTTTCATTCCCGCGATAAAGTGAAATCCCGCCGCGCCCCTCGCGCAGCGCCACAATATCCCCATCCGGGGAAAGCACAGGGTACGCGTCGCGGGCGTCTGTCTTGACCAGAAGCGGAGGCCCTTCCGCCACGGCTTGTTTATAAACGTTCCACTGGTTCTGGTCAGTTTGCCCCTCGTAAACAAATTGGCGACCATCGTCAGACCATGTGTAGTGATCGAAAGCGATCACACCGGGCGTAGAAAGGTCCTTTGCATTACCCGGGCCGATGGGCTGAAGTTGAAGCGGCAGACGGGGACTCGCGTGGTTCGAGGCAAGCAGAACCCATTTGCCGTCGGGCGAGATCGCAGCGGTGCCAACTCCCAGCCGCACCGCTGGCGAACCGTCCGTTGCGCGGTAGTAAGCCAGACTGTTATTTTCCAGAGAATAAACTTCTCCCGCTTCGTATATCGAAATGAACCGCCCATCGGCGGAAATCGCCGTGACCGAAGTATCGTCAAGCCAGGAATAAGGATGCTCCGATTTGTCTCCCGGAAAAAGGCCTTTGATTTGCCGCCGCCAGGTTTCGTGTGATAACAGCACCCGTCCATCTTTTGAAATATCGTGCAGGCGCACCGACGGTAAGCTCAAGATGGTTCGTTCCCTGCCCGCGGGCGTTATCGCAAAGACGGTATCGGCCCACCCTCTGGTTCTGGTTGCGGCAAACCACACCTCTTTGCCATCCGGGCTCCAGGCGAGCCCCTCCACGCTCGGATATGCCGACAACATCTTGTGTTTCCCGCTCAGATCCACCAGGTCGACAGAACCATCGTCATTGCCCAATATTGGATGACTTTCAAACGCGATCAGGCTGCCATCGGGAGAGAATCTGGGATGGCCAATCCATCCTCCCTTTTGCTCAAAGAGCATGTGTCCCGGAGGAAATTCCAGCCGCGCGCCTTCCGGAGTCAAGACCGAGATTACCATCCGTTTGCCATCCGGGTGCCAGTCCGCTTGCGCGACATGTTCAGCCAGAGTTCGCGGCGATCCGCCCGACAAGCTCACCGTCGCCAGCGTGCCCCCGCAAGTCAGGAAGTAAATCTCGTCACATCCGAGAAACACAGCCAACTCGTCCGACGTCGACACTGCGGCAACTTCTGCGGATGGAATTCCGAGTGGCCGGGACTCCGGGCTGCCCAGCCGCGCCACCGAGATCAGTGGCGGCTCTCCTTCCCATCTCCCGCCGTACACGATGGTCTGACCGTCGTGTGAAAAGCGCGCTCCCAAGAGCATTCCGTCGCGGAAGCTGACGTTGGTATAGCGCGCTAACGGTCTTTCATGCCGCGTCAGAAAAAACGCACCCAAAGCCAGTAACAGAATGGCCGCCGTTATGACCCAAGGCAATGCCTTAGCGAAGGGTTTTGCGGCCGGTGCTGTGCTCGGAGCCGTAACCCGGGGAAGATCCTCAGCGATCCACTCGAGCTCGAGCCTGACATCATGTGCAGTCTGAAAGCGATCTTCCGGATTCTTTGCCAGGCAAGAACTCACCACACGCTCAAATGCCTCCGGTGTCTGCGGCTTGATGGTCCGGATCGGCTCCGGCTCCTTTTCCAGAATCGCGCTGGCCAAGCTGATCTGGCTTTTCCCATCGAACGGTCGTTTGCCAGTGGTCATTTCATACAGCACCGCGCCCAACGCAAACAGGTCCGATCGTGCATCCGCCTCCTTGCCCTCGATCTGCTCCGGCGCCATGTACTGAATCGTGCCAATCACCATTCCAGCGCTGGTCAGCGGCGACAGCGGCGTGGCTTCGCTCATCGTCTTCGCTGCCGACAACAGCGGAGCGCTCGAAGCCGAAGCCAATCCCGAAACCGCAGCCTTCGCCAGCCCAAAGTCCATCAGCTTCGCGCCGTTCTTGGTCAGCATGATGTTCCCCGGCTTCAAATCGCGGTGAACGATACCCGCCCGCTGTGCCGCTTCGAGCGCCTCGCAAACTTCAATCCCAATCTTCAGCGTTTCCTTCAGTGGCAGCGGCCCCTTTCGGAGCCGCTCGGCCAGCGATTCGCCTTCCAGATACTCCATCACCAGAAAGTCAACGCCGTCCTGATGACCAACGTCATGCAGCGTGCAAATGCGCGGATGATTCAACGACGAGATCGCCCGTGCCTCCCGCTCGAAGCGCTGCTTCAGATCAGGATTGGAGGAGAGATGGTGTGGCAGGACCTTGATCGCTACGGTCCGATCAAGCCGCATATCGCGAGCCCGATACACCTCGCCCATTCCCCCGGCACCGAGAGGAGATTGAATTTCATAGGGGCCCAGTTTTGTACCAGAGGTAAGAGACATGGGTGCGCGTAATTATAGCCTGCGCAGCAAGTTGGAGCGGCGGATTGGAAATCTCTCGGGCATCGAATGTTCCGATAACCCCCAGCCGAAAAGATCCAATCGAATCCATTTGGGCAAGCCTCTACGGAGGTTATTGGCGAAGTTGCCTTGCAAGTCGAGCCTGCCATCAAGCAGGTATTGAGATTTTGTGGAAGTTGCAGAGAGTCAAGTGTAAGAAGCAAAAGACGAGATCCAGGTCGGATGATCGTCTTCTCCCGGTTGCATCACGAAAAGCTCGAACTCACTTCAAAGCGCCGCACCACGGCGAGGATTTCCGATTCCTGCAGAATGCGGTTGGATTCTTTGGCAGCCAGCAGGACGGCCTGTATGAGCTCGTGGCTCGCCGCAATTTCCCGCTGTGATAGATAGTAGACAACGTTCGAACTGCCTGACATGGGCCCGATCTCAATTTCCTGACTTCGTCCGATCAGACTTGCCGGTACGCCTGAATAGACGAGATCGGTCAGCCAGCGATCACCCTTCTTCTGCGCTTTGATGATGGCGGCCGCGTGAACGCCAGTGGCGGTGCGGAAGGCATCGCGTCCGATGACCGGAGTATTTACTGGAACTGGAACGGAAGTCGCGGCCGAAACCGAGTCCACATATTTTTGCAGAGAACTGAGGTCGTCGTGCCTCATGCCCAGCAGGTTGAGATTCACCAGCAACTGTTCCATGGGCGTGTTGCCCACGCGCTCGCCGATTCCGAGCGCGGTGCCATGGACGCGCGATGCCCCCGCCTCAATCGCGGCCAGCGTGTTCGCCAAATCGAGGCCACGATCGCGGTGACCGTGCCAGTCGATGCCGAGATCAGCCCCAGTCTCAGCCAGGAGCTTCTTCACCCATGACACCAGATTCCAGACAGCCTCCGGAGTCGCCGCGCCGCAAGTGTCGCAGAGACATAGCCGCTTGGCCCCGGCCTCGATCGCTTCGGCAAACAAGATACGCAGGTGCTCTGGCGAAGATCGCACCGTGTCTTCGGTCACATACATCACTTCCAGGCCTTCGTTCACCGCGAAACGGATTGCTTCACGGGTGTGGCGCAGCATTTGGTCGAGGGTCCATTCCTCCGCGTACTGCCGGATGGGACTGCTGCCGATAAATAAACAGGCCTCAATCGGCACGCCCGTGAGTTGCGATACCTCGGCGATGGGACGAATGTCCACCATCATGGTGCGGGCGGCACAGTTGGCGCGGATGCGCATCCGCTGATCAGAGATCTCGCGGCATAGTGCAAGCACCGCTTCGCGCTGCCGTGTCCCCGCTCCAGGCAGGCCCACATCCACGGTTTCAATTCCGAGATTCTCCATGAGATGGAGAATCTCGACTTTCGCCACTGCTGGCGGATCGGTAACCGAGGGGCTCTGAAGGCCGTCGCGCAGCGTCTCATCGTCGAGCATGACGTGCGCCGGCCAGGAGGTAGTGCGCGGGCCCGCGCCTGCCCAGTCGAAAATGAGACTGTCTCCTCCCGAGATTCCCATGCCGTATTCTCCGCTTACCTGCGCGCCTCGGACTCCGCCGGATGGAACTTGCTGAACTCGCCCGCTCGCTTCAAAAGCTCTTCTGCGCCAGTGTTGTCACCCTGCGCGCGACGAATCACCGAAAGATGGAACAGACTGCTGAGTTCGTGAACCCCTTCGTCCAGACTCCGTTCGAATTCCCGGCGAGCGATCTCGGTCTCGCCTTCGCGCTCGTGAATCACACCCAAGTGATAATGGGCCATCACGTATTCGGGTGTGAGGGTCGCGGAAAGCTCAAAGTGCTCGCCAGCTTCCGCCAATTGTCCCTGGTGAAACAGGGCCAGTGCAAGCCGATAGTGGGCGGCGTTGTAGTTGGGATTAATCTCGAGACAGTGGCGGAACGCGGCGGCCGCTTCCGGCATGTTGCCCCGGTGATAGTAGGCGACCCCGAGATCGTAGTAGGCCAACACAAATGCCGGCGAGGCTGTCACCGCGCGGCGATAGTGTTCGATGGCCAAGTCGAGCAGACCTTCGTGGAACAGAAGGTTTCCGAGTTGGTGGTTGCCCAGGGCGTGATCGGGCTCGGCGTCAAGCAAGTGCTGGAGTTCCTGTCGCGCCTCTTTCTCTCGTCCATCGCGTTCATGCACCAGGGCCAAGAGAAGCCGCTGGTCAATCGAAGCATCGCGAAGAAAACGTCCGCACTCGGCGCAGAATTTGTCCGCCGCGCTGCTGAGCCGACCGCAGCGGGGACAACGTATAGAGTCATGAAGTGCTTCTGACATAGGAACCTCCTTATGCACGCGTCAAGGACATATATATCAGTCAAGACGCGTGGGGTCGAGCACACACTCCAGGCACAGACGGCGCGCCGGGGAAAATCCTTCTTTCTTGAAGAAGGCGAGAAGATCAAAATCATCCCACGATACTTCGGTGCGCAGCGTCGTGACCCGGAGCGCGGATAGATTCAGCCGCAACTGCCGCAGTAAGGCTTTGCCTATGTGCTGCCCGCGAGTTGCCTTGTCAACCCCAATGGCATCCAGCGAGGCGGTGGGCTCGCTGACTCCATATTCGCCATAGTACAGCGATGCGATGACAAATCCCACTACGCGCCCATCCACTTCCGCGGCCAGCGAGACCTGCAGCGCCGCCTGTTTCACCGCTCGTTCCAACATCAGTTCGAAATAGCGAGGCCGATGGCGGCCGACAGCGGCTGCGTCAATCTTAACGACCGCCTCGAGGTCGTGCTCGTTCATCACGCGCACCAGGACGTGGTCGGTTTCTAGAATTCCCGGTTCTTCCAGAGATTCAGTACTCATATGAAGCTCCTCCCTCAAGCACTGCCCAGCGACTGTCCGCCATCGACGCGAAGGATCTGTCCCGTAATCTGCTGCGCCCCGGGCCCGCAAAGAAACGTGACCGTAGCAGCCACGTCGGCAGGTTCGACGAATTTTCCTACCAGATTTTCCGCCAAGGCAGCATTCTGGATCGCCTGCGGCAAGCTGTCGGTGAGCGGCGTGCGCACCCATCCCGGCTCAACGACGTTGATCAGAATCCCCAGGCGCCCAACCTCGCGCGCAACTGTCTTGGCCAACGCGATCAACCCAGCTTTGCTTGCCGAATACGCCGAAGTGCCGAACTTTCCGCGTGACCCATTGATCGAACCGATGAGCACGATGCGTCCACCCCTTCGACTGGGCTCAGGGCAAGCTTCCCCGGCACGCATCACGGGGATGGCATGGCGCAACAAGAGAAAAGCCCCGCGTAGATTTACGCCCTGCACAAAATCCCAATCCTCCACAGCCAGCTTCCATACAACCGCTTCGCGGGAGACTCCTGCCGCGTGCACCACCAGATCAAGCCGTCCGTAACTATCCTTCACGTTTGCGAGGGCCGAAGCCACTGAACCATCGTCCCGCACATCACACATTAGGAACGGCGCAGCCGCCGGAGGCGCTACATCCAGTGACACCGCACACGCTCCTTGCTGCTCGAGGCCGGCAATGATGGCGGACCCGATTGCCCCGGATCCGCCGGTCACGACGGCAATCTTCTTTTCGAGAGCGCGGTTCACGCCACCACCTGAGCGCGTTTTGCGAGTACACGATGGCGGTACCCTCCCCAAAGCGCGGCGCCAATCGCTCCCGCGTAGACCGAGTCTGGGTGCACACGCACGCGCATCGTAAGTTTTTCTTCGGCGATCTTTTCTTCCAAAGCACGGCAAAGCCCAATATCGGCGGCCAACCCACCGGTAATCGCAACGTCGCCGCAGGCATCGATGGAGCGTAGAAGCTTGGTGTAACGCCCCGCCATCGAAAGGTGAATCCCTTTCAGGATGTCGCTGCGCGAAATGCCGCGGCTCACCATGTTGATCACGTCGGTCTCGGCCAGCACGGCGCAGATGCTGCTGACCGATTCCGGATTCTTGGCTTCGCATGACAACGGTCCAACGTCTTCCAGCATGATGCCAAGGTAGCGGGCGACGTTCTCGAGAAACTGTCCGGAACCGGAGGCGCACTGGCTGGTCATGCGGTACGCCTTGATGCGGCTGTGTTCATCAACCCGCATGGCACGTGCGTGCAAGGCCCCAATGTCGATCACGGCGGTTGCACCGGGCGTCAGGAATACCGCACCTCGCGCGTGCGTCGTCATGCCATAGAAATGGCCACGGCGGAAATCCACCAACTCGCCCTCTCCGGTGCTCGCCGTGTAAGCAATTTCGTTGTGGCGTACTCCAGCCGTTTGCAGAATCAGCTCATAGCCTTCTTTAATCACCTTCCGCAGTTCGCGCCGGCGGATGCGCTCGTTGTGCAGAGCCAGCACGCTCTCTGCTCCGTCTTCGGCAACCTGAATCAGCGCAAACTTGACGCCGCTCGAGCCCACGTCGACGCCCGCGGCGAGGATGCGTTCTCCAGCCTTCATGCTGCATTCCCTCCTTCGGCGCTGCGCATCGCGAATAACGCCGCCCCCAGAGCCCCGGTGTAGATGGACTCCGGAGAGATGTTCAAAGTTCGCACGCCATAGTTTTGTTGGACCAGGCCCTGCAGGGCGGAAACCGCAGCGGGGTTGCGAGCAACTCCACCAGTGAATGTGAATTCGTCGGAGATTCCTCCGGAACGCGCCAATAGCGACATCGCTCGCAGCATGATCGCGCGGTGCAGGCCCGCCAGAATATCCGGCCGCTTCTGCCCGAGAGACAGGCGATCGCGCAGTTCGGCTCCGGCAAAGACCGTGCATGTGCTGTTGATCTTTACGGTGCAAGTGCTCTCCTGAGCAAGCTTGCCAAGTTCATGCAGGCCGAGGTTCAGTTCGTCGGCGATATAGCCGAGGTAGCGGCCACATCCCGCCGCGCACCGGTCATTCATCTGGAAACTGGTGACGATGCCGGTGCGATCAACCTGAATCGCCTTGGTGTCCTGGCCACCAATGTCGAGCACTGTGCGCGTTCCGGCGAACATGGCATGAGCGCCGAGCCCGTGGCAAAGAATCTCGCTGCGGATCTGTTCTTTCGGGAACGGAAGCCGTTGCCGGCCATAGCCCGTACCGACTATTCCAAGCACCCGGATCTCAAGCGATCTCACCGACTCAACCGCAGCACGGAGTCGTGCTTCCCGTTTGCGAATGTCCGCCGGTGCAGCGGCCAGCGTCTGTTCGAGTGCCGGCCCGGCGTGCCGCTCAAATGCCCCATCGCCTGCCGCATTCTCGACCTCCAGGATGGCGGCGTCGAACAGGCCACACAGGAGATCGAAGGAAGCGTGCTTGGCATTGCTGAACTGCTCCGCAAACTGCATGTAGTCGGCTGCCGCGAGATCGCGGAAGAAATCGCTTTTTCGCACCGCCAATTCGCCGAAATGTTCGCGAACGCGCGACCGCATCCCCTGGCAGATACGATCGAGCATCTCCTTCACGGCTTCACGGTTGGACGCGTACCGGGGCCCATCCGCACAACGGTGCAGCACCGACTCCAGCAATGCCAACTGTTCCAGATGTTGTTGCTGGCGGAAATTTCGCACCAGGGATCCAATAAACTTGTTCTCAATCCCCGAGAGTTCCGGATCGGTCTCCATGGCATGCCGCACCAGTTCAAACCTGGATTGCACCAGTGCTTCGTCGCGAACGATCTGGGAAGCGACTTCATAGTTGCTGCGGGTGTTGGTGATCCCGCGGCCCAGGATGCGGCCCGTTCGATCGAGCGCAATGGCCTTGGTCGTAGTCGAGCCCAGATCAATACCGAGCAGAATCTCCACGCTCATGCCATCACCCCAGTTGCTCGCCTTTGTTCGAGCATCTGCAAGTAGCTCTCGATGCGGTTCTTGATGTTTGCCGCCGAAAAATATCGCGGATCCACAAGATCGCTCTCGATGAATCCGCCTGGAACTCCCGTCCGCTGCTCGAGTTGCCGCAGCATCAGCAACTGGCCGACACTGAACGAATTGCAGCTTTTGACGCTGTTGATCATGAAGCCGTCAGCGCGGTATTCACGGATGTAACGCTCCAGCAGATCGACGCGCGCAGGCAACCCGAGGTTGGTGTAGCAACCCAGGCAATATTCAGCCAGGCTTTCGAGCGGGCGGTTGGGATCATGGCGGAAGCCGCGGTCGTAGAGTCCACCCACTTTGGTATAGCTGCTGGCAACTACGACAGCGCCCTCGTCGTAGAACATCTTCCAGAACTCGCGGAAGCTCGTCCAGTTGGGCGGGCCTTCCATCACCAGGCGATAACGCTGGCGCTCCATCGTGCCCTCGGGAGTGACGGGACCAAGCCCCAGTCTGATCCGCTCCGCAATCTCTTCGCGCAGCACGCGGTAGTATTCGACTCCTTCGCTCGTGCCTCGGAAGGCCGTGAAGATCGGGCCGATGTAGTACACGCCGCCGAAGTAGGCATCGATCGGCGAGGGCTCATTCTTCGCGCTCTCCAGCACCCACACGAAATCGTCTTCTGCCTTGGCGGAAAGCGCCAGCATTTCCGAAAGTCGAGCTTCATCGTAGCGCCGGCCGCTGACCTGCTCCAGCTTCGGGATCACTTCGGTACGCAACTGCCGCACCACATAGTCAACATGATGCGGTTCAATGCGGCCGTTAGGCAGGTAGGGTACATGCAACATGGCCACGGGGCATTGATACTCCTCGCGCAGGAGTTCGAACCATTTGAGAAACGTGAAACATCCTGTGTAGGAAAGCAGCAGCAGATCGGGATTGGGGAGTTTCACGCCGGTGGGACCCAGGTTGCCCGACTTCAGCATGCCGATATCGCATTTCACATAGGTGCACACATCCTCGCTGTGCCCTCGCTTCTCCGCCTCCGCGATGTAGTTGGCAGAAAGCTTGCGCATGCCAGATTGCAGCGCGTTAATCTCCGGCAGGATCGGCAGCAGGTCGAAGGAACGCAACAGTTCTGTCAAATTGCCGGGGACGAATGTGGAGACGACTCGCCTTCCCTCTTCCCGCGCCCGTCCCAGAGATTCGTAGTAGTCCCCGATGAGTTGTTTCTGCAGGACCATGCTCTGCTCTTTTTGCACGGTCGATTCTTGCCCAGCGTCTCTGGTCATGCTTCGCTCCACAGCCGGATGGAATCCGAGAAGGTGCCAGCCTGTTCGCGGATGACGGCAAATTGTCCCGTATCCTCGGAGTACTTAAATTGGGTGTGCGGAATGTGTTCGCGCTCGAGCGCGGCGACCAGCATGGGCTGCTCCAGCAGTGCAGGATCGCAAAAACTTGGTGCGCAAAAAATGACGCCATCCGCGTGATTCTTTCGCACGGCATCGACCAGCCAGCGGCCGCGGTGCCCATCGGGCGCATAGCAGGAGGCCGTCGCCACGCTTTGCGTCAGGTAAGCCTGCGCCAGGTTTTCGATCGCGTCCCCCTCCTCGGGCACGTCGCCCGTGAACCAGCGCAAACCCAGCAGCAGGTCGTC
>Ga0182014_10000371_pt1 | contig 58479 bp, 41 predicted proteins | sample 612S2DmetaG_FD_120489 | JGI IMG/M metagenome (GOLD analysis project Ga0182014, IMG submission 120489) | Permafrost microbial communities from Stordalen Mire, Sweden - 612S2D metaG | ecosystem: Environmental > Terrestrial > Soil > Wetlands > Permafrost | place: Sweden: Stordalen | collected... | reverse complement strand
GGGCGGATTTTGCCAGAGACCCTGCGCGCCCTGGTTCCAGGACGAATCGTGATAGATGCCAAAGCCGAGGCGCAGAACGGTCTTGTCGCTGCCGGCAACTTTCCAGGTGAGGCCGACGCGCGGTTCGTACGCGCCCCAGAACATGTCGATGCCCGCCGATCTGCTTACACCATTCTTGCCGGCAATCAGCAACTTTCCACCCGTGGCCGAGGGGATATAGTCCGCCATGCGGTCATGGGCCTCGGTGATGGGAGTGGTCAGGTCCCATGCCAGGCCGAGGTTGAGGGTAAGCGACGGGGTAACGCGCCAGTCATCCTCGACGAAGGGTCGAAAGATGTTCCAGCGGCGGCCGGTGACCGCTCCGTTGTATGTCTGGTCGTGGATGGCTCCGCCGGGAAGTCCCATCAGCAGGTCAGCCTCGGGATTGCCGGGGGCCAAACCCAAGCCGGAAAGGTTTCCTACTGTACCGACCAGCCAGAAGCCCGCTCCGAAGGCTGCCGTGCCGACGTTCATCTGATTGACACGGAGATCGATACCGGTGTGAACTTCATGCTTGCCGAGAATCAGGTCCAGGTCGTCCTTGAACGAGTAGATGTTCGTTCCACCCTGGAAGGGAGAATAACCGCGATCGCCGAGTGCCCAATAGCCGCCCGTAAATTGAGTGGAAACCAGGCCTTCGCTGTATGGAGCAGAGGAGTTGGGGGTACCGGTGGCAGAGCAGCCCAGATCGGCACCCGGAATCCCGAGGATGGCCGATTCGCAGGTGAAGTTGCCCGTCGAAGCGATGTAGTTGAAGATGCGGTCGTAGCCGAGGGTGGCCTGGTTGAGCGCGCGGGGCGAGAACACGTGGTTCCAGCCAATGCCAACGTTGCGTCCGTGGTTGGTCAGGTTCTCATTGCTGCCGAAGGCGTTTGCTTCGGCGAGTCCGGGCGCGCCGCCTGGCACAAAGGAGGTTGCCTGGTCGTAGCTGAAACGGCCGAAGAGATTGTCCTTGCTGGTAAGCGTATGGTCCAGGCGGATATCGAACTTGGTTTCGTCCAAGGTGCGCACTGGTACGTTGACGTAGTTGTAGCTGGCATTTGGGTTGCCGGAGTTGACAAGATTCGTAGGGTAAATGTTCAACATGGCTTTCCCAATGGGGTCGATCAGGCTGGTTGGAATCTTGTTGCAGGGTGTGCCCTGGGCCTGGAGTCCGGCGGCACTGGCAGAAAGAGGAACGCCCGCGCCATTGCATTGGAAATAGACATTTGGGTAGACGGAGGGATCGGTGGATGCGCCATTCATGTACGGGTTGGCGATGGGATACGGCACAACCTTGCCAGTGGAATCCAGCACAGGGTTACCGAACGGGTCGTTTGTGAAATCACCCGCGCGCATGGCCAGCGAAGGCACCACGCCCGTAAAGGGAATCCCGTGGCGCTGATATTTTTGTTCGGCGTCGACGAAGAAAAAGGTCTTGTTCTTGCGAATCGGTCCGCCCACGGAGCCGCCAAACTGGTTCAGGTTGAACTTTTCCACGGAGTTGGCAAAGTAGCTCTTGGCGTCGAGATCGGTATTGCGCACAAACTCAAACAGAGAGCCGTGAATGTCGTTGGAGCCGGATTTTGTGCTGACCAGCACGGTGGGGCCGGCGCGGGAGCCGTATTCGGCTGAATATGTGTAGGTTAAAACCTTGAATTCCTGAATATCGTCAATCGAAGAAAAGACGCCGATGCCGCCGGCAGTCAGTTCGTTGTTATCAACTCCGTCCAGCAGCCAGTCGGTGCTATTGGGACGGGAGCCGCCGACGGATAGGGAGAAGGAGCCGCGTGCGGCCACTTCGCTGTCAGAGCCGGCGGTGAAAAAGCTGTTGGGGTTGGTCTCCGCGGTGGCGCCGGCGGTGAGCGTGGCCAGTTGAACGAAGTCGCGGCCATTGAGAGGCAGTTGTGTCACCTGCTGCGAGGTGATCACCTGGCCGAGAGATGGATTGGATGTTTCGACCGCAACAGCCTCGCCGGAGACCGACACCGAAGTGACGACGGTGGCGGGCGCCAGCGAAAAATCCAGTTCGCGGGCCTCGTCAACCTGGAGACGCAAGTCTTTGGACGCGGCCCTTTGAAAACCGGGCGCATCGACACTCACGGTATAGGTTCCGACAGGGAGTAATGGAACCAGATAGTGCCCAGCACTGTCCGTCTTCCCATCTCGAGCCAGGCCGGTTCCCTGAGAGGATACAACCACAGCAGCTCCAGGGATCGCCGATCCGGTCTTATCGAGGACATTACCGGAGAAACTCCCCGTGGCCTGGCCACGCATGGTTGGAGAGATCATGGTTGCGAGCGCGCAAACCACTGCCAGAAGGAGTAATTTATGGGACGTTGTATCCTCTGGGCTCGCCAGCGATTGCGAACACTTTGTGCCTACCAGAATGTGTGTCATCGTCAAACTCCTTTGTGAAAAATCGGATTTGGCGGCCGTACAGCGGCCGCTCATCGCCAGCATGGAGTTTCCAAAACTCGCAGCATTTCTCTCTTGCATTGAAAGGGCACGGTAGCATGTGTACCGCTGAGTGGGGATAGAAAACCGCGGGTTTCAGCCCGTGAGGCTCTCGTCTTCACCTTCCCTCAAAAATTGGAAGGTCATGCAAAGGACTGCAGAGACAGGACGCCAGATTCATAGACTGTAGGAATTGACCGGCCGAAAGTCAACCAAAGTTTTCCACCGCTTGCGGATATCTCGTCATTTTCTGCGCGCACAGCGCGGCGGGGGTAACCAGTGTTGAACTCTCGATTGAGCACCTAGGGCGTATCGATCGAGCCGGGGATTAGTAGCCGAAAGCAGGGACCACATTCAGGTTTCGTCTAAGCTCCGGCTTGTTGAGAACGATGAGTTCGTCGATCCCCGATTCCAGCGAAAAGCACTGACGGACTGCCGCAAGCGTAATAATGACTCTGCATTGCTTGCGCAATTCCGTCACGACGCCCTCGACACCGGCAAAGACGCCTTCGCGCACCTGAACCCGTGTCCCCACGGAAATGCCGGAATGGGGCCTCAACGGCAGTCCGCTGGCGAGCCCGGCGCGAATTATGGCAAGTTCCTCGTCACGCACCATATCCCGCTCTTCATTGCCCAGCAGGTGAAGCACGCCGGGTATGGAAATGACGGAGACTCTGTGTTGGGGAGTGAAGCGCGCAAACACGTACCCTGAAAAGAGGGGGCGTTCGGTAACAACGGTTCTATCGGTCCACTTTACGCGCTCGGAATAGAGCGGAAGGTAGTGTTCGACCGAACGTACATCGAGATGCTGCGCAACCCTCTTTTCGTGGTTTGAAAGCACGTGCAGGACGTGCCACGAACTGCTTTGCATGGTTCACTCCTTGGGGTGAAATGAGCCGAGTCACAAAAGGCGCGTCAATTTGGGGCTGCAGATTTGGAATGTGTTTTTCTCAGTTGCGTCACGATGCCTGTATCTGAAAGATCCAACTGGTGGAACCTGCAGGCGATCCTGGACTCCCTTGCAGCCATCTTACAACGTCAGGCTCGGCAGGCGCGTCCGACCTTATGGGCTGGGGTACGAAAGCGCCGAGTGGAAAAGGAGAGTATACAGTGCTATCTTTCGCTTGAATTTCCGTGATGTATCGAAATGAGCCACTCGGCGCGGTGGCCGGCTCTCGGCTACTGGCCGTCAATCGAGGCTCGGCAAATCCGGGGCCCTGGCGCCGGAAACTTCCCGGACCGAATCTCGCCCGGCATAGGTTAACCTAGAATCTGTTTGAGATGGCTCTTCCAGTTGCGTTGCACAGTTCCCGAGGCGACGCCGCGACCGCGGGCTGCGGCGCAGGATCTTGTGTGACTTTTCTTGTCCCGAGTGTCGAACAGATACCAATCCGGCCCGGATTTGCTGGTGCCGCAGACCCCTGCAGGAAGCAGCGAAGGAGACACTGAGAGTCTATGTCGAATCCAGTTTCCATCTGTGTAATCGGGTCGGGATACGTTGGACTCGTCGTTGCAGTGTGCTTCGCCGACATGGGCCACCAGGTCATCTGTGTCGACAACGACGAAGAGAAGATCAAGTCCCTCCGCGAAGGCGGGGTTCCGATCTTCGAAGATCATCTTCCTGGGTTGTTGGCGAAACACCGTGGCCGCGGCGTAGAGTTCACCAGCGATTTGGGCGGCGCCGTCGGGCGCAGCGAAGCCGTCTTTATTGCCGTAGGCACTCCCCAGGGCGACACCGGCAGTGCCGACCTCTCGTATGTGGAAGCGGTTGTCTCCGAGATCGCCAGGGCTGTCAGCGGATACAAGGTAATCGTCGAGAAGAGCACCGTGCCGGTCTACACCAACGAATGGATCCGTCGGGTATTGCATCGCCATGGGGTGCCTCCGGAGAGCTTCGATGTAGTCTCCAATCCCGAGTTCCTGCGCGAAGGAACGGCCATTCTCGATTTCCTGCACCCGGACCGCATTGTGGTCGGAGTCGGCAGCACCCGCTCGGGCGAGTTGCTTCGGCGCATCTATGAGCCGCTTACCGGCGGCAGCTATTACAACCAGCCAGACGCCTTGCCCGGAGTCTGTAGTGCAGCCAACCCGGCCAAGATGATTGTGACCTCGCCGCAAAGCGCGGAGATCATCAAGCATGCTTCGAATTCCTTTTTGGCCCTGAAAATATCGTTTATCAATGCGGTAGCCAACCTGGCCGAGGCAGTGGATGCGGACATCGAGGAGATTGCCGCCGGCATTGGCCTCGACAGCCGAATCGGCCCCAAGTTTCTTCGCGCGGGGCTGGGCTATGGCGGGTCCTGCTTCCCCAAGGATGTGGCTGCCTTCCACTGGGTTGCTCAACAGAAAGGCGTCAACTTCCAACTCCTCCAGGAGATTTACAAGATCAACGAGACTCAGAAGGAAATCTTCTTTAACAAGGTGCTTTCGGCGCTGTGGACTCTGCGGGGCAAGCGGCTCGCGGCTCTGGGGCTGGCGTTCAAGGGCGGCACAGACGATATTCGCGACTCTCCCGCCATCGATGTGATCAAGAAGTTGTTGGAGGCTGGAGCAACGGTGACCGCATACGACCCCGCCGCGATGGAGTCAGCCAGAAAGGTTCTTCCACCCTCTGGAAAAATGCATTATGCCGAAGGGATCTACGAGGCGGCCATGGATGCGGATGCCGTGCTGATCCTGACCGACTGGAAGGAGTTTGGCTCGCTCGATCTTGTCCGGCTCAACCAGGCGGTCCGTTTTCCGATCGTGATTGACGGGCGAAATCTCTACCCCCCCCAGAAGATGTTCGAACACGGCTTCACATACGTAAGCGTTGGCCGGCCGGCTACCTACCAGGCACAGCAGGGCAAGCCGCGTAAACTGGCCTTGTGATAGGGGTCATATACCGGTGTTTGTCGAGTAATTCCCGACCTCACGGCCTTTGAGCCCTTAACCCGCGAATTCTGGAGCACGAATCGTATCCATGCGTGTATTGATTACCGGCGCCGCCGGGTTTCTTGGCTCTCACCTTACAGACCGCTTGTTGAGTGAAGGCCACACCGTCCTCGGCATTGACAATCTCTCCACCGGCGAGTCGAGCAACCTGGCCCATCTGACCAATGAGCCGCGATTCGACTTCAAGGAATGGGATATCTGCCAGCCCTTCGACCCTGGCCCCGTAGACTTTGTCTACAACCTTGCTTCCCCCGCCAGTCCGCCCGAATATATGCGCCTGGCCATCGAAACCCTTCGCGTGGGCTCGGTTGGAACAGAGAACACTCTTCAGATCGCCGCCAAGTATGACGCTGGCCATCTGCACGCATCCACATCGGAGTGTTATGGAGACCCTGTTCAACATCCACAAAAGGAAGACTACTGGGGGAATGTCAACCCAGTAGGCCCGCGTTCGGTTTACGACGAAGCCAAGCGATACGGCGAGGCACTGGTCATGGCCTACAATCGCTCGCGCGGCGTCAACACTCATCTGGTCCGAATCTTCAACACTTACGGCCCGCGCCTGCATCCCAACGACGGGCGGGTAATCTCCAACTTCATGATGCAGGCCTTGCAGGACCAACCGTTGACGGTCTATGGGGATGGCAGCCAGACCCGGAGCTTCTGTTACGTGGACGACCTGATCGAGGGCATTCTGCGGCTCGCCGGCTCGAGCGAGCACCTTCCGGTAAACATCGGTAACCCCGGCGAATTCACAGTCCTTGAGTGCGCCCAGGCAGTGATTGAAGTTACAGGTTCGAGGAGCACACTGGTTTTTGGAGCCCTGCCACAGGACGATCCCACACGCCGCTGTCCAGATATCACCAAGGCACAGACACTGTTGGGCTGGGAGCCACGAATCGCGCTCAGGGAGGGGCTGGCGAAATCCCTCGACTTCTTCAAGCGCGAGGTCGCCCTGCAGAGATCCTCAGAACGTTAGATTTTCCTAAGTGCCGGTCCCGATTTCGCCACTGAATTCGATGGCAGCCGGGGACGATCGCTCCCGCCATCATGTATTACGCACGATCTCGGCTCGAACGGGCTAGTTTATTATAAGAGTCATAGAATGTTAATAATAAGAGAAATCACATGGCTCGGAATTGTCAAGCATCTGTCTTTCATTATTTCTTGCTTCCTCAACATCCTCGTGGTAGTTTAAGTCAGTCACTTGATGCGAACGCCGAGCCTTTGCGCAAAGACAGTGCTCTAATTGGGAGTTCCAGTACTCGTTTGGCAGCTGCATCAGCCCTGACTCAGGTCCCAACACCCATGTGGGACCAAGAGGGGCGAAGCCTGCCCCGAACTCGCACAAGATTCTAAGTCCCCCTGAGAATCAACTTCGGTATCGACTTCTCCTTAATTGGGTATCGCTGGTTCTTTATGTAGTAAGGACATCCCCCATCACTCCGTCCGGAGTTCAGATCCTGCATGACAGTCATGAAACCACGTTCGCGCATGATAAGTGTCCGCCTCTCCGAAGAGGAGTACGCGGCTTTCAGGCATCTCTGCTCGGTGACCGGTGCGCGAAGTGTCTCGGATCTCACACGCGACGCGATGAGAACTGTCTTGAGAGGCATAAATCGAGAAGTTCCGCTTGAAAGCAATCTCGAAGAATTCCGCGCCGGTATGAAGAATCTGGAAAAGAAGGTGGAGCAACTGGAAGCGAAGATCACCATGTTCAAGGCCGAGGGTAACCGATGAACAGACTGCAAAAACTGTCTACCTGGCTCAATCGAGGTCCCTGGCAAGGGCTGCTGTGCACGTTTTTATCTCTCAGAATGAAGCCAGCGAGACCAGGCCGGGGCCTCGCCGAGATTTAGGTCTGATTCATTGCGATCGCCCGAGGTCGCGAGCTTGAAGTCATGAGAACGGAACACCAAACCCAATCGCGAGAAAGCCAAGAAATGGGCAGCGCCATGTTTACCAGCCGAAGAGTGTCAGAATCAGAGCCGCGTCGGACTTCGGTCCGCAGTCTTCAGTTTGCCTTGAGATTGATCGTGTTGTTTTGTCCCGCAATCGCCGTTCAGGGCGCTATCGCCCAGGCAGCAAGCCAGAACAGCAACGCTCAGAACTCTTCCCAGGCACCTGCCCAGTCCGCTGGCGCAAACACCTCGAATGCCGATGACCAGGGAACGGGTCAGAACGGTAACGTAGCGAGTCCTCAGCAGCCAAGTAACCCTGACAACAACGCCGCGCCGCGTTCTGACCAAGGATTTGGCGCCCAGGGCTCGCGCCAAAATGGTAATGGAGAGGGCTCGACCCAGGGCTCTGCTGGCTCGAGTAATAGTTCCGGTAAAGCGCCGGCTCGGAATGGCCGCACTGCAGAATCGTCTACCCAAAATGGCCGTGGACAAGCGCCGAACCAGAACGGCCGTGGCCAACCAGGAAGCCCGCGGCCGACGCCTGCACAAGCACGTGTCAATCCTCACCAGGACGAACCCTTACAGATAGAGCTTGCGACTCCCTATGGCGATTTGGAGTCGCTGCGTGAGCTTTACACTCAGATTCCATCGACCGGCGCCAAGCTGCGGCGCTTCGGCAGCGACGCTCTTCTTCTCGGGTCGGGAAATGCGGACGAACTGCCAATGGACCTTCCTGCGGGGCCCGATTATGTTCTTGGGCCGGGAGATGGGCTGGTCGTGAATATATGGGGGGGACAGTCGGATAGGCTGGAAAGAACCATCGATCGCCAAGGGCAGATCGATCTCCCTGAAGCGGGCACCATCATGATCAACGGGATGACCATCACGCAGGCGCAGAGTGCTGTTCAAGAGGATCTCAACAAGCAGTTTAAGAATGAACGCGTTGAAATCTCTCTGGGCAGGCTCCGCACCGTGCGTGTGTATGTTGTAGGGGATGTACAGATGCCCGGCGCGTATGACGTCAGCTCCTTATCCACCCCGTTAAGCGCGCTGTACTCCGCCGGCGGACCAACCAGCCGCGGGTCGCTACGCGTCCTGCGCCAATATCGTGGTAAACAGTTGGTTCGCGAAATCGATCTTTACGACTTTCTGTTGAGGGGTGTGCGCTCCGACGTCGAACGTCTGTTGCCTGGCGATACTCTCCTTGTACCGCCGGTCGGCCCGTCGGTGACCGTGGAAGGGATGGTGCATCGCCCAGCCATTTATGAACTGAATGGGGAGAAGACGCTGAATCAGGTTCTCGAACTTGCGGGTGGAATGCTGGCTACAGCGAGTACGAAACAGATTGATCTCGCGCGAGTTGTGGCCAACCAGCGTCACACCATGCTAAGTCTGCAACTTCCGGACAACCCGGCCGAGGTAGCCCAAAAACTGGCGGGCTTCCAGGTGCAGGGCGGGGACGATATCGTGATTGCGCAGATTCTGCCGTACAACCAGGAAGTAGTGTACCTGGAAGGTCATGTCTATCGTCCCGGTCCATATCCATATAAAGAGGGGATGACAGTTAGCGATCTGTTGCGTTCATACCAGGACATCATGCCTGAAGCGGCCAATCATGCTGAACTGGTTCGCTTGCAGACCCCCGACTTCCGGCCGGAGACGATCAGCCTTAACCTGCCCGACCTGTTGATTGGCAACGATTCAATTCCGCTTCGTCCCTTCGATCTGATCCGGGTTTTTGGAAGATACGAGATTGATTCACCAACGGTAACCATAAATGGAGACGTTCTTCGCCCCGGCGAGTTTCCGATGTCTCAGGGCATGACCGTGGCCGGACTGGTTAGAATGGCGGGAGGGTTCACCCGCAGCGCCTATCGGGATGAGGCCGACCTCTCTAGCTATGCGATTGAAGAAGGCCGCAAAGTGCTGGTCAATCATGCCGAGATTGCAATTCAGAAGGCCCTTGACGGGGACGAGAATGCCGATCCGGTGTTGCAACCCGGCGATGTTGTCAGTATTCGGCAGTTGGCCGGCTGGCAGGACATCGGTGCGACGGTGACGGTTACAGGCCAGGTTGTGCATCCAGGCAGTTACGGGATCGAGGTTGGCGAGCGGCTCAGCTCGGCGCTAAAGCGGGCTGGCGGATTCGATACGGACGCGTATCCCTACGCCGCCGTGCTGGAGCGGGTGCAGGTTCGTGAAATAAACGAACAAGCGCGCCAGGATTTGATTCGTCGAATCGAGGAAACCCCTGTCGCAGTTAGTCAAGTGGCGACAAACGGCGACCAGGCGGCGGAGGATCTACGAAAGTCACTCGAGGACCAGCGCCAGCAGATTCTTTCCAACCTTCGCAGCCGGCCTGCAAATGGCCGGCTGGTGATCAATATCTCCACAGACATCGGCAGTTGGGAGAATACATCCGCGGACATACAGCTCCGCGCCGGCGACACCTTGCGCATACCCAAGCGTCCGGACTTTGTCATGGCCAGCGGCCAGGTGTACAACCCAGTTGCAATAGCCTACATTCCAGGGAAGAAACTTGGCTGGTATTTAAAGGAGGCGGGCGGCGCGACTCCTTTAGGGAACAAGAAAGGGATGTACGTACTTCGCGCCAATGGGTCCGTAGTGCCGAGAAGCAGTGAGTTGATGAGCGATAGCTTTATGGAGCTGCGCATGCGCCCCGGCGACGTAATTGTGGTCCCGGAGAAAGTCGTCGGTGGCTCGCAGATATGGCAGAGATTAGCCGCATTCAGCCAATTGGCGACAGCGGCCCTGATTCCGCTCGCTGTTACCGGAGCCCTCTAGCACAGCAAAAGGAATTCTTCAGGCAGCTTCGACGAACCGGTGAACTGCGGTCACGTTTGCCGGAAAACCAGCAGGCTGGCACGGAATCTGGTTGACATCGCTGGTCCAGGTGGAAACGCGGCCAATGAAGTGGCCGGCTATAAACCGAATCGATACTGCATCGCTTACCAGAGAGTGAATCAAAAATGGACGATCCTCAAAGCGAAACACCGGCTTCAGAGTTTCTGAGCCAGACCCCCTACGTTGACTCGGACGGCGACGAAGAACCTGGCGAAGCGCTGAGCTTAAAGCTTGCGCGCTTCCTGCGGCTGTGCTGGGAGAGACGCAGGCTAGTCTTCGGCATCCTCTTCATCGGCATCCTATGCTCATTGCTGATTGCTCTCCGCTCGCCGATCGTGTACACGTCGACAACAACCGTGGTACCAGGCGCAGACGCATCGCCGTCTTCAAAATTGATGGGCCTGATGGGGGGATCGGGTGCCATGGCTCGCATCGGCAGCGAGGCGCTGGGCCTGAGCGTTCCGGGCGAGTTATTTGTCGGCATTCTCCAAAGCCGAAGCGTATCGGACTCCCTGATAACTCGCTTCAATCTCCTTCAGTACTACAATGCTCATCTCATGGAGGACGCACGCAGATCTTTGGCGGCTAATACAAAGATCGAATCGGATCGGAAAAGCGGGATCATTTCGATCAGTTTCACGGCCAATAATCCGATACTGGCTTCGAATATCGCGCATCAATACGTTGTGGAACTCAATCGCGTAGTGAACGAAAGTAGTGCTTCTTCTGCCCGCCGTGAACGTATATTCCTCGAAACGCGGCTGAAGGATGTTAAACAGGAACTCGATGACTCCGCTAAAGCACTTAGCCAATTCTCCACCAAAAGCCGAACCATCGACATGCCAACCCAGGCAAAATCAATGGTCGATGCGGGGCTAAAGTTACAGGGTGAGCTGATCGAGAGCCGAAGCGAGCTGGCGGCGTTGCGGCAGACCTATTCGGAAGACAATTCTCGCGTGCGGGCTGTCGAGGCGCGTAACGCCGAGCTGCAACGGCAGATGAATGAACTGGACGGGCTGAATCGGAAGAGCGGCGCCAGCGACGAAACGGACAAGTCCGGCTACCCCTCGGCCATTGAACTGCCCTCTCTCGGTCTCACTTACTATGACCTCGACCGAAAGATGCGGGTTGACGAAGCGCTATGGGAGGCCCTTACCAAACAGTATGAAACGGCGAAGGTAGAAGAGGCCGCCGAGACCCCAACTGTGCGCGTATTGGACACTGCGAATGTTCCCGAGCGGAAGTCAGGACCACATCGAAGCATGATCCTGATGGTGGGTGGGCTTCTGTCTCTTCTCGCGGCTTGTGCATCTGTCCTGGCACTGTCGATTTGGGAGGGAATGGCGCCTGAAGACGAACCGAAAAAGCTCATTTGTGAGACTGCTGGCGCTGTAATGAATCGGCAACGCTGGTATTGGTCCATGCCGGGAATGGGCTGGGTTCACGGGCGCTTAAATGGATAACGATTCCAGAACTTTCAAAGTTCTGAGCGCCGCGTTCCGAAAAGCGTTCTCGCGACTTCGAGGTTCTCAATTCAACAGAAACGTGGGGGCTGGTTCGATCATGGCCCTTATTGGTACCTGCCTCAGTATCATTTCTTATCCGATCTACCTCCATTATCTTGGATATCACCTTTACGGGCTCTGGCTTGTTCTGAGCGTAGTCGTTTCGATCGCTCAAGTAGGCAGCCTTGGCATCCCCTGGGCGCTTATGAAACTAGTAGCAGAGGATTTTGGTCACGGAGATTGGGAAGGCGTCAGAACTTATGTCAACCTGGGCTGTGGTCTCATTCTCGCAGCCGGGCTCATTTTTTTCGGCCTTGTCATTCTGTTAAGACGCGATATTCTCAACTGGTTTAAGCTCAGTGGCATGGACGCCGCGGCCGTCTATTCTATGCTCCCGTATGTCGCGGCTCTGTCCGTACTGGTGTTACTTTTTTCGACATTCAACTCCACCCTTGGCGGGCTTGGGCGCATGGATCTATCGAGTTACAACGAGACTCTTGTCCAAGTCTTCATAATCCTCTCTTGCGGCCTTTTGCTCTACATGGGCCAGGGCCTCCGCGGTATGGTTTTAGGCACTCTCTCCGGCTATGTCGCAGCACAAGTAATCTCCTTCTCGCAAGTGCAGAGGATCATGCCGATCCCACTGATTGCGCGAACAAGTATCAGCGCCCACAAGGCGCGGCAACTACTTGGAACGGGAGGGTGGATTCTAAGCAGCGGTGTCTTTACCATGATGCTCCTTCCATTCACACGATTGATGCTTTCTCGCTATGCGGGGCTAGAGGCGGTGGCAGTGAACGATATGTGCCTGACGGGTAGCTTGAGGGTCAGGGGTATATTCGACGCGGCTTTCCGGCCTATGATGCCCGAAGTAAGCAGCCATCAATCCCAACGAAAGAAGAACTTGTTCGAGCGCGTCAGGGCAATCGACCGCAAGGCATTTCTGGTGATATTTGCCGCGGCGTTACCGATGTTTATCGGGCTTATGATTGTAATGGAGCCTTTGCTTCATATCTGGCTTCGTCGCAGCTTTAATGTATTACTTCCGAACACTTTTCGAATCGCACTTGTTGGTGCGTTTGCTAGTTTGTTAGGATCTTCCGCCTATTACATGCTGATTGGACTAGGAAGAGCGCGCGATGCGACTTATGCGGCTGCTATTCAGTTTGGCGCGAACGCTATAGTGTTGCTTGCGATAGCCCTCTTCGTCGGGCATATCACGGTGGGTGAAGCAGCTACGTCATTCGGCATTGCGACGGCTTCAACCACGCTGTACCTTCGTTTGCGCATCTACTTAGTCATTCGTCCAACAGGTGAACTGCTGCACTCGACTGCCGTAAAGATAAGCGATGTCAATCCCTAGGGGATTGCGGAAAGACGGGCCGAGACATGAAGAGGTCAAAAGTTGATCGCGCCGGCGATGGCTTCCTGCCGTGACTTTCCCGAGGGAGTCATCGAAGTCCGCTCGGGCTAGAAGGAGCATTGCGTGGCATACACTGCGGGGGATGAAAAGTTATCAGCGGCTTTCGGCGCGAAAGAGCAGGCAGCTGTGCAGGAGCAAAAGGCACTGCTTCGGTATCTTAGGACCACGGGCTGTACAAGTGTCTGCTTCTCTCCGTTGCTGAACATTGACAATGCAATGGAACAGGCCGGAATCCAATCGTCGTCGAACCAGCAGAACAAGGCGGTAGCTTTTGTTGCGAAAGTCTTGTCCCGCCTGCGTTTGATCCGAAATATACGTCGCTCTTCTGCCGGCCCGGTGTTCGTAAGTTTGATGGGCCCTGAAGAGAGCAGGATAATCCCTATTTGCTGCTGGAACGAGATAGTGCCTTACTGTTTTGATTGCTGGCCCGATCTCTATGAACGGTGGGCCTCGTTCTTCAAACGGCAGCGGGTTCGCCTCGCATTTTTCTCTGCGCGCCAGTCCGCGCGTTACTTTTCCGATGCGCTTCCGAGCATGAGGTGCGAGTGGCTACCGGAGGCGTGCGATCCACTTGAGTACTGTGCGTCAAAGCCCTGGTCACAGAGGGACATAGACGTGTTAGAGCTGGGCAGGAAATATGACCATTTCCACCACAGAATCCAAGAGCCGCTAGCCCAAAGGAATCGATTGCATCTTTTCGAGCGAGTCAAGGGAGAAATCATCTTTCCCTACAGAGAGGGCCTTATTGACGGCTATGCGCGTTCCAAGATCTCGGTTTGCTTTCCGTGCTCCCAAACACACCCTGAAAGATCTGGGAACATCGAAACTGTAACTTTCCGGTACTTTGAGTCCATGGCCTCGAAATGCGTCATTTTGGGGCATGCCCCTCAAGAACTGACGGACCTATTTGGCTACAACCCTGTCATAGAGGTGCAGGAGGGGCACGAATTTGAACAGGTCGAATCCTTGCTGAACAATCTGGACTCAAGTACAGAACTAGTTGAATCGAATTACCGCCGCCTCATGGAGGTTGGTACCTGGGACAGGCGCATCAAGCAACTAATTGATATTCTTCTCGTGCATCCGGCTCTGAGTTGACGGATTTGTGTGGCTGGCTTGAGCCTTTAGTGCACCGGCCCCTCGGCCGAAAGGCTCGCCTTCAGCGTAATGCATCTGGAACTGCCCGAGTCGTCCGGGCTTTCCTGCCTAAGAGCGAGTTTGGCATTGGCAGCCCAGCTTACAACGGCCAATTCAATAAGGCAGTATTGGAGGAGGTTCCACCCGAATGTCACATAGCAAAGTTGACCGAACTCCCGCAAGGCAATCTGAAGTCAAAGACGGACTTCCTCTTCCGAGGTGGCTTAAGGATCTTAGAGTCTATCGACTAATGTCGGAAATGCGTTCATTCGGCATTGTCGCTCCTGGATTCAGCGTAGGGTGGCAGACAGAATCGGCGGACGTTCTTGACCTGGTGAAAAAGCTGAGACCTATGGATTGCGGGATAGAATTGGTTCGCCTTGGCGGCGCGGGGGATGGGGGCTATTTGGTCCCAAACGATCTCGACGGTATTGCGTATTGCTTCTCTCCAGGAGTTGATAAAATTTCGAACTTCGAGAACGACCTTGCTAATCGCGGGATTAATTCGTTCCTTGCCGATTACTCAGTTGACCTGCCACCAATTCGTCGGCCACAGTTTATTTTTGACAAGAAATTCGTCGGCATCACGAATAACGAGAGATTCTTCACACTTGCGTCCTGGAAAGACAAGTATCTAAAAGACTATGCAGGCGAGCTCCTATTACAGATGGACATTGAAGGCGGCGAATATCAAGTGATTGCCAATGTGCCAGACGAATTGTTGAGTCAGTTCAGGATCTTGGTGATTGAGTTTCACTGGCTGCAGAGGCTATTCGAACCTTTTGCTTTTGACCTCCTTGCTGCGTGTTTCGAAAAAATATTGAAGTCATTTTACGTTGTACATGTTCATCCGAATAACATCTGTGGCAGCCTCAAGAGACGGAATATTGAGATTCCAAGGATTATGGAATTTACCTTCCTGAATAAGCGGCGCGTAAGCCACGCGACCCCGGTACTAAAGTTTCCTAACGTACTTGATTCGCCGAACATTCCTGACAGGAGGGATTTGCTCCTCCCTGAATGTTGGTATAAAGGTATATAGAAGCCGTCTTCCTAAATCGCGGTATCTGAACTAGGCCAAGGCACCCGCTGTCAATTACACGACTAATGACGTAGCAGACAAAGATGAACCCCAATATGTCACATCCACAATCATCCGATGCGATGCGCCGGCAAAGGAGTTCTAGTCGCCTCAATCCTGCAGACGTTCTGGTTTTTCTTATCCCTTGTCTGCGTGTTGTCCAGGTGAAGTTAGTTGGCGTCTTGAGCGGTTCTGACTTGCTCTTTCTCGCAGTGTTCATCTTTCTTGCAATACGTGGACAGATTCGCATAAGGTCGTCGGTGGGCAAGAAGTGTATGTTTCTTTGCTCGCTTTGGCTTGCTTCACAATGTATTACCGATGCTGTCAGGCACTCGGCGTTTGCGGATTATGCGCGAGGCTGGAGCAATATTGGACTGACCTTAGTAAATGTTGCGGTCATGTATACGCTTCTATATGACCGGCCGCGTCGCCTTGTCCTTTATGGATGGGGATTAGTCGTAGGGAGTTTGCTTACTCTTCTTTTCAATCCCGATCTGTATATGAAGGAAGATCCTTGGAAATTTGGGATTGCGTTTCCATTGAGCTTGGCAGTAATGCTCCTTGCCTCCCGAAAGGAATGGCTGCCCCGCCTGTCGATCGTTCTCACAGCTTCGGTTGGGGTGATCAATATCGTCATGGGGGCTCGTAGTATGGGCGGGTTGTGCCTGGGCGCAGCCCTGTACCTTCTTATTACTCGCGCCATGGCAAGGAAGGGTGCGGGAGATTCACGGGCGAAGGCCAGATCCGTCGTGACTGTTGCTGCTCTGCTTGTATTGGGTGCGGCGGGTATTCTGTGGGGGTATCAATATGCAGCAACAAGAGGGTTATTGGGTGAAGAGGCAAGGACAAAATACGAACATCAATCCAGCGGACAATACGGTCTGTTGCTTGGCGGGAGGGTGGAGGCGTTGTCGTCTCTTCCAGCAATCTACGATTCGCCCATTTTAGGCCATGGTTCATGGGCGAGAGATCCTAGTTATCTGCTTGCGGAGCGCGAGGCGTTGGCAGTGATGGGATACATAGCTCCGTCCAGCATCATCAATAATGAGTTTGAAGAGGGCTTGATTCCATCGCACTCGTTCTTATTTGGCGCCTGGGTAAATGCCGGTATTCTTGGCGGGGTATTTTGGGGATGGGTTTGGCTGCTGGCTTTGAAGACACTAACACGAGTCTATCCGATTAAATTCGTATTGCTACCAGTAATGTCCTTTGCCGGGTTCGCCCTGCTGTGGGATATCCTGTTTTCTCCTTATGGCGCGGAGATGCGAATTATCAGTCCGTATTTCATCGTGATGATGATGACCTGCTTGAGCGTGGCATCGCACCATGCGTTGCCGGCGGCGAATAGGACTGTGAGAAAACCTATCGTTGTTGCACCGATGGTCAGGTCCTAATGTGGCGTGGATGCTCCGAAAAGGCTATAAAGGCTCCCGATAATTTGCGTATGAAGAGCATCCGAAGGCGCAGCTTTCGCAAGGCACGACGTTGAACAGAAGCATGGGGATCAATGAAGAAAGTCAGTATCGTCACTGTTTCGTTCAATCAGGCTGCATTCCTGGAGCGGGCAATCCGGTCGGTCCTTGATCAGGATTATCCGGATATCGAATACATTGTGGTTGATCCTGGATCTACGGACGGGAGCCGCGACATCATTGAACGGTACCGCGCACGAATATCGAAAGCGATCCTTCGCCCTGACCGGGGAGCCGCGGATGGACTGAATAACGGATTTGCCGTGGCAACAGGGGAGATCTTCGGATTCTTGAATGCCGACGACTACCTGCTGCCCGGCGCATTGAGTCAGGTTGTAGGGTTCTTCGAGTCGCATCCAGAGTGCGATATAGCCATGGGAAACGGCTACATTGTGGACGTCCAAGAAAGGTATCAGCGCCACGTGAGGGCCAGGGGATTTACCGTGCGGCGCTATCTCTACAGCGGAACGACCTTTCTTCAACAGTCCACATTTTTTCGATGCGACACTTTTCGGCGTTCGCTGGGTTTCAATGTCGAGAATCGCACATCCTGGGACGGCGAGTTGTTCGTTTCAATGGTACATTCCGGAGCTACCGTGGGCTATATGGCGGAAGATCTTGCCTGCTTTCGGATTCATGAAGAATCGATTTCCGGATCCGGAAGGTTGGCGGATGACTACCGCAAGGATTACAGACGCATATTCCGGCAGATTCAAGGACGGGATTGGCGTATGACCGACGAACTCTTACGGTTCATCTACAGATGCGAAGGTCGCATGCTCCGGGCAATGTCTTAGCCGACCCCAGTAAGAAGAGAGATTATTCATGAGGATTGCAGTTCTTTGGACCGGGCTGTCCGGGTATTTGAACTCATGCCTGAAGGAACTTGCCGGCCGCAAAGGGGTGGATCTGTTTGTCAGTAGCCAGCCGCCTGAGGCGCAAGCGCCCTTCGATGACGATCAGTTTGCGTGGATTCAGAATCACCTGGTGATGCGATCGGCAGCTGACTTCGATCCGCTTGCCGCGCGGCTGCGCGCGTTTAATCCTGAGATTCTGCTCTTCTGTGGATGGCACGTCCCCGCGTATCGCCGGATGGCTGAAACCATGGCTCGAAAGTGCTGGCGTGTGATGTGTATGGATAACTGTTGGTCGGGTACGCTAAGGCAGAGGCTTGCCACATTCATCTCGCCGTGGTATGTCCGGCCCCTTGCGGATGCAGTCTGGCTACCGGGGGAGCGGCAGGCGGTCTTTGCAAGGAAGTTGGGCTTTGAACAGTGCACCATTCTTCGGGGCCTCTACTCTTGCGATCAACCGGCTTTCGAAACCGTGCACTTGTCCCGGGTGGCAGAAGGCCGTGCCGTCCCGCGGTCGTTTCTGTTTGTGGGAAGGTTTGTTTCCTGCAAGGGGGTCGATCAACTTGTCAAGGCGTACGAGTCTTACCGGGCAGCTTCAACCGATCCCTGGCCTCTGGTCTGTTGCGGTGCTGGCCCGCTTGTCACTCGACTGCAGGGCATCCCCGGGATTCGCGTAGACGGATTTGTGCAACCAGACGAACTACGCACCAGGCTAGCCTCAGCCGGATGTCTGGTTTTGCCGAGCACCTTTGAGCCCTGGGCAGTCGTAGTCCACGAGGCAACCTCCGCAGGGCTGCTGGTTCTCGCATCTGAGAAAGTCGGTGCGACCGTACACCTGGTCCAAAACAACTACAACGGATATATCTTCGATAGCCAAGATGCGCAAGGGCTCGCCAAACTGATGTCACACGTCAGCAGTCTGAGAGAAGAGCAACTTGACGCCATGTCTAGGGCAAGCCATCTTCTGTCCAAGCAATTCTCACCTAAACGATGGGCGGATACGCTTCTCGATGCCTTCCAGGCCTCGCCGTTACGTGAGGCCTGCAGCAATCTTAACGGGCAGGGGCGAACTCGGTAGATTCCTCAAGGGACTGGATGGTAGATGGAAATGAAAATTGTCGGATTCGTTGAGGGCGCACGACGGAACGGGCCTGGCATCGTAAGCGTGCCAACGATTCTTAGGAGTGTAGCGGCGCAGGGACATCATATTGTGTTGGCTATGGGTGGGCCTCCAAGCCTCGGCTGTGAGAAATACCTGGTTCCAGATGTCGATAGTGGAGCGAGTCGGACAGAAGGAAAGGGGACCTTTGGTATCCTGCGCCTGAACTCGTGGTCAGACTGGAGCCTTTGCCCTGCAATGTTCTGGCGATTCAACAGGCTTGTGCGAGAAGCAGATTTCGTGCTGTTGCACTCACTCTATTCATTCCCGGTCCTAGTGGGGTACATTCTGGCGCGGCTGCACAGAAAGCCGTACGCATTTTGGCCCCATGGAGTGCTAGCGCCCTTCCAGCGCCAGATCAGCGTCCGCAAGAAGAGAGTGTACAAAGCGCTATTTGCAAATCCGATAATCGAGAAGGCCTCAGTGATCTTCTACAGTGCAAAAGGAGAGCGTGAAGAGGCCGCACCGCTAGGATTTCGTACTCCATCTGTCATAGTCCCGGAAGGCCTCGACGCAGATAAGTTTGCCACACTCCCTCCAAGAGGGAGGTTCCGTACACGCTTCTTGAATGGGCACAAAGGACCGCTGATCCTTTTTCTCGCTCGTTTAGCCCCCAAAAAAGGATTGGATTTGCTAGCAAAGACAATGCAGCGCGTTATTGTCGAGAGACCGGATGTTCGACTTGCGATCGTTGGTCCTCCGGACCCGCCTTCATTCAACGATCAGGTTCTGCAATGGGTCAAAGAGAGTGGCATCGAGTCTCAGACAGTAATGTCTGGCATGGCAAATGCGGAAGTACGACTGGAGGCCTTTGCCGATGCGGACGTTTATGTGCTTCCGTCGCATGAGGAGAACTTCGGGTTCTCAGTCTTCGAGGCGATGGCGTCGGGAGTTCCCGTTGTCGTAAGCGAGACCCTTAATTACGCGGACGAAATTGCCAGGAGCGGAGCCGGCCTCTCCTTGCCACGCACGCCGGAGGCTTTTTCCGCTGCAATAATAGACCTTATTGATCGAGCGGATATCCGGCGTGAAATGGGGGCTTGCGGCCGCCTTTTTGTTCGCAAATACTCTCTCGAGGAGACAGGAGCCAAGGTTGCAAAAACCGTCGAGTGCATAGTTCGGCGTCTTCCGTTTCCGGCGGAGTTAGCTCCTATGATAGATCCGGAGTTTCGGTCCTAGGGGCCGAAAACCAATAGCATTGAAGGCGCATCCCGAGACAACCGAGTGCCGAGCCGACCTTGCTTTCGCAAGATGGAGACCCAAGAGGCAGAAGAATGAACAGACTTCTGAAAGAAGGAATTAGGCAATTCCTTCCGCGTTCGCCAGTGCAACACAGAATACTAACAGGACCCAACCGTGGCAGTGTGATCGTAACTTCCTGGTTCGATTACCCGGCAGCGATTTTGGGGCGAACGGAAAGACCTTTGCTTGAGTGTTTTGCAAACAATGTTGGCATGGGTGAGACGTGGCTCGACATAGGTGCGCATTATGGCTACACCGCGATAGCGCTAAGCAGGCTGGTGGGCCCTACCGGCCGTGTTTTTGCATTTGAACCGATGCTTAATACGGCTGGTTGCATTGCACGTACAAGGTGTCTCAACGATCTTAAGCAATTGACAGTTATCCCAATAGCGCTAGGGAACTGCCCCGACTTGGCAATTGAGAGTCTGTACTCAGTAAGGGGGATGATCGATAGCACTCTGCAGGATTCGGCAGGATTCAAAGAGACCTTTGTGTCTTCTAGCTTGGACTGGCTATGGGCGAGGATTTCGGGGCATGATTTGCGGATTGACGGCATTAAGATTGACGTACAAGGCATGGAGTTGCAAGTACTCGAGGGGATGACAGAGGTGGCAAAGAAATACCGGCCAAAGTTGTTGATTGAAGTTCACAAGGGAGTTTCGCGGCCGAAGTTACTCGATTTGGTTGCTTCGATCGGATATCTACCGCGCGGATCGGCGGTCGAACCACTCCCTGGTGAAACAGACCCTGTTTATGCGGATGACAGAACCTATTCATTCATGGCAGATCCTGCCCAACCAATCACATGGGTATCGTAGGCGATTCGATCTCTGCACCGAAATGGCAGCTCAGTGAGTGGGAATCGAATCGGGGACCTGGCTTGGTTCAGCCGTATCCGTATCCCCCGGAGTGCGAATCAGGCGCGGGGCGATGGTAGGGGCGAGGAGTCTGGTTCTGAGCGACGTTCCAAAGATGATGCTCTGTGCAGGTCACCCTGCAAAGGTGCTTCGCTCTTGCGTCGATAGCCATCGTTAAACGGTGGACCCTTCCGGTGGGTATAGAAGCGCACTAATGCTATCTCAACATGATTCATTTCATCTCCGCTACGTTTCGCTGTCCACTTACGCGTGTTGGCCCTCTACTTAACCAAAACAACGACGATCGGAAGAGAATAATAACTATGGATGGGAATCTTCGGTTTCGGCAAATCCTAGGTATTCGATTCCTGGTGGGGAATGCTCCGGAGGTCATCGGCGAGGTCACGCGCAAGGGGGGCCTGGTTGTAGTTCCATCCGGGCCCGGCCTCAAGAGCCTTCCCTACGATGAGCGTTATCGGCGCGCACTTTTGGGAGCAGACTTCGCTATTGCGGATAGTGCGTTGATGGTGTTGCTTTGGAACTTCATTAAGCTGGATCGCGTGCCCAAGCTTTCTGGCCTCAGATATATGAGGACATTGATCGAGCAGCCCGAATTTCGGAAACCGGGGACCAGTTTTTGGGTGATGCCCTCATCTACTTCCGCACTCCGGAACCGCAAATGGCTAATGGAGAAGGGGGTAGAGGTCGCAGAAGATGATTTTTATCTGGCCCCGATGTATGGGCAAGTGATCTGCGACCCTGAACTCTTGAGGTGCTTAACAGAGCGACGTCCGCGCCACATCATCTTGGGCGTCGGAAGCAATGTGCAAGAACCGCTAGGCTTCTATCTTAAGGAGAACCTTGACTACCGCCCTACAATCCATTGCATCGGCGCCGCCATAGCCTTTCTTTCTGGAGACCAGGTTCGGATTCCAGCCTGGGTTGATCACGCCGGCTTTGGCTGGCTCTGGCGCTGTCTCTCTAACCCCAGGCGATATCTTCCGCGTTACTGGGATGCCCGGTACCTGGTTCCCCTGATCCTGCGCTATCGGGATCGCATGCCGGTTACCAATCCATAAGATAGTTAGTAAGTGGCGAAGATTCTGCATGGCACGGAATCAAGTGAGGTCAGACAATCCGATGCGCCGCTTTGTATGAACCGCGATGACCGTCGATTGCACACTGCAATCATTGTGTAATCGGCGCCAGAAAGCAACATGGCTGATATGCGCGCAAGATCGCCGATCGCGGCTCGGCGTTCGAACTCAATTATCGGCTTGGCGCAAGTCTGAGGACGGAGGATCCAATCCCACAAATGAGAAAAGCCTTGATCACAGGTTGTACCGGACAGGATGGCTCTTATCTGAGCGAGTTCCTTCTCTCTAAAGGGTACGAGGTACACGGGCTCAAGCGCCGTGCATCGAGCTTTAACACCGATCGCGTCGATCACATTGTTCGAGATCTTCACGAGACCGACAACCGGTTCTTCCTGCACTATGCCGATCTTACCGACGGCAGCTCGCTGTCGGCGCTTCTGCACAACCTTGAGCCGGACGAGATCTACAATCTGGGCGCGCAGAGTCATGTGAAGGTGAGTTTCGACGTGCCTGAGTTTACCGCGGATGTAGTAGCTCTCGGAACCCTGCGCCTGCTTGAGGCAATGCGGCTGACTGGCGTTAAGTGCCGTTTCTACCAGGCCTCGTCGAGCGAAATGTTCGGGAGCGCGCCACCCCCGCAGAGTGAAGAGACGGTATTCCATCCTCGCAGCCCTTACGCTTGCGCCAAGGTTTTTGGGCACAATATTACGGTGAACTATCGCGAGAGTTATGGGATTCATGCATCGAACGGCATTCTCTTTAATCATGAATCGCCGCGGCGCGGCGAGACCTTTGTGACGCGCAAGATTACCCGTGCGGTTGCACGCATCAAGCACGGTGTTCAGCAGAAACTCTTTCTGGGCAACTTGGATGCGCGCCGGGACTGGGGATATGCACCCGATTACGTTCGCGCCATGTGGCTGATGCTTCAGCAGGACACGCCGGACGATTACGTGATCGGCACAGCTGAGGCCCATACGGTGCGCGAGTTTGTGGAATTGGCCTTCGCATCCGCGGGCATGGACTGGCGCGAGTACGTGGAGATTGACCCGCGGTACTTTCGGCCGGCCGAAGTGGACTATCTGCTTGCGGATATCTCGAAGGCGCGACAGGTTCTGGGCTGGGAGCCCACTGTCACTTTCACCGAGTTGGTTCGGATCATGGTGGAGGCAGACATGCTCGAATTGGAAGCTCGTTTGAAGGGCGGCGCCGAAGCTGTTCGGCTAGCGGCCGCTACCGAGGGCAGGCATGCATGATCGATCTAACGAATAAGAGGATTGTCGTAACCGGAGGAGCGGGATTTCTCGGGAAGCACGTGATCAATCGATTCGAGAAAGCGGGATGTCGTCATGTCTTTGTTCCGCTGCAAAAGGACTACGATCTCACGCGCCTCGACGCGATCGAGCGTCTTTTTGACGAGAAGAAGCCGGAGGTCCTGATCCACATGGCCGCGGTCGTTGGCGGCATCGGCGCCAATCGCGAGAATCCAGGCCGCTTCTTCTACGAAAACGCGATCATGGGTATTCAACTCATTGAGGCTGCGCGACGTTACGGAATCGAGAAGACTGTTGTTCTAGGCACGATTTGCGCATATCCAAAGTTCACTCCGGTTCCATTTCGTGAAGAGGCACTGTGGGATGGATATCCGGAGGAAACGAATGCGCCCTACGGACTTGCCAAGAAGATGATGCTAGTTCAGTGCCAGGCTTACAGGGAGCAGTACGGAATGAACGGGATATTCTTGTTGCCTGTGAACCTTTATGGGCCGCACGACAATTTCAATCTGGAGTCATCTCACGTGATCCCGGCGCTGATCCGCAAATGCATCGAGGCGGTAAATGAAGGGCTCGATGAGATTGTTCTGTGGGGAGATGGATCGCCGACGCGTGAATTTCTCTATGTGGAGGATGCGGCTGAAGGAATTATCCTGGCGACGGCACTCTACGACAAGCCAGAACCTGTAAACCTGGGGAGCGGCATGGAGATATCCATTCGCGATCTGGCGTCAACCATCGCGAAGATGACTGGTTTCACAGGACGGGTTGTGTGGGATACGAGCAAACCGAACGGCCAGCCGCGAAGATGTTTGGATGTGACCCGCGCGGAGCAGGAGTTCAAGTTCCGGGCTGCAACACCATTTGAACTTGGTTTGCGGAAAACGATCGACTGGTATCTAGGTTCGATCAAGTCCAAGCAAGGTCAGGCCGAGGATTCAAATTGAAATTCTGGGACGTGGTCATAATAACAGCCTCTTCCGAACGGCAGGCGGAGCTCTATCGCGATGAGATCCAGCGCCGGAGTCTGTCCGGAACGCTTCCCAACAAGACGCAGTTCCTGGTGGTTCCCGACCCTGCCGATCGTCGCGTAGGAAGTGGCGGGGCTACGATCAATGCGCTGGGTGTGTTGGGAAAGGACCGGGAGTGGTGGAACTGTCACCGGGCTCTGCTGGTCCATTCCGGAGGCGATTCGCGTCGTCTGCCGCAATACTCGCCGGGAGGCAAGCTGTTTGGTGTGCTGCCCTCTCGGACAAGACCACGGGGAACGACAACGGTTTTTGACGAAACGATGACGTTGTCGGCGCCTTGGGCGGAGCGTATACCCAATGGGCTGCTGATAGCTTCAGGCGATGTGGTCTTGAAGTTCGACGCGAACCAGGTACAGTGGGACCGGCCCGGCGTCACTGGTGTCGCCATGCGGCTAGACGCGGAGACGGGTAGCCATCATGGAGTTTATGTCGTCGGCGAGAGGGAGGAGGTTTACACATTTCTGCAGAAGCCATCTCCGTCGGAGGTAAAAGCGGCTGGCGGAATGCTGGATAATGGCAGGGTTGCCGTGGATATCGGCTTGCTGCGGTTTGACCCCGATATGACCGCGGCCCTTGCCGAGTTGGCGGCGTTCAAGACTCTGCCCAATGTCGATCTTTACGATCAAATCACGCGCGGGCTGACAGGACAGTGGAAGCCGGAAGGTAGTGCGAGCCTGTTCTGGCGGGAGTTGTCCAGAATTCTTCGTCCCCCCGATCGGGCGGTGGGCTTTCATTGCACCGTGGTGGAGGGAGAGTTCATTCATGCGGGGACCACTCGCTCGTTCCGGTCGATCGCGGCTGGGGCGGGGGGAGTTCTCGACAGTGCGATCGGCGGTGAGCTGAAGGTCGGACATGAAGCGGTGATTCTGGAGTGCGATCTGGAATGCCCTGTCTACGCCGGCCGCGGAGCCATTCTGCATGGACTTGCAGCATTGACCGGTCCCGTCGAGGTTCCCGAAGACACAGTCGTCCATCAGTTGCCAGTGGCGAGATCCGATGGTGATGGCTGGGTGATTCGCGCTTATGGCGTTGAGGACGATCCAAAGCAGTCGATCGAAAAAGCCACTTGGTTCAACCGGCCTATCCAGGAAACTTTAGAACGGCTCAAGCTACAACGCGAGGATATCTGGAGAGCGGGCGAGGAACCAACGTTGTGGAATGCAGCGCTCTTTCCAGTCACGTCACCTGACGAAGGCTGGATCTGCGCGCGCTGGTTGATGGGATATGCGAGCGGGTACGATCTGAACCGCTGGCGTGCGGCGCGACGGCTGTCATTGGCAGAGAGCGCCCGTTGTACGGATGGCAAGGCTCTGGCCGAGGCCCGCAGCCACCGGCTGCAAGGCATTTGGCAAGACACAGCCGTCGAACTTGCGGAGTCTGGCGCGGATATACGGCCGCTGCTGGCAAATCTTCCCGGTCTGGCACCAGCCGCGGCAGCGGGGCGTTCCCTGCGGGCCCACGCAGAGGAGTTGCGCAATGGCAATCCGGAAGACTTGACTCATGCCGCCTGCCACTTTGTGCAGGCGGCCCGCTTGCTTGAGCGAGCCGGCTTCGAGCAGGAGGCGGCGGCATCGGAGAGCGCGGCCTTCGCGTGCGTACAGGATGCGGTTCGCAGTGGGGGGGCCGGCGATGTGGAGCCTGAGCCCTCCAATTGGCGGTTCGAGAGAGTTCATGTCTCTGCGCCGCCGCGCATCGATCTTGGCGGCGGATGGTCGGACACTCCGCCGTTCTGCTTTGACTGGGGCGGCACGGTTCTCAATTGCGCGCTCGAGATCGATGGGACCTATCCGATTGAAACGGAGATCCAGCGCATTGACGAGCCGGTCATCCGGTGTTTCGCTGACAGCCAAGGCGCTGTTGCCGAGTACCGGAGTTCGGAGGAGTTGATGGAGCCTTGCGGACCCGGTTCAGTGTTTTCAGTTCCGCGAGCGGCGATGCAGCTGCATGGGATTCCCAGGATGGGCGAGCCGCTAAGGGAGACTCTCGTCAGAATGGGGGGCGGTCTCGAGATTCGCTGCCGCGTGCGGCTGCCCATTGGCTCGGGCCTTGGCACCAGCAGCATCCTGGCGGCAACGGTCATTCGCGCTCTGGCTGTCATGTCGGGACGTACTTTGGGCGATCACGCGCTGTCGGAGGCCGTAATGCAACTCGAACAGAGGATGACGACCGGGGGCGGATGGCAGGACCAGGCGGGCGGCATTTTCCCCGGCGCCAAACTTCTCATTACCGGTCCAGGTTTGCGGCAGCGGATTCGTGTTCAACCGGTGGCCTGGAACGAGGATCGGCGAATGGAGTTTTGCCAGCATCTTGTCCTCTATAACACCGGCATTCAGCGAATGGCCAAGGACCTCTTGCGACAGGTGGTGTCGCGTTATCTAGCGCGCGAGACTGCCACCATACAGGTACTGCACAGCATCAAGACGCTGGCTGTGGAAATGGCCTATGCCATGGTCGAAGGCGACTGGAAGAATCTGGGAGAGTTGCTTAACCGGCACTGGCAGTTGAATAAGATCCTCGACCCGAATACTGCGAATGCGCCGATCAACGCAATCCTGGATCTCGCCAAGCCATACATTCATGGCGCAAAGCTGGCGGGGGCAGGTGGAGGCGGATTTCTCATGCTGCTGGCTCGGGATCCTGAGGCGGCTGCCGCTTTGCGCAATTCACTCGCGCAGGAAGCTCCCGAACGAGGGGGAGTCGTTCCGTATCGCATCGCCGAAGAGGGGCTGCGCGTCAGTATTCGCGGCGAACTGAAAAATGAAATAGATCATGCAATCTCATTAAGAAGCTGAATCGATCTTGCAGCAAGAGAATGCGGTGCAGCAGTTATTTCGATCTCAACAAGGACCTCCTCCAAGGCGGCAATCGCCTCTTGCGAACGACCGACAAACTTGCACGATGAAACGAGGGCAAGACCGTGAATAGAAAAGTGGCCGTGGCGGGCTTTATCTGCTGTGGGTTGGTGTTGGCGGCATCTGTTCTGGCAGTCGCGGGCCCCCTACCCGCCGAACAGACGGCGGCGGCAGCCAATTCAGGACAGCCGGCGGCCAATTCGAACTCCGGCGATTTCGATTGTGATTCTCCCACTCAGGGTTCGCCATACATTCCGGTCGATAGTTGGATCTATCCGGCCGTGCTTAGGCTTTATTCGTTGGGCTATGTGGACACAGCCTTCTTGAATATGCGCCCATGGACGCGCTCCAGTTTAGGCCACATGCTGGAGGAGACGGCCGACCGCTTCGTGGACGAAGAAGGAGAGAGTGACTCAAGTGAAGCAGAAGAACTGTACGATGCGCTCAAGCGCGAGTCGGACCTAATCGACCAGGGCTCATGCGCCAAGCAAAAGGGATCGGTCCGGGTTGAGTCGGTCTATAGCGTAGTGCGCGGTATCAGCGGCACGCCGCTGCGCGACAGCTTTCATCTTGGCTCGACAATCGTCAACGACTATGGACGGCCCTATGCCGCGGGCTTCAACAATTACTCAGGCGTCAGCGGCTACGCGTCCGCCGGTCGGTTCGTGCTCTATGCTCGCGGCGAGTTCCATGGGGCGCCCTCGGCTACCGGGTACTCTTCCGGACTAGCCGCAACACTGGTCGGAATTGACGAGACGACCTACATTTTCAACCCCACCTGCGTGGCGAATGAAGTGCTAACCAACCCCTCATGCATCCCGATGCCTGACAAGGAGCAGACAACGATCCCGTTGGGGCCTATCAATTCGACTGCCAACGTGCGAGTCATGGAGGCTTACGTCTCCGCCCAGTATCTCAACAATATAATCTCCTTCGGCAAGCAGGATGATTGGCAGGGCCCAGGGTTGGGTGGCGCCATGTCCTACTCCAACAACGCCGAGAATATCTACTCCTTTCGCATCAACCGCATTGAGCCGGTGAATGTACCGCTGCTTTCTCGTCTCACCGGTCCGTTTCGCTATGAGTTTCTTATTGGCCCATTGAAGGGGCATACCTTTCCTATCGATCCATGGGTACATGTGGAGAAGATCAGCTTTCGGCCTACGGCGAACCTGGAGTTTGGTTTCGAGCGCACAGCGATCTGGGGAGGCAAGGGCCACGTACCAATCACTCTGAAGAGTTTTCTGAGGAGTTTCTTCAGCGTGACTGCTCCCCAGGGCCCGGACAAGAACAGTTCCAGGGATCCCGGTGCCCGCTTCGGCGCGTTCGACTTTTCTTATCGGCTTCCCTTCGTCCGTAATTGGTTGACGCTTTATTGCGACTCGGAGGTTCACGATGATGTTTCTCCGATTGACGCTCCTCGCCGTGCTTCTTGGCGGCCTGGAATTTACCTCTCTCATGTTCCCGGCATTCCTAAACTGGACGTGCGTGTGGAAGGCGTCTCCACCGAGCCTCCGGTGCGCATCACCGATCCGACCCATACGACCAATGGCTCTCTTCAAGCCGGCCGCTTCATGTACTGGGAAGGTATCCAGCGGCAAGGCTATACCAACAACGGACAGATGTTTGGCGACTGGATTGGCCGAGAGGCCAAGGGCGGCCAGGGCTGGATTTCCTATCATTTGAGCGGAAATGAGTGGGTTCAGGTCGGCCTGCGCAATCAGAAGACAGCACCGGACTTCATTCCTGGCGGAACCACGCTGGACGACATCAACTTCCAGGTAGTGAAACGCATACGCAAGGACCTGGAGATCGACGGGAGCTTCGCGTTGGAGCACTGGAAGGCTCCAATCTACCTGCCAGGCCAGCATACCGTGACCACTACAACTGTTCAGCTGACCTGGTTCCCTGGACGAAAGGTCGGCTTCTGACGGGACCGTGTTGCACGGCTCAAAGCCGGCCGCGAACGTTGCCGATTCCAGGAATGCCATTTCTCGGGGTCTCGTTGACAGTAAGAAAGACTCTGTTCGGTTAGGTCATTTCGAGACTGCGCTCCATCTTTATCATTTCCGGAATGAGGGGTGGGACTGAAGTCCGCAGCTCTCAGTTCAGGTGGATATAGCTACAAGGCTTAGCTTGATCGAACCAATATGGGAAGTTTTCGAGATCTTCCTTCCAACCGGAAGTGCAGGTCTCGCCGGTGCGTTTTCCAATGCGCCAGTCTCTTGAGGAAGGTCTTCATTTCAGGAGCATTTTCAGCATTCTGATAGAATCTCATCACGATCCGAATACGATTGGATAGTGCTGATCGGAATTTATCGAGAGAGTAAGTTACAGACTCACGAACTTCCGGCTGAGGCGCCCTTAATTTGAACGAAAGGTTGATTGGTTAAGGCCCTTGGAAGATCATTCGATACAGTTCGGTCCCCCACCCACACTCGATGAATCAAGTCTGACGGCCACGGTTGTCGTCTGCACTCGGTATCGAGCGGCCTTATTGCGAAAGTGTCTCGAAGGCGTCACCCGCCTGGAGCGCGCTCCCGATGAGGTTATCGTGGTCGATAACACTTCGGGCGACAACGAGACAAAGGCTGTGGTGAGAGAATTCGGCGCAACTTATACTGTCGAGCCAATTCAAGGAGTGAGCCGCGCGCGCAATCGAGGACTGGCCGAGAGCCACTCCGAGGTCGTAGCGTATCTGGACGATGACGTAATCGCCGATCCACACTGGCTTGGACGTTTGCTTGAGCCGTTCAACGATCCTCAAGTCGCCGTCGTTACTGGCAAGGTTGTTACACCCCAGTCGAAAATTGAGGACTGCGCTGGGCAAACGCCTCGTTTACTGCTGACGAACAAAGTCCCCGAATGGTTTGAAATAGCCACCTTCGGTGGCTTGGGCCTGGAGAGCAACATGGCGTTTCGCAGAAAAGCCTGTGCCGGCCAAAAGATCTTCGATGAGCGATTGGGCAGGGGTGCTCCATTCCGGATTGCAGAGGGATACTACGCTTTCGCTTTACTCTTATCGAGTGGGCACACTGCCGTCTACCTCCCTGAAGCGGTCGTTCTTCATCCCCCCTTTACAAGAGGTGAGGTCAGGGAGGAAGCTCGCAGTTCAATTGCCTATTCGATGCTGCTGTTTTCGGAGTTTCCCGACCGCCGGCTGGATATTCTGCGATTCCTTCTTAGACGCGCTAGGCGCAAGCCTCTGACTTGGCCTCGAAGTTCTTCCGACCCCGGCGAAATTATCACCAGCGGATGGCGCGTGCTCCTCGAAGCGGGCTTTAGCGCGGCCTTGCTCTACTTCAGGAACAGGAAGCCAAAGTAGTCTAGCGCGCTCGCCTGCAAGGCATATTCTCATCGAACGGCTCCAGTCTGCACCCAGAGTGCCGCGTCCAACTTGCAGAGGGGGATTCACTGCGGAATTGCATCCACATTTTGAAGAACGCGCAGCCCGAGTGCACCGGAATCTGCAGGATTGTCGCGGGCTTGGCAAGACACTCCCACCCCCTTGGCTACGAAGCATCGGTGCTCTTCCTCGGAGATGGACCTCTGATCTTGGCTATGAAGGATGCGGACATTTCGTCAAGCGCGGTTTCCTGGTCACTGAATCGGCGCGATCTTGCCGGCGCATGGCGGGTGTGGCGTTGGCTGCGGGAACATCCGGCCGATGTGGCACACGTACATCACGGCGGAGTAATGCTCCGGCTTCTGTGCCGCATGGCTGGAGTGAGCGCGGTTGTGCAGCACGTTCACGGCAGAATTGTCGAGTCCAATGGGGATTCGATTGCCAAGCTGAATCTCCGGGCGGCAGACGCCGTGATCGCCTGCTCGAATGCTGTCGCCGAGTGCTTTCCTCAAGGCCGCGCTGAAGTCATTTATGCTGGCCTTGAAACCGGCGCGCGTCCGCATGCGCCGGCAACTTCCGAAGGGCCGCTCAAACTGGGAGTTCTTGGCCGGCTAATTCCGCTGAAGAACGTAGAGGGATTGATCAACGCCGTTGCTCACCTTGCGGCAAGGGGAATTGACGTTCGGGTAGAGGTTGCCGGTTCCGGTCCATCGGAATCCTCGCTTCGGGAGCTTGTTGCGAGTCTTGGCATAGCGGACCGCGTACGCTTTCTGGGCTGGCGCGTGGACGTCGACCGGCTTCTATCTTCATGGGATGCTCTTGTGATGCCGTCTCTCGAAGAGGGTTTTCCGCTGTCAGCGCTCGAGGCCATGGCAGCGGCCAGAGCCGTCGTGGCAAGCCGGGTCGGCGGGCTTGGCGAATTGGTAGTCGATGGAGTAACCGGATATCTTTTGCCTGCGGGCGATACCGGGGCGTTGGCCGATTGTATCGCGGAACTGGCCTGCAATCGTCAGCGCCTCGCAACCATGGGAGACGCGGGATGGGAGCGTGCACACGGGCTATTCTCGGCCGCGCGCATGGCACAGCAGACGGTGCAGGTGTACGACAGGCTGCTATCAGAAGCCTGAATTGGCCGTTAGCCGGCAGCGCATATCCGGGAAGATACCCGGTGAGCATCTGCCCTCGCATTTGATCGGATCCATTCCAAGCTCCTCGGGTGGCCATACAGCCGGATGATTCAGAGTGAGCCCCGCATGCCTGAACTGGACCATAAATCGCTGAGGGTGATGCGCCCGAGCCATGGGCTGATCTCACTGCAGCTTCTGCGCCTGTGGGAATACAGAGAACTGCTTTTCTTTCTGGCCTGGCGCGACCTGAAGGTTCGATACAAACAGACCGTGCTGGGCGTCGCCTGGGCCATTCTGCAGCCGCTTGCGACCATGCTGGTTTTCAGTATCTTCTTCGGGAGGCTCGCCAAGATACCTTCGGCCGGTGTGCCATATCCAATATTCGTGTATTGCGCGCTTGTGCCTTGGCAGATGTTTTCCTTCGTTCTAACGGAGTCGGGAAACAGCCTGCTGCACAACCAATACATGCTTACGAAGATATATTTTCCAAGATTGGTCGTCCCCATCGCCCCGGTGTTAACCGCCCTGGTTGACTTCGCGGTAGCGTTCACGATGCTGGTGGGCATGATGGTCTACTATGGGGTCGTTCCCAAGGCTACGGTCCTTCTGTTGCCATTCTTCCTGGCGCTGGCCCTATTGACGGCATTAGCGGTCGGCGTTTGGCTTGCGGCGTTGACCGCTGAGTATAGAGACGTTCGACACACGATTCCATTCTTGACGCAGTTCTGGATGTATGTCACTCCGATTGTCTATCCCAGCAGCCTGGTTCCTGAGAAGTGGCGGATTCTGTACGGGCTGAATCCCATGGCGGGTGTAGTCGAAGGCTTCCGCTGGGCTTTGCTGGGAACGCCACCTACACCGTTAGCCGCGCTTTTTCCATCGCTGCTCCTTGTCTTGTTGCTTCTTTTTAGCGGCCTGATCTACTTTCGCCGGTTGGAAAGCACGTTTGCCGACGTAATCTAGCAGACCGGGTATTGTCAGTTTGGATTACTTATGAACGATCTCGCCATACGCGCTGTTGGGCTGGGGAAGCGATACCGAATCGGAGCCCAGGTCAGCTACAAAGCGATGCGGGACACAATTATGGAAGCGGTCAAGGCGCCGCTACGCGCTACCGCGGGCTGGATGCGTGGCCACAAGTCGACGAAGCCCGCCGTCGAAGCAAGCCAGCTTTGGGCTTTGCGAGACGTCGCATTCGAGATCAAGCAGGGCCAAGCCGTCGGTATTATCGGACGCAACGGCTCCGGAAAATCTACTCTTCTAAAGGTCCTGGCGCAGGTCACGGAACCGACCGAAGGATACGCCGAGATCCGCGGCAGGGTTGGAAGCCTGCTGGAAGTGGGTGTTGGCTTTCATCCCGAGTTGACGGGCCGCGAAAACATTTATTTGAACGGCGCGATTCTTGGGATGCGCAAGGCTGAGATCGATCGCAATTTCGACGAGATTGTGGCCTTCGCGGAGGTGGAGAAGTTCCTCGACACCCCTGTCAAGCATTACTCCAGCGGTATGTATGTGCGCCTTGGATTTGCCGTGGCCGCCCACCTTGAGACCGAGATCCTGTTTGTGGATGAAGTGTTATCGGTGGGCGATGTCGCATTCCAGGAGAAATGTCTGGGCCGGATGAAACATGCGGCCAGCGGCGGCCGCACCGTGCTGTTTGTCAGCCATAATCTCCTGGCAATCCAGGCTCTATGCCAGCACGCGCTGTGGCTGGACCAGGGGCGAGTGGTTGCGGAGGGCCGGCCAGCCGCGGTGATTTCAAGCTATTTGCAGCATGTGCGCACAACCACCACGGAGATAGTTTATGAGGGCCCGGCTGAGGCTCCAGGCAATGATGTTGTGCGTCTGCGGCGCGCGTCGGTGCAGCCGCTTTCGCAGGACAGCTTAGGTAGCATCACAGTTCGAACTCCGCTGCTAATCGAGTTTGAAGTCTGGAACCTGAGGGCGGGGATAAGATTCAACTGTGGATTCAACCTCTATAACGAGTATGGAATTCATGTTTTCAGCACTGGAACTGTCGACTTCGATTCCTATCCCGAAGGATTAATTAGACTCTCTTGCGAGATTCCAGGGGACCTGCTTAACACGGGCGTTCACCGCATCGAGTTCTTCGTTATGCTGAGCGAGACCGAAATACCCTTGGTATGCACAGATCTGCTTACATTTGAAGTGGCCGATTCGCTCATCCTTCGCGGCGGGTACTTTGGAGAGTGGCCAGGCGCGATGCGTCCCAAGATTTCATGGACCACGAAGGTGCTGCGGGAACCTGTCCCCAAGCCTGTCATACTGGGAGGTTGATTAGCATCGAAACCCAGTTCCAGAATACAGTTGTCGGGATTCTGAGTTTATGGACTTCATGGTAGAGCAAAAGGATTCATCCTCGGATCACTTTAGAACGCCACCGGTTCCGCGAGCTATCCCTCTGGATTCGCCGCTTGAATGGAGACGGGCACTGGAAGGCATTAGGCACAGCTTCTTCCACACGTGGGAACACTGCTATGCAATGTTCCTGACTACAGGGCAGCCGACCTTTCTTTACTGCGCAGAGACCCCCGAAGTGCGCGTGGTTTGCCCATTCGTGGAGCGTCGTTTTGGTGATCGTGTCGACATTGCGACACCATATGGCTTCTCAGGCTTTGCTGGTAATGGCGCATTCCCAAATCTGGCTGAGAATTGGAGGCGGTTCGCCACTGAACGCGGCTTTGTCAGCGGATTCATCGATCTGCACCCCTTGTTTGTTCCCCTCGCGGATTTGAAACCATTGGCGATCTATAAACTGAAGACCTTGTATGTAATTGATTTGACGCGTAACCCGGCAAGGTTCCTCGAAGACTGCGCTCGAACCCGTCGCAAAGAATTACGAAATTGGGAGCGCCGGACAGTCTTGTTTACCGATCGGGAGGAACTAACCGACTTTGCTCTCGATAACTATCAGGAGTTCTTTCGCACCCGCAGAGCTACTCCCGTTTTCGATCTCAATCCAAAGACTCTGGAGTTTCTCTTGAGTCTAGAGAATGTCTCTCTTCTAGGCGTCGGGACATCCACGCGATTGGAAGCTGTTACCATAGCGGGCTTCACTCCATATGCGGCGGAAGCGATATTCACGTTCACAGTTCCCGATGGAAACGGGCACGGCGCAGGGCTCATCTGGAAAATGGCAGAGAATATGCAGAGGCGTGGGATCCCATACCTCAACCTGGGAGGCGGGCGCGTTGCCAATGACAGCCTGGCGTTCTTCAAGAGCCGCTTTGGAGCAGAACAGCTTCCATTGCATGTTCTTAAGGAAGTGTATGAACCTGATACTTATTCAAGGCTATGCCGCTCCGCGGGGGTTAATCCCGAAGATCGAAGCGGCTACTTCCCGGGCTATCGCTTGTCTCAGTCCGTCGGCGCCTCAACCCGACATCTCTGACCGATCGCTCTGCCGGAGCAAACCGATCGCAGGACTCCGATCGACATTGAGACCATCGGCGCACACTCGGGTTTGCGTTTGGCAACATCGTTAAAGTGTTATCGAATGAAGTACACTTGGTATTCATTTTGGACTGGAGTATTTTTACATCTGCTGTAGACCAGTTTTGAAAGGGCACGGCTTCAGCCGTGCCGCAAAGCTTCAATCAAGTCAACGGGCTTTAGCCCCTGAATGAAAGCCCTTTGGGTCTACACCATTTCCAAATCTGCTTTAATGAAATTCGCGTTGCATGAAGAAAGGAAGTCTGTGCCCGAGGATCGCAATGACCCGGTATCGGGTTTGAGATTGAGAGATGGAAAGCCCGATGACGCGGAAGAGTTATTTGCCTTGATCCGGGCCGCTTTCGGCGAGCGACTGCTGCAGTATTCAATTTATCAGGCTAATGAGTCCGTCGCCTATCTGCGAGTGCAGTTGGACAAGGAAATTCTCCGCATTGCGGAGTGCGAAGGGGTTCCGGTCGGCTACTACCATGCAGTAAAGACGGAAAGCACGTTGTTCGTGAAATACCTGGCGGCAATTCATCGAAGACACTGTGGAATCGTCGCGCCGACCCTTGTTCGTGACGCTATAAAGTCGGGATGCCTGATGCAGTGCAGTGCAATAGAGTGCGAGGTGCCCGCCTGGAACAAGAGACTTATAGCACTGTATCATCGGTACGACACCAACCCAATTAGCGCGTCATACATCTACAGAGTGGATCTCGCGCGCGTTCCGAGAGTACCTGGGCTGAGCATCTCTCCGCTTGAACTTGAAGCGAGTTTGACGCAGGAGATGAAACAGGGATTCTCTAAGGTTACGGCTCGTTGGAAATCGTCGGAAATCGTCATTGGTGTGCTTAATGGAGGCGCTTGCAAGATCCTCGACGATGGTGGACTACCCGTCATGGAAATTGCATCTATGATCGCTGGCTATTTCCCGAATCGCACTCATCTCATCGCAATATCGCCACAGCGGCCTGAGGAGAATATTCCGCTGGCGGATATTGATGAGTTTGTCCGCATGAGACGTCCAGAACGCGAGCTGCGCAACTGACAAGATCGTGAGTCCTCAGTCGCCGATTAGATTGAAGCCAACATCATGTCGGCGTTTCAACTGAAGCCAATCTTGAACATTGTGAAGTGGGGATTTCTGAGACTGCTTTCTCGCTCTGATATCTAAGTGCCCTGCCTCCGACTGATGCGAAAGCACGGCGACGATTCGCAGTAGGCTTGGCTTGGTCGAAGCGAGAATTTGCCGCCACGATAAGGTCCAGGAGCCCGGCGGCATTGAAGGAGCAACCTTGTTAATGCTGCCTACCTTCCGGATAGGCGAGAGGGCGAAATTGGACGTACAATCGACAGTTGCAGGTGATTTTCCTCAAAAGTCGTCTCTGGACGACCTCGCCATTTTTGGAGGCCCTCCTCTCTTTCGCGAACAGCTTCATGTGGGTCGACCTACTGTCAGCGATCATGAGGAACTGTTGAAACGTGTGCGTGGTGTTCTTGAGTCCGGCTGGCTTTCGAATGACGGTCCTCAGGTGCGAGAATTTGAACGGCGAATTGCGGAAATAGTCGGCGTGCGCCACTGCATTTCCATGTGCAATGCCACGACTGCCCTGCAGGTTGTCGCGAGGGCCGCGAAGTTAACCGGCGAAGTCATTGTCCCATCGTTTACATTTGTAGCCACGGCACATGCGCTTCAATGGCAGGGCATCGAACCCGTCTTCTGCGACATCGATGAGACCTTCTGTTTGGACCCAAAGCGGATTGAAGAATTGATTACGCCCCGAACCTCGGCCATTATTGGTGTTCATCTTTGGGGGCAAACTTGTAACGTCGAGGCGTTGACCGAGATTTGTAGGCGTCATAACCTGGTTCTGCTGTTCGACGCCGCGCACGCCTTCGGATCCAGCCGCAATGGCGTTATGGTGGGGCGTTTCGGACGCGCGGAAGTGTTTAGCTTCCATGCTACGAAATTCATGAACACATTCGAAGGCGGAGCTGTCGTAACCGATGATATGGAACTCGCGAATTCTTGCCGAGCTATGCGCAACTTCGGATTCACTGGAGAGGATGAAGTATCTTCCCTGGGCATCAATGGAAAGATGCACGAGGTCGAAGCCGCCATGGGCCTGGCGTCGCTCGATCATGTCGAGGAGATAATAGCGACGAACAAGAATAACTATCTAGAGTATCGAAAAGGACTGGAAGGTATTCCAGGCGTGGCCCTAATACAATACGACGAGAAGAACCAGAATAATTATCAATATGTAGTCATCGAAATCGGAGAGGTCGCTCGAGTAGGCCGAGACACGCTCCACACCCTGTTACAAACAGAAGGAATTCTTGTGCGCCGGTACTTCTACCCAGGCTGCCATCGTATGGAACCATATCGGTCCTTGTATCCGGGGATTGAGAATCGTCTGCCAAGGACAGAACACGCTTGCGCACACCTGCTGTGCCTGCCTACAGGGAAGGCGGTGGGACTTGCACAAATACGCACCGTCTGCGCTCTCTTGCGTTTTGTTGTCGAGAATGGTTCTGAAATGCAAGCCCGCTTGAAAAGACCGCTAAGTACTGTCGCCGCTTCTGGGAACTCACAATGAAAGTCACCGTGTTAGTGATTGCGTACAATCACGTGCGTTTCATTCGGCAGGCAATCGACAGCGCACTTGCGCAGCAAACAACGGTCGATTTCGAGATCTTGATCAGCGAGGATTGTTCGACGGATGGAACTCGCGAGATCGTTCTCGAATATGCGGCTGCTTATCCAGATAAGATCCGCCTGCAGCTTTCGCCGGTCAACCTCGGCGATTCTCGTGTTCTTGAGAGCGTCTACGGGTCGATTCGCGGAGAATACGTTGCCTTGATGGACGGCGACGACTATTGGACTTCGCCGCACAAACTGCAAAGGCAAGTTGAGTTCATGGAACGGCATCCGGAATGCTCCATCTGTTGGCATTACCGGGAGCATGTGGATACGGACGGCAATCCGATGCCGAGTCAGCCTGCTCATAGCGCGAAAAACCTATGGTCTGTAGAAGATATTCTGGATGAGTGTCCGATAGGAGCCAGTTCCGCCATGCTGCGCCATAGCATGTTGCCGCCGTTTCCCGATTGGTTGGACCAATGTCCGTTCCTTGACCGTCCGCTCTTTGTACTTTGCATGCAGAACGGCCCTGGCGGGTACATCGACGAGTCGTTGGGCGCCTACCGGATTCACGCAAACGGTTTATACAACGGTCTGGACGACGCTACGCAGAAGTTGCTCTCTCAACGGACCTTCAGGCAGATTTATCGTCATTTGTCCCCTCGGCATCGGGCGCTGGTTGCCAGGATGTATGCCCGAAAGTGGGCAACAGTTGCGTTGAAGCAGAGTCTGAATGGAGACTGGCCAGCCGCTAGGAAGACCGCCAGGGAGGCCCAGCAGGATTTCCCCCATGATTTGAGGTTGAGCCTTCTTGCTCATTTTCCTGGGTTGTACCTCCGCTTGCGATCGGTATGGTTGGCGTGGAAACAGTTATGGGGCTGGAAAGTTCGGGACGAGGTTTAGCTCGCGGCTGGCCCTGATTGCACGACAAGAGTCATTTTGATCCAGACCAATCTCTTCGGTCAGGACCGAGACTCTTCCGCATGTCTATTTCGAGCTTCTGAAGTTCATCGTTTCGGTAAGGTGATTGGCTATCAAACTCTCCGTCGTTATCCCGACCTACAACAGACGGCACGTCCTGGAATTTACGCTGCCATCGATCTTTGCGCAGGATCTTCCGCCGGAAGACTATGAAGTAATCATAGTGTCAGACGGGTCAACCGACGGCACCGACGAGTTACTCGGAAACTGGAAGCCGAAATGCGCCTTTCATGCGCTGGAAGCGCCTCATAGAGGGCCCAGTGGAGCCCATAATGTGGGCATTCGGGCCGCGGTGGGCGACTTGGTGCTCCTCCTTGATGACGATCTTATCGCGGGGCCCGACCTATTCCGACAGCATTGTATGGCTCATTCCGGTTCCGAGCCTCAGGTTGTGCACGGCCCAGTCTACGTTAGCCCCAATAGTGCAAAGACCATTATCCGCCACATCACTGAAGTGTATTGCGAAGAACAGAACCGAATCCTGACGTCGGAATTTGAACTGCGTTATCCCGACGGGGCTGGCCCTTCCATTTTCTTGCTGGCATCTATTAGAAATAGTTCCATGCCCCGGGAGTCTCTTCTTCGTTGCGGAGGATATGACGAACAGATTTGGGCTGCGGTAGATTTGGAACTTGGCATTCGTCTGTGGAAGATGGGATTGCCTCTTCATTGCCGGCCTGCTGCTGTTGCCTACGAATTCCACGAAAAATCATCGGAAAACTACTTGCGCAAGCAGGCGAAGGCGACTGGTGAGGGAGATCTTCGCGCCAGCCGCAAGCATCCGGAATACCGGCCCAATTCGGGGCTGGCTTCTTTCGCGAATACGCGCGCTGGCAAGAAGTGGCTACGAAGTGCATTAATGCGTTTTCCCATATCGCCGGTCCCGCTGCTGTATCTTCCCCTTCGCCTGGAGAAGTGGTTCTACGAATGGACCGCTGTCCGTGAGCTATTCGTTCATTTGTTTCGCGCTGCAGTACGGATAACATGGCTGCGCGGCGCTCTAGCGGCCGCCGGCTCCTGGGAACAATTGAGGAGTGAGTTTGATCGGCGGGCGCCTGGGCTCGTATATTGCGGCGTTGGACCCGCACGCCCCGGCGTGGTCAGCGAGCGCGCAGTATCTCCCGAGCAATTCGAACGGCAGATACGATGGCTTTCGCGCCGTGGATACACCGGAATCAGAGCTTCCGATTGGCTCCGCTGGCGCAGGGAGGGCACAGGGCTGCCGGAGAAGCCGATTATCATAACCTTCGACGACGCCTATGCGGATATCGCGGAATATGCACTGCCTATCCTTAAGCAGTATGGATTTAGCGCCGTCGTGTTTGTCGTGACCGGGCAATTGGGAGGGACCGATAATGGGGACGAAGCGCGAGGCTGCGGCACACTTCGGCTCATGTCCGCGGAGCAGATTCGATACTGGGCCGGGCAGGGAATCGAGTTTGGGGCCCAGGGGCGGACTCACGCGGACTTGACGCAACTCTCCACATCGGAACTTTTGGCGGAGGTGGCCGGAAGCAAGTGCGACCTTTCGGCATTGCTCGGCTCACCTGTCATCTCCTTTGCCTATCCTTACGGAGCGTACAACCAAGTCGTTCAAGACGTGGTTCACCGCGAGTTCGATCTTGCATTCACTAAGGAAGAGGACGTGAATTATCTTCGGACTGATCCGTATCTATTGCGACGTACTGCGGTTGGCGCAACCGACTCACTTCGCGAGTTTGCTCGCCACGTTCGCTTTGAAGGCCTGGGGACTTCTGGGCCGCGGTCGTTTACATCGTTCTGCTCCCAGGAGTCAGAATCATGATCAACGGTAAGCGCATCGCGGTCGTGATGCCGGCGTACAACGCCGAGAAGACGCTGGAAAGAACCGTGGCCGAACTGTCCGAGGTCGTCGACATCAAGATCCTTGTCGACGACTTAAGCAAGGACCAGACCGCGGCTCTTTCCCGCAAGCTCGGCGTGCAGACCTTTATTCACGACGCCAATTACGGATATGGCCGCAACCAGCAAACCTGCTACCGCGAGGCGCTGGCCGCCGGCGCCGACATCGTGGTCATGGTTCATCCCGATTACCAGTACACGCCGCTTCTGGTTCCGGCCATGGCCGGCATGATCGCCAGCGGAGTCTACGACATGGTTCTGGCGTCGCGCATTCTCGGCGGGGGCGCGCTGAAGGGCGGAATGCCTTTCTATAAATACGTCGCCAACCGCTTCCTAACGGCATTTCAAAATCTGTTTTTGGGCGTCAAGCTGTCGGAGTATCACACCGGGTTCCGCGCCTTTTCAAAGGAGCTGCTGGAGACGCTTCCACTGCTGGAGAACTCGGACGACTTTGTCTTCGACAACCAGATGATCGCGCAAGCGGTTATGTTCGGCTTCAAGATCGGCGAGATCTCCTGCCCGACGAAGTACTTCAGCGAAGCCTCGTCAATCAACTTCAGGCGCAGCATGATGTACGGAATCGGCGTGCTGGCGACGACCGCCGGTTTCGCCGCGCATAAAATCGGAATCATCAAGGTTGCCCGCTTTAGCGTCACGGGAAGGAGAGTGACGCGGCAATATTCTTAGACGTGTCCAGGAAGTGGTGCGATCAAGGCTTCTCTGGCCGGGGTTTCCGGCCGAGAGGCCTTTGGTTTTTGTCCCCGTCGAAAGGGGCATTTTCGGAGAGAAAAAGGGCATTTTTCGGGTCAAAATGGGCGTTTTTTGGCAAAAAACACGGCAAAAACGAGCGGTTCTATTTACTGGTGAGTAACTGTGTATATTTTGCAATCTATTCATTATATTTATGTTACTGTTGCATTTGTTACCTTTGTTATACCCCAATGGGGTATAGGGGGGTAGGGGGAAGGGGAACGTGAATTCTGGAGTAGAAGACAGACGCTCCGGCCCGGGAATCGGCTACAATTTGACGTTTGGGGCTGGAGGGGGTTCATACCCTCATTGTGCATCGGCGCGGGGTAATTCTACGCAAAGCGGGGAAAGAGCAGGGAAGTGGAGCAAAAACGGGGCACACGGACGATTCCCAATTTATGGGCGGTATATCCGGCGGTTGTGGCCAGCACGCCCAGTCCATACTTCGTGAGTTTTGGGTGATGATGCCACTGCCTTCCGAGAGCGTCCGCCGGTTCGCCGGGAAGACCCATGCTTTCGTGTTGTCGGGAACTGCAAAGAATCACCATGACGCCGGCCGGTTTTATGATGACCTCCGAAGCGCCGGTCACCCTTGGGTTTGGTCAGTCCACATATATGCCGTAAATACCAGGGAGTCGCCGAAAGGTGTCATCGACCGAATGTGCGGGGACTGAATGAACATAGAAATGCACACTCTCCATCAAAAGTGGATTCCTGTATCTGTCGTAAGATGCAACGGGAATCACGAATGCGTCGACGCCGGAAATGCTCGACAGGGCCCAAGCTGGGTAATCGTACTTGTATACAGTTAGCCAGACCGCCCTGGGGCCGAGCTGCCGAGCCAATTGCAGTTCCGACACCCGATAAATCTGGATGATGAGTTGTCGCCTGATATCGCCTGCGTTTGCCTGAAGATAGCGCAGAAAACGGACATTGCTGTCCTTCGTATCCGTAACTACAATCGCATCTTCATGTGTTTGTAGCCACTCGCGAAGCTGCTCGAATGTCAACTGATGCAATCCGTCGCGACACTTCGCGCTTACGAATTCGTCGTAGCTGAAGACATGCGTTGTTGTGCCGAACCGTGCGGATGCGTTCCGCCAATCGTGGACAACAACCAGCCTTCCGTCGCTCGTCCAATGAAAGTCGAGCTCGAAGACCCGATAGCCTTCTGCGTAATGCTCGTCCAATGCTTCGCGAGAGTTGGTGTAAGTGAGACCCCGTACGGCGCCTCCCGCATGTGCCACCAGCCTGGCCTCGACCGGAGCGGCAAGCGATGGAGTCGACTGCCTGGTATATTGCAAATCGAGCAACGCAACCAGATTTCCTCTAACCAATGCCCAATAATGCCAAAAAGCCAGCGCAGACAACAATATGGCTACGAGCCCTGCAGTTTTCGTTATTCCTCTGTATTCTGAAAGCATTTGAAGAATCATACCTCCCGATATTTGCGAGGTTCCGCGGCTGCTGGCCACAGAGAAAGACCGTCAATGTTTCCCTATTCGAGACTGCGTTCCTGCTCACCGATCCTCGCATATCTGCTTTTGCTGTCCCTACCTCTCCCGCTCATGGCGCGGAGTCTGGCACTCCAGCCTCCCGGGTATATCAATCTGGAATTCCTGCTGATCGGCGCTTTCAGCGTTTTTCTGCCACGAGGCATAGTCTTTGTGCTGCTCCTTCTGGAGTCGATTGCCGACTTCGCTCTCGCAATCGAGGTTACATACGGGCTGTCCTTGAAGGATCAGCTCAGTTCTCTCCACTCCCTTTACGAGCTGCCAACCTCCCGGATACTGGAGATGTCCTCGGTCTTCGCTCTCGTCATCGCGGTGTGTGCGGCTATCGCAATCGTCCGTTCACATTCCGAGGATCGTTTATGGATCACAGGCGGTTTTTGGGGCCTCTTCGCCATCGTGGCTTTCATCGCGGTTCTTCGGGGGCAGAACTCTTTCATGAAAAGAGATACGGTGTATACCTATACACACTTGGCACGCGCTCCCGGATATTCTCTCATGAAACACGAAAGTCTCTTTAGCAGGAAGGTCAGAGCCTCTCACCACACAGACAGCGGCGAGATGGACTCCGCGTCCGCTCGCGCCATGGCCTACCTCGACCGCCCAGACGCCGTGAAGTCTCCCGATGTGGTGCTCATTGTTGTCGAATCGTGGGGGCTTCCGCTCGACGCTCATTTGGCCCAGGCACTCAACGCGCCTTATGACGATCTCCGCGTCGCGCGCAAGTTCGACGTTTCCTTCGGCTCCGTCAGGTTCGAGGGGAGTACAGTTTCCGGAGAAGCTCGCGAACTTTGTCACTCCACAATGGGTCTCAACATCCTCGTTGCCACACCGGATCTTCTTGAGGGGTGTCTGCCTGCCTTGTTCCATGCCCGAAACTACGAGAATCTCTCGGTTCACGGGTACTTTGGCGGAATGTTCCAACGAGAAGCCTGGTACCCGAAGATCGGTTTCGATCGGAGTTGGTTCCTTTCGGACCTCGATCGACTGAACCTACCCGATTGCAACGGAGTGTTTCCCGGGACTTGCGATGCGGCTATAGCCCAATGGATTGGAACTTCGCTTCTCTCCGTGGACACAGGAAAGCCCAGGTTCATCTATTGGGTCACACTCAATTCGCACCTCGCTGTGCCCGCGCACCCCGATCTGCCTAACGATGACCTCTGCTCCACACTGCCATCGCTCCAAAAATCGGTGCCGCTCTGTTCATGGTCCCGTCTGTTGCGGAATGTGCACCAGTCCGTCCAACGACTGGCCTTGGCGCCATCGGCAAGACCCGTGGTTTTTGTTGTGGTCGGCGACCATGTACCTCCCTTCGCCGATCCTCAACTACGCCAGAACTTCTCTGCTACCGATGTCCCGTATGTTCTGCTGACGCCGATCAACCAATCGCACCTCAAACAAATTCATCCTTGAAAATGTCTTTCTCTCGACGGCACTCCCAATTTGAAACGGCATTTCGGTCTACACCCCCCAAAAAACTCGACCGGGGTATTATGCCTTGCGTACGGAGTCGCGTCACAGGTGACGGTCGCTACTTTTTCCTTGTTATCGGGAAACAAGCTACTCCCTCATCTGGTGCTGCGATGCGCCAGAATCGACTTCCTTGCAGAGCGGGAAAGAGCAGGGAACAGGAAACGGAAAGCTCGATGCCGGGGATTCCAGTGGCAGAATCCGTGAGGCGAATTGACTGGTTTCGGTGCTTCGGCATTTCGATCATTGAAAGTTTCCGATCAGCACAAAGGGTGCCCAGTAAAACGGATGCGCGTAACCGGCATCGCGCGGCGCGGACGCTGGCCCGGGCACGGCTTCAAATCCACGCTCGCTTTGCCCAGCGGCAGACGCGGCAGACCCCTTGAGGAGTGCCATCTGCGCCTGGCGAAGGGCTTCAGCTTTGCCGGCGGCGGGGTCCTTCACCCATCTTCCGTAGAAGTCGCTCATCAGGCGGCTGGTGCTGGCGTCATTCACGTCCCATAGCGTGGCCAGGACCGCCTCGGCGTCCTTTTGTTGAGCGATCATTCCGAGGCTGTCCATCTCCAGGCCGTCTTTGCCTGCGTCGCCCTTGGCCGTGCTGCAGGCCGAAAGGGTCAGCAACTTCGTTCCGTGAAAACCAATGGTGGAATCCTCAATCTTCGAGAGCGTCAGCGCATAACCCTCCGCTGTTCCGGTGTCTTCTCCGCCCAGCATCAGGTAAGGCTCCGCATCGCCGCCTGTCTGCACCACAAAGTGACTGGCAATGTGCACCACAGGGACACTCTTGCCGGAGCCGAGTTCGGCCTTTAAAGCTGCCAGCGTGAATTGATCGTTGGGCAGCAACTTACCTTCCATTGGACCATGCGAGTCCGGCGCGGCAGGGTCGCGAACGACAGAATCCAATTCAGGCAATACGCCGGGTAGAGCGGGCATACCGCCATAACTCTTCGACAGGCCCATAGCCAGTACGCGCAACCCGGAGGCGCCCGGGTTGGAGGAAGAGGTCATGTGGCCATAACTCTCGGGGGTGAAGAGGACATTGCTGAAGCGTTCGACCAGGTAACGATGACCATCGTAGAGCGCGGACATGGGCAGGTAGCGCATTGCGCCGTCCAGCGACCATAGCAGCACCGGGACATGGCCGCCTTGTGCGGGAGGACGCTCGAGAGCACTCAACTCGTCCGCGATTGGAGCGACGACCATCGCATAAAGCTCCGCCAGATGCGGCTTGGGATTGGAGGCAGGTGAGCGCAGATCGTCGCGCACTTGCAACACCTTGCTGCGTAACTCAGCCGGCGTGGCCCTCAATTCGACTTTCTTGCGCGCCTGCGCGGTGACGACAATCGCATACGCGTGTTCTTCGCCGAGCAGGAGCCGAATGCCCATCACATGCGGGCCCAGTTCGGCCAGCGTATTCTGCAGGCGGCTTACGTCCGACTTCTCCTTGTTCAACAGGGCATTCGCATCCTGTGTTCCGGCCTTGGCCGCGAGCTCAGGGAAAAGCGTCTTTCTGAAGAAGTCGGAGACCTCGGCATTGCCAGCCTCGATCTTCGCCTCCAGGGTCTTCAAGCGAGCGTCTTCATCGGAAGTGCGCGTGGCTTTAGCTTTCAATCCGGCATACTCCACGCTCAAATCCGCTAATGCCACGGCGGCTTTCTCGCCGGCAGGCAACTCGCCTTGCGCCTTCTCCTGGATTGCATTCAGTTTCAGTGGATCGACTTTAGCTTCAGCGCTGGCGGCGGCTCCCCGCACCACTTCCTTCAGTTCCTGCTCTTTGAGTAAATCGAGAACCTGTTCGGCTTCACCGAGCCGGTCAGTTTGGACGAGTAACTCCGCCAGCGTGCGATACGTCATGGACTTCGATTGTACGAATCCGGTTTGCAGGTCCTTGTCGAGGCCGGAGATGTTCTTGCGAATCTGCTGGAAGGAGTTCACGGCATCCATGCCGAAGAAGATCGCTTCGTCTGACAAATGTTCATTGCGGAAGCCAATCATCAGCGCGGTCTCAATCTCGCCCTCGATTCCCGGATCGCCTGCCTCCTTCGCCAAAGACAGCGCCGCCAACTCACTCGCCAGGGCATTCTCCGGCCGCTTGAGCGCCCAGTACGCCCAGCCGGCGAGCATCAGCGCAAGCGATTCACCACGCCGGTCCTCGACCTCGCGCCAGATCGCCAATGCATGGTTGTCAAGATCGAGCGCCTTATCCTGTTCTCCAAGGTCTGAATAATCGCGGCCCATGTTGTTCAGCGTCATTGCTTCGCCGCGGCGGACTCCAGTTTCGCGCCACAGCGGCAATGCCTGGTTGAAATAGTCCAGCGCTTTCTGGGGTTGTCCCATGTCGGCGTAGGCCCTGCCGATATCGTTCAGAGCCAGCCCCAGCCCGATGCGGCCCCCTGTTGCGCGCCAAATAGGTAAAGCCTGGTTGTAATAGTCGAGCGACCTCTGCTGCTGGCCGAGGTCCCGGTACAGCCGTCCCATGTTGTTGAGGGTGAGCGCCTCGCCCTGCTGGTTCTCGATTGCGCGCCAGATCAGGAGCGCCTTGTTGAAGGCCGCAAGCGCCTCCTGCTTTTGTCCGAGGTCTGCGTAAGCGCGGCCCATGTTGTTGAGGGTGAGCGCTTCGCCGCCTTGCTCTCCCGCCTGGCGCCAGAAGGGCAGCGCCTGATTGAAATAGTCGAACGCCTTCGCTCCCTGGCCCATGGCGGAGTATGTCTGTCCCAGGCTGTCGAAGGTTGTGGCTTCGCCGGCGGGGCCAACCACCTGGCGGAAGTTCGGCGGCATGGCGTTGTTGAGTTCGCGCATTGAATTGAGCTGGCTCAGGTCGTGCATCCGCTCCGTGCTGCTGAGCATGCGCCTCCTGCCCTGAACGTCGCCAAGCTCATGCCAGATCGCCAGCGCGTTCTTCAGGTTGCTGAGGGCCTCTTCCCGCTTGCCGAGGCTGTTATACGCGTTGCCGATATTATTGAGGGTGATGGCCGCGGCCTCCCTCAACGAGAGCGAAACCCAGATATCCAGCGCCTGCCGGAACACGGAAAGCGCCTTGTCTTCCTCTCCCTGCTCCAGGTACACCCGGCCGATGGTGTTGAGCGTCATCGCCTGAGCCGCGCGATTCCCCTCGCTCTGTTCAATGGGCAAGGCCTGGTTCAGATCGTCCAGCGCTTTTTGCAGTTGTCCGGATTGGCGGTACAGATTACCAAGAACGATCAGCTCGAAGCCTTCGTCCTTTTCATGCCGCAATGCCCGCGCCTCGGTGAGCTTCTGTTCGTGCTGAGTAATCTGAGCCTGAACCGGCGCGATCTGCGCATGGGCCGGCGAGGCCAGCAGCCCAATGCTGAGACAGGCCATGGTGCGCATCTTTCGCGCGAGATTCATCTTTCCTCTCCAAATTCGAGGTGCATGGGTTCGAGCAGCGCCCGCCGTTAATTCGTCTTTTTGCCGGAGCCGCTCTTCCCTGAGCCGCTCTTCTTTGAACTGCTCTTGCTGCTGGAACTAGAGGAGCTTCCGCCGCTGCTCTCCGAGGGCTTGCTTCCGGAGGCAGGTCTGTCCGAATCGTCGAGGGGCTGCACGGTCACCCGCATGGACGTGTACGTGACCCCGGGGACGGCACTCTGCGCGCGGGTCTGGAGCGGGAGACTTGGATCGGCGTCCTTGCGTACCAGGTAGCCTTGGATCAAGTCGAGATTCGGGAGTTCCTTCGCAAGTTCATCGGTATGCTCCTGCGGGAGCATCAGGTAGTCGCCGGAGACCAGACCGATATAGCGGGCTTCGCGATCCGGATCGGCATGCGCTTGTTGAGTAGCTACGGCGCTGGTCAGGTTGCCGGCCATGATGAACCGGGTGCGGTCTTCCCAGTAGCTGAGAGCCTCGGTGAAGGCACTGAGCGCCGGCACGCTGATGGCCGGAAGTGTCACCATTGGAGCAACGACTTTGGCTCCCTCCATGATGATGTTGAGCGCCTTCACGAAGACTGAACCGCTTCCGGCCTTTGAAACATTGACGGAGAGCTTTCCGGTGCCTTGCGTCAGCAGTATCTTGCTGGTGCCTGACTGAGCTTGAGGGTTTCTGAAGCCGAGTTGGTCGAGCGAAACCTTGCCTGCCTTGCTTGGCTCCAGCGACGCAATGGCCGTCCACGCGAGTGGGGCGATGATGTTCATGTAGGGATGGATCTGCGTAGTGTCGACGCGAATTTGCGCCGCGCGAGCGTTGGCGCCGCCGGTGCTGCCGGCGGGGCGGTATTGCGAAAGCGCGATGCTGACGGACACGTCTCCGTCATGGTCAAGCAACTCTTCCTTTTCGATATCGGTCGCATAGCGCAGCCGTTTAGTGTCTCCCTTGTAGTGCAGGTACTGGGTCTCGGCAGCGGGGTCGGGAAGTTGGTCCTTGGGTCCGCGCGATGCCGCCTTGTTCCCATAGTTCTTGCTGAGCGGGTTCACTGAATCGAAGAATCCGTTCCAGAAATCATAGGAATCGTGAGGCGTATCTTCCGCGGGGGCCTGCGGAGCGGCATTCTGCGCCGCGGCAAGCTCGGGCATCAACGCAATGAGAATGCCGAGGGCGGAAGCGTCGGTAAAGAAGCGGCGTCGGGATAAAGTCATGGTCGTACTCCTTCAAGTGATCGTGAGGATCGCGGCGTGAGCTACAGAGTCACAGTACACGGGTAGCCTGCTCGGTCACATCCGTTGAGTGCAGTGAGTGGTTTGGTCTCCGCTTGCCCCCAGTGTTATTCCAGGCGGGCAGGGTCCGTTTGGCCAGCGGGAAAGCCTGCGGCCCAGAGAGCTCGCAGAGCAATTCGGAAAGAGCGGCAACGTTCACTTTCATAAGCGCTCCAGCTACTCTGAAACCGAAACTGGCCTAAAGTTGCGCGGCGGCAATGAATTTGCTTTAGAGTATAGCTCTTTCGCGATGGTTCTGAATGAGGGGCGGATTTAAAGAAGGGGAGGGACGATGTTCTCTTGGAGACACGGCGAGTGGAACGAGGATTTAGGAGAAAGTGGTCAAGCAGGACCCCACACTAGCCGCAAAAATCCGCCGCGGCGGACGTCGAGGGTGGGGCAGCCAGGCGATTTCCTATTGCTCACATTCTAAGCCGTGGCGCGATGGAGCAGCGGAACCGCATCGATCTGGGTATTCAAGTAGGCGTCGACCGCAGCGGCCGCCTTTCGGCCCTCCGCGATAGCCCACACGACAAGCGACTGGCCGCGGCGCATGTCACCGGCTGCAAATATGCCGTCGACCGAGCTCATGTAGTTGGTCGTCGCCACGTTGCCGCGGTTGTCCAGGGCCAGGCCGAGCTGCTCGATCATCCCGGAACGCACGGGCCCTAGGAAGCCCATGGCGAGCAGAACCAGGTCGATGTCGAGAGTAAACTCCGTGCCGGCGATAGGCTCGAACTTGGGTGGCGGGCCGACGCGGAGCGCGTGCACCTGCTTCACGTTGCCGTTCTCGTCGCCGGTGAACTCGACGCTGTTGACGCTCCAGTCGCGGATGCCGCCCTCTTCGTGAGAGCTTTCCGTGCGCAACTGCATGGGCCAGAGCGGCCAGGGAGTGGAGGCGGCACGCAGCTCGGGGGGCTTGGGCATGATCTCGATCTGATGCACGCTCTTCGCACCCTGGCGATGGCTGGTGCCGAGGCAGTCGGCGCCGGTGTCTCCGCCGCCGATGATCAGTACGCGCTTTCCGGTGGCGAGAATGGCGATGGAGGGATCGACAGTGTCGCCTTCGTTGCGCCGATTCTGCTGGGGCAGGAACTCCATCGCGAAGTGGATGCCCTTCAACTCGCGGCCGGGGATGTTGAGGTCGCGCGGGTGTTCGGAGCCACCACAAAGCAGCATGGCTTCGTAGTGCGCAGTAAGCGTCTCCACAGGGACATTGACGCCGACATGGGCATTGACGATGAACTGGACGCCCTCGGCGCGCATTTGTTCGATGCGGCGATCGATGACGTGTTTCTCCAGTTTGAAGTTGGGAATGCCGTAACGCAGCAGGCCGCCGATGCGGTCGCTCTTCTCATAGACGGTGACGGAATGGCCGGCGCGGCGCAACTGCTGGGCCGCGGCCAGTCCGGCGGGGCCGCTTCCGACAACGGCAATGCGCTTGCCGGTGCTGCGCTCGGGAGGTTCCGGACGGATCCAGCCCTCGTCCCAGCCGCGCTCGACGATGGAGCGCTCTATCAGCTTGATGGAAACCGGCGGCTGATTGATGCCCAGGACACAGGCAGCCTCGCAAGGGGCGGGGCAGATCCGGCCTGTGAACTCGGGGAAGTTGTTTGTCGAGTGGAGACGGCGGATGGCTGCTTCCCAGCGGTTGTTGTAGACCAGGTCGTTCCAGTCGGGAATCAGGTTGTTCACCGGGCATCCGGTGTGGCAGAAGGGCACGCCGCAGTCCATGCAGCGCGCGCCCTGCTGGCGCTGCTTCTCCTCGGGGAAGGGTTCGTAGATTTCGAACCAATCCCTGATGCGCTCATCGGCCTTGCGGCGCGTAGGCTGTTCGCGCTGAATTTCGAGAAACCCTGTGACCTTACCCATGGAGCACCTCTGCCGTAGACGTCACCAGAGGCGACGGAGTTGTTGGAGGGGGAGAGTAGACCGATTCGACACGAGGAACGCCGAGAACGCGCTTGTACTCATGCGGGAAGATCTTGATGAACCGCGGCTGGGCATCGGCCCAGTGTTCGAGGACCCAGGCGGCGCGCGGGCTGCCCGTCAGGTCGCGATGGCGCTCCAGCAGAGCGCGTACGCGTTCCAAGTCGGCTTCCGCGGCCAGCGGTTCCAGATCGACGCTGACCTTGTTGCAGCGGCGGGAAGCAAAGTCGCCCCGGCCGTCGTAGACATAGGCAATGCCGCCGCTCATGCCGGCGGCAAAGTTCCGGCCTGTCTTGCCCAGGACGATGACGGTTCCGTTGGTCATGTATTCGCAGCCGTGGTCGCCAACTCCCTCGACAACGGCGGTTGCGCCGGAGTTTCGAACGGCGAAGCGCTCGCCGGCGATACCGTTCAAGAAGGCCTCGCCTGCGGTCGCGCCGTAAAGAACGACGTTTCCCACTAGAATGCTCTCCTCGGGCAGGAAGCTGGAGGTTTTTGGCGGATAGGCGATGATGCGGCCGCCCGAGAGGCCCTTGCCGAGGTAGTCGTTGGCGTCGCCTTCGAGCTCAAGAGTGACGCCTGACGGAACAAATGCTCCGAAGCTCTGTCCGGCCGAGCCCTCGAAACGGAAGTGGATGGTTTCGTCCGGCAATCCCGCCGAGCCATATCTGCGGGCAATCTGTCCGCCAAGCATCGCGCCAACGGTGCGATGGACGTTACGAATCGCAAAGCTGCCGGTGACCTTGGCCTGCGATTCGAGCGCGGGTGCTGCCTTCTCGATGAGGATGTGATCCAGCGCCTGGTTGAGCCCATGATCCTGAGCCTGCACGCGGCGGCGGGCGACGCGAGAGGGAAGCGTCGGCGTATAGAGAATCGAAGAAAGATCGATGCCCTTGGCCTTCCAATGCGCGTCCGCGACTACAGCGTCGATCTTGTCGACGCGGCCGACCATCTCGTCGACAGTGCGGAAGCCAAGCTTGGCCATGTACCCGCGCATCTGTTCGGCAATAAAGAAGAAGAAGTTGACTACGTGCTCGGGCTGGCCCGTGAAGCGCGCGCGCAACACCGGGTCCTGTGTCGCAATGCCGACCGCGCAGGTGTTCAAGTGACACTTGCGCATCATGATGCAACCCATGCTGATCAAAGGCATTGTGGCAAAGCCATACTCTTCGGCGCCAAGCAGCGCGGCGATCACGACATCGCGGCCGGTCTGGAGCTTGCCGTCGGTCTGCACTCGGATGCGGCTGCGCAGATCGTTGAGCAAAAGAACCTGCTGCGTCTCTGCAAGGCCAAGCTCCCAAGGCAGGCCGGCGTGTTTGATGGAGCTCAGAGGCGATGCGCCTGTGCCGCCGCTATCGCCCGAGATCAGCACCACATCGGCATGGGCCTTGGAGACGCCGGCAGCAACCGTGCCGACGCCAACCTCGGAGACCAGCTTGACCGCGATGCGAGCCTGCGGGTTGACGTTCTTGAGATCGTAGATGAGCTGGGCCAGATCCTCGATCGAGTAGATGTCGTGGTGAGGCGGCGGCGAGATGAGGCCGACGCCGGGGATCGAATGGCGGACCTTGGCGATCACCTCATCGACCTTGTGGCCGGGCAGTTGTCCGCCTTCGCCGGGCTTGGCGCCCTGGGCCATCTTGATCTGGAGCTCGTCCGCATTGACCAGATAGTGGGTGGTCACACCGAAGCGGCCACTGGCAACCTGCTTGACGGCGCTACGGCGCAGATCGCCATTCGGGTCGCGCTTGAAGCGCTCTTCGTCTTCGCCGCCTTCGCCGGTGTTCGACATGCCTCCTATGCGGTTCATGGCAATCGCCAGAGTCTCGTGGGCTTCCTTGCTGATCGATCCGAAGCTCATCGCGCCGGTCGTGAACCGCTTCACGATCTCCTTGGCCGGCTCCACCTCTTCGATGGGGATGGGATGATCGGCATATCTGAGCTTGAACAGTCCGCGCAGAGTACATAGCTCGCGGTTCTGCGCGTCGAGCAGGTCGGTGTACTCCTGGAAGGTGGCCGGATTGTTCTGACGCACGGCGTGCTGCACCTTGCTTATGGTGAGCGGATTGAGCAGGTGGTATTCTCCGCCCTCCCGGTATTGATACTGTCCGCCAACGACCAGATCGGTCTCCGACTCTGTGAGCGGCTGGAAGGCGTAGGCATGCTTCATCTGCGCCTCGCGAGCCAGCACGTCGAGGCCGACGCCCTCAATGCGGGAAGCGGTGCCGGAGAAGTAGGAATCGATCAGGAACTGGTTGAGACCGACAGCCTCGAATACCTGGGCGCCGCGATAGCTCTGCAGGGTGCTGATGCCCATCTTGGAGAATGTCTTCAGCAGGCCCTTGTTGATCGCTTTGATAAAGTTCTTTTCGGCGTATTCGGCGCTGATGTCGTCCGGAAGCAGGCCGCGCCGCTTCAGGTCGTGCAGGGTCTCAATGGCGAGATAGGGATTGATGGCGCTGGCGCCGTAGCCAATGAGCAGGGCGAAGTGCATCACCTCGCGCGGCTCGCCGCTTTCGATGATGAGCGCGACCTGGGTGCGGGTCTTCTCGCGGACCAGCCGATTGTGTACGGCGGCCATGGCCAGCAGGCTGGGAATCGGCGCGTAGGTTGGATCGACTCCCCGATCGGAGAGGATCAACAGCGTGTATCCGGAGTGAACGGCGTGCGCCGCGCGGGCGCTGAGATCTTCAAGCGAATGCCGCAGGCCTTTCTCGCCATCGGCCGCGCGGAACAGGGCAGGCAGCGTGGTGGCAAGCAGATCGCCCGATGAAACGCGGCGAAGCTTCTCCAGGTCCCGGTTGGTCAGGATCGGGTGAGGCAGCTTGAGAGTGTGGCAGTTTTCCGGCGCCTCATCCAGAATGTTGCGCTCGGTACCGATGTAGCTGATCAGCGACATAACCATCTCTTCGCGAATAGGGTCGATGGGCGGGTTGGTCACCTGCGCGAAGAGCTGCTTGAAGTAGTTGAACAACGACTGTGGGCGATCGGAGAGGCAGGCCAGCGGAACGTCGGTGCCCATCGAACCGATCGGCTCTTCGCCTTTGGCTCCCATGGGGGCCAGCAGGACGCGGAGATCTTCCTCGCTGTACCCGGAGGCGCGCTGGCGGCGAAGCAGGGTCTCGGGATTCGAGGCGATGACACGCGGCGGCTCGGGCAGCATGTCGATGGTGACCTGCTGCTGCTGAAGCCACTCTGCGTAGGGCTGGCGCCCAGACAACTGCTTCTTGATTTCCGTGTCGGAGATGATGCGCTGCTGCACCGTGTCCACCAGGAACATGCGGCCAGGGCGCAGGCGGCCCTTCTTCCGTATATCTTCCGCGGGAACTTCGAGCACGCCGGCCTCGGAGGCCAACACCACCAGGTCGTCTTTGGTGACGATGTAGCGGCCGGGACGGAGGCCGTTGCGGTCGAGGGTCGCTCCAATCACCCGGCCGTCGGTAAAGGCAATGGCCGCCGGGCCATCCCAGGGCTCCATGAGCGAGGCGTGGTACTCGTAGAATGCGCGCTTCTCCTCGTCCATGTCGGGGTTGCCGGCCCAGGCTTCCGGGATCAGCATCGCCATCACGTGAGGGAGGGAACGGCCGGACTGGTAGAGGAATTCGACGGCGTTGTCGAGTGATGCCGAGTCGCTGCCTTCGGGCATGATGACCGGAAAGAGCTTGTCGATGTGTTCGCCGTGCAATGGGCTGCGCAGCACGGACTGCCGCGCGGTCATCCAACTCACATTGCCCCGAATGGTGTTGATTTCGCCGTTGTGGGCAACATAGCGGTAGGGGTGCGCCAGCTTCCAACTCGGGAAGGTGTTGGTCGAGAAGCGTTGATGGACCAAACACAAGGCGCTGGTGACGAGCGGATTCGCGAGCTCGAAGTAGAACTTCTCGATTTGTGGGGCCAGCATGAGGCCCTTGTAAACAATGGTGCGGCAAGAGAAGGAGGGGATGTAGAAGGTCTCCTTGTCCTCGATCTCGGAGGCAGCAACTTCATTTTCAGTGCGGCGGCGGATCCTGTAGAGGAGACGCTCGAAGGCCTCCTCGTCCAGCCCGGCGGGGCGGCCGACGAAAAGCTGCTCGATGTAAGGCTGAGAGGCGCGGGCTTCGCGGCCAACCGCATCGCCGTTGACCGGCGTATCGCGCCAGCCGAGCAGCGTCAGTCCCGCTTCTTGGGCGATGCGCTCAACAACGCCTTCGCACTGCAGGCGGCTATGCTTCTCCACGGGAAGGAAACACATGGCGACGCCGTAGGCGCCCGCCTCCGGCAGTTGCATGCCAAGCTGGCCGCACTCGCGGACAAAAAAAGCATGAGGAAGCTGAATCAGGATGCCTGCGCCGTCGCCGGTCTCCGGATCGCACCCGGCCGCGCCGCGATGGGTGAGGTTGATGAGGACCTCAAGACCTTTGCGGATGATCTCATGGCTTTTCTCGCCGCGAATGCTGGCGACCAGCCCCATGCCACAAGCATCGTGTTCATTCCGTGGATGATAGAGCCCTTGCGGCTGAGGAATGCGGTACTGAGTAGAAGTATCCATGGCAGCCTTTTCGTCTGAAGGTTTGCAAGCAGGTTGACGTATTTGCTCAGAAAGACACAACCCCCGCGCGATTCCAATAGACCAGAATCGCCTTAGACCTTGATCGAGAGGGTTGCAGGAGCAGTTGCCGCCGCGTACGGAACTGCACTGACTTTAATATATAACGAAAAATTCACTAGACGGGTGAATTTCCTTCCTCGAATAGGTACGAATGGAGCCAGAACCGGCGCTCGGAGGTGAGAATCTCGCTTGTTTTGTGGCATATACTGAAGACCGTGAGAGAGAGCATTCAGGATACTGTCCTTGTCACTGGTGGGGCCGGGTTTATCGGTTCGAATTTCATTTTGACTTGGGTTGAGGAAACCGGTTCGTCCGTCGTCAACCTCGATCTGCTTACCTACGCGGGAAACCCCGCCAATCTCGCCTCGTTGGAGGCCAATCCGCGTTACACGTTTGTTCGCGGGGATATTTGCGACGCTGAACTGGTGGCGTCGATCTTCAAGATGCATCGGCCCCGTGCGATTGTGCACTTCGCCGCCGAAAGCCACGTGGACCGATCGATTGTTTCTCCAGAGGCGTTCATCCGCACGAATGTTCAGGGAACATTCGTCCTCCTGGAGCAGGCAAGGAGGTACTGGTCGGAACTTGACCCGGCGGACCGGGAACGATTCCGTTTCCTTCACGTTTCGACGGACGAAGTCTACGGCTCGCTCGGGAAGGACGATCCGGCCTTCTCCGAGACCACGGCTTATGCTCCCAACAGCCCTTATGCGGCGTCGAAAGCTGCATCCGACCACCTGGCAAGGGCCTATTGTCACACCTGGGGCCTTCCTGTGCTCACCACAAACTGCTCGAACAACTACGGCCCCTTCCAATTTCCCGAAAAGCTGATTCCGCTGGTGACCCTGAACGCGCTGGAGGGCAAGCCACTGCCCGTCTACGGGGATGGAAATAATGTCCGCGACTGGCTGTTTGTCGAAGATCATTGCTCGGCGATCCGCGCTGTTTTGCAGAATGGGCGAGTCGGCGAGACGTACAATATCGGCGGCAACAGCGAGCGCACGAATATCGACGTAGTCACGACGATCTGCGACCTCGTGGACGAAATGCGACCTGAAGCCCTCCGCCGTGAAGCGGGTGCGGCCGGACGGAGAAGGCTTATCACTTTTGTGGGGGATCGCCCTGGCCACGACCGGCGCTATGCCATCGATGCCGGGAAACTCGCTCGCGAGCTGGGCTGGAAGCCTGCGGAACAGTTCGAGACAGGATTGCGCAAAACGGTTCGCTGGTATCTCGACCATGCCGCCTGGGTGGAAAGCGTGCGAACCGGAGCCTATCGCGAGTGGATCGCGCAGAATTACTCGGAGCGGAGCAAGCCATGAAGGCAATTGTTCTTGCGGGAGGATCGGGAACGAGGCTTTATCCCGTCACCCATGTGGTGTCGAAACAGCTCTTGCCGGTCTATAACAAGCCGATGATCTACTATCCGCTGAGCACGCTCATGCTGGCCGGCCTGCGCGAGATCCTTGTCATCTCCACGCCTCAGGACACTGACCGGTTTGCCGATTTGCTGGGTAACGGAAGCCAGTGGGGAATCGAGATCCAATACGCTGTCCAACCCCGCCCCGACGGCTTGGCGCAGGCCTTCCTGATCGGCCGGGATTTCATTGGCGACTCGTCGAGCGCGCTGATTCTGGGAGACAACATCTTCTACGGGCAGGGGTTTTCACGCCAGCTTCAGTCGTCTGCGCGGATTGAAAGGGGCGCGACGGTCTTCGCCTATCCGGTCGAGGACCCGCAGCGTTACGGAGTGGTGGAGTTCGACAGCCAAGGCCGCGCCATCAGCCTGGAAGAGAAGCCGGCAAAGCCAAAGTCGCGTTATGCGGTGACCGGGCTTTATTTCTACGATAACCAGGTGGTAAGCATTGCGTCTTCGCTGAAGCCTTCGGCGCGCGGCGAGTTGGAGATCACCGACCTGAATCGCCGCTATCTCGAAATGGGAAGCCTGAATGTTGAGATGATGAGCCGCGGAATGGCCTGGCTCGACACGGGCACCCACGATTCTCTCCTTGAGGCTGCGCAGTTCGTCGCCACCATCGAGCGGCGTCAGGGTCTGAACATCGCCTGCCCTGAAGAGATTGCCTATCGTCAGGGATTCATCACGGCGGAGCAGTTGGAGAAGCTGGCCCAACCGATCAGCAAGAGCGGATACGGGCAATACCTGCTGGCTCTGCTGCGGGAGCCATATTTCGCGTCGAGCACCGAAACGCCAGCGAGGACCAACCTTCTATGAAGATTCGAGAGACATCTTTGCCGGGTGTATTGGTGCTGACTCCGACAGTCTATCGCGACGATCGCGGCGCCTTTTTCGAGACCTTCAATCGGCGCCGGATGGCCGAGGCCGGCCTGCCCGAAAACTGGGCGCAGGATAATGTTTCGTTTTCGAAAAAGCACGTGCTGCGCGGCATCCACTATCAGATCCAGCAGCCGCAAGGGAAACTGGTGCGGGTAACGCATGGGACGGTTCTGGATGTAGCGGTGGACCTGCGCCGAAGCTCTCCCACATTCGGCCGGCATTTTGCGATTGAGCTAAGCGGTGAAAACGCCGAGATGCTCTGGATTCCGGAGGGTTTCGGCCACGGGTTCCTGGTGCTGAGCGAGGTTGCAGGGTTTGCCTACAAGGTGACCGACTACTATTTGCCCGCTGCCGAGCGAACCATTGCGTGGAACGATCCGGACCTGGCGATTCTATGGCCCATTGCCGCAAACGGCGTGATTGTGTCGGGAAAAGACCGGCTGGGAGTCTTGCTGCGGGACGCGGAACTATTCCCGTAGGCAGGGGCGCTCCCGCCTGGCTGCCTGAAGCATCCGAACGGGTGACACCCAACTGAAGAATGCCGGAGTTTCCAGGGCAAAAGGGGCGCAGTCTTTTCCAATCCAAAGATGAGCCTGAAGGAAGCGAAGGGTAGGCGAAGCGGGTTTTGTCCTTTCGGGATTTGAAATTGATTCATGCTAGCAGCCGGGGCGGAGGGAATGTGGGAATCG
>Ga0182014_10000370_pt1 | contig 58527 bp, 42 predicted proteins | sample 612S2DmetaG_FD_120489 | JGI IMG/M metagenome (GOLD analysis project Ga0182014, IMG submission 120489) | Permafrost microbial communities from Stordalen Mire, Sweden - 612S2D metaG | ecosystem: Environmental > Terrestrial > Soil > Wetlands > Permafrost | place: Sweden: Stordalen | collected... | reverse complement strand
GGACGTGGGGGTGGGGGTGGGAGTGGAAGTGGGGGTGGGGGTAGACGTGGGGGTGGACGTGGAGGGCTCGGTCGGCGAGGTGACCCGGGAGACGATGGGCGGGGAAGACGTCGCCGGCCCCGTGGACGGGGAGGTGAGCGGCTTGTTCTTGGGCGGCTTGGCCGGTACCGGGTTTGGGGTGGTATGCGCGTTTGTGGTCGTTGAGGAACCAATCGACGGGACGATCGGCCTGGTTGAGGAAGTCGGCGTCGTGGTGGATGACGACGGTGCCGTGAAGGAGGCCCGGGCGACGGTGGCGACAGCGTTGCCGGCTACGCCGAGGTACAGCCACGAGACGGTTATGGACGGCACCGCACAGGTGACGGGCCATGGCAAAGTGACGGGGAAACCTGCCAGCGCCGCGCTCGAGGTCGTAGCGGTGCACCCCCCGGTCCCCGTCGCGACCACCTGCCAGTCGGTCCCCGCTGGTTGCCCTATCCCCTCGTAGGCGACGGTGACCGCGAGCGTGCTGCAGGTCGGGCGGCACCCCGCGTCGGCGACAGCTTTGAAATGATAGACGGGAGGCGCGCCCACGGAGAACGGCGCCGTGAGCTCAGGCGACGGCACGCCGAAGGGGTCGGGCGTGAGCGTGCTGTTCAGAGCAAGGACAAGGGAGCAGTCGCCACCCATCTGATCGAGGTCCAACTTGGTCGTGAGCCGACCGGTGACCACGGTCCCGGTCACGGGTAGCGTCTCGGAACCGCAGGTGATGTCGCCTTGAGCCCGGAAGGCGCCGGCGGGAAGGTCCACGAACTGGGCGACGACCGTCCCGGTGTTGGGGTCGTGGCCAACCGTGGCGTTTACCTGCATTTGGAGTTGCCCCGGCCACGGGATGGTGCGGCCGAACGCGGCGCTGGTCACGGTCACGGCCGCCCCCGGATGGCCCACCGGCGTGACCACGACCGAGGCCTGGTATTGCTTCGCCGGGTCGAGGCCGGTGATGTCGGCATCCTGTGACGAGGTCGGGCCGGAGCTGCGACCGTTGACCGAATAGGTGTAAGTCACCTGGTTGCCGCCGTCGGCCAGCACGGACGAGGCGCTGGAAAGGACAACCAGCTTAAGGACGGCAGTGATCGACTGGCCCTGTGGGTCCCCGGCGGCCAGGAGCCTCATGGTCGCCGCGTCGGGTTGTTGCCATGACGCCGAGCACTGACGGCTCGAGGTCGGTGCGCCGACCAGACCGGCGCTGCTCACCCCCTGGACGCTAAAGTTGAGGGAGTCACCGAGCAGGCCGAGGTCGTTGGCCGCATTGAGGGTGACGCTTGTCTGCGAGCCCCGCACCTCAAGCTTGGGCGCCTGGCCGATAAAGCTGGTGCCGCAGGACGAGCCGATAACCGTCCAGGAAGCCGCCGGGACTTCACACGCGGGGCCGTGGCAAGCCGTCCAGGAAACGACCCAGCCGCCCTGGCCATTGGCGGCGGCGTTCACGAACGCCGGCTGGCCGGGGCCGACGGCCGTGGTCGTAAAGTTGACCGGCGTCGAGGACGTGGACTCCCTACCTATGTAAGCGGTCACCACCGCCTGGTAGGCCGTCCCGGGTTGCAGGCCGGCGAACAGGAGTTGTTCCTGGCCGTCGACCAACTGGACATGGCGGGCCGGCTGGGCCGCGCCGCCTAACGCCGTAACAGTCACTGACCACGTACTCGGCAGGCAGTCCTGTTCGGCCAGAAGGTGGTAGCTCCAGACGACCAGGGCCGCCTCGTCGGAGGGGGAAACAGAACTGATCTGTGGCGCGTAGGGCTTCTCGGTGGTCGAGGCACAGTCGACCTGCTGTGTCACGGGCTGGACCACGATGGGCTGGACCAGGGTCGTAGGCGTTGTCGTCGGTGCCGCGCCCGGTGCCGGGGTCTTGGGCTGGGGCTTGGGTTTTTCTCGTTTTACGTTCACGTCACCGGGCCCGGCGGCGCTGACCTCGACGGCGTCCGACTTGTTGACCACAACCGGAGCATGGCTCCCATCGGTGAAGATGACGACCGCCAGCAGGCTCTCGGGGTTATTGAAGATGACCCGGGGCCCGTCCACGAGGACCTGGGCCCCTTGGAAACCGGCCTTCTCCGTCACGCTCTCCGCCGGGTAGGCCGGGGCGCCGGGGACAGTCTTCATCTCGCCCGTGACCGGCTGTATTGCCCACAACGACGGTTGCCCGGGCTGGTCCTGGTCAAGGGTGTAGACCGAGCCGGCGGAATAGGCGGGCACGGCGGGCACGGCACCGGGCCCAAGGGCATCGAGGGGTCGCGGGCCGCTAGGGCGCCCGGCGGCGCTCAACCCGAAAACGGTCCAGCCCGAGGGCAGCCGGGCCAGGAACCAGAACCCTCCGGTAACGCCCTGCACGGGGAGGAACTGCGACGCGTGAGCGGTGCCAGGGAAGGCCACGAGGTGGGGCGGCCCAGCGCCCTCGAAGAGGCGGACCACGCCCGGGCGGGCCAGGGCCACGGCGCCGGACGAGCTTTCGAGGGCTCCCTGCGAGCAGGCGGCCGGGAAGCTCGACCGCGCTGTCGCGGCCAAGCCCTGGCCACCTTGCGCCGAAGGCGCTACCCGCACCACGGCGCACCTCCCGTGCCCGCCGGCGAGGATCCAGAGCGCGCCGTCTGCCACCGCCGCTCCACCGGCCTCGTCGACGGGGTGGTCGGCCAGACGAACGAAGCCCACGGGCTGGGTGGCTTGGCGGCCGCCGGCGGACAAAGCTTGAGCACCGCGGACCACGGTCGAGGCGTCCACCAATGAGACCGTGCTGGAGGGGGCGTAGCGGACGATATAGGCGGCGGCGGCGTCGGCATACCCGGCCGCGGACGTTTCGCCCGCCAGCGGGCCCAGCGAGATCCCGTTCGTCGGCGGTCCCAGGACGTAGTTGTCCTGGCCAAGCATGTTGAACGCGCCGGTAGCTCGATTGACGAGCATGGTGCCGGCGCTGGTCGGGACCGCCTCGACATCGGCGTAAGTGCTGGCCCCCACCTGAGCATAAACGCCCTCGAGCTGGACGGTTACCGCCCCCGTGGCCAGGTCGATCACTGTCAGGGGGCGGTAATCGTCGAGTACGAGCGAACCTCCAAAGATCGTCGGGTGCCGCGACGCGGGCGCTTGGCCCGTGGCCGCCGACCACATCAACCCGCCGACGACGACTACGCAGGCCGCCACACCGCTGACCGCACCGAGGGCGCCAAAGGTCGCTCCTCGGCGGCTAGAGGCGCTCGCGAGGCCGAACATGGACCGCCGATGGGGGACCACAGAGGCGGGGGACGCAGGTGCGCGTGGCGTCGTCATGGGTTTTCCTGGGGGATGTATCGGCACGACGACCGCCCACCGTAAGTTGCGGTTGCCCGGAGCCACCGACTGGTGTCAAACCGGCAAGCCCCTCTAAACGGCCAACCCAAACGTCCAACCCAAACGTCCAACCCAAACGGCCGGCCTAAACGGGCAGCGCCAGGCCCCCTGCGGCCATCGCCGCCAGCGCGGCCAGGATGTCCAGCCATCCCGACAAGGCCCCGGTCCGGGCCGAAGGGACCATGGCGACCCCCGTGACCAGCACCAAAAGGCCCGCGCTAGTCGCCAGCATCCTGGCCTGCCCCCGGAACACCGCGGACGGGACGGCCGATTCCGCCCTGTTCACGGCCAGCAGGTAGCAGACGACCAGTACGGCGAGGAGCCCGGTGTGCCACGGGCGGCTCCTGTGCAGGGTCTCCAGGACCAAGATGCTGATGGCGGCGCCCGTCTCCCATGGCAGGCTCTGGAGCAGGCGGTCCGCCCAGTCGGCCAGGCTGGCCAGCCCTCCCGCAAAAAGGCCCCGCTCTTCCCGGACGCGGTCCTTCTGCGTAAGACGCACCACGCCGGCGACAACGCAAAGGGCGGCAATAACGACGAGCGGCCCTCCCGGCCAGCCGGTGCCGCCCAGGGGGACGGAGGACCAAACGGTGGTGGCGGCGCCGAGCAGGGCGACGGCGAGGGTGCCCCTCATCGCCGCCTCCCCGCGCCCTGCCGGGCCCGGCGGTCCACTGGCAGGGCGAGCACGTCCGCGCCGTCCCAGCGCACCACTGTGACGCCCAGTTCGCCCAGGGAGAACCGGATGGCCTGGCGCTCCATCTGCCATATCCGCTCGGCCAGGCGGTCCAGTCCCCGCCGGGCCCTGCTGGCCCCGGTGGGGAGCACCTCGACGACCAGCACGGCAAAACTCCGTTGGCGCAGGTCACGCAGCGTCTCGACGAACCTGGCGTCCAGTAGGGGGCTGAAGGCGATCACCGCCGCCCCCGGAGGCAGGGCAGCCCGCGGGAGGCGGGTGATGTCGTTGCCCGACGACCAGCCGGCGCGGCCCACGACGATGGCGTCCAGCAGGCGGAAGAACTGCCTCTCGCCCATGCCGGGGGCCAGCCAGCGCATGCGGGCGCCGAAGAAGACCAGGCCCACGCGGTCCCTGGCGTCCAGGTAGGTGCGGGCCACGCCCAGCGCCCCGCGCAGGGAGTGGTCCACCGACGTCGCGCCCAGCTCTCCGATATCCGAGGTTGCGTCCACCAGTAAGACCACGTCCTGGGACCGCTCGGCGGCAAAAGTGTTTACTTGGAGACGCCCCCGACGAGTCGTGGCCGCCCAGTTGATGCTGCGCTGGCGGTCCCCGGCCACGTACTCGCGCACCCCGGAAAACTCGGTCCCATCGCCCGATGAGCGGGAGACATGGTCCCCGACCCGGTTGGCCAGACGTCCCCGGACGACGGCCGCGTTGTGGCGCGCCGGCAGTGGGTAGCAGTCGACCTCAGCCAGGAGCACGAAAGTGTGGCATTCGAACATCCGGGCGCGGTCCCATAGGGAGACCTCCAGGCTCCCGGGCCGGCGCCGGCCCCACCGGGCCAGTTCGAGAGCCAACGTGGCCTGGCCGGCGCCGTTCCCGCCGCCAGCAGCCCTGTCGGCAGCAGCCCTGTCGGCCCCCCTAACCGCCCGGGCGCCGTCGGTCGGATGGAGCACCAGTTCCACGGCGTGATCGCCCTGACCGCTCACCGTCACCTCGAAGGCGATCTGCTCGCCCTCGTAGGCCCGGGTCGCGCTCGGCCGGACTCTCACCTCGATCGCTCGTGGCCTCGGGCCCCGCCAGACGAACAACAGGACCAGCGCCGGTGCGGCAACGGCGACCAGTTCGGGGCGCCTCGTCACCACGGCCAAGGCCAGGCCGGCCAGGGCCAGGTCGAACAGGCGCCGGGCGTGGCGGGAGACGGTCCAGCCCAGCTCCAGCCTGAGCGGAACAGTAGAGCTCAGCGGTCTGGGCCGCGCCTCGGCTTCGGGACTAGCTAGCACCGGCGCCCCGCCGGCCGCCCGCGGTAGCACCGGCAGAAGGGCCGGCAGCCGGGTCGGTACGCGGCGTCGGCACCGACGCCATTAGGGCAGCGATGACATCGTCAGCGCTGACTTGGCGCACCCATAGTTCCGGGCGCAGCACGACCCGGTGAGCCAGCGCCGGCACGACTACCTTCTTTATGTCGTCGGGGACGACAAAGTCCCGCCTCCGCATGAGCGCCTCGCCCCGGGCCAGCTGCACCAGGGCGAGGCTGCCCCGAGGGCTGGCACCAACCTGGATCTGGGGGTTGGCGCGGGTCGCGGTGACGATCGCCACGGCGTAGTCGACCAGGTCAGGCGACACCTCGATCTGCTCCAGCGAGCTGCGCATGGCCAGGAGCTCGCCGGCCTCGATGACCTGGGCCAGCTCGACGTGGTCTTGGCCCCGGTCCAGCCGGCGCTGCACCATGGCGACTTCTTCGACCGGCTGCAGATAGCCCAGCCGCAGCCTCATCAAGAAGCGGTCGAGCTGAGCCTCGGGCAGCTCATAGGTGCCCTCGTACTCGATCGGGTTGTCGGTGGCCAGCACGACGAACGGTTGAGGCAGCTTGCGGGTCTCGCCGTCCACGCTCACCTGGCCTTCGCCCATGGCTTCGAGGAGTGCCGCCTGGGTCTTGGGCGGGGTACGGTTGATCTCGTCGGCCAGCAGGAGGTTGGTGAAGACCGGTCCGGGACGGAAGACCATCTCGCTGTTGCGCTGGTCGTACATAGCGGCCCCCACGACATCGGACGGCAGCATGTCCGGAGTGAACTGGATGCGGGCGAACTCGAGCCCCAACACCTTGGCAAAAGACCTGGCGATGAGGGTCTTGCCCAGCCCCGGGAGGTCCTCCAGCAGGATGTGGCCACCGGCCAAGATGCCGATCAGGACCAGTTCGAGCGTGCGCCGTCTTCCCACTACCACGCGCTCGATCTCGTCCAGGATGCCCCCGCACAGCCGGGCCGTCTCCTCAGGCGTGCGCCCGGTACCGCTCATAGTCGTTCCAACCTTTCGACAAGGCGGGCGAGCGTCTGGCGCGGGATGCCGGGACCGTCCAGGCGGTCGGCCGTGGGCCGTTGCGGGTCGACCCAGGGCCATAGGTCGAGATCCCGGGCCCGGGGGCACAGGAGGGTGCGAGCCAGGTCGGGCTGCTGGTAGAGGCTGACCCCGTGGCGCTCCGAGAGCCGGGCGGCCAGCAGGTGCTGGAGGTCGGGGCCCAGGTTGGTCTGGTAGGAGCCTATGGAGCCTATGGCGGCAGTGAGGTCCGTCCGCCAGCGCCAGTAGTTTATGGACGACCGGGACGGCAGGCGACGGCCGGTGGGGATCTCGGGTTGGGCCGGCGGTCCTGGGGCCGGCGCCGGAAGGCGGTTGACCACCACCAGGGCGAGGGCCGAGAAGATCAAGGCCACCAGGACCGCGGCCGGGCCACCAGCCACGGCGTAAGCGGCGAGGGCACAGGCGGCCAGGACCACCGCGGCAATGGCCAGCTCGGCGCGGGCGCGGTGCCAAGGGCCGGGCCCCTCCCCGGGCCCATCCCCTGGCCGGTCGGGACGGCGGCCTGTCATGGGACCGCCCCTGCGGTCATGGGCCGGGCCCGGTCGAGCTCGGCGAGGAGCCCGGCCAGGGCCGTCTCGGCCGCCTCCCGGTGAGCGGCGCTCAAAGGGTGGCTGGAGAACCGGGCCTCGTAAAACAAACCGGTCAGCCGTGAAGCCGCTCCCGCACTGATCAAGAGGGCCCGGGCGGCCCGGGCCAATAGCTCGTCCGGGGTCTCGGCGCTGGCCCGGGCCGTCCCCGCCCGGGCCAGGCTCTCCTCCATCGCCACGTAACAGGCGATGATGGCAGCCCGGGCATCGTCCAGGTCGAGCAGGGCGCGCTGGCCCCAAACGAGCGCCTCCTGGAGGGTCTCTCCGTACTCCTGCGCGGGCACGTCGGGCTCCACCTGAGGTTGACGCCGGCTGTGACGGACGATCCACAGCGACACCACCACGATGGCGACGACGAGGACGGCGGCGGCCAGCCCGTAAAGGATCGCGGCCAGAGGGAAATGGGAGCTCGTCGCGCTCGCCTTAGGCGCCAGAGTCGCCGGCCCGCGGCGCACGACGGGGAACCGTGCCGGGGCCCCCGAAGTCCGGAGGGGGCCCAGCCGGAGGTTGACGAGGAGGAGGACCAGCGTGACGACCAGCACCGGAACCCCGGCACCCAGGAGGTACCACAGCGCGGTACGCAACCTGGCCGCCAGGAGCGCGCCGGGCGGGGCACGCCGGCTGCGGACCGCCAGGACCACAAGGAGGACGACCCCGACGGCCAACAGGGCGGCCATGACCTCGGCGTCGTGGGCCTTTGACCGGCTCCCCCAGGCCGGTGAGGTGACCCTCCCATGTAACCCCACAGCCACCAGCAGCGTCAGCAGGACGAGCAGGGCCAGGCGGGCAGCAACAACGGCCGTGCGGCCCGACAGGTCCGCCCCCTTCGGCCACCGAGCTAGCACCCTCACCCAAGCCCCCGTTCTACGTCTCCGCCCCCCGGCCCTTTCAGGTGGTGGGCCGACGCTCGACTTGCCCGCCACAGTATTGCAGTGTGAGGCCAAATCCGGCCTGGCGGCCGTTGCGACCTAACGACCGGGCCGAGCTAGCGTGACCGGGGACATGAGCAACGGGCTGACGCTTATGGCCGTCCACGCCCACCCCGACGACGAAGTCATAGGGACCGGTGGCGTGCTGGCCCGCTATGCGGCCGAAGGGGCCCGGACTGTGCTTGTCACCTGCACCAACGGGGAGCAGGGGGATGGCCCGGAGGGCGTGAAACCTGGCCAGCCCGGTCACGACTCGGCCGCAGTGGCCCGGCGCCGCCAGGAAGAGCTCCGCGCCTCGGTGGCATTACTGGGCGTGGGCCGCCTCGAGCTCCTCGGCTACCAGGACTCCGGTATGGCGGGCTGGGAGGCCAACCGCGACCCGGGCGCGTTCTGCAACGTCCCGCTGGCCGAGGTCACCAACCGCATAGCGGCGCTGGTACGGCTCTACCAGCCCCAGGTCCTTATCACCTATGACGAGAACGGCGGGTACGGGCACCCGGACCACATCCAGGCTCACCGTGCCACCGTCGCCGCCGCCGAGCAGTTCCGCCAGGGCCCTGGCGGTCACCCCCTCAAGCTCTACTACGCCGCCGTCCCCAGGTCGGCGTTCGTCGAGCTGCGCCGGCGGCTCGACGACGCGGGGATCGGTAACGCTGACTTCGGTGTCCCGGACGACTTCGGTGTGCCCGATGAGCTGGTGACGACCGTGGTCGACGTTTCGGGCTACAGCGACCGCAAGCGACAGGCACTGGCCGCCCATGCCAGCCAGACGGAGAACTTCCTTTTCACCCATCTGCCTGAAGACGTCATCGGGGACGCCCTTTCCCGTGAGTGGTTCACGCTGCGCTCGGCGCCGGCCGGCCTGGCCGAGGACGACCTGATGACCGGCTTGCGCTAAGCCGTGGCCTGCGCCGGATCGCCAGACGCCCACCGACCAGACGCCGGCCGGCTGTCCGCGGCGTCCGCCGAGCTCCTCGAACTGGGAGACCTCGATGAGCTCACACGCCACGTCAACGCTCTGGTCGCCGACCGCGAGTGGGACGAGCTGGTCGCGCTCGCGGCTCGGTGCCGCCTGGCGTTCGAGCGCGGCAAACAGCTCTGGGCGGTGGCGGCCCACATCGAGTACCGCCTCGCGCTGGAGGCTCCTGGTCGTTGGGCGGCGACAATGCTGGAAGCGGGGAGCGGCCGGTTCGCCTTCGGGCCGCTGCCAGAGGTGGCTGCCTCCACGCACAGCTGGGCAGAACTGTCGCCCCACCTCCGCGCCACGCCACAGGCGGCGATGGCGGCCCATGAGCGCGTTGTGAGGGGTGACGACCTCACGGGCGACCTGGTAGCGGCGTCGCTACCGGAGGTCCTCGACCTGCCCCTCCGGCTGGAGCCCTGGGAGCCTCGCTACGCTCTGGCCGAGTACCGCCCCGACAAGATGGCGGCGCCGTCGCCGCCCCTGCCGCCTTTGAGGTCGCTCGGGACGGGCCTACCGGCCGGACCGGCTACGCGAACGGCAAGCCCGCCGAGCCGGGACGCGGGGCCGGGGGCGAGCCCGGGCGGAGGCGGCGAGGTGCCCGGCGCCTTGGAGGACCTGGTCAGCGCGTGGACAGAGGAGTCGAACGGCCGTGCCCGCGCGGTCGGGACCACAGGGGACGCCCTCGATGCCATCGCCCTGCTCGGTGGGCCGGCGCAGGAGCTCGTCGAGTTGGGACCGGCGACGGCGCTCGCTCTCATGGCCTGGGCGGCAGGCAGTGGGGGCGCTCACGGCCGTCGGCGCGGGGCGGCTCCCGGGCGGTTCGCCGCCTGGTGGGTGCTGGCCGCCGTGGGAGACCTCACGTCACATTGGCCGCTCGTCCCCGACCAACTGGGCGAGGTCCTCTCCCAGGTCCGGTGCTTCGCCTGGGCCGACGACGGGCCGACGACGGGCTGGGTGCTGCGCCTGGCCATGGAGGCCGGGAGCGGACCGCACCGGGGACAGGCCTGGGCGCTCGCGGCCACGGACAACGTCTAGGTCTAAGGCGTCAGGAGTACTGTTCGGCTGGTGCCAGACCGCCAAGCAGATGTAGCGCCGGGCCTCCTCGGCCGGCTACCCCCGCGGCGCGTGGAGCCCGGAGCCGTGGCCGAGGTGCGCGCCTGGCACCTGCGCACCAACCGGCGGACCGCTGTCCTCGACGACGACCCGACCGGGTCCCAGTCCGTCCACGGTGTGAGCGTCGTCATGGTCCCGGGCCCCAGCGAGTACCGGGCCGCCCTCCGCCACGCCGGGTCTACCTGTTTCGTGCTCACCAACACCCGGAGCCTGGCCGAGCCGGCCGCCGTGGCGATCGCTCAGGCCGTGGCCCGCGACCTGTTCGAGCTGTCCCGGGACCAGGGCTTTCCCCTGGAGATCGTGAGCCGCAGCGACTCGACCCTACGAGGCCATGTGGTGGCCGAGGTAAGGGCCATCGATGCCGTGCGCAGAGAACAGACGGGCAAGGGCTACGACGCGGTCCTCTTCGTGCCGTCCTTCCTTGAGGCGGGCCGGGTGACTGCTAATGACGTCCACATGGCTCGCGTCGGCGGCGCCTTCGTCCCCGTGGGCGAGACCGAGTTCGCCCGGGACGCCTCTTTCGGGTACCGGTCCTCCAACTTGAAGGAGTTCCTGGTCGAAAAGAGCGGCGGCGCTCTCAGCACCGGCGACGTGCACAGCGTTTCCCTGGAGGACATCCGCCTGGGAGGTCCGCAAAGGGTGGCGAGCGTACTGGCGCATGCGCCTCCCGGAGCGTTTATCGTGATTAACGGCACCGAATATGCCGACTTGGAAATCGTGGCCATGGCCGTCGCCGAGGCTCGGGACCAGGGACGGTCGTACCTTTACCGTACCGGCCCTTCGTTTGTCCGGGCCCTCGCCGGGCTGAGCGGCCGTGAGCCGCTGGCGGCGGAAGATATATGGCCGGCCGGGCCGCCGGGCGGCCACGGCTTGATCGTCGTCGGGTCCCATGTGGGCCTGACCAGTGACCAGGTGGCCTTCGCCATCGCAAGGGGCGGCCTCGTCGAGATAGCCCTTGACGTGTCCCGGGTCATCGGGCCCGGCCGGCGCGGCGACTACGTGGCCGGCATAGGGGCCCGGGCCGCCGCCGAGCTGGCCGACGCCGATGTGCTGGTGTCCACGAGCCGGGACCTCGTTCGGGGGACGGACGGGGAAGCGAGCCTGCAGATCGCCCGTGAGGTTTCCGCGGCCGTGGCCGGCGTCGTCAGGCTGGCCGTCAAGGCCATGCCGGCGTGGGTCGTGGCCAAGGGCGGCATAACCTCCCACGACGTGGCCGTCACCGGCCTCGGGATCCGTAGGGCCGAGGTGCTCGGGCAGCTATTCCCGGGCATGGTCTCAGTGTTCCGGCCGCTCGAGGCGGCGCCCGAGGCGGTGGGTACCCCCTACGTCGTTTTCGCCGGCAACGTCGGCGACGAGCAGACGCTGGCCCGGGTCATCGACCTGCTCTCGGGACGGTCCTGATGCTCGCCCGGGGCACCGGCATCATCAAGGAGTTCCGCGCCCGTGGCCAGGCGCTGGCGGCAATGACCACTTATACGCTGGAGCCGACGGCAGCCATCTGCCGTGCCGCCGAACGGGCGCGCACGCCCGTGATAATCCAAGCCGGGACGGCCGAACGTTGAGGACGGCCTGACCACACGGGACGAAGGGAGCGAGACCGGCTGATGTCAAAAGTGGGTTGGATCGGGCTTGGTGCCATGGGCGCGCCCATGGCCCGGGTGGTGGCCGGGGCGGGGCATAGCGTCACCGCTTTCGACGTGGACCCGGGACGATCGGCGGCGCTCGCCGGCGATGGCGTGGTGGCTGCTCCGAGCGCCGCCGCAGCCGCGGTCTCCGCCGATGTGCTCGCCGTCATGGTGGCCACCCCGACGCAGGCCGCATCGGCCTTGTTCGGGGAGGACGGTGCGGCCGCAGCTCTCGCTCCGGGGTCCGTAGTCCTCATGATGGCCACGGTCGGAGCGGCCGCCGTCAGCACCTGGTCGGCACAACTGGCAGGAAGGGGGGTCAGCGTGGTCGACGCCCCCGTATCGGGCGGCACGGCCCGGGCGGCCGCGGGCGACCTTCTCATGATGGTCGGGGGCGCGCCCGAGGACATCGTGAAGGTCGCCTCGCTCTTGGACGCCATGGCCAGCAGCGCCCCGGTGGTCGGGCCCCGGCCCGGCGACGGGCAGAAACTGAAGCTAGTCAACCAATTATTGTGCGGCGTGCACATCGCCGCCGCAGCCGAGGCGCTCGTGTTCGCCGAGTCGCTCGGGCTCGACGCCGCCGGCAGCTGGGAAGTGGTGAGGCAGGGGGCGGCGGCTTCTTTCATGCTCGACGACCGTGGCCGGCGCATGGTCGAGGGTACTTTCGGCGATGTCAAGAGCGCTCTCGACATCTTCGTAAAAGACATGGGCCTGGTCGTAGACGCGGCCGGCAGCTCCAAGGCGCGGACCGCGCTCGCCGAGGCGGCCCAAAAGGCGTTCCAGATGGGAACGGAGGCCGGCTACGGTCGCCGCGACGACTCCTCGGTCATACTGGTTTACCGGGAGCTGCTGCGCCAACAGCAAAGCTCAGCCAATCAAGAGTGACGGCCGCGGTCCAGGACTGGCGGGGCGACCCGAGCGGTTCCCCGGTGAAGGGGTTGGCGGCCAAGACGTCATAATCGACGCAGAGCCCGAGCTCGTCGTCCCACTGCCCGGCCACGCCTCGCCGTCCTGCCGCGACCCACTCCCCGACCGCCGGGGACAAGTCATCGGCCCCGAGGGCCTCGGCCAGTTCAAGGAGCGCCACGTTGGCGCAAACCAGGATGGCGCTGAAAAAAACGTCCTTCACCAGGAACGGGTGGCGGCGGTGGATGTCCGCCTCGTCGTAGCGGCATGCCTTGAGCACCTTCACGAGCCATATGTAACGCTCGTAGTCCCTGTCTGTCGGGCGCTGCGACGCGTCGCGGACGTGCTCGGTATCACGCCGACGGAAGGACGCCAGCTTCCCGACCTCGACGTTGGCGAGAGCCCGGTCCCACCTCGGGGAGTTGTCGGCCCCGCTCTCCCACGGGTGATAGATCGTGACGAGCCCGCTACCCTCGGGGTCCCTGGCCGTCGCCAGGTAGCGGTGCCAGGCCAGGACGCGAGGCAACAGAGCACGGGCCCGGTCCCTAACCTCGCTCAGTCGCCCGCCTTCGCAGCTGCGCTGTGCCAGCTGCCAAATCCGCAACAGGGCCAGGGCGTGCACCGGGGGCTGGCACAACCCGCTGGTATGAGGGGCCCCGGCGGGAGCATCGGGCGAAATGGCGCTGTCCCAGTACGCCCAGTCCGGGAAATAGCTGTCGTCCGGGACGCGCTCGTCGAAAACGATGTGGGGGACCTTGCCCGTCGCCCATTGGCGGGCGAACAATCGTTCCAGTTCGCCGACGGCCCTCAGCGGGTCGATGTGCGCCCACCCGATGGCGATGAAGGCGCTGTCCCAGCTCCACTGGTGCGGGTACAGGTCCGGCGCCGCCTTGGTCCAGCCACCGCCATCGTTGCTCCGCAAGACGTCGACCGAAGCCGCCCACAGCCTTTCGTCGTCCAGGTCCACTTGTCCTGCCGTCCTCTCGTCGCCGACCGGCCGATCAGCCCCTACCTTCAGTTGTCGGAACGACCGGCTTCGCCGACAGTACGTCGGCTAGGATCCACCGGTGATCGGGTCGCCCAACAGCCTGGCACCTCTGGGCGAGGATCTGGCTGCGCATTTCGATATCGTCTGTCGCGGCCTGCGGCGTGGGCGGCTGACCCCCGTGCTCGGGTCCGGGGCGAGCCTTTTCGGCCGGCCGGGGCCTGGAGGCGCCGAATGGAAGGGCGCGCCGAGCGCCCAGGAGCTTGCATCACGGCTGTCGAAAGAGTTCCATCTGCCCTCGGAGCTGGCCGGCTCGTACGAGCTCCTGGCCGTCGCCCAATGGATCTCGGCCATGAAGGGCGGGTCGACACCGCTGTACGAAGAACTGCACGACATCTTCGACCGGGATCTCCCGACCACGCCGCTCCATCACTTCCTGGCCGAGATCCCCGGCCAACTGCGGGAGAAAGGCCTCTTGGGTGACCCGCCATTATTAGTCACGACCAATTACGACGACCTATTGGAACAGGCGCTCGACGAGCGCGGCGAGCCCTACGACCTCGTGGTCTACATGGCCGACGGCGAGCACCACGGCCACTTTTTCCATCAGCCGCCGGGAGGCTCCCTGAAACTGATCGAAGAACCCCGGGAATACCTCGACGCCAGTCCTGAGGAGCGCACGGTTGTTTTGAAGCTGCACGGCTTCGTCAACCGTAACGACCCCAATCACGACAGTTACGTGATCACCGAGGACCACTACATCGAGTACCTGACCCACACCGACCTCGATGAGCTCCTGCCCGCTTCTGTGCTCACCCGGCTCCTCAACTGCCATCTTCTGTTCCTCGGTTACAGCCTTCGTGACTGGAACCTTCGCGCCATCCTCTACCAGCTCCGGGAAAAAGCCAAGCCGAACGACTGGTGGGCGGTGCGACGTGACTTCGACCCTGTCGAGCAGAAAACGTGGGCGAAGAAGAACGTGACGATGATAGGGATGACCCTGGAGGACTACCTCGTCCAGCTGAGGAACGCTTTCGAGACCTGGCTCGCCGACCGCTCTTGACACAACACGCCAACGTCACCGGGGCTACGGGGCCCTACAAGGGCCTCACGCACTTCACCGAAGCTGACGCCGCCTTTTTTTTCGGGCGTGAGAGCGAGCGGGACCTCATCGTCGCCAGTCTCAAGTCGGCCCGGCTGACCCTGGTATACGGCCAGAGCGGGGCCGGGAAAAGCTCGCTGCTGCGGGCGGGTGTGGCCGCCGGCCTGCGTGAGGCCGCCCGGCGGGACGTACACCGGTTCGGGACGGCCGAGTTTGTCCCGGTGGTCTTCAGCAGTTGGCGTGACGACCCCGTAGCCGGCATAGCCGCCGCCGTCGAGGCGTCAGTGCAGGAGTTCGCCTCCCCCGAGAGCGCCGAGCCCCGGGGGAGCCTGTCCGGGGGGAGCCTGGTCGAGCTCATCGAGACGTCGGCATCGCGTGCGCAGGCGTCGTTGTTGCTGATTTTCGACCAGTTCGAGGAGTACTTCCTCTACCACGGCTCCGAGCAGGGACCGCTCTCATTTTTCGAACAGTTCTCTCAGGCCGTTGGCCGCGAAGGTCTCCCCGCCGGCTTCCTCCTCGCCATCAGGGAAGACGCCCTGGCACAGCTCGACCGCTTCCGGGGCCGCATCCCCAACCTGTTCGGCTCGTACCGCCGCATAAGCCCGCTCGGCAAGGGGGCGGCGCGCCAAGCCATCCGTCGCCCCATTGAGGAGTACAACCGGCAGCAGCCTCCCGACCAACAGGTGAGCATCGAGGCCGAGCTCGTCTCGGCCGTGGTCGAGCAGGTCTCCACGGGCAAAGTGAAGCTCGAGACGGTGGGCGTCGGGGCCCTGGACGGTGGGACGGGCGACGCGGTGGAAGCTCCCTACCTGCAACTGGTGATGACCCGCATCTGGCAGGAGGAGACGGGTGCAGGTTCCCACCAGCTGCGTTTGTCCACCTTGGAGCAGTTGGGGGGCGCCCAGAACATCGTCCGGAGCCATCTCGACGCCACCCTGGGCGCCCTGTCGGCCGAGGACCAGGACATCGCCGCCGACGTCTTCCACCACCTCGTGACGCCCTCGGGCACCAAGATCGCCCACGCCGTGGCCGACCTCGTGGACTACACCAACCACGCCGAGGACAAGGTGACGAGCGTCCTGGACAGGCTGGGGGAAGGCGACACGCGCATCGTTCGCTTCGTCGAACCTCCCATGGGCGGCCAAGGCCCTCCTCGCTACGAGATCTTCCATGACGTGCTGGCCCCGGCGGTGCTCGACTGGCGCGGCCGGTACGCGGCTCGCCGCCTCGAGGCGCAAAAGGAAGCGGCCGAGCAAAAGGCCCGGGTGCAGCGCCGCCGGGCGCTGGTGGCCTGGGGCGCCGCTCTCGTCGCCGTGGCCCTGCTCGCAGTCTTCGTCGTCGGCAATGCGGTGGCGCAGCGGGACGCCAACGGCTCCCGGGTGCTCGCCGCCGACGCCGTCGCCAACCTCAACGGCGACCCCGAGCTCAGCGCCCTCCTAGCCCTATCGGCCATGGGCAAGAGCCCGACACCGCAAGCCGTGGCGGCACTCCGCCAATCCCTCCCGCAGATCGAGGAAGAAAGGACTCTGGACTTCGGCACGTCTGTGTCTGCCACCGTCTTCAGTCCTGACGGCAAGTTCCTCGCCGCAGCCACGGCCGACAGCGGGGACGTCAAGATATGGGACCTCGGGCGGTCCGGCCTTCCCCGGGACCGCGCCACCGACTTTTCCGACATCAACGGGCTGGCCTTCAGCCCGAACGGGCGCTCCATAGCCGTCGTCGGAGAGGTCCGGGCCGGGTGGCGGTCGGGCCGATGGCCCGGTGCTGAGATCCTGACGGCGGCCGGGACACGCAGGGCCGTTCCCCTGTACGTGCCGGCGGACAGCGGGGACGTCCAGCCGGCCGGGCAGATGGTGGCTTGGCAGGGCCCGGCCAATGGCCAAGACCATCTCGTCACCGTCGACTCCGACGGCTATATCTGCGAGTACCATGCCGGCCAACCCTTCGCCGGGCGCTGTGTGAACACGCCTTTCGACAGCCTGAGCTCCGTCAGTCTTGACGGGGCGGGGACGGAGGTCGCGGTGACCGGCGGCTCGGGGGCCACTGTGTGGTCGGTGCCCGGGTTCAAGCAGATCTTCCCGGCCAACGCCACGGTGTGGGGGGTCGGCAACGTCACCAGCGCGGCACTGAGCCAAAACGGGCGCGAGCTGGCGACCACCAGCGTTGAAGGCATCACCCAAGTCACCGAGCTTTACGGTGCCCACACGGTGGTCGCCCAGTTCAGCGCGGGCGGAGACCTGCAGACGACCGTGTTCAGCCCCAACGGCTCAGAGCTGGTCACCACGACCGACCTGGGACAGACGACGGTGTGGCAACTCCAACAGCAGTCACAGTTAGGCGGGATAGCGGTAGCACAGCTCAACTGCGACTGCGGCGTCGTGTATTCGGCCGAGTTCGACCCCGCCGACGTGGGCACCCTGGTGACCGGGAGCGAGGACGGGATGGTAAGGGTGTGGGATGCACGCCCTCGCGAAATGCTGTTTTCTTCCCAGGTGAGCGAGTCTCTCCCGTGGGCGGGCACCAGTGACGGCGTCGGCAGCGCGACCTACGTGGCCGGCCTGGGCGACGTGACCGCTCTGGCCTCAGGTGTGTCGGTTACGGGCGACGACAGCGATCCTGACAAGGCCGTCGTCATAGACCTGCGCACGGGCAGGCAAACGACGGTGCTGGAGGGCTCGCGGCCCGCCAATATGCAATCCTTTACGGTCTCTCAGGCTTTTACGGTCTCTCAGGCCCGGGGCCGCGGGAGGGTAGCCGCTGCCGTCGGGGTGGTGGGGGTGGGGGCCCAGTACGAGGTGAAGGAGTGGCTGGTCACCAACGACGCCCAAGGCGCGGCACGGGTCCGGCCGGCTCGGACGGAGCTCCCCACAAAGTGGCCGGGCACCCCCCAGACCGTTTCCATCAGCCCGGACGGCTCCTGGGTTGCTGTCAGCTTCTCGAACAACAACATCGTCGAGGTCGTCGACCTCGCCAACGGCCGGGCTGTCGAGCTCGCCGGAACAGCGAGCTACGACTATTTCGTCAACAGTATGGCCTTCAACGCCGCCGGCAACCGCGTGCTCGTCACTTACAACAATGGCGCGGCGCGGGAGTGGAGCCTGAGGCGGGGCCGCCAGAGCGACACCGACAAGTACCTCGGTACGTTCCAAAACCCGGACAAAGACGCCGTTGTCTGGGACGGGCAGTTCAGCCCCGATGGACGACAGGTTGTCCTGGCCGACAATTCCGGCAACGTGACCGTCTTCGATGCCGGCACCTATAAGGTGGCGACGGAGCTCAACACCGGCGGCGGCCAGGTCAATACCGCAGTTTTCAGCCCCGACGGGTCGGAGGTACTGACGGCAGGCGACGACGGCATGGTCCGTGTCTGGAGCCTCGCCGGACGGAGCCAATTGGCCGCCTTTGGCCCGTTCGACGAGCCTTTCCCGACGGCTGTGAACACTGCCGTGTTCGGGACCTTCGACCAAAGCGACGTGGTCATTTCCGCCAGCAACGACGGCATCGTCCGGGTGCTGTCGGCCGAAGCGGCGACGCCCGATCTGCACGACCTGGAGGATGCGGCGCGCTTGCGGGTGACCCGTGGTTACACCACCGCCGAGCGAGCCGAGTACTTGAACGGTTGAGCCCAACATGTACGTAGACCTTCTCAGTCACCAGCCCCGAAGTCGGCGCCGGACGCCCAAGGCGACATGGGCCAAGCACCTTGTCCGCCACTGGGACCGCAATAAGCCGGCAGTGCTCGCGGTTCTCGCCGTCACCGTGGTCGTACTGGCGATGGTCGGCTTTTCCGAGTCCAAGCCCAGTCGTCCCGTGCTCGACTTGCTGTACGAGTCCCTCCAGTTGTTCACCCTTGACGGCAACGCCGGCCAAAGCGCCAATGTTTACCTCCAGATCGCCCGTTACCTGGGCCCGATCGTGCTCGGCTATGCCGCCGTCGGCGCCATCCTGGCCATGTACGGAGAGCAGTTCAACCGCTTCTTCGTCCGCCGCCTACGCCGCCATGTGGTTGTCGCCGGGTTGGGAGCGGCCGGTTACCGCCTGGCCAGCGCCTTCGCTGCCGATGGTTGGCAAGTCGTGGCTATCGACAGCGATCCCACCAACGTCTCCATCGCCGGCTGTCGGGACCGTGGCATCCACGTCCTCGTAGGCGACGCCACCGATACCAAGGTGTTGCGTCAGGTCGGCCTGGACAAGGCCGAGCTCCTGGTGGCGCTGTGCGGGAAGGACCAGGTCAACATCGACGTGGCCGCCGCTGCCCGCACCGTTTCGGCCGCCGACAGGTCGCAGGTGCTGACAGCCCTGGCCGGTTTCGATGACTTTCACCTGTGGCAGGTCATGAAGGCACCCGCCCTGGTGGACCGGGACGAGTCGGGGTTCCGGCTCGAACTGGTCAACCTCTGGGCGGTGGCGGCCGAGCTCCTTCTCGATGAACACCCGCCCTTCCCCAGGGAACACCCCGGCTCACCGCACGTAGTCGTAGTGAGCGACGAAGGACTTGCTGACAGCCTCCTCATCGCCATCCTGCGCCGGTGGACGGCGGCACGCCGCGACGCCTCGGACTCGCTGCGCCTCACGCTCGTCGGCGCTCCCCCCGAGGTGCTCGACGACCTGGCCGCGAGGAACCCCGAGCTGGGCGAGATCGCTTCGTGCCGGCTCGAGCGGTGGGGTCGGGCCGGGCGCGGGGTCAACGGTGGCGGGGTCAACGGTGGCGGGGTCAACGGTGGCGGGGTCAACGGTGGTGTGGCACCGAGCGACGCCAGCACCGTTTATGTAGCTCTAGCCAGTGAAACAGCCGCTCTGACGACGGCGCTCACCCTCCGCCACGAGATGGGGCACTGGGACGAGACGCCCATCGTCGTCGTCGTGGAGGACGACGAGGCCGGGGTGGCCCACGCCGTCAAGCGAGGCGGCCAGGCCATGAAGGGCATACACGCCTTCGGATGGCTCAGTCGCACGCTGCTCCCGGCGCCTCTGCTGGAGAGCACGGCCACCGAGGCCATCGCTCGCCTGGGCCACCTGCTCCACTGTCAGCAGCAAAACGAGCTCGGCCTCACCGCGGGCGACGATCCTTCGCTGGTGCCCTGGGAACAGCTGCCCGGCAGTTTGCGTGAGTCAAACCGTCTCTGGGCCGACGGCATAGCCGCCAAACTGGGGGCCCTTCGCTGCGTTGTTGTCCCCGCTCCCCTCCTGGACCCCGAGAGGTCGAGCTTCGGGTTCACCGAAGCCGAGGTGGCCGCGCTGGCGCCGTTCGAGCACGAGCGCTGGTCGGCCGACATGAAGCGCATGGGCTACCAGCCCGGGCCACGCGACTCGCGCCACCACCCCTTCATCGACCTACCGTTCGAGCAGTTGCCCGAGGACAACAAGGAGAAGGACCGTGCCCACGTCCGCTCGATCCCCCATGTCCTGGCCCAGGCCGGGTTCCGGGTGAGGCGCCTGGACGAGAGCCGGGAACCCTCAAGGCCCGGCGCCTCATTCGGCCTATAGGAGCTGGGCAGGCCGGGAGCGGGTGGCCTCCGGCCCGGGAATCTTGGGAGGTCCCCATTTGTTGGACCTAGCCCAGAGCCCGGTGTGACCGGACGGAAAGAAGTTTTTGGAGAAGACGATGGACAAAGAACGCCAAACCCTGCCGATGCTGCCCTTGACCTCGGGTGTTGTACTGCCCGGGATGGTTTTCACCCTTGCGCTCGAGACGGACGAGGCCAAGGCTGCGGCCGAGGCCGCCGGACCGGTAGGCGGCGAGCTCGTGCTCGTGCCCCGTATCGACGGCCGCTATTCCTCGGTCGGGGTGATCGCCAAGATCGTGGACGTGGGCGAGCTGCCCGGCGGGGCAGCGGCCATAGTCGTGAGCGGTGAGCGTCGCGCCCTATTGGGCAGCGCCGTGCCCGGCACCGGCCAGGCGCTGTGGGTACAGGTCGACGACGTCAACGAACCGGCGGAGACGCCGGCCCTGGTCGAGCTCGCCCGCGAGTACCGCGCGGTCCTGGAGAACATCCTGCTCAGCAGGGGTGCCCGGGCCATGGCAGAAACACTGCGCCATGTCAGCGGTGCCTCTCAGATAGCTGATGTGTCCGGGTACTCGCCCGACCTCAGCGCGGCCCAGAAGCTGCAGATCCTCGAGACCGTCGACGTGGAGGCCCGGCTGCGCCTCGTGCTGGGCTGGGCGCGCGAGACCCTGGCCGACATAACGCTGCGCCAGCAGATCAAGACAGACGTAGAAGAGGGCATGGAAAAGACGCAGCGCGAGTTCCTGCTGCGCCGCCAACTGGAGGCCATCCGCAAAGAGCTGGGCGAGCTGGACGGCGAAGCAGCCGACGGGTCGCCCCAGGGTTACCGAGAACAGATTGAGGCTCGCGACCTGCCCGACGCCGTCCGCGCCGCCCTGTTACGGGAGGTCGCCAAACTCGAACGCACCAGCGAGCAGAGCCCCGAGCAGGGCTGGGCCCGGACCTGGATCGAGACGGTCCTGGAAATCCCCTGGGGCAAGACCTCCGAGGACAACCTCGACGTCCCCGCCGCCGGGCGTGTGCTCGACGAGGACCACGACGGTCTGTCGGACGTGAAGGAGCGCATCCTCGAGCACTTGGCCGTACGTAAGCTCCGCCGCGACCGCGGCCTGGCGCCGGTCGGGGACCGCGGCGCGGGCGCCGTCCTGGCCCTGGTAGGGCCGCCGGGTGTGGGCAAGACTTCGCTGGGCGAGTCCGTGGCACGCGCCCTGGGCCGCACCTTCGTGCGCGTCGCGCTCGGCGGCGTCCACGACGAAGCCGAGATCCGTGGTCACCGGCGGACGTACGTCGGCGCCCAGCCCGGCCGCCTGGCCCGGGCGCTGCGCGAGGCGGGCACCATGAACCCCGTCGTCGTGCTCGACGAGGTCGACAAGCTGGGGTCCGACTACCGGGGCGACCCCTCCTCGGCGCTGCTCGAGGTGCTCGACCCGGCCCAAAACCACACCTTCCGTGACCACTACCTCGAGGTCGAGCTCGACCTGTCCCAGGTGCTGTTCATCGTCACGGCCAATGTGGCCGAGACCATTCCCGGCCCGCTGTACGACCGCCTGGAAGTGATCCGCCTCGACGGCTACACCGAGGACGAGAAGCTGGCTATCGCCCGCCATCACCTGCTGCCCCGGCAGCTGGAGCGCGCCGGTCTCCGGGCTGACGAAGTGGAGGTGACCGACGACGCCCTGCAGGCCATCGCCGCCGACTACACCAGGGAGGCGGGGGTCCGGGGCCTCGAGCGCGAGCTCGGCCGGCTCCTGCGCAAGGTGGCCACCAAACTGGCGTCCGCAAAAGCCGTCTCCCCTGTCGTGGTCGACGGCGCCGGCGTCCGGGGCTGGCTCGGCCGGCCGCGGTTCTTCTTCGAGGCGGCCGACCGCACCGCAGTCCCCGGCGTGGCCACCGGCCTGGCCGTCACCGGGGCGGGTGGGGACGTGTTGTTCGTCGAGGCCACGGCCATGACGGGTGGCGAAGGTCTCACCCTCACGGGCCAGCTCGGCGAGGTCATGAAGGAGTCGGCGGAGATCGCCCTCTCCTATGTCCGCTCGCACGCCCCCGAGCTCGGTATCGACGCCGCCGACCTGACCGGCCGGCGGTTCCACGTCCACGTGCCCGCGGGCGCCGTCCCCAAAGACGGGCCGTCGGCGGGCGTGACCATGACCTCGGCCCTGGTCAGCCTCCTCACGGGACGGCCCGTACGGCCGGTGGTGGGCATGACCGGTGAGGTGACCCTGCAGGGCCGCGTGCTACCGATCGGCGGGGTCAAGCAAAAGGTCCTCGCCGCCCACCGCGCCGGGCTGACCGAGGTGGTCCTCCCGGTACGCAACGGGCCGGACCTGGACGACGTGCCCGTCACTGTGCGTGACGCCATGACGTTCCACCTGGCCGAGACGGTCGACGACGTACTGGCCGCGGCCCTGGAGCCCCAGGGTGACGGCCAGGAGTCGTCGGTGACGGGGCAAGGGCCCGAGCACCTGGTGGCGGCGTGACACCGGCCCCGCCGGTCGTGCCGCAACGCCCGCAAGAACGACTATTTGTGGTTTATCGGATGATGCCGCCGCAGCAAGAACCGAGCTGCGGCGGCGATAAGGAGGGCACCCATGCCTGCTGTGACCGTCAATGACTTGTCGACGCTGCCGAAGGTGGCGGCCCCCGACCTGGCCGTCTCCAGAGAACGGCCGGTCGGATCGGTGACCACAGCCCCCAGCGGTCTGGAGGGGGAGGGCTTCCCGGTCCGGCGCGCCTTCGCCGGCGTGAACATGCGCGACCTCGACCCCTTCGTGCACATGGACCAGATGGGCGAGGTCAACTACGCGCCCGGGGAGCCTAAGGGCACGCCCTGGCACCCGCACCGCGGGTTCGAGACGGTGACCTACATGATCGACGGCACCTTCGCCCATCAGGACTCCAACGGCGGTGGGGGCCTCATCGCCAACGGGGCTACGCAATGGATGACCGCCGGCGGCGGGATCCTGCACATCGAGACGCCGCCCGAGGAGCTTGTCATGTCAGGCGGCCTGTTCCACGGCGTCCAGCTCTGGGTGAACCTGCCCGCCAAGGACAAGATGATCGCGCCCGCCTATCAGCCCCTCGAGGCCGACCAGGTGGAGCTGTTGTCCTCGGCCGACGGCGGGGCCCTGGTCCGCATCATCGCCGGGACGCTGGGCGAGCACCGCGGCCCCGGCTCGACGCATACCCCGATGGCGATGATGCACGCCACACTGTCGCCGGGGGCCCGGCTCGAGCTCCCCTGGGAGCCGGCGTTCAATGCCCTCGTCTACGTGCTGGCCGGGTCCGGGCAGGCCGGCCGCGATGGGCAACCGGTGCGGGCCGGGCAGCTCGTGGCCTTCGGCCCGGGCGACTGGATGAGCGTCCGCGCCGACGACCACCAGGGCTCCGGTGCCGAACAGCTCGACGTCCTGGTACTCGGGGGCCAGCCGATCGGGGAGCCGGTCGTGCATTACGGGCCTTTCGTCATGAACACCCGGGACGAGATCATGCAGGCGCTCGAGGACTTCGAAGCCGGCCGCCTAGGTCACATCCCGGCCAATGCCCTCATGCCTCATGTCCCCGACCCCGTCCCCGTCCGGACCGAGCACACCGGGATCTGAGGTCCCCCCACCGAGCACCCGGGGCGACGAAGCTCAGCGCTCGGGTTATGCCGGTCGAGGGGGCGGATCTTCTAGGAAATCAGCCGTCGGCACGAAGAAAAGTGTCCCGGTGACGGCCCTGGAGAAGTCCGACAGTTTCGTACGGCCCACGGCCCGCTCCTGCATCTCGACGGGGAGCGCGTTCCAAGCCATCAGGTCGTGCAGGTACTTCTGCACGATGACGTAGCTACCACCGGCGAAATGAGGGTCCTCCGCTCCGATGGTGACCGCCTCTTCGGCCGCCCGGGCCGTCGGGTTCTCCGTGCCGTCCACGAAGCCGAGAAGGTCGCGCACCTCGAAGTACTTGAAGCCGTGCACCTCGTCCACAACAGTGACGGCACCCCGGAGGCGGTCCATGATCTGGGACGCCAGCTCGAAGCACAGGTCGAGCGCCCCGGCCCGGATATGGGACAAAAGGTCCCCCCGGGGTGCCTATGGCCTGGTGCTTGGGGCCGTTGAGCTGACAGAAAGGGTGCAGCTCGAGCGGGCGGGGCGCACCGTACAGGCGGTCCCACGCCGCCGACCCGACCCCGCCGACCACGGCCAGGCGGCCTTCGGGCACCCGGGAGCCAACGGTCCGTTGCAGTCCCGACAGGTCGGCCAGCAGGTCGCGCACCGCCGGCTCCGCCCCTGGCCCCATGGTCTCATGACGAGGAAGATCGCCGTCGTCGTGAGCGGGCTGAGCACGGGCTGGGGCGTCGGTGGAGTGGGAGCCGCAACCGGCCCGGAGGGTACCGTCACGGCGACGCAGCCTAGCCCCGGGCGAGCGCGGCGTATTTAAGCCCTAACTTTCCCGTCAGCCGGGCCAGCTTTCAGCCGATAGGGAAGTGATGTCACGGCAGGGCCGGGCGTCACCTGAGTTGACGGTGGGAGGCACATATGAGCCAGTTTATGGTCGGGCGACAGCCGATCTTCGATGCCAAATCGCGGGTCCACGGCTATGAGCTGCTCTTCCGGGGGCCGGGCTCCCAAAGGCCGGACGGCGACGCGATGACCGCCGATGTGCTGGTGCACTCCATCCTCGACGTCGGCCTGGACGCACTGGTGGGCGACAAGCTGGCCTTCGTGAACGCGACCAGGGCGTTCCTGGTCGGAGAACAGGATCTCGTCCTGCCTCCTATTCAGACGGTGGTCGAGATATGCGAGGACGTCCCCCGGAGCCCCGAGGTGCTGGCGGGTTGCCAGCGGCTGGCTCAGGAGGGCTACACCCTCGCCCTTGACAACTACCGGGTGAGCCAGGACGACGACGCGTTCCTCGAGCTGGCATCGATCGTCAAACTCGACGTCCTGGCGATGGCCCCGGCGCCGCTGGCCGAGACGTTCCGGCACTGCTCCTCGTTCGGCGTGCAAATGATCGCGGCCAAGGTCGAGACGCGCCGGCAACTCGAAGCGTGCCAGAAGCTCGGCTTTGACCTCTACCAGGGATACCTGCTCAGCCGTCCCGAGGTGGTCGAAGGCCACGAGCTCAGCTCGAGCCGGCTCACGTGCCTGCGGGTCATCGACAAGCTCTGCGACCCCCGCACCTCCGCAGCCGAGGTGGAGAGCATCGTGCGGACCGACGCCGTCCTCAGCTACCAGTTCCTGCGGGCCGCTGGTGCCGGTGCCGCCTGGGGCTTCTTCCGCCGCCTGAGCTCGGTCCGCGAGGCCGTCGTCCTGCTGGGCGAGCGACGGATACGCGCCTTGGTCATGCTCATCCTCTTGAACGGCGCCCACGAGGGTTCCGACGAGCAGCTCAACATCGCCATGACCAGGGCCCGCATGGCGGAACTGCTGGCCATGGAGACCGAACCGCACCTGGCCGGCGCCGCTTTCACGGTCGGGCTGGTGTCCTCGCTCGACCTGTTGCTGCGGGCACCTCTCCCAGTGATCGTAGAGAGCATGTCGCTCGGCACGGACCTCGAGGAAGCCCTGCTCTGGCACACCGGGCGGCTCGGCGACTTCCTAGCCGATGTGCTGGCCTGGGAACTCGGGGCCGCCGGCTTCCAGCTTCGCTCCGGCGCCCATCCCAGCGAGGTCGAGCAGTGCTACCTTCAGGCTCTTTCCTGGGCGAGCAAGGTCTGCGGGACGCTCGAGCCGGCGGCCTGAGCAGCGAGGGCAGGCCGGTCAGTGGCGTCAGAAGAGCACGGACCGCTTCAACCAAGCGGCCGACCGAGGACCACGGCAGCCGAACGCGGGGGCACGCGCACCCCATCGGCGGCGGACAGCCACCCGGTCCCCTCAACGAGACGGTAGCTCCCGGCAATGCCACCGTCGCCTGCGGCATCGCCACCGTCGGCCGTCCTGACGTCCACGACGACCTCGTCTTTTACCGAGTAGTTGGCCACAACGACGGCCAGGGAGGTACCGCTCGCGCTCTTGAACACGGAATAGGGTGCGTGGGGCCGGCCCGAAGCGCGGTCGATGACGGTTGCCCCAATAGTGTCTTGGAATTCACCATCCCAGAGCCAGTCTCTGAGCTCGAGGCGCAAACTGTCCATCTGGCGGCCGTAGGCGACGGTCAGAGGCACGTCGGTAAGACGACCTTTGAAGTTATAGGGCTCGTAGCTCATGACATAGCGGTAGAGCAAGCATTGGTTGACCATGTCCCGGTCATCGAAGCCTGTGACGGCAGTCATAATGAGCGCGTCCGGCCGCAGGAAGCGCATCAAAGGTAAGTGGTCAAGCGCCTCGCTGCGATGGTAGGAGAGGTGGTACTCCGAAAGCTGCCAGTCGGTACACGCTTCTCCGGCATAGAGGAAGTCAGGTCGCACCGGGTCTGACTGCGCCCGTAGCCAGCCCACGAAGTCGACATCGTGGGCGTACACAGGCGCGCCGTAGCGATGGCCGTGGTTGCTGTCGAAGCACGCCACGGCCGGGACGTGGTGGAAACACTCGTCGTAGAGCATCCCGTCCGCCCCCGCGTCCAGCACTTTCTGGAACTCCTGGCGGCACACATCGACCCACTCGGCGCTCCCGAAGCACATAGGTACCAGGCGCTTGGTGTTGATGTCGAGCAACTGGGTGACAGTCTGGTAGCGGTAGCCGGGATGCATGTAGTAGTCCCCGTACGGGTCCTTCACCGCCAGGCGGACGAGATCCCGGCGGAAGCGCTCGGTCGCACGGTCCGACCAAACGAACTTGGAGAAGAGCACGATCTTTACGCCTAGGGCCTGGCACTCAGCAATCGCATCGCGCAACTCCTCGGGCCCACCGAGGAGGGGGTCGGGATCGTGGCACGGGTTGTTCTGGTCCTGACCGCCGTCGTTCCATCCCACGACCTGGACTGCCCGCACACCCGCCTCGGCGCACTCTCGGGCGATCTGCGGCAGATCAGTAAAGCGGTACCGGCGCTCGCCTTCGGGAGAGTTCATCTGTACCTGCTGCCAGGCATGTGGTTCGCGCGCCCAGGACGGAGGATTGGAGGACCCCATCCACGTGCGCCGACGCGTCCGGTAAATGGCGGCGCCGTCGTGCCAGTCCCCTGTGAAGAACTGCAACCGGACCGCGGGCAGGACGCGACGCTCACCCGGCATGACGTAGGGAAGGTGCACGGTCGAGAGCTCCAGGCGGACCTCTTTACCACCTATTGTCGGCCCGACCGGAACGCGTGCATCGATCGACTCGCCGTAACCCGGTTCCAGCTCCAGGACAAAGGTCATCAGTTCAGGCTTCGCCTCGTCCACTCCGAGGTAAAGGCCCCGGCCCGGCCCTTCCAGTAACAGGAACGGGCTCCCGGGCACCGTTATGGCGTGAGGTTCCTGAATAATCGTCGGGCGGTCGACTCCGTAGTACCCCACAACATTGTCGAACTGTGGCCAAAGGCGGTGCCGCCGGGCCGTACCGTACGCGTACGTGAACGAACCAAAGTCCTGCGCCCGGTCCGGAGGCTGGAGATCGGTGAGGTACGGGAAGACCGCGCTTTCCACGATCAGCTCCGAGCGGTTGTCGATGGTCATCGAACACACGAGCCCGTCACCGTCGAGGACGTAACTAGCCACCACCGTCACGTCATGCGCGGTCCCCGGGCCCGTCCTCAGTTCGTCCCATTGCAGCTCGACCGAGGCTCCCGGTACTGGCGACACGACCTTGGGCCGCGCCTGAGCGACGTCTCGAGTCCGGTTGCGCCGCCGCTCGGGCAGTGGGACAAGCAAATCGAACGGACGCGCGCTCCGTGCTTCGTCAAGTACGGCCCAACCCCCTGGCCCGGACCGAAGCCCTACGAGAGAGCCCGTCGCGCTGTCAATGGCGGCAACCAACCCGCCGTCCGGTGAAATCAGCTCAATCAAATCAGCCACGACCCAAACCCGCTTTCTCTTCTCACCTGCGGCCCCAACTATTACCCTGCATTCGCCACCCTGCTTTCAGCTCTGCTCCGCCATGGACCACATCGCCCACTGAGTAGTGTGCACGTGGCGGGGCTGTCCGAGCACCGTCACGATGGCGTGGGCCACGTCGGCCGCCTGCAGCACGTCCTTCAGCCACGGATCCCCGGCGTTGCGCCCAGTACCCAAGGCGAACTCGGTATCGACCGCCGCTGGACATATCGAGGTTACGCGGACACCCTTCTCACGGAACTCGCGGTCGAGAGCGCCGGCAAAACCTACCTGTGCGAACTTGGTACCTGCATAAACCGACTCGTGGCCCCCGCCTCGCAACCCGGCGACCGAGGCGACAATGACGACGTCCCCCCCGCCGCTGTCAAGTATTGCCGGCAGCGCCGCCCGTACACCCCAGACTGTCCCGGCGAAGTTGACGTCCATCATGTTGGCGTACTCTTCATCACTGTGGCTCAAAACGCTGCCGTATATGCCGATCCCGGCGTTAGCCACGAAAGCGTTAACCCGCCCGAACCGCTTAACAGCTTCGGCCACCAGACGACGCGAATCCTCCGGCCGTTTCACGTCGGTTGCCACCGCCAGCGCTTTGTCGGGGCCAAGGCGCTCCACCATCTGCTCCAGCCTGTCAACGCGCCTCGCCCCTAGGACCACGCTGGCCCCGGAGCCGACCACAGCTTCCGCGGTGGCTGCGCCTATGCCTGAACTCGCGCCCGTGACCACGACAACCATATTCTCCAGTTCGCCCATGCCCATCTCCTGACTAGCGATGTCGCCCTACCAGCTCTGGTGGCAACAATTTCCACCCTGGTTTTCCGGGCGCCTGATCTCCTCGGCGGCAACCCTAAGATTCGGCAACCGTTTACCACGATAGTGACACCGATAACCTCTGTCAAGGACGACCTCCGCTCGCACCAATCCCCAGCGTGCTCGTTCAAGGATGCGAGCAAAGGCCCCACTGGTAGCCCTATCGCTCAGTACGCGCTAGCCGGGCGCCACTCTCGTCTCAGCGGCTTTCTTGCCGCGCAGTAAAGCCGAGGAACGCGCCTGCCTTGGCGTTCGCTCAGAGGACTTGCCGTCTTTAACTTCCGCCCTGGCCCGTCGACCCATTTGACCAGACGATTCTCGCACGATCAGCTCCGGGAGAAGGCGCAGTTCCCGACGCGGAGAACCTGGTGACTCTATGGCCGAAATGATGAACCGGACGGCCTCTTGGCCGAGCGCACCGAGGGGCTGGCGGATCGTGGTCAACCGTGGCTCGACCACATCAGCAAAGGGCGAGTCGTCATAGCCGGTGACCGCAACATCTTCTGGTACCCGGACACCCTCAATACGGAACGTCCGAAGTACACCCACTGCAAGCAGGTCGTTCGCGCAAATCACGGCCTGAGGGCAGTGGCCCGCCACCAGCCGCGCCGCCGCCTCTTTGCCCCAGGCGATGGAAAGATCTCCCGCCATGACCCTACTGGCGCTGCCTCTGTCCACCGGCTTTACACACCGAACGTAGGCTTCGAGCCGTTCGGTGGCGATGCTAGACCGCGCCGCCGTCGTAACGAAAACAAACGAGGAACGTCCCTGCTCCACCAAATGGTCGACCACGAGCTGGATACCGCGTCGATGGTCGACCAGGACCATGTCGCTCTCCACATTTACTTGACGGTCGATTTGGACAAGTGGCACCCGTTTCGCGGCCGCAGCCACCGCACTGCGGCTCTTGACCGCATCCACCGGGCTGACGATCAGGCCGTCCACGCTCCGAGCAAGCAGGGCGGCTAGACGCTCGGCCTCGACCTCAGGTGAGTCGTTGGCATCGCAGAGGAACAAGCCTATCCCTGACTGGTGAAGTGCATCTTCGACAGCCTTCACGACCTCGGGGAAGAACGGGTTATGAATATCGGGCACGACCATCCCGACAGTCCGAGTCACCTTGCCTCGCAGCGCACTGGCTACGGGGTTGACTTTATAATTCAGCTCCTTAGCCGCCGCGGTGACGCGATGCAGCGTATCCGAGCGAACTGGGCGCGCCCCACTGAGGGCACGAGAGACGCTTGCAGTCGAAACACCGGCTGATCTCGCGACGTCTTCTATCGTCGCCACTGGTTTCAGCCTCCTATCCTGCACTAGCGGACATCCCGGTTGAAAAGTAACTGGCAGCTTAGCTATTCGAAGCAGCCATCATCAATATGGGCCGCTCTCGCGGCACCTTGCTAACACCCCACGACCCTGTCGGGTCACATCTTCACGGCGCCGGCCGTAAGCCCTCCGATGAATTGTCTCTGGAACACCACAAACACGGCAATGATCGGCACCGCGGACATCGTGAGCGCGGCGAAGATATAAGCGTAGTTGGTGTTGTTGTACGTTTGGAAGAAGTTCAAGATCCCCATTGGCAACGTCCGGCGGCTGTCCGATTGGACAAGGGTCATCGCCAGCAAAAACTCGTTCCAGGAGCTAAGGAACTGGAAAATGACAACCGTGGCAAAAGCCGGGCGGGACAGGGGCACCATCACTCTCCAGAGCACCTGCAGGCTCCCACACCCATCAACGATGGCGGCCTCCTCGATCTCCCTCGGTACCGAGCGAAGGTAGGCGACGAGGAAAATCACCGCGAACGGCAACCCGCCCGCGGCATAGGGGAGGACCAGCGACCAGTAGTTGTTGAGGAGACCGGCGTGGCTCTCGAGGACGTAGAGCGGGATAAGTAGAAGCTGGACGGGCAGGAACAACGAGACAGCGAAGACCCCAATTATCAAGCTGGCTCCCCTGATCTGCATCAGCACGACGCCGTAGGCGAGCAGGTAGCCGAAAACGCATACGACAAGGACGGTACAGCCCGTAACAATCACACTATTGAGCATGTAACGGCCGAGATCGCCCGAGGACCACGCACCGGTGAAGTTGCTCCACAAGGGGTGTGACGGCGGTCCCCAAATGTTGGTGTAGAAGTCGGTGGGGCTCTTCAGAGACTGGAACACCATCCACACGAGCGGGTAGACCGAGATCACGCAGGCCAGGACGAGCATCGCGTGGCGGGCCGCTGTCTCTGCCGGGTGACCAGCGAACAGCCGGCGACGGCGCCGAGCAAAGATGGCGAGGTCCGTCATTTCCTAACCCCTCCTACCTTCGTACGCCGTGGACCGGAACCACCGCAAACAAACAAGAGTCACCACGGTCACAAGAATGAACAGCAGGACAGCGATCGCCGCCGCGTAGCCGAAGTTGTAATCGGAAAATGCCTGCTGGTAGACGTAGGTCATGACGGTCTGGGTGGCGTTGAACGGGCCACCACTTGTCATTACATAGACAAGGTCAAAGACATTGAGCGACCCGGCAACGGCAATAATCAGGTTGATAACGGTTATTGGTCTTAGCAGGGGCCACGTCACGTGCCTGAACACACCAAACCGACTGGCGCCATCGACTCGGGCCGCTTCAGGCAGCTCACGCGGAATTGTCTGCAAGCCGGCCAAGAAGATCACCATGGTGTACCCCGCCCATTTCCAAACCTCGACGATCATCAACGCCGCCAGAGCTTGGTGCGGGCTGCCCAGCCATGTAAGAGAGTAAGTGTTGACGCCAAAGAGCGAGATCACGTGGTCGACAAGGCCGATCTCTGGGTTGTAGAGCCAACTCCACAGGATCCCAACAGCAACGAACGACATCAGCGCCGGGATGAACAGGATGGTGCGGTAAGCGGCCAGCATCCGCGTACCCTTGTCGGCCAGCAGCGCCAGACCGAGCCCGATGGCTAACTTGCCTACGGTAGTCCCTGCCGAATAGATCAACGTATGCTCGAAGGCCGTTCCCACCATCCCGTCATGGAAAGCATTGGCGTAGTTGGTCAACCCGTTGAAATGGATCGGGCCCACGCCGCTCCAGCGCGTCAGGCTCAACGCGAAGGCGCCAAGAAGAGGTAGGAGCACAAAAATCACGTACAGCAGGAGCCCGGGGAGCACGTACAGGTACCGCGACCACCCTCCTCGGATGTTCGATCGGGACCTTACCCGGGCGGCATTAGGTGCCTTTGCCCGCTTGGCTATTCCTGCGTGTGCCTCCACCGGGACTGTCACGCGCTCTCGTCAGCCCTTTCCTGGACGTTCGGGCGCATGGCGCCAAGATGCTGCCGGTCCGGGACCGGACCGCTCGAGCGACGCGCCGCGTGCGTGGCTCCTCGGGGGAAGTGACCGAGGGCGCCACGCACACTCGCTGGTAGCATCACTGACAGATCCACCGTCGGTACGGCGGGTGGGCGACGAACCCATTCTGTCTGCACAGCCTGCTCCCTTTGTCGTCGGCAGTTGGCCAGGACGCAATTACTCGTAAGCCCGGACTACGGAACGGGCGTAAATGATTTTTGAATGCTAGCCATGGCCTGCTGAGCCGTCTCTTGACCGCCCATGACGTCCTGGATCGCATGCTGCATGGCTGTCACCGTAGCGGCCGGCCAAATCCAGTCGAGGAAGGTGAACGTCACAGGAACGAACTTGGCGAGCACCTGTTTCGTGTACTGGGCATATGCGGGCGTGGTCTTCACCAGAGCGCTAGCTGGTGTCGCTACGGAAGCATCGATAGGGAAGGCCGCTTTTTCGGCCGAGACCAGCTGGGCATCCACCGCTGGGGATGTGAAGTACTGGACCCACTTCTTCTCGATCGGCAGCAGGGGCTTTGGGCTCCCCGAGTAGATAGCCGCAACAATGGCCGGGCCACCGGCGGCCCCGGAGGGTGCACCGGGCACGAAGTTGGGGAACTGCCCGGTCCCGATCGGGAACGTAGCGCCCTCGACCGCAGGTTGGAGGTCCCAGCTACCGGCGTAGAAGGCGGCCGCCTTGCCGGAGTCGAACAGTGCTATGGCGGATGTCTCGGTCACACCACCGACGCCCGGCTCGAACACCCCCGGTGCCTTGGCTAATTCGTAGATGGCGTTCATGGCATTGATGTAGGCAGAACTGGTGAAGGCAGGCTTTCCCGTAGTCGTGGTGCTGGTGGCTACGGATTCCTCTTTACCCTTCGTTGCCTGTTCGAGGGTCTGCATGTACCAGACCACGAGCTGGTAGATGGTGCCACCCTCGGCGTCAAGGACGTTATAGCCATGGGGCCCCAAGATCTTCCCGTCCGCTATGACCTGCGCAAATGTCGTAGGCGGGGTTAGGTGGTACTTGGCGAGAAGGCTCAGGTTGTAGATGACGCCACTGGTCGCCAGGGAGCCACCAGGGTAGGCCCACAGTTGGTTGGCGTGATAGAAGGGGGTGAGCATGGACGGGCGGAACACCGAGGCCGGGACAAGGTTTGTAAGGGGGACAAGCTGGCCGTGCTCCTGCATAAACGCTATGTTTTGGCCATTGGCCAACAAGATATTTATCTTGGTATGGCCTGCGATGGCAGCGTCATAGTTCTGCATAAAGCTGTCGGAAGGGTACGAAACCAGATTAATACTGACGTGATTGGCCTTCTCAAAAGTGGCGTCTATCTGGTTGTAATACGCGGCGTCAGTGGGGTCGGCGTTGTATATCACCAATGAGGTTGTGCTTTGATCAGGATGGCGAGCCGTCGGTCCGGCAGAGGCGACGCCTCCGGCCAGGCAGGCCGTTGCGAGTACGGTGGCCGTGCCGATGGCGGCGTGTTTTGTCCTCCGCCCCCACTTCGACTTCGCGTCAGTATTGCGGGCTATGTGCATATCTCAGGTCCTCCTTGATGGGGGTCAATTTCCCCCCGCTTAAACGGGCACACACAGGTGCCATGCTTGCCGGGCGGCGTGAGTTTTCCTTTTCCCAGGCGTACGGGACGTCGGCTTGTCGTTTAAATCGGCAACCCCATCCTGCCGTTCGCCCCCCTTCCGGCCGGTGGGTAACCGTTTGCCGTGGGAGTAACTGTAACCCCCCCTCTCCGGGCATGTCAAGGGCCCTCCTCGCTAGGGCCTCGGCCCGCAGGCGCCTGACGGCATGGAGGCTCTTAGCCTTCCATGTCGTTGCGTGCCGGCAAGGAACCGGTAAGGCCCTGTACAAGGTGGGCAGGGCCGGTGTCGTCGGGCGATGTCAGTGCGGAGGGGGGTGCCACCGCTCGCGGTCGCCAATGCCACCGTTGCCGGTTAGGACTGGGATCGGTGCCGGCAACCGTTTACCGCGTTGTACCGCGAGCGTCGCGCCCTTGGGCTGGGCGCGCTTGCCCAGCGCGCCAAACTCCGGCCACGATCGGAGTGCCGGGACGGTATGCCAGGTGCACATGGGAAGGCGCGTCGAGCAGGACGAAATCGGCCCGCATGCCTGGAGCAAGGCTGCCGATGTCATCCCTGCGCAGGGCCAACGCCCCACCTCTGGTCGCCGACCAGAGGGCTTCGTCCGGCGTCATCCCCATCTCCCGTACGGCGAGGGCAATACAGAACGGGATATTGGTGGTATAGCTCGACCCCGGGTTGCAGTCACTGGCCAGGGCCACCTTGACGCCGGCGTCGAGCAGCCGCCGGGCATCGGGGTACGGCGAGCGGGTGGAGAACTCAGCCGCCGGCAGAAGGGTGGCCACGGTAGCACTGGACGCGAGCAGCTCGATGTCGGCATCGGTGAGGTAAGTGCAGTGGTCGGCCGAGGCGGCGCCGGCCGCCACGGCCACCTGCACACCAGGCCCGGGACCGAGCTGGTTGGCATGGGCCCGGGCCTGCAGGCCGCGGGCGGCTCCCGCCCGGAGCACGGCAGCGGCCTGGTCAGCGTCAAAGGCGCCCCGGTCGCAGAACACGTCCACCCACTTGGCCAGCGGGCTGCAGCGCTCGAGCATCTCTGAGCAGACAAGGTGGACGTAGTCGTCTGGCTTGGCTGAGTACTCGGGAGGCACCACATGAGCGCCCAAGTACGTCACCTCTGGGGTGTGCCGTCGGGCAATCTGGAGGCTCTTAGCTTCGTCCTCGACCGTCAGGCCATAGCCGGACTTGCACTCGATGGTGGTGGTGCCAGAGGCCAGCGCCTCCCTCACCAACCGGTCGAGGTTCGCCTCCAGGGCGGCTGAGCTCGCCTCCCGGGTGGCGGCCACGGTCGAAAAGATGCCCCCGGCGCTGTAGCGCACGCCGCTCACACGGGCCACGAACTCATCGGTGCGGTCGCCGGCGAAGACCAAGTGGGCATGGCTGTCGACAAAACCGGGCACCACAGCACACCCCCGGGCGTCGACACGCTCGTCGGTGCTGCGCACCGCCCTGGAGCGGGGGCCCGTCCAGACGACCGTCCCCGCTTCGACGACCATAGCCGCGTCGTGTAGCACCCCGGTCGGGCCGGTGCCTATTCCCTCGTCGTTGGTCGTCAGGGCTCCGATGTTGTCAACCAGGAGCGAGCTCATAGCCACACGAGGCTCACCGTCGGCGAGGGACCGTCGGGACGAGCGGTCATGGCATCGTGACGGCGGAGATGGAGGAGCGCAGCACGGTGGCCAGGTCGTCCACCAAGACATGGTGGCCTTCGGCGACCACGAGCCGGCCCGAGCTCACCACAAAAGCCACATCGGCGGCACAAGCCGACAAAGCGGCCAGTTCGAGGAGGTGGTCGTCGGCTCGGGCGGCGAGGCCGGGCGAGCTCAGGTCGATCGTGACCAGGTCGGCTATCGCCCCCACGGATAGGTGACCTGCCTCGGGCCACCCGATCGCGGCATGGCCCGAGGAAGTGGCGGCAGCCAGAAGCTCGTGGGCCGCCCAGTGGCCACGGGCGCCACTTATCAAGCGCTCGTCGTACTCGAGGCTGCGCATTTCCATGAACGGGTCGAGCAGGGCGTGGCTGTCAGAACCCAGGCAGATGGGCGAGCCGGCCAGGGCGAGCCGTCGTGCCGGGCCGACCCCGTCACCGAGATCCTGTTCGGTGGTCGGGCACATACAGGTACCGGTCCCTGAACCAGCGAGCAGGACCTCGTCGTGGGCGGACAGATGGGTGGCGTGTACCGCGGTGGAGCCGGGCCCTAGTGCTCCGGCTGTCCGAAGAAGTTCGGTGGGGGAAAGGCCATAGGCCGCCTGAGCCATCTCGTTCTCCCCGACCTGCTCGGAAAGGTGAAAATGCAACGGCAGCCCGTGCGCCTCCGACAAGGCGGCCACGACCTCGGCGCTCTTGGGCGGGACAGCCCGCACGGAGTGGACGGCGGCGCCCAGGCGGGCGCCAAGAACAGACGCGGCCCCGGCCAGCTCGCCCAGGCGTTGGGCCCAGGCCTCAGCGCTCTTGTCGGCGAAGCGCACCTGGGCCCCCTCGACGGGACGTCCCGGTGCGCTTTCAAGGTAACAGGCGTCGATGAGCGTTATCCGCACACCGGCGTCGGCCGCCGCCGCCATCAGCGCCCTGCCCATGGCGTTGGCGTCGGCGTAGGGAGCGCCCCCCGGGCGGTGGTGTACATAGTGGAACTCACCCACCGCCGTGACCCCGGCCAGCGCCATCTCCGCGTAGGTCGCCCGAGCCAACTGGTAGTAATTCTCAGGCGTGAGCGCGTCTGCCACCCGGTACATCTCCTCCCGCCAGGTCCAGAAGGTCCCCCGACCGGCCTGGGTGCGGCCCCGCAGCGCCCGGTGGAAGGCGTGCGAGTGGGCGTTGGCAAAACCAGGCAGCGTCAACCCGCGAAGGTGAACGGCGTCGGCGGGCCGGTCCGCTCCGAGGCCAACGGCGGCTATACGGTCGCCCTCCGTAGAGATGAGCACGTCGGCCTCGGCCGAGGCACCTCCGACCCAGGCGTGGTCGCAAAAATACCGGGCCGAGGAGTTCACGGGCCCGACGTCCTCCCCGGCCCAAAGTGCCTACGGGCACCCGTCGACTTGCTCATGGGGCCGACAGGGCCTCGATGACCTGCGCCAGGGCGTGCGCTCCGGCTAGGCAATCGTCGACGGAGGCCGACTCGGCCGGGCTGTGGCTCACGCCGGTGGGGTTGCGCACGAAGATCATGGCCGTAGGCACATGGCTCGACAGGAGGCCGGAGTCGTGGCCGGCGGCGGTGGGCACCTCCGGAGGGCGGCCGAGCACCTCTGAGATGACGGAACGTAAGGGGACATCGAACTCGACCGCGCCGGTGAAGGATTCCTGAGTGAGCCGGAAATCCACACCGTTGGCAGCCGCGGCCGCGCCGGCCGTGTCGTGCACGGCGGCCACTACGAGCCGCAGTGCCTCTTCGTCCGCAGCCCTGGCGTCCAGCCAAGCGTCGGCCCGGGCGGCAACGGCATTTGTGGCGTTGGGCTCCACTACCATCTTGGCGACGGTGGCCCGGGCACCGTACCGCTCGGCGGCCCTCCGGGCCTCGATGACGGCCAGGGCCAACGGGACCATCGGGTCGCGGCGGTCCGCCATCAGGGTCGTACCGGCATGGTTCGGCTCGCCCTGAAAGCGGCACCGCCAGCGGCCATGGGGCCAGATGCGAGTGGCCAGGCCGATCGGAGCCCCCAGGTCCACGAGGGCCCGTCCCTGCTCGATATGGACTTCAACGAAAGCTCTCAGCTGGGCCAGGCGCTCTGGGGCCGGCCCGAGCTGGGCCGGGTCGGCCCCGGCCCGCTTCATGGCCTGCGCCAAGGTGACGCCGTCTGCATCCGCCAGGGCCCGCGCCGCATCGGGGCCCAGGGCCCCGCAGGTGAGCCGACTGCCTACGCAGGCCACCCCGAAACGGGCGCCTTCCTCGTCGGAGAAACAGACGACGGCCACCGGGCACCGCGGGGAGCGCGCCTTGGCCTGGAGCTCATCGACAGCCATGAAACCTGAGACGATGCCCAGGGGGCCGTCGAACGCCCCCCCGTTCGGGACGCTGTCCAGGTGGCTGCCCGTAGCCACAGCCCCGGGGCCGGGGGCGCCCCACCACGCCCACATGTTGCCATTGCCGTCCTGCTCGACAGCCATGTCCCGCCGCGCCGCCTCGGCGCCGAACCACCGGCGCAGCTCGGCGTCGGCCGCGCTCCAAGCCAACCGGGAAAACCCGCCGGCGTCGTCTCGGCCTATGCCCTCCAACGTCGTCCACATCCGGTCCCATCGAGCTCGCCCGCTCGGGTCTACCTCCTGGTCCGGCCCACCATCATCCTCTGTCATTGGAGAGCGACGACGCGGTTGGCAGCCTGGAGCACCCGGCCGGAGGCGATCAGCCGGTCCGCCTCCTCCAGCTCGGGTGAGAGCCACCTGTCGGGCCCGGTGCCAGGCACCGTCCGGCGGAGCTCGGCGATGACGGTTGCGGTCGCGGGCGAGGGGCGCAGGGGGGCGCGGAGCTCGACGGCGCGCGCCGCCACCACCAGCTCGACGGCCAGGATGCGACGAAGATTGGCGAGGGCGGTACGCAGTTTCAGTCCCGCGCTCCAGCCCATGGACACGTGGTCCTCTTGCATGGCCGAACTGGGAATGGAGTCGACGCTGGCCGGGCTGGCCAGGCGCTTGTTTTCGGAGACCATGGCCGCCTGGGCGTACTGGGCGATCATCAGGCCCGAATCGACGCCCGGGTCGGCGGCGAGGAACGGGGGCAGGCCGTGGGAACGGGCCGGGTCGAGGAGGCGGTCCGTCCGGCGCTCGGCGATCGAGCCAAGGTCGGCGACACAAATGGCGAGGAAGTCGAGGACGTAAGCGACGGGCGCGCCGTGAAAGTTGCCGTTGGAGGCTATCGTCCCGTCGGCCAGTACGACCGGGTTGTCGATGGCCGAGCGCAGTTCACGCTCGGCCACTGTGCGAGCATGGGCGACGGTGTCCCGGACCGCGCCCGCCACCTGAGGAGCGCACCGCAGCGAGTACGCGTCCTGCACCCGGGGGTCGTCCGTACGGTGGGAGGCCACGATCGCCGACCCCTCCAGCAATGCCAGGAGGTTGGCTGCGCTCGCCGCCTGGCCGGGATGAGGCCGCAGGTCGTGCTGCAAGCCAGGTAGGAACGCCTGGTCGGTGCCGAGTAGGGCTTCGACGCTCAGGGCGGCGGTGACGTCGGCCACCTGGCATAGGTGGTGAAGGTCCTCGCACGCCATCACGAGCATGGCGAGCATGCCGTCGGTCCCATTGATGAGGGCGAGGCCTTCCTTGGCCTCCAGGGTGATCGGCTCGATGCCGGCGGCTTCAAGCACGGGCCCTGTCGGCGTCGGCTCCCCGTCGTCTCCCAATACCTCGCCCTCGCCGATCAGGGCCAGAGCACAGTGGGCCAGGGGTGCCAGGTCGCCGCTGCACCCAAGAGAGCCGTGTTCGCGGACTACCGGGGTGATCCCCGCGTTCAGCAGCGCGGCCAGGGCCTCGGCGACAGCCGGGCGGACGCCGGTGCGGCCCGTGGCCAGCGTGCGCAGCCTGAGGAACATGAGGCCCCGGGTGATCTCCGTGTCGACCACGTTCCCCATGCCCGCCGCATGTGAGCGCAGCAGGCTCTGTTGGAGCCGCGCCCGTGAGCCCTGGTCTATGTGGCGCGTCGCCAACGCCCCGAAGCCGGTGGACACGCCGTAGACGGGCAGGGGCCCGGCGGCCATGGCCTCTACGAAGCGACGTGACTCGCTCATGGCCTCGATCGCGGACCGGCTGAGCCGCACGGTCGCCAGGTGACGGGCCACCGCGATGAGGTCCGCCGCCGTCGCGCCCGCGGTGCCCAGCTCGGTGGGAGCGACTAGCGATCCGCCGCCGCCGCTCACGGCTGGCCGTCCATAGGGATGCGTATGGAGCGCTCGGTGGCGATTTCGCGGGCCTTCGCGTAACCGGCGTCCACGTGGCGCAGGACGCCCATGGCCGGGTCGTTCGACAACACCCGCTGGAGCTTCTGGCCAGCTACGGCGGTGCCGTCGGCCACGGTGACCTGGCCGGCGTGGATGGAACGGCCGATGCCCACGCCACCCCCGTGATGGATGGAGACCCACGAGGCACCACTGGCCGTGTTGACCAGCGCGTTGAGCAAGGGCCAATCAGCGATGGCGTCGGAGCCGTCGATCATGGCTTCGGTCTCGCGATAAGGAGAGGCGACTGAACCGCAGTCCAGGTGGTCCCGCCCGATGACGATCGGTGCCTCCAGGGCACCGGAGGCCACCATGTCGTTGAACCTTTCGCCGGCTCTCTCCCGCTCCCCGTAACCGAGCCAGCAGATCCGGGCCGGCAGGCCCTGGGGACGGACACGCTCGCGGGCCATCGTCACCCAACGGGTGAGGCGGGCGTCGTCGCCGAACATGTCCAGGACGGCATCGTCGGTAACCGCGATATCGGCCGGGTTGCCGGACAATGCCGCCCAGCGGAACGGGCCCTTCCCTTCGCAGAACAGCGGGCGGATATACGCAGGTATGAACCCCGGGTAGTCAAAGGCCCGCTCGAAACCGCCGAGGGCGGCCTCGGCCCGCAGGCTGTTGCCGTAGTCGAAGACTTCGGCGCCCCGGTCCATCAGCTCGACCATGGCCGAGCAGTGGGCCACCATCGACGCCCGCGATCGCCGGACGTACTCGGCCGGGTCGGCCTGGCGCAGCTCGGACGCGTCACGCAGCGACATACCGGCCGGGACGTAGCTGAGAGGGTCGTGGGCGGAGGTCTGGTCGGTCACCACGTCCACCCGTATGTCGCGGCGAACGATCTCAGGCAGGAGCTCGGCCCCGTTGCCGATCAAGCCGACCGACAGGGCCCGGCCCTGGTAACGCGCCTCTTCCGCCAGGGCCAGCGCTTCGTCCAGGTTGTGGGCCAAGGTGTCCAGGTAATTGCCCTGCAAACGCCGCTCGACGCGGCTCGGGTCGACGTCGGCACAGATCACGACGCCCCCGTTCATGGTCACCGCCAGGGGCTGGGCACCTCCCATCCCGCCGGCGCCACAGGTGATCGTCAGCGTCCCGGCCAGCGAGCCACCGAACCGCTTGTCCGCCACGGCGGCGAAGGTCTCGTAAGTGCCTTGCAGGATGCCTTGGGTCCCGATGTAGATCCACGACCCCGCCGTCATCTGGCCGTACATGGTGAGGCCGAGCTGCTCTAGGCGGCGGAACTCGTCCCAATTGGCCCACTCGGGGACCAGGTTGGAGTTCGCTATCAGCACCCGGGGCGCCCACTCGTGGGTCCGCAGGACCCCGACGGCGCGGCCCGACTGCACCAGGAGCGTCTCGTCACCTTCGAGGTCGCGCAACGACTGCTCGATGGCGTGGAAGGACGGCCAGTCGCGGGCGGCTTTCCCCGTCCCCCCGTACACGACCAGCTCCTCAGGGTGCTCGGCCACCTCAGGGTCGAGGTTGTTGTGCAGCATACGCAGAGCCGCTTCCTGCGGCCAGCCTTTGCACGACAACCGGGTGCCGTGCTCGGCCCGGACCGGTTGATAAGTCAAATGCTCGAACCCCCGTCGGTACTCACGACGCTCCCGGTCATGAAAGCGGCCTGCGGACTGAGAAGGAAGTCCACCAGGGCTGCAACCTCGGCCAGGTCGCCAAAGCGCCCGGCCGGGATCCGGCTCAGCAGTTGCTCCCTCGTAACCGGGTCCTCCAGGTAGGGCGCGGTCATGCGGGTCGGGAAATAGCCGGGGCAAAGAGCCGTGACGGCAGTGCCCGAGGCGCTCGTCTCCAGAGCAAGCGACTTGGCCATGCTCACGACCGCCGCTTTGCTGGCGTTGTAGTCGAGGAAGTTGACCTCCGGCCGCAAGGCGTTGACGGAGGCGTTGAAGACGATGGACCAGGGCCTGGGCAGGCCCCGCAACGCCGACCGGGCCACCAGGAACGCCCCGATGACATTGACGTCGAGCACCCGGCGGAAATGAGCCACATCGAGCTCCGTGGCCGCCACCCCCTCCCCGTCGGTCCCCGCGTTCACGAAGACACCGTCGAGGCCGCCCATGACGCTACGAGCTTGGGACACGGCCGCCTCCACCTCACTTTCCACTGACACGTCGCACACCGATGCACCGGCCAGGGCGACCCGGTCCAGAGCGGACGCCACGCCGTCCGCGCTCGAGCCCAACACCCAGACCTGGTCGCCCCGGCCCACGAGGTGCTCCGCACAGGCGTACCCGATCCCGCTGGTGCCGCCGGAGATGAGCGCCCGGCGCGGGGGACGTTCGCCCAGCCCGCCGCTCACCGCGCTTGCCCCCAGGGTGCCATGCCCACTTCCGCCGTTGGCCGGCGCACGACGAGGGTGTCGGCGTGCTGGCGCAGTTCGGGCACCGACGTCACCCCCAACAGCTGCAACGTGCGGCGGAACTGTGCGACCAGCACGTCGACGGCGAGCCGGGCGCCGGCGGTCCCGGCCGCGGCGAGGCCGTACAGGTAGGCCCGGCCCACCATGCACATGTCCGCGCCCCGGGCCAGAGCCACGGCGATGTCCGCCCCATGGCGCACGCCGGAGTCGACCACGATCGTCGCCTTGTCCCCCAGCGCGTCCCGCACAGGGCGGACCATGTCGATGGTCGCCACGGTCCGGTCCAGCTGACGACCGCCGTGGTTGGAAAGGTGGATCCCGTCTACGCCGGCGGCTACGGCGCGGACGGCGTCCGCCGGGCTGACCGGGCCCTTTAGCAACAAAGGCCCTCTCCACCACGCGCGCAAGCGGTCCAGGTCGTCCCAATCGACCGACGGGTCGAACCTAACCCCCACGTGAGCCACCGTCCTGCCCGCTCCGTCGGGCCCGGCGCCCAGGTTGGCGAAGCTGAGGAGCGGGCTGCGCAGCATGCTCGTCCAGTACCCCGGGTGGGCCCCGATGTCGAGGATGGTCCGGGCGCTCAACTGGGGCGGGATGGTCAACCCGTTGCGCTCGTCCCGGGCGCGGTTACCCGGCACGGCGGTGTCGACCGATACTTCGAGGGCTTCGTACCCGGCGGCCGCGGCCCGCTCCACCAATGACCTCGTGTGGCCCCGGTCTTTCAGCACGTAGAGCTGGAACCACAGGCGAGGATGGCCGGTAGCGGCTAAGTCTTCAATTGAGGTAGTGCCCACCGTGGACAGGCAGTACGGCAACGCCATGTTCGCGGTCGCCTCCGCCACGGCCGGCTCGCCCGAGGGGTGCATCATACGGGTGTACCCGGTGGGGGCCAGGCCGAGGGGCGCCGCCAGGGAGCGCCCGAACAGCTCGACGGACAGGTCGGGGGCGGAGACGTCGCGGAGGGCCCTGGGTTGGAAAGCCCAGCCATGAAAACCCGCTTGGTTGGCCAAAACGGTGTGCTCCGCATCTGCGCCACCGTCGACGTAGTCGAACACCGCCCTCGGCAACTTCCGCCGTGCCGCTTGGCGCAGGTCCTCGACGGAGTGGCACCGGGCCAGCACGCGCTCGACCGGGCGGAGGAGCGGCGGGCGCAGCTGGACCAGTTCTCGGGCCTCGGCCAACTTCATGGTGCGACCCGGTCCAAGAACGTCGAGATGGCGTCGGCACCGTCGACGGGCTCGCTCCCGGTCGCCACGGCCCGGGCCAGCCCGAGGAGGCGTACAGGTATGGGCCGGCTCTCGGCGACCAGGTTGGTGACTAGCATTGGGCAGCAAAATAGCGCCGATCGGACTACCGCCCGCCAATTGCCCGGCAGCAGGGACCGTCTCGCCATCTCGGCCAGCAGAGGGCCCCAGATGAGCTCGGCGGCACTGTCGAGCACGTCCCGGCGGAGCTGGGACAGGTGGGCGTCATCAGCCACCTCTACGACATCGCCGTGGGTTGAGGTCTCGATGCTGAAGCGCGCCTCGGCCTCGCTCGGGTGGTAGAGCCAGAACGGGTGAGCCAGGGCGTTATGGAAGGTTGCCTTGACGGGGGCCAGCAGAGCCGGGATATCAGAGCCGGCAAAGGCGGGGTCGAACAGGCGCAGGGCCGGTCCGCCCGGCCCGTCGAGAGCCCAGATGTTGCCATGGTGGTCGTCGCCGTGGGCGGTGACCACGGGCAAGGCCGACAACGAGGCGGGCGCCAACAACCGGGCAGCCTGCCCGGCCAGGTCGGAGAGCGAGGACCGGTACTCGACGCCGTTTACCCTCCAGCGTTTTTCGGCCAGGGCTACGAACGTCGGGTCGGACAAGTAATACCGCAGGTAGCGGCCACCCGGGAAGCCCCCCGGCCCGTCGGCCAAGCGGTGGTAAAAGAGCTGATGGACAGAGGCCGACGCCGAGGCGGCCAGCGGCGCCTTCATGGTCTCGAGCATCACCCTGGCCGTGCAGGCGTCAAGTGCCCGCCGGGCAGCCAGCAGCTGCGGCCCCATCGTGGTCGCCTCTCCCCCAGCCCGCTCGAGCCCGGCGCAGATGTCGGCCATGCGGGGCTCATCGTGCAGCTGGTACAGGACCATCTGGGCGCCCGGCTGGCTCGACGTGGCCACCGGGACCTCGACCGGGAGGCCGGCGTCGCTCAGCAACCGGGCTCGGTAGTACTCGGTGACGTTGTCCAGCTCGCCCTCTTCCTGGTGGAACTTGAAGAAATAGGTCGTGCCGTCCCCGATCTGGGCACGGCCGCTCACCGAGTTGAGGCTGTACTCGTCCTGGGTGAAACGGACGGCTCTGACATCGAGGCCGAACATGTCTGCCAGGGCGGCACTGACCTCCTGGGCCGCCGCCTCGGCGTCACCCCTTCTGAGCAGGGCCGGGACCAGAGCCGAGGCCGATGTCAAGAGAACCTGATGCTCACGGCCGCCTCGTGCGCAGGAAAGCCCTCGTGCTGGGTGAACGCGGTTATCGAGCCTCGCATTCGGGCCAGGGCGCGCTCGTCGGCGCGCGCCACCGCCGTCCGCTTGCGGAAGGCCTCGGCCGTGATGCCACCGCTGACCTTGGCAAAACCGCTCGTGGGCAGCGATGCCGGGCACCCGATGATGAAATTGGCCGCCGATACGGGCGTCCACTGGCCGACCAGGATCTCGCCCGCGTCGGTCAGTAGGGCAAGTACTGCTTCCTCGTCGCGCACGGCGATCTGCATGTGCTCGGGGGCATAGGCGTTGGCCACCTCCGCGGCCTGCTCCATGTCGTCCACCAGTATGGCGCCGCCGTTGGTCCCTAGAGCCAAAGCGGCGTAACTGCGGCGGGGCTCGGGCAGCTCGGCCAGTTGCCGGGCCACCTCGACCTGGGCCGCCGATATCAGCGCCTCGCTGTCGGTCACGAGCCAGCTGGACGAGTCCGGGCCGTGCTCGGCCTCGTTCAAAAGGTCCGCCGCCAGGAACCGCGGGTCGGCACTGTCGTCGGCGATGACGAGGCTCTCGCTGGGACCGAGGAGCATGGTCGTCACGGTCCCGTAACGCTGCACCTCGACCTGGGCACAGGTGACGGCGGGGCTGCCGGGGCCGACCACTTTCCGCACCTTGGGCACCGTCTCGGTGCCGAAGGCCAGGGCGGCAATACCGGCCGGGCCATTGGCCCGGAAGACATCGCGGATGCCCAGCTCCTCGGCCACCACCAGCCCGGCCGGGTCGACGACGCCGCTGGACCCGGGCACGGGCGGCACGACGACGGCAATGCGGGGCACACCGGCGACCACGGCCGGAGTACCCAGCTGGACCATGACCGAGGGGTAGGAGGCCTTACCGCTGGGGACGAAAAGGCCGGCACTGGCGATGGGAGTGATCTTTTCGCCGACCGTGAGCCCCGGTTCGCTCTCGAAGCTCCAGTCTCCCCTGGCCACAACCTGCTCATTGAAACGGCGCACGTGATCTATACCGTCGCGGATGGCGGCCAGCAGTTCGGCCGGGATCGTGGCTCTGGCTCGGGCAAACTCCTCTTCGCTGACCCGCAACCGCCCCGGGTCGACGTCACAACCGTCATATTTCTTGAGCGCCCGGGCCACCGCGGCATCGCCGTTGAGCCTCACGTCCTCAAGAAGGGCACAGATGTCCTGGCGCAGCCGGGGGTCGAATATCTTGTCAAGCCCCCGTGTCACCGCCGCCTGACGGTCCTCCCGGCTGAGCTTGTCCCAGTGCCCGATGAACCGCACCGGCCCGTTGGTCGTAGCCATTATCTTTCTCTCCTCATTGTTGCGGTTCATTGTCCCAGTTCATTGTCCCGGTCCCGGGGGTGCCGGATGTGGTGACCGGCCCGAGCACGGCGTAAAGGGCGGCGCGCAATATCGCCATTTGCGGAGGCCACCCGATCGAGACGCGCGCCCACCCCGGGATACCGAGGTCGGCCCCGGGCCGCACGACCGTCCCGGACGCCGCCAGAGCCGGACCGAGCCGAGCGAGGTCCAGCCGGGCGGTGACGAAGTTGGCCTGGCTCTGGAAGTACCGGGCCCCGAGGGTGCCCAGAGCGCGTTCCAACCGGGACCTCTCCTGGCGGACCATGGCCACCGACATCGCCCGCCATTGTTCGCTCGCGGCGCCCGCTTCGATGGCAGCCAACGCCACGGAGTTGACACTGAAGGGAGGCCGCGCCCGTGACAGGGCTTCCACCAGCGCCGGCGCCGCCAACCCATAGCCGACCCGGAGCCCGGCGAGAGCCCAGTCCTTGGACAGGGTGCGCTGCACAAGCAGGTTGGGCCGAGAGGCGAGGAGCCCCGGGACGTCAGGGCGCAGTTCCGGGTCGCTGAAGGCCCGGTAGGCCTCGTCCAGGACGATGAGGCAGTCCTCTGGCACCTGGGCGATGAAGTCGGCCAGCTCCGCCGGGTCACAAGCGGCCCCGGTGGGGTTGTGCGGCGAGGGCAACCACACGACCGAGGCGCCCACACATGCTTTGGCCATGGCCTCGAGGTCGTGACCGCCGTCGGCGAGCAACGGGACGCGGCGCAATGAAGCGCCCGCGAGCAGAGAGGCGGTGGCGTCGATCTGATAACAAGGCTCGCCCATGACGGCCACCCGGCCCGGCCCGAGCAGCAGGTTTGCCACCAGGTAACAGAGCTCGTCGCTCCCGTTCGTCATTATGAGCTGCTCGGGCCCGAACCCCACGTAGCGGGCCAAAGCGTCGAGGGCAGGGCCCTGCTCGGGGTAGCGGTTGACTGTCGCCAGCGCCTCCGCGACAGCGGCCCGCACCTCGGGCGACGGGCCCAGAGGCGCCTCGTTGGACGAGAGCTTCCCGGCCGCGGGCCCCGGGCTCGGGCGGCCCGGCCGGTAGGCGGGCACATCTCTCACCCTCTCGGTGGCGCGCTCGGTTACTCCTGCCATGGCCGGACCACCACCTTGCCGGCTGACGGCGACCGGCTGAGGGACGCCAGGCGTTCGGCGGCTTCTTCGAGCAACACAGCCTCGCTCACGAGCGGCCGGTACCGGTCGGGGGCCGCGGCCAGGACCTCGAGCGCCTTTCCGAGCTCATCGTCGAACCCGATGGACCCGGCGATGGTGAGCGTCCGTTCTGCCACCCGAGCCGGCACCAGGGGGACCGTCTCCTCGGAGAGGGCGACGACCAGGACGGTACCAGCGTTGGCGGCGCAGACGCAGGCGTCGGTCAGTGACCCAGGGTAGCCGGCGGCGTCGACCACCAGGCCGAAGCCACGATGGGCACGGTGCCCGCCGCCTCCGGGCCCCCCTGTTGCCGACGGCTGCTCGGGGCCCGGGAGCGCCCCCAGGGCGAGGCCCAAACGACGGCGGTCGGCGGCCGGTTCGGATATTGACACGGCCAGGCCAGGCCAGCGCCGCACCAGTTCCAGGTGGACGAGAGCGCCGATGGGGCCGTAGCCGATAATAAGGGCATCGTCGGGGCGGCGGCTGAGCCTGGAAACGGCGTGCATGGCCACGGCCAGCGGCTCGGCCAGCACGGCGATGGCCGGCTCGAGGTGGGTCGGGCAGGTCACGAGGCTCGTCACCGGGACCACCGTGTGGCGGGCGAAGCCGCCCGGCCGGGCCTCGCCCAGCCAGGACATCTGGTGGCAAAGCGAGGGGGCGGAGGCGCAACCGGGGCACTCCCCGCAGGGCAGGCGCGAATCCACCACGACCGTGGTGCCACAGGGGACCTCGCCTCCGGGGCATTCCTCGACGACACCCACCACCTCGTGGCCCAGAGTGGCCGGCCAGTAGCTCACCCACGCACCGGTCTTGAGCACATGGAGGTCCGAGCCGCACACCCCGGCCCAGGCCACCCTCACCAATGCTTCGCCAGGGGCCGGCTCCGCGAGTTCACGCGTCCCGAGGACCATCGTCAATTGCCGGTCGAGCAACAGGGCGTCGGTCCTCACGGGTGCGGTACCCCCTGGCCACCCAGACGGGCGGAAGCTCGCCCCGCCGCCTCCACCAGGGCTTTGACCACGGTGGTCACGGACGGTTCGCCACCCAGGAGATAGCTCACCCCAATAGCACCGCAGCAGCCACGGTCGTTGAACAACGGAGCAGCCACGCACCGGATCCCGACGGCGGTCTGGCCGTCGTCGACGGCGTAGCCGAGCATGCGCACCTTTTCCAGTTCGCGCTCGAACCCCGACGGGACTGCTTGGCCGTGCTTTGGCCGTGCTGGGGCGGCACCGTCCACGGCGTTGGCCTCCCCACCCCGGGGGCCTTGGGCGCGGAAGGCAAGCTGTGCCTTGCCCACCGCCGTCACCGCCGCCGGCAGTCGGGCGCCGAGCGAACTGGCCAGCTTCAGGCCCAGACCGGGGGGGTCGTGCTTGGCCAGGTAGGTAACCTCATCACGGTCGAGCACGGCGAAATGGGACGTTACCCCGAGCGACTCGGTCAGCCACTGGAGCTCCGGGACGACGCTGCGTACGGGGGTCATCGAGCGCAGGTACGCGGCCCCGACCTCGAAACTATGAAGACCAAGCCCGTAAAGGCCCTTTTCGTCGGCGGCACAGAACTCTGTGACCACGAGCGCTCTCAACAAGGTGAGGGCACTGCTCTTAGGCAGCTTGAGCTGGGTCGCCACCTCCCCCAAGGTCATCGGCTCGTCGCTGCGGCTTAGCAGGTCCAGGATCGAAAGGGCTCGCAGCGCGGCGCGGTTGGCCACCGGTGGTCTGTGGGGTACCCCCCCGTTCCCGGGCGAAGTCCCGGCGCTCATCGAGGTCATCGCAGGATGCGGGCGAAGCCGGTATTGCGGGCCGCCTCATCGTGGATGAGACCGCGCACGTGCTGTTTGAGGACCAGGAACTCGCTCTCCATCTGCTGCGAAAAGTCACGAGGCCGGGGCAGGTGGACGTCGATGACCTCTCTCACCCGGCCGGGCTTGGTCGACAGCACGCAAATACGGTCGGCCAGGAATATCGCCTCGTCGATGTCGTGGGTCACGAAGAGCACGGACAACCGGTCGCGTTCCCAGATGGAGAGCAACAGCTCCTGCATGAGGCTGCGCGTCTGGGCGTCGAGCGCGCCGAAGGGCTCGTCCATGAGCAGGATGCTGGGCTGGAGCGCCAAAGCCCGGGCTATGGCTACGCGCTGTTGCATCCCACCCGAGAGCTGGAACGGGTAGTTGCCGGCGAAGTCGAGCAGCCCCACGACGTCGAGGAAGCGCCGGGCCTCGTCGGCGCGCTGCTTTTTCGGGAGGTGGCGCAGGCCGAACTCGACGTTCTCCTGCGCCGAGAGCCAGGGGTAGAGCGTGTACTGCTGGAAGACCATGCCCCGGTCCTTGCCCGCGGCCAAAAGGGGGGCGCCGTCCAATGTGAGCTCTCCGGCCGTGGCGGGCTCGAGGCCGGCGACGATACGCAGGAGGGTCGACTTGCCACATCCGGAGGCACCGACGACGGAAACGAACTCGCCGTCCTCCAGGGTCAGGTTGATGTCGTGAAGAGCCTGGACCGTGCCCTTGCGGCTACGGAAAGTCTTCTCCACCCCTTTCAGCACGAGCGTGGCCGCCATGGCTAGCGCGCCGACCTGGACATATAGGGGAATGCTCGGGCGTAGATGGCCTTGAACGAGAAGTCGAAGATAAGGCCCAGCATGCCGATGATGATGATCCCGAGGATGATCTCGGGAGTATTGAGGTAGCGCTCCGCTTGCTGGATCTGGAACCCGAGCCCGTTCGTGGCGCCCACCAGCTCGACCACTACAAGATAGGTCCACCCCCAGCCCATCGAGATGCGCAGGGTGTCGACGATCCCCGGCAGCGCGGACCGGAATATCACTCTCCGGACGACTTTCGCCGGTGACAGGCCGAGAGTGTAGGCCATGTCCACGAACTGGACGGGGACATTTTTGACGTTGTCCATCACCAGGAGGACCTCCTGGAAGAAGATGGCAATAAACAAGATGACCAGTTTTTGCGTGGTCGAGGTACCGAACCATATGAGCGTCAGGGGGATGAAGGCTACGGCCGGCGTGTACCGCATGAAGTCGATCGGAGGCTCGAGAGAGGCTTCAAAGACTTTGTAGGAGCCCATGAGCAGCCCGACCGGTATGGCCACCGCCGAGCTGATGATGAAACCGAGGACGATGCGCAACACGCTGGCGCCGATATCGGGCCACAGGATGCCCGTGTTGGACTCGGTTACAGCTGCCTGCCAGACCTGGGTCGGAGTCGGCAGGAACAGGTTTTGGACGGCCCCGGCATAGCTGAGGCCGGCCCAGAGAGCGAACACCAGACAGAGGGAAATGACCGCCAATAGCCAATACGTCCGCCTCTGTATGGGCTCGTAAAGCCGGAGACGCCGTCGCGCCAACAGGGGCGCCTTGGGAGCGCTCGCCACCGAGGTGAGCGCTCCCGTGCCCTGGCGTGTCCCCAGGCTCACTTCAGGAAATTGAAGTCGGCTACCGAGCTCAGGATGACCGGGTGTTTGACCTGGCCCATAGCCTGGAGCGTTTTGCCGATGGCCAGGTACTCGGAGGCGAGCTTGCCCGATGAGACGAGCGACTCATTGTTGGCGACGGAGTACAGGATCACTCCGGACAGCGTCGAAGCCAACGACGCCGGAGTGGCGCCGATGCCCTTGGCCATGATGGCCACCGCCTGAGTCCTGTGGGTGCCGAAGTAGGTAATGGCGTCGTTCCAGGCCTCGACCAGCTCGCGGGCCTGTGTGGCATGACCGGCCAACCAGCCCTTGTTGGCAACGAGGAAGTCACTTATCAGGCCGGGAGCCTGCGCGCTGGAGAAGAACACGTGCACGTCCGTGGCGGCGGGGCTGCTCGTGGCCTCGCTGATATAGGGCTGATAGGTGACAACGACCTTGTTTTTGCCGGCTATGAGAAGCGTCCCCGCATCGGCGGCGGGCACGTTGACCGACTTAACGGAGTCGAAAGGCATGTGGTGCTCGAGGAGGTAGAAGTGCAGCAACAGGTCGCTCGTCGTCCCGTACTCGTAAGCGACGGTCTGCCCCTTCAGTTCTGCGGCCGTGGAGATCGACTTGACGGACATGATGGCATCCGCCCCGTTCGAGTCGTCCTCGAGCATCAGAGGGACGGCGGGATCCCCCTGGTTGGCGAACTGGATGGTCCGGCCGGTGTCGATGTTGGACACATCTGTCTTGCCGGCGACGAGGGCGGCGTTGCGATCGGCGTCTTCTTCGAAGTTCACTATGTTGACCTTCAGGCCGTACTTCGTGAAGTAGCCCTCTTGCTGGGCGATGTACCAGGGTGCATAGCCGATCCAGGGCTCCGTGCCCATTGAGACCGAGCTAAGGGCGGAAGCGCCGGCTCCCGGCGTAGCGAGGAGCCCAACGGTAAGTGTTGCCGTGAGTGCTGTTCCCAGCGTCGAGGCTGCCAGTCTGCGCAGCTTGGTCCTCGGGGTCATGGACGCTCCTATCTACCAGGTGGGTTCTGTGCACATATGTGTACAGCGTGCCTAGTTCTGCAAGGATGCATCTTCTCCTGACCGCGGACCGATGTCAAGGCGCGGGCCCAGCACTTAACGAGCCCGTAACCTGGGGGGCCATGACGAGCAGGCGGGGAAAGCAACTTGCGACGGCGCTCATAGTCGCTCCCGCTGCGATGTGGGCGGCCACGACGCTGGCACAGACGACGCCGCCTCTCCGCTTGGTCGACGGCGCGCTGACGGCGACCCCGGCCCTCAAGGCCGCGTTCGTGGACGACGACAACTGGGGGACCGGCTATGTGGCCGAGTACCAGGTCGCCAACGTCGGGACGCAAGCCGTAGCCGGGTGGCAGCTGAGTTTCTCGTTGCCCGCGGGCAGCACGTTGGTCAGCTCCTGGGACGGGGTGGCCTCCGTTTCCGGTGACAAGGTATCGGTGACCAACGCGTCGTGGGACGGGAGGTTGAGCCCGGGAGCTGTGGCCGACTTCGGGTTCCAGGTCGACTACTCGAAAGGCTCGGGGCGACCGCAGCATTGCGCGGTGGACGGGGGCTCTTGCGCTGGACCGCCAGCGGCTCTCAAGAAGCCTGTCCCGACCAGCGTCCCGGCCCCGGCTCAGGGCGAGCCGCCCATAACGACGAGCCCACCACCGGAGTGGCCGGGCTCGGGCGGTTTTGCCCCGTACGTGGACATGACCCTGCAACCACAGGACCTAGTCGCCCTCTCCTCTGCCAGTGGGACGACGACTTTCACGCTGGCGTTTGTGGTCTCCAGCGGGGACTGTTCCCCGGCATGGGGTGGTGTGACGCCTGTCGGCTCGCCCTCCGACTACATCAAGAGAGCAATCACCGTCTTCCGCCGGGCCGGTCACGCGGTGATCATTTCGTTCGGCGGCGAAGCAGGCACGGAACTGGCCGAGTCCTGCTCATCTGTGACGACCCTGGAGACGGCGTACCAAGAGGTGGTCGACACCTATGGCGTCTACGACCTCGATTTCGACATAGAAGGCGCCGCCGAGAGCAACACCGCGTCGATCGCCATGCGCTCTGGCGCCTTGGCTCTCCTGCAGCGGGACGAAGCCTCGCTCGGCCACCAGGTGGAGGTGTCCCTGACGTTACCCGTACTGCCCAGCGGGTTCCCCGACGACGAAATGGCAGTTGTGAGGTCAGCCGTGGCGGCGGGCGTACATGTGTCCATATTCAACGCCATGACCATGGACTACGGCGGCGCCGTGGCCAGCCCGGTCCAAATGGGCGCGTACGCCATCGACGCCGCCCGGGCCGTGCACCACCAGTTGGCCTCCGTTTTCCCCGGCTATAGCAGCGCTCAATTGTGGGAGATGGTGGGGATAACACCGATGATCGGGCAAAACGATGTGACCGACGAGGTGTTCACCCTTTCGCAAGCCGTCCAGGTGGCCGCGTTTGCCGCGCAAGAAGGCATTGGCCGGCTCTCGATGTGGTCGGTCACTAGAGACCAGCAATGCGTACAGGGCATAATTGACTACGACAGCAATATCTGCTCGGGTGTGCTCCAGAGCAGATGGGCTTTTTCCCATGTCCTCCAGACAGGCTGAGGCGAGCCCGGGATAATCGTTCGTCGCTGCCAATGCTAATCGTTTGCCGGCTCCCCTGGGAGCGTGAACAGTGGTTGCCAGGGCGACCCGAATGGGTCCGCGGCTTCCTCGCCCGGTGACGATCCCTCGTTGTACCACTTCGCCTCGTAGGGCAGCCCCTGGTAAAGCACCCGCTGTCCCGCCTCGTAGGGCGTCAAAGGGGACCAGGCGGGGTAAGTGCCCACCGGCAAGACCGGCAGCTTAGGGGCCCGGTCGGTGGGCAGCACGGGCCCGAGAAGTTCCCACGGGCTTTCCGACGAGGACGGCCAGGTCTGCGCCGGGTCCTCACCGGCGTTGTACCACTTGGCCTCATAGATGTACCCGTTGCGTACGACCTTGTAGCCGTCTTGGTACTCCGCAGTCGGGGACCACAAGGGGTAGAGCGCGTTGGCCGGATTATTATCGGGCGCCGGCACTATTATCCCGGCCGGCCCGACGGTCGCAGTGGCGACGCCGCTTAGGCGGGAGAAGGTGTCCGAAAAGGCCAGCGACTGCTCTGACGTCCCGCTGCACGTGTCAGAAAGAACTCCGCTCTCACCGAAGGCCTGGCCGCACTCGCTGTCACGGTTTAACGACCACATCGATATGCGGGCGATGCCGTCATCGCCGACGAAGCGGACCAAACCTTGGGCGTCGGCCACCGTGAACACCTCACCGGGGACGTCGTTCTGTCCGATCATCACGGTGATACCCATGCGTTGCCAAACCTGACGGGCCGAAAGCTCGACCCCGTAGCGCTCCAGCTGCACCTGCAACTGCTTGTGGGTGGCGCCGGCCGCTCGCTCGACCAGGTCCAGCATCGTTTGGCCGCCCCTAGGCGCTGAGGTGAAGTCCATGGCCATTACGTTTATGCCGGCCACGTCAACTCGTTCTCTGAGCATGTCACCGATCACCGAGATGGCGTACGGCTGAAGACCGTCCGGCTCCACGGGCAGGGTGAGCCAAACGCGCAAAGTCCGGTGATGACGCTCGGCAGAAGCCTGAACCGCGGCTACGGCGGCGGCGCGCCGCTCGGCCGCGCCAGGGCCCGACAGGGCCGCTCCCTCCACATCGAAATCGATCGTCCCTAGGTTGTAGTAGGAGATCACGGACTGGTAGGCCCGCTCTAGTGTGGGCACGCTCGTGCAGGCAACGGCCAAGTCCGTGTTGTCTCGGCCGCCGAACGCGACGACGGCGCCGACGCCTTCCTGGCCGAGCTCGGCCACCCGCGGACCTAGGGCCAGAGCCTCGTCAGCCTGGCTGAGGCCGTAGGTCCCGCCCCAGCTGGGCGTACATGGCGCACCTGGTTGAGAGACGACGAAACCGAGTACGACCTGGCGGGCCGGGTCGAGCGACCTGTCCTGGAAGGAGTACGAAGGCGCGAGCGTGGCATCGACGTAGGGGGCGAACCAGCTGACGGGCTTAGACGCAGAAGCCGCAGCTACGGCTGAGGGCACCTCCTCGGCTCCTCCGTAGACAACTGCCGCTATCACGGCCGCGGCAGCGGTCGTGCGCACCAGTGACAGCCTCCGCCGCCTTCCGTCCGTTTCCGCACCGGCGGCCAGCGCCGGCGCCGCCGGCGTACGGGAGTGGGCCATGACAGTAATTGCCGCGGGCGCCGCATGACCCTCAGCAGGAAGACCGGACGGCTCCGGGCGGCCGAAGAGGTAACCCTGGCCGAGAGGAACCCCGAGCTTGCGCAAAAGATGCCATTGCTCTTCTGCTTCTACGCCCGTGGCCACGACCGAACATCCACATTGGTTGGCCACTCTTACCAGGTTGGCCAACTGGGCCTGGCGGGCGCCGTCCTCGGCCAGGCTGGCGAGCACGTCGCGGGCCAACTTCAGATAGGCGGGCCGGAGCTCGAAAAGCACTGTGAGCGTCTTGTGCCCGAAACCGGCGTTCTCGACTGTGATCAGGGCCTTGGGCGGGAGGAGGCTGCGCAGCTCTCGCACTTCGGGTAGCACATCGCTCGTCGCCGGCTCAGTGAACTCCACCAGCAGGGGACGGGTGAGGCCCGACAGCGCGAACCTGAGCTGGGCGTCACTGTGCAATAGGCGGGGCGACGCCTTGATCGCCAACCATCCGGTGGGCGGCAGACCGGCCGCCGCCCGGAGGGCAGCCCGGACCATCTTGCCCTCCAGGGTCACCCCCTCGCCTGCAGCAACCGCTTCGGCCAGCCACCTCTCGGCACTTATCCCGTCGTCGAAACGGGTGAGAGCTTCGTGGCCCACTTCCTCGCCGGAGGCAAGGTCCACTACCGGTTGGAAAAGGGTCCGGAACTCACCCGGCCCGAGGGACCGTCGGGAGTCCCCAAAGGCAAGGTCGTCTCCCCCGCTCCCGAACAGCAGTCCGGGCGCGTCGGGCGGCGTCCCCAGGTCAAGCACCGCCCGCCAGTCGCTCAGTAGCGGCGGCAATTGGCGGGCGCGCCGGGACCAGAGCGGGCGGGGTTGAGGCCGGGCCGGTCGGTAGAGGAACGATTTCAGGTGGGTAAATGCATCGACGACGGAGTGACCCAAACCGATGAAGGCGACGATCGCATAGGACACCAGCAACAAGTTCAACGCCGCGAACGCCATGTTCTCCCAGGCGTGGTGCTGGTAGGACACGACGGCGGTGAAGGCAGCCAAGCCCACCAACAAGTACGGTGCGACCACAAAAATTAGCGGTGTGACGGTCCGGTTGCGGACCTTCGGCGTGCGTGCGAACACGGGTTTGGAAGCGGTAATGGCCTGCACAAGGGTGGCCGTCGCCCCGGCCAGGTTTATCGGCACCAGCACAAGGTTGAAGCCGTACACCCGGGCGATATCCAGGATTTTATAACCGCAGTAGCGGAGATCCGAAGCCATGGCCCAGAAATAGGGCAGCGCCACGAGCCCGAGCAAAGGAGTGATGAGCGTGGCATTGAAGGGGAAGGCCAGCAGAATGAGCAAACTGATAGAACTCCACGTGATCGACGCCATGTAGTTCCAGCGAAGGAACTTCTCCGCGAAGCGCATCCGCTCACCACGACGCCGGCAGGCTTTGGCCCGGGCCCACAATTTGGGCACGATCAACATCCCGCCGGTCGCCCAGCGTTGACGTTGTATGCAGAGCGACCCGAAGTCGGGGGGAGTGGCGCTATAGCTGAGACGCTCGGGGACGTTGAACAACCCCCAGCCTTCGATCCCCATGTCAATTGTCGAGTCGGTGTCCTCGATGGGTGTCCGGTCCTTGATGTAGGTCCGGATCTCCCAGTCACCGAGGTAGGAGCGCTTGGCGATGTCGTCGAGTGCACGCTTGCGGATAACAGCGTTGGCACCCACCCAGAACGTGGCCTCGTAGTACGTCAGGCCCTGGTGGACAAGGTGCTGGAGGTCCGTGGTAGCGCCGGCGACGCGCTCCAACCTGGTTGCCGAGCCAGGAAAGGCGCTATAAGGGGTCTGGGCGATGGCGTCATGGCGGTGCTCCTGCTGCTCCAAGATGTGCACCAGACGTAAGCAGTACTCCGGCAACAGGACGCTGTCGGCGTCCACGGTCAGTACGTAGTCCGGTTCTTGGATATGAAGAGACGCCTCCGCCTCGTCCGCGGTGACGAGAGCCGGCCCGGCAACAGTCTGCACTTCCCGGTAATGCCCGCCCATAAGCCCGATATAGCTGTTGAGGTTCATGGCCTTGTTGGCTTCGTGGGACAGCGACACGTAGCGCTTGCGCTCGAAGCTCGACAGCTCGGCTCGGAAGGTCCTGGCTAGGCGGAGATAGAGCTGGCGAGCGCGTTCGCTCTGCAGGGACGAACCCTCGTCGACAGCCTGGTGCAAGGCGCCTGCCACGGTGGCCAGGTCACGAGCCAGCCTTCGTACCACGTGGTTGGCCACGAACGCATCCGAGTGGTCGACCAGGTCCTGGCCCGAAGCCAGGTTCTCTAGCCATGCGGTGGCGGCGTCGTACTCTGACGCCAACCGGGCGATTGCCGCCGGCCCCAAGGGCGCCTCGCGTTCGTTGCCGGCGTCGAAGCTCTCCAACGCTTCGCCGAAGCGGTTGGCGGGCCAGGAGAGAAGCTCCTCTATCTCGCCGGGTAGTGCTCTCGCCGCATCGAGTAGTTCCCGAGAACGTTGGTCGCGGGGCGCGATGGGGTCGTCGATGAGAAGCACGACCCTCAGGTCGGCGTACTCTTGAAGGGCGACGGAGAGCAACGTATTGCGCACAACTCGCGCGTCCTCCCGGTAAGAAGGGATGAGCGCCGTCAGGCGAGGAGACGCACTGGAGAAGAAATCGTCGATCACGGCGCGCGTCGCCCGATGATGGCTCTTGGCCCGGTAGAAAAACCCGAGACGGGATAGCAGGTAGGCCAGGCTGGAAGTTGAGAGCAGCGTCACGACGAGCAGGTAGACGACCGCCTCGGCGCGCGCCACAGGTCGTCCCTGTAGGGGGTTGAGCAGGTCCTGGAACATCCAGGTGATGAAATACGCCGCCCAGGCGAGGACGGTGAAAACTATGAAGAGGCGGGCCAATCCGATACGGCGGTCGCTGATGGGTGGGGAAACCACGGGCAGTGGTTGTGTTCGCCGGTCATGCCCCCACTGGGGGCGTCGCCCCCGGCGCCCGCCATTTCGGCGGCCCGACGGGGACGGCGCTGGACGAACAACCTCGTTCCCGTGCCGTTTACCTGCTCGAAAACCACGCCCCTGGTCAGAGTGGCGCGTCTTATCTCCTCCACCTTTTACAACTTGGCTCATTCCTGCCCAGGCCCTTTCCTCCGCGGTGCGCCCCAGGACCCTATGGTGGCTTGCCGGAAAAGGCGGGCCGGAAGCCAGGCCCGTCCACTTTTAGTGGCGAAGTGACGACGTCGCGTGCCAATTGCCCGTCGTCTACATGCCGAGCACGCCGGGCTTGGCGCGGCTGAACAGGCCCTCTATAGGACAGCGATCGGGTTGACGGGCGAACCGGTCCCGCCGGGGACGATCAGAGGAGCGACCACCAGGAGGAACTCGAAGGAGCCGACTTCCGCGCAGGCCGCGCTCAAAGCCTCGAGATCGAGGTTGTCGAGCAGGCACATACCCAGGGCGTTTATGGCCAGCACATGGACCGGCGCGCCGACGCCCTCGACCGGGCTCGGCCGGGCGTCGCTGTCGCCGTCCCCACCCAGGAGAGCAACCTGGCGGTGGGCCAGCCACTCCAAGGCCGTGACGGCCAGGCCGACCCCGGACTGGTCTGGGTCCCAGGGGCCCAGAGCGCGGCGACGGGCCATCTGACCGCTGCGCAAGAGCACGACATCACCCCGGCGCACCTCCACCCCCAAAGACGCGGCGATGTCCTCCAGGTCGCTCGGGCCAAGCGCAGCAGGGGGCTCCACCCAGTCCACCCCTCGAGCGAGCGCGGCGTCTAGGAGGACGCCTCTGGCCACCACGCCCTTCGCCAATCGGGAGATAGGAGCGAACGACGAACCCGTCGAAACCACG